>Ga0315284_10006339_pt1 | contig 16837 bp, 17 predicted proteins | sample YL17G09_16_MG_FD_203696 | JGI IMG/M metagenome (GOLD analysis project Ga0315284, IMG submission 203696) | Sediment microbial communities from Yellowstone Lake, YNP, Wyoming, USA - YL17G09_16 | ecosystem: Environmental > Aquatic > Freshwater > Lake > Sediment | place: USA: Wyoming | collected...
AGCACTATCAGCAACTGGATAAATGATGTGCCCGTAATATGTGGCTTCTAAATCGGAGATTTGGCATCCGAAACCCGTTCGTTTCGTTGATGCATCTTGAAGAACCCCCAGCGTAAACGTCACATATCTTTGTACCGTTATACATTTTTGGCTGGTCGTGGTTTTTATTCCGTTACTAAAAACAACTTGCTTATTTGTGTCAGCGAAGTATGTTTGAGTTGTTCCGTCGCCAATTTGGATGAAACCGTCGAATGCGTATTGGTTGCCGGTTTGTCTCCACACAACACCCCACTGCGTTTGCATCAGCTCATACGCGAAACTGCCCGTTCCAACCCAAGTCGTAACCTTTGAGTGAGTTAATGTGGCGAAGTATTTTGCTGCGTAAATGGTGGCGTTACCCGTTATGGTAAGGTCTTCTGTTTGCGCGTTGCCTGCGGAGTCAGTGCCGATGAGTTGAACCGTTGCAGAGGTCATGTTGGTCCAAGCGGTAACCACGATGTAAAGGTCTTGTTTGGCGCCGCCCAAAACAACGCGGTCAGTTGGTCTGGCATTCCTCGTTAAAGCCACGTTCGCGCCGTCAACCGTGGCAATCCCTGTTCTCGCATGAAGGGAAAGTATGCCTGTCTTGTCAGCGTTCCACAAATCAACAAATCCGATTGGTGTTTGCGCTGTGCCGCCGACAGCCGTTACGACATTGTTGGTTACGTCGTAAGTGATAGTGCCGACCAACTAATGCACCTTAACCCCGAGTAATATCCTGCAACGTGCCATCTGTATTCCAAGTGAACGTTAACGTAAACAGCAAGTCAGCGCCGTCATACGCCCTTAACGTAGCCAATGTGCCGTCCGAGTTCCATGTGAAAGCAAACTTGGTGATTTTCCTTCCAGGCGGCGCGCAGGCGATGCTGCTTAAGGCGCTGTGGATAGCCTTGTACGCTTCGTCATATCTCCCGTATGCCACTTCAGTCATGCCGCATTCGCCTCGCTCATTTCTTTGTATCTTCCACGGAAGTTGCGGACTGCGGTTGTTGCCACAGTTCCCAGCCGAACTTGAGCGCATTCTTGCGGAACTCTTCTTGACGAATAAAACCCAACTCAGTTGCTTTAAGCAAATCCGTCACGTTAACTTCCCGAGTCTGCGGAGACCCCCAGTGCAAACGCGCCTGCGCCTTTTCTGGGTCAAAGCCTGCCTGAGCCAGCACCACGCTGAACAATTCTTTTTCAACTTGGCGTTTGATGTACCTTTGAATAGGGTTGATGAGCATGTTCTGCAGCTCCAACGCCGCCTTCGCAGAAGCCTCCGTGAAACCTGGCGTGCTGAACAGCCTTGGCAATGGTGTTTCGCAGCCGAGGTAAAATTGGTTAATTAAGTGGTCCACGTAATACTCGAAACGTGCTCGCGGGTCAAGTGTGACTGGGCGTATGTCGCCTTTGCCGTTGTAGAAGAGCCAAGCCCCTTCTTCGCCGCGGTTTTTGATGGCTTTTTCAAAACTTCGAATGGTCGCTTCGTCCGCCCGCTCAAGCAACGCCAGCACATCGGGTCCAGCGTACTTCTCAAAAATCTTCGGCATTATGCGCTCTATTTTTGCCTTCATCCATGCAAATGATGGCCGCTTGTCCGATTGAAAAACGAGCGAATGCAGCAGCACTTGCAATACGCCTGTGCCGTAGCCTGAAAGGTCAAGGCAGTTTATTCGCCAGTGAACCACCGCTTCCGCTGTGAGGCTTTCGCCGCCGTACGCTTGCCTTAGCTTGTAGCCCTCCACCTTGTATGGGATTTTTAGGGCGCTTGCCTTTTCGCCTATGTAGCTCTGTTCGATTCGTTCAACCGCATCTACGGGTAGTCTGTGCAGGTCCACAAGTCTCTCAGGTGTTAGCTTCAGCCAGAAATCGTTCCCGCAGGCAATCAGCGCCCTTGCCATGTCGCAGAGCAAAGCATCCAAGTTCACCGTTTCATTGAACCCGTCAATACCCTGTTTGGCTTCCTTTGCTTTTTCATAGTCCGCGTTTACTGTGGTGTAGAAGCCTGAGCCTACGGCTGACGCTGCCAGCAAATCCACGCTTGCCTTGCAGGTTGGGTCGCGCTGGTAAAGAGTCATCACTTCCGAGAGCGAAATGCTCGGCGTCTCGTACACGGTGGCTTGTTGGGGAAATGCGTATCCGCTTCTCGTCTTAAGCGAAAACGCTTCAGTTAATCGTTTCACAATTTTGCTCATTCTAAATTACCTCCAAGAACTTGGCGCCTTTTTCGGTGATTACGTAGGCAGCGCGGTGTTTCTGCTCGCTTTTCTGCAAATAACCGCCCTGAACAAGGAAACGAAATATGCCCTCGAAAGTGGCGTGTGTCCCATCTTTGCGGACAGTTCTTTTTTCAAGCTCCGTGCGGCAAAGAGGCTGCCTACTGAGCTCTTTCAAAACCGTCTTTGCCAAATGCATTCTTTCAGTTAAACGTCTCATGTACAAACAACCTCAACGGGTTTTCTTGTGCTAAAAAACATGGGAAAGTGAAGAGTGCAAACCATCAGCACTGCAAAGTCTCTTCGGTCGTCAAAGCCGTAAGTGTTCATGGCAAGGTCAGGCGCGTAAGGAGTCATCTCTGCTCCACACATCCGGCAGTGTTGCCAGCAGTCGCAGACGGCTACGCCGCCCTTCATGTCCGAGTAATGGGTTTTTCCGCATTCAGGACATTTACCCTCATACCGTGCCATTGTCCACTTATCTCCGTTCTCAGCTCAGGGTCGTGGATATGTTGGTCATCTTCGCGATGGCATTGCTTCGCAGGATACCTACACCGAAGCGGGTTGTGGCTCTGGCGCCGTACTTGCCGTTCCTTATGTCTTCCCAGTCCTCAACCGTAATGTCCCGCCTAAGCAGCATCACCGAAGCCACCCGCGTGTCCACGGCATAAGCTGTTCCGTTAGGCACCAAAGTGCTGGCTTGAACGCGCATGCCCAAAACGCTAGTAACAGTGCCCTGCTCCAGATCCGTCTGCCCCGCCGGCAGGTATTGTGCGTGTATGAACTTGTCGTCCGTAAGCAGCTGATGCAGTTGCACCTCGTTTACAGCTAAAACCATTGGTCGCCAGTTTTCGTTTCGCACAGCATTATGCAGTTTAACGAGCCCGTTCCAACTCATGGCTGCTCCGCCCTGATTTATCGATGCTCCACCCGCCAAGTCAGCGTCAGCTACGGCTCCGTAAAGCGCTAGAATCTTGGTTGTTTCTTCTCCGCCTAAGGCTCTGCCGACTTTTTCAACCATGTTGTCCATGACGTTCCACGTGGCATCTTCCAAGAACTCGCGAGTCCATTCTTCGGAAGCTTCCGAGAGAACGTTCGTGTACACGTCCACCGTGCTGTTCTTCTTGCCGCTTAATCGTGTTGCTGCGCCTTCAGCGTAACGGTACGCCACAGCCTTCTCATCTAACGGAAACCGCTCCATCGTCTCAGTCGTAGGCCGCACAGTGATTATGCTTCTGCCAATCATCTCTGGGTAAGCAGCCTGCACCAGCGTATCATGCAAACGTCCCAAGGCACCTACAGAGTCGCTGAACAAACCTTCTTTGACGCCGACTTCACAGTAGCGCTTCAGAAACGGATGCACACTCGTCTTGTGCCTTAAGTTTTCAACGTGTTCTTTGAACTCGCCGTCTCGCTGCATCAAGGATTCAAAAAGTTTCGGTCTCATGTTGCATCATCCTCTACACTTGGATGAACAGCAAGTCATCCGCGGCTGCAGTGGTTTCCAGGGCTGTTCCAAGCTTGCGGTTGTAGTAGACAGTGTAAGAAGCGCTTCCGCCCTCATTCACCGCTTGGTCAGTCAATTGCATTACTCGTTTTGAAGCATCCGCACCGTAAACTGCTTTGCCGCGGGTTATTGCACCGCCCGCTTTCACCTTCACTCTGCCACTAATCAGCACTGGGCATTGCTCGCCGAGAGCAGCACTTTTAACGGCTACGCCTATGCAGTCTTGGGCTGCTGCTGCGGGGGAAACCTTGTTGTCCGCGCTCAAGTATACCGGGTCACCCTTCGTCACGATTGCTGCGGCTTCAAAAGATTCGATTACAGCGTTGTGGTCGTCTGTTTCGCCAATAGCCATCCAGCTTTTTCCAGTTAAATCCGTCATTTTTAGTCATTCTCTCCATACGTTTTCGTTTTCACCGAGTTCATCCTCAGTTACTCACGGTCATTTCACCGTGACTTTCCTTGTTCTGGAGTTTCAAAACGACTCTGCGCAGTTCTTGGCACATCCTCTGCGGTCCTAAACTCCAGCTTCTTTGAACTATGGGCGTGGGCAAAACCGACTCGATCAGGCTTACGGCTTCACTTACCCGTATGACGGGTTCGGCTGGCTTCTTCAAGAGACTCTCTAAAGCACCTGCGCTTGCAGGGTTCTGGCTCGAAGCAGACGCCATGTAGTCGGGGTGCAGCGAGAGCCAATCGTGAATCTTGAGTTGGTCCCACATTTTCTCCCTCGAAAAGAAAATCGCCTGCGTCCGCTGCGTTTCCGGCTGCTGCCGCAGTTTTCCCATGACCGCTAAAACGCCGCTTTCTCTGTCCAGCCACACCGTGGTGAAGTGTTCAGGCAGAAATGCTGCCGCGTCTTGCTGGAAGCCGAGAATGTACTCGCCCGCGATTATGGGTTCCAAGGCGTTTTGGACGTGCAGTTTCTCCATGACTTGGATGTTCGCGTCAGGGATTCCTGGCACGGCGACTAGGCTTATTTCGGCGTTGTGTAGTCCGTGGGGGATTTTTCCGTTTAGAAAGTCTATTGTTTCGTAGTCTGCGCCTACGCTAACGTGTTGGATGAGTCCCTTGCGGATTTTGTCGGCTGTTTCCTCGTCATAGACCTCGGCTTCGTACCGCAGGACCTGTCCGTCCCACTCGGTTTTGGTTACTTTGCCCACCGCGTTAGGCACCGAGACGTGCTCAATGTACATGGGCGCGCCAACAAGTTTACCCGCGAAAGCATGCAGTTCTTCAGGCGTGTAAACGTTAAAGTTCCTGCTCATGCCCGCCGTTAAAGCTACACCGCGGATTCGCAGAGGTTTTTCAGCGATTTTCTCTTGAATTTCAAAAGGCAAAACCGCGAAAGTGTATTTTTGGGATTCTTCGGGGCTTTTATGCCCGGTTCGGATGAGTTTCTCCGTGTTTTTCCCTGACATTCTTACTTGACCTCACACAACTGATACCACCCTAATATGCGGGGAAACTGAAAAGTCGAATTGTACCTCCTGCTGGTCCGTGCGCGGGTCCTTCGGGTGGTCCTAATCGTTGGTCTTTGCTTAGAGGAAGTGTTGTGTTATGCCTCGGAAACGTGTGGTTAAGGTGTGGTTGAGTAATGAGCAAAGAGAGATTCTGATTGAGTTAGCGAGGCGACTGGGCGCGAGCGAGAGTGAAGTGTTGCGGTTGGCGTTTTTGGATTATGCGAAGGAGTTGAGTTTGATGAAAGAGAGCATGCACCGTGGAAAAAACCCGCTCTGAAGCCGCTATTGCATGGTTAGCGGAGTGTGATTCAGACTCAGAGTTATATTAAAAAGCCTAACGATTAATTAACTTTAAATGTATATTGACACATTATTCAAAAGCGGTGAAATGTTTTGGTCGTCAGACCTTCCCGCTCTCCAGGTGGTTTAAGAATGGTAGTGAAATCAAAAGACTTCGATAAACTTCTGCTTTGCTCCATAGACGAAGCCCTCATGTCTTTGGGAGAATCTGTAAAAAAGTCAACTTATTTCAACATAGAAAATAAGTTCAAGATGGTAAAGAAAGACATACCCGAAAACTTGCCACAGTTTCAAAACGGAATTGAAAAAATCTTCGGGGTAGGCGCCAGATTCATAATGATTTTAATCATGAAGAACCTGTACGCCAAAATTGGGCGCCCGTTCACTATGGAGAAAAACGAGCAGCTTGAATTCATCAGGTATGTTGACGCGGCAAGGCAGAGTTTTCTGAAAGAATGCCGTGACGCAGAAAACTGTTGAAAATAATCTTTTATAATTCATATGAGAGATTCATAAACGCTTTATTTTGCCAAGCAGTGATGTTGGTTTTAACCCGCGACTAAATAATCGACTTCATTTGTTAAGTCAAGCGTTTAGTTTCACGCTTTCCGTGTCGGTGTCGTGGAGCACTAGAACAGAATGGTCGACTACATGAGACAAAGGAATGACCCTAACAGTGCAAAAAGCGAAGAACTTGTAGAGACACTGGAAAGACTCCGCGGGCTGACAGACGGAATAGAAGCGTTAATTGACGTCACCGACCCAGAAACGCATCGTATACTCTTTGCGAACAAGAAAATCCGCGACGTATACGGTGAAGAAATCGTGGGAAAAAAGTGCTATGAAGTTTTCTGGAAAAGAGACAAACCCTGCACTGATTGCATTAAAAAGAAAATTCTCGGAAGCAATCTTGGCAAAACATTCACTAGTGACTCACAGCTTTCAGGCAACCGCTGGTTCAGATCCACTTTTAAAGCCATCAAGTGGCCTAAAGACCGATACGTAAACTATGCCGTGCACACAGACATCACTAAACATAAAAGGCTGGAAAATGAACGGAAACTATATGCGGAAAGACTCTCTGCGTTAAACTCGTTCAGCTGCAAACTAAATTCCGCAGTTAACGTCGACGAAATCTGCAAACTGACTCTGGACGCGATGCAGCAGATTCTGGGTTTTGAATCCACAGAATTTCTGATTAACGATAAAAGAAGACTGCGAACGTTTTGCCGTCTCGGATATCCTAAATCGGTCAGTATTGACCTGCCTCTTGACGCAAAAGGAAAACGCCGTGGTGTAACGGTTAAGGCGGCGCAAGAGCGCGTTCCCGTAGTGGTTTCCGATGTGGAGAAGAATGAAGAATATGTTACGATAGTAAAGGAAATGAAATCAGAACTCGCCGTTCCCGTTATAGTGGATGATAGAGTCTTCGGCGTACTAAACGTGGAAAGCAGGGAAGCAGCGGCTTTTGGCGAAAAAGATGTAGAACTGCTTCAGATTCTTGCTGCGAACGCAACCGTTGCTATTGGTAATATCCTGAAGAGAGATGAAATAAAAAAGGGCAACAGTAGTCTGGCTTTGCTACTGACAACTTCCGCTGAACTGATTCAATGTACCGACCCTCGGCTTTGTCTTCAAATCATGATCAATGCCATCAGAGAATGCGGGTGGAACCAAGTTGTGCTCTCAAGCAAGGTTGACGACACTGGAACAGTGAAGCCTGAAGACATAATTACGGCCGGCGTCACTGAAAAGGAAAAGGAATTGTGGGTTAACAAACTTTCAGAAACCGTTTGGAACAAGCATTCAGGAAAAGAATATGCTCGTTTCAAGATTGGCGAATTTTATTTTTTCCCTTGGCACAGCTCTTGGGTCAGAAAGAATCTAGCCGACAGGCCCGTGCCAAGCAAATTATCTGCCGAAATGGGCGATTGGAACCCGAACGATTGGCTTTGCGCTCCATTAAGGTTGTCTGACGGCCAAATAGTTGGCGGGCTTCATCTTGCTGATCCTGCAGATGGAAGACGACCCACTCGAGAGTCACTTGCGTCCATAGAATTGTTCATGCACATAGCCGCGGCTGCAATTGAAAAGGACCTGCTAAATCAGCAACTAGTAGAAGGCGAAAAACTGTTCCGGTTGCTGGCTGAAAACGCTCAGGACATTATTTATCGAATTCAAGTTAAACCTCAGCTGGAATTCGAGTTTGTCAGTCCATCCGTAGCCAAAATCACGGGATACACACCGGAAGAATTTACTTCTGATCCCAATTTCATCTTCAAGGTTATACACCCCGAAGATGCTCCTTTATTCACGGATATTTTTGCCAATTCCAAAGCGGCGAAAGGGTCCCTTGTGCTGCGGTGGAAACGTAAAGATGGGGGCACCGTCTGGCTCGAACAGACAAACAATTACGTTTACGGCGAAGGTGGAGATATCGTTGCTGTTGAAGGCATCGCCAGAGATATCACAGAACGGAAAAAAATGAACGACCAGCTTAAAGACTACGCACAACGGCTTGAAGAAATGGTTGAGGAACGGACCCGTAAACTAAACGAAGCCCAGCAAAAACTCCTTAAAGCGGAGCGGTTGATCGCCATCGGTCAACTGGCAGCCATGGTTGGGCATGACCTGCGTAATCCTTTGACAAGTATCATGGGCTGCATGTATTATCTGGAAAAGAATTTGGACCAGAATGCAAGTGACAAAATGAGGGAAATGCTTCTCCTCGTAAGAAAAAACATAGAGTACTCAAACAAGATCATAAATGACCTCTTGGACTACTCCCGTGAGATAGTGCTGGAGTTAAATGAAAACAATCCAAAATCGATTATGAAGGAGACGCTGTCCGCCGTTACGATTCCTGAGAATATTCATCTGGTAAACCTGATGAAAAACCAGCCGAAAATGCGTATCGACCTCCAGAAGGCAAAGCGAGCCTTCGTAAACATCATCACAAATGCAATTGACGCGATGCCTGAAGGCGGAACACTGAAAATTGAAAGCAAGAAAGCAGGAGACAGCGTGGTTTTCAGGTTTTCAGACACAGGAACAGGAATATCCGAAGATGCCATGCAGAAACTTTGGACTCCGCTGTTTACGACGAAGGCGAAGGGAATGGGCTTCGGCTTAGCCATAAGCAAACGCGTAGTGGAAGCTCACGGCGGCTTAATCTCTGTCAAAAGCACAGTGGAAAAAGGCACCACAATCTCCATTACGCTTCCAATAGAACCACAAACAGAAGAAGGGGGTGAAAAAGCATGGATAAACCAGCTAGAATCCTCATAATTGACGACGACGAGAACATAAGAACAGTGCTTCAAACAATCCTTGAAGACGAAGGCTACGTTATTGAAACAGCGGACACAGCCCAAAAAGGCATAGAGAAAAGCCAGAAAGGATTCTACAATCTAGCGTTGATTGACGTTCGCTTGCCAGACATGGAGGGCATAGAACTGCTGTCAAAACTTCGAGACACTAAGCCGAAAATGCGAAAAATAATAGTCACTGGCTACCCGACACTGCAAAATGCCGTAGCATCTGTGAACAAGGGCGCCAACGCGTACGTGATGAAACCTTTTGACGTTGAGAAAATCCTTCTCACCATCAAAGAGCAGTTGCAGAAGCAGGCAGAGGAAAAGAAGTACAGCGAAGAGAAAATCGCTGAGTTCATTGAAACCCGCGTGAAAGAGCTCAATGCTGAAAACGAGGTAGTTCAGAAAAGAAGTCCTTAGCCATTTTTGGCATTTTTAGCTTCTTTTCCGCATATTATGTATTCAAGTTTTCTAGCGTAGACTATGATAATCCAGTTCCAGTTTTTGTTCTGGTGGTTGACTTGTTCAGAACTTTAGCTTCTGCTTGAAAACCCGGGCTTAGCCGAGATGACTTTTGTAGTTAGTTCTCTGTTTGTATTTATGTTTTTACCGAAACTTCGACGATAAACGGGTCTTTCTGTTCGGTCTTTTAGGAAAAAGCCTTCAAAATGGATTTTTCTGGAATATATAAAACGATTTGCCCATTAACGATGAAAAAACGTTGGTAAAAGCTACCTATCAGACTTTGTGCGCCCCACGTGATTGTGTGCATTTTGGGTTTAGATATCTTGCGATATATCATTTATGATGTACAATTACTAAATATGGCACTATCGTTAGTGTATAGTGAATATCGTAGCCACTACGCACGCGCGAAGTAATTAGTCATGAAATGTCCCTACTGCGAGTCTGAAGAATTCAAAACTCTCGAAACACGAGATTCCCCAGAGAACACCACGCGCAGACGAAAAGAATGCATTAAGTGCGGCAAACGCTTCACAACCTACGAGTACGTAGAAACCGTGGAAATAATGGTCCGAAAGAAGGACAACAAGCTTGAGCGTTTCGACGTGAACAAAATCATACGTGGACTCCAGAAAGCCAGCGAGAAACGACCTGTAACTATGGATCAAATCCACGAGTTGGCAGGTCGCGTGAGACAAGACCTCATGTTGCGAGACAAAGAAGAAGTCTCTTCGCAAGAGATAGGCGACTTAGTCATGAAGCATCTGAAAGGTCTTGACCGCATAGCGTACATCCGCTTCGCTTCGGTCTACAAGAAGTTTGAGGAGCCTGAAGATTTCAAGCGCGTGCTCCTTGAGGTGAAAAAATAATGAAGTATGTCAGAAAACGTGATGGTAAACTAGAGCCTTTCGATCCAGAGCGCATAACCACTGCTATTTGGAAAGCTGCCAAAGCCGTGGGCGGAAAAGACCGTGAACAAGCAAAAAGAGTCACCAATGAGGTGCTCGCTGAGCTAAAGAACCGATTCGGCGAGGATGGCTGCCCCACCGTTGAGGAAATCCAAGACATAGTTGAGAAAATGCTCATCGAGAACGGTCACGCGCAAACCGCTAAGGCGTACATCCTCTACAGGAAGCAGCACCAGGACATGCGCGAGTTAGCTGCGCTTCTAAGCAACGCGGACCTTGTAGACCAGTACCTTGAGGTCGAGGACTGGCGAGTTAAAGAAAACAGCAACATGAGCTATTCGCTACAGGGTTTGAACAATTACCTCTCATCAACGGTTATCGCTAAGTACTGGATAAGTCGCATCTACCCAGAAAACATTGCGGCGGCGCACTTTTCAGGCGACATGCACATTCACGATTTAGGCGTCTTAGGTCCGTACTGTGTAGGCTGGGACGTAAGCGACCTGCTATTGTCAGGGTTCGGCGGTGTCTCCGGCAAAATCGAAAGCAAACCCGCTAAGCACTTCAGGACTGCGTTAGGTCAAGTGGTTAACTTCTTCTACACATTGCAGGGCGAAGCCGCTGGCGCGCAGGCTTTCAGCAACTTTGACACTTACTTAGCGCCGTTCATACGCTACGACCACCTGAACCAGAAAGAGGTTGAACAGTGCATTCAAGAGTTCTTCTTCAACATGAACGTGCCCACCCGCGTAGGTTTCCAGACGCCCTTCACCAACTTAACACTGGACTTGACTGTTCCAGAGTTCATGAAGAACGAAGGCGTTCTCTTTAACGGCAAAATCACCCAAGACACTTACGGCGACATGACCACGGAGATGGAAATGTTCAACTCTGCTTTCGCGGATGTGATGCAGCAAGGCGACTCCAAAGGCAGAGTTTTCACTTTCCCCATACCCACATACAACATAACCAAAGACTTCGCGTGGGACTCACCTGTCGCCCAGAAAGTCTTCGAAGTAACCGCCAAGTACGGCGTGCCCTACTTCTCGAACTTCGTGAACAGCGACATGCGCCCCGAAGACGTGCGGAGCATGTGCTGCCGACTCAGAATTGACAACCGCGAGTTGCGCAAGCGAGGCGGCGGCTTCTTCGGCGCCAACCCATTAACGGGCTCGATTGGCGTGGTCACGTTGAACGTACCTAGAATTGGCTACTTGTCCAAGGATGAGGACGAGTTCTTCCAGCGGTTGGAGCGCATGATGGAAACAGCCAAGAGTAGTCTGGAGATAAAGCGCAAAGTCCTTGAGGCTTTCACGGAGAACGGGCTGTACCCGTATAGTCGGCGCTATTTGCGCAACATCAAAGAAGCACACGGCAAGTACTGGAAGAACCACTTCTCAACCATAGGTTTAGTTGGCATTAACGAAGCTATAGTGAACCTGCTGGGCGTGAACATTGCCTCAAAGGATGGAACGGATTTCGCTGTGAAAACACTTAATTTCATGCGTAAGAAACTGATGGCGTTCCAAGATGAGACAGGCGACATCTACAACTTGGAAGCAACGCCTGCCGAAGGCACATCTTACAGGCTGGCACGCATAGATAAGCGCAGGCACCCAAACATTATCGCGGCTAACGAGCGGCAAGTGCAGGTTAACCACGCTGAACCTTTCTACACGAACAGTTCACAGTTGCCTGTGGACTATGAAGGTGACTTGTTCGAAGCCTTGGAGCATCAGGAAAAACTGCAGACGCTCTACACAGGCGGCACCGTCTTCCACATATTCCTCGGCGAACGTTTGCCCTCGTGGAAGTCCGCGGCTGAACTCATCAAGAAGGTTTCAGGGAACTCGCGCCTGCCCTACTTCACGTTGACGCCAACGTTCAGCATATGCCCCAACCACGGCTATACGAGCGGCGAGCACAAGCAGTGCCCAGTGTGCGGCGCAAACTGCGAAGTCTACTCCAGAGTAGTTGGATATCTACGTCCCGTTGATCAGTGGAATGATGGCAAACAGGCCGAGTTCGCCATGCGCAGAACCTTCGACAGATCCGTGGTTATGGCAACCGTGCCCATGGCGACTTGAAGTGACGTGACCAGCTGATGAAGTTTAGTGGTCTCCAGAAAATCAGCCTCATCGACTACCCGAATAAGGTAGCGTCGGTGCTGTTCACGCCGGGCTGTAATCTGCGCTGCGGCTTCTGCCACAACTGGCGCATAGCCGTGGACCCGCAACCGCCCTTTCTCCAAGAGGGCGCAGCGCTGGAAATTCTTGAAGGGCGCAAGAAATACGTGGACGCTGTAGTGGTTACTGGTGGGGAGCCGACTATGCATAAGGAGCTGCCGAAGTTTCTGGCTAAGCTGAAGGAGCGCGGGTTCACGGTTAAGCTGGATACGAACGGATTTTACCCTGAAGTGCTTGAGGAGTGCTTAGCATATGTGGATTATGTGGCAATGGATATCAAAACGTCACCTGAAAAGTACATGCAGCTTGGCGCAAAGGACACTGCAGGACTCATGCGCACTGTGGAAATTTTGAAGACTGGAAAGGTTCCTTACGAGTTCAGAACAACTATGGTTCCAGAGCTGGTTACGGCTGAGGATGTGACGTGTATAGGCGAAGTGGTGAAAGGCGCCGCGACTCATGCGTTGCAGCAGTTTGTGCCCGAGGATACGCTGGACAAGAAGTTCCAGTCCCTGAGGCCTTACGCGCCTGAAACCATCAGCGGTTTCGCTAAAACCATGAAAAAATACGCTGAAAACGTAATACTGCGAGTCTAACCTTTTTGGGCTGAGTGAGCTTTAGCGGTTAAACTACACAAGTGGTAGCAACAGGGTTTTCATTATCTCTCTCCGAAAATCTTTGTCCGCCAGAGCCCCAGCAAACCTTCGCGAATGAGAATCAAAGGCGTTTAGCTGCTTTGCTTTGGTCATCGTTTTGACAAAGGGCATTTTTCTTTCTGACGATAGCTTTTTCATCCAATTTGTTTCTCACGGAACAGTTCACATCACGCTTGGCTCTGCTTTTAGGTTGAATAACTTAATTCTGGTTTGAGGAAAACGCCGGAATGCCTAGTTGCGGAAAAGCTTAAAAGAGCTTCCTCGAAAAACTATTCGCTATGGTTTGAGGATTATTTATGGCACACCTAAGTAGTCTAAAGGTTGTTTCGTTTGTCTTTGTGGTCCTTCTGGGGTTAGGTTTGTTTATGAATTGGAAGGTTGGTGCGCAATCGGATAATTTCGTCTTGGAAGTGGAGAAGCATTGGGAAACCTTTGGTGTTGGAGGAACATGCATTCCTGGAACTCATGATCTTGCAGTGTCTGATGTCGATGGTGACGGCGTAAAAGAAATGGTCACGGGCGGCTTCTCGTATAGCATGGCTGCAAACGGCAGTAGGACAACCACTCAGGCTCCGCTGAAGATTTGGAGTTGGAATGGGCAGAATCTCACGCTTGAACATAGTGAAACCTGGGCAGGCAGTATTTGGGTTGTTTATGCCGGTGACGCAGAGGGTGATGGCAAGACCGAAATAATCACGAGCGGTGGCGTGATCAATAGTGCGGGTTCCGATCCTACGCTGAGGTTCTGGAATTGGGACGGTAACACGTTGGTTCTTAGGGGAAGTTACGGCGGAATATCCGTGGCCTCGATTTTTGTGGGCGATGTTGATGAGGATGGCAAGCCTGAAGTAGTCACTGTTGGAAGACCTCTCAACGCTAGTCAGGCTGTTGCGCAGCTTAGTGTGTGGCAATGGGATGGGGAAAACCTTACTCTCAAGAAAAGCGTTGAATGGTGTTCTGGAGCTGATGCTAGGGCGAATTCGGTGTACGCGTGTGATTTGAACAGCGATGGGTTGATGGAAATTATGACAGGCGGTTATGACAATGGTCGTAAGAACAGCAGTGGTCAGCTTCGGGTTTGGCAATGGGATGAAGTGGATTTGTCTTTGAAAGCCAACGTGGAATGGCGCATGGTGGATGGCTACGCTGTGGACGTTGCTGGTAACCCTATGGGCAACACTATTGTTAATAATGTGAAAGTGGGCGATGTTGACATCGATGGGCATCCGGAAATAATCACTGGCGGATTTAGTTATGATGGCGTTAAGGTCAATGGGCAGCTTAGGATTTGGAATTGGAGCGGAGGCGCTTTGAATCTGGAGAAGAGTCAGGAGTGGGTGACCTTGGAGATTACGGAGCTGAAGTCGATAACAATTAATGATGTTGACGGTGACGGCAAAACAGAAATCGTGACTAGCGGTGCGACTGCTGGTTATGGCAGTTTCGCGTCAAACGCTACTGACAAAGAGCAGGCTCAGCTAAGGGTGTGGAGCTGGGACGGAAACGCGTTAACGTTGAAACAAAGCAAAGATTGGATCGTGGGTGAGGGTGTCTGCGCCTGGCAGGACGGCACGGGCGACTTGGATAATGACGGTGCAGCGGAGATAGTGACGGTGGGTTGCATGTACATTGGCAATTTATGTGATCCCGATCTCAGGATATGGTCGCTTCCGGCTGCATCCGCGCCTTCAGAGTCTGGGTCTTTTCCGTATCTTTTGGTGACAATTGCGGGGATCGCGGCAGCAGCTGTTGCAGTGGCTGCAGTCGCGGTCTTCCTACGAAGACGCAAATAAACACGTAAAAACCAAAACCAACCTTGCCTCCCTTTTTTAGTCATTCAGGCAACAGGAGGGGGCTGAATGTGCTTTGGCGATTCCACTTAAGAAAGTGGTAGCAACAGGGTTTTCATTCTCTCTCCGTAAGTCTTTCGTCCGCCAGAGCCCCAGCAAACCTTCTCAACCCATAAGGTGCCATCCAGAAGCTTAGATGTGCAAAACTGATTAGGAAAAAACGAAAAGAAGCAGGCACCAACGATTTTTCAAGCGCGTGCGCTACTGAAGAAACTATGACAAAGCAGCACAACTCTTGATTCTGCACGTTCCGTCTTTTCTTCGCCGCTATTTGTTATTTGACAGTTTGTTCCAGCATGTTTCAAAGTAGAATCTGCACAGTGCTACAAAATCAGGGACGTCGGAGTAGTACGCAGGCGTTTGTGCGAACTGAGCCTCTACCGAAGTGCTTAGCAAGACTTCTCTGTCGTCGAAAAGTACGAGACTAGCCGGCAGCGCAGTTTGGGAAAAGGCTATTCGGAAGTTGCCGTATTTTAAGAAATACGACATAAGCTCCTTAGGGTATATTGAAGTATTGCTCTTTACAATAATAGACTGCACCACAATGTTTCTGTCTAGAAGCTTCTGGAACTGGCCGCGGTGAGCGACGAGCCATTTATAGAGTTTGCGTTCTGGACCAACCATGCTGAGACTTTTCTTGGTAAGCTGCATTTTTCTTTCTGTTAGTTGAAGGAGTCGTTCTCTGCCAGCAATCACAGAGGTAATATATAGTCCACTATTAACTATTTCCTCTGGTTGTTGGCTAAGAGTCAAGAATAGGTCATCTGTTTTTGTTCGGATTTCAAAGTTTTGCTTTTCTCTACGCTCAGTCAGGATGCCTATTGCCTGCTTTAGTGAGGTTGCTTCGAATTTTGTTGGGTGTGTCAGCCTTTTCTGGATTAGGCCGATTTCTATGAGCGCGGGCATTGTTCGATAAACTACCTCAGTAGGGAGGTTTGCCGCTTTTGAGATCTGTTTTGAAGTGCAGGGTGGCTGGCTGACTGCCGCGAGATAGGTTTTTGCCTGGTTCACCGTGAGGCCCAGATTCGCAAAAAGTGCAATTATGTCCTGAAGATCCAAACCTGCTATTGCTCCTTGGCGCTTCCATTTTCTAATGCCGTTTGATCTGATATATTCCTTTCGTTTTCAGGACTGCAAGTTACAGTCCCTATTCTTTTTATTCGAAACTTGAACATAGTCTTTAGCTAGAAAAAGGGAGAATAAGAAAATGTCTAAAAAATTCGTTGTTAAAAAATCACAAGTTCGAGCAAACAAAACACTTTATGCTATTGCTTTGATTCTGACGTTGACTATTGCTGCTTCGCTAATAACATGCATACCGGTCGCTTCTGCTGCAAAGAGATCCGTTGTTGGATACGTTTCTGTGAGTCCTAACATCGTAGGGCTTGGTGATTCCGTAACGGTTGTCGCATGGTTTGTTCCTACGCCGCTAGCGATTGGATCATACTATCCAGTCTACAAAAACATATATGTTAATTTCACAAAGCCAGATGGAACCACGGTTACAAAAGGGCCGTTCACGTCCTACCAAGAGGGAACGATTTTCACTTTGTATAAGCCGGATAAACTCGGGCAATGGAGTGCTACGTTGACGTGGGCTGGAGACGACGTAAATGAAGGCGTTGTGAGCCCACCCTACCAGTTCACCGTACAGCAGGAACCAGTACCTACTGTGCCAGAAACTCCGCTTCCAACTGGGTATTGGACACACCCAGTAAACAGTGAGAACAGAGAATGGGCACAGATTGCAGGGCAGTGGCTAATGAGCGAATACTACACCGGCGGCTACAATGCCTCCTGTAATTTCTTCAATCCATACAGCAAAGCGCCAGAAACTGCTCACATATTATGGAAACACCAGTACCTCTTGGGAGGTATCATGGGAGGGGCTTTTGGTGATGCCCACTACGCTTCTACCTACTTTCCTAGTGTTTTGCCAATGATTATGGACGGA
>Ga0315284_10006340_pt1 | contig 16834 bp, 16 predicted proteins | sample YL17G09_16_MG_FD_203696 | JGI IMG/M metagenome (GOLD analysis project Ga0315284, IMG submission 203696) | Sediment microbial communities from Yellowstone Lake, YNP, Wyoming, USA - YL17G09_16 | ecosystem: Environmental > Aquatic > Freshwater > Lake > Sediment | place: USA: Wyoming | collected...
CGGCGACGATCTCCTTCATTCCCTTGCGGATCGCGCGGGCCGACGTCTGGTGGGTGATGACGTGGTCGATGTCGTGCAGCGAGATGCCCGCGGCCTCCAGCACCTCCTGCAGCAGCAGTGGCGTGTTGGCGATCGCCGCCCGCTGGATGGCCCGGGAGTCGGTGAACATCCGGGCTGCCGGGTCGTGCCCCTTCGGATAGGCGAGGCAGAGCCGGCTGTAGTCGGCGGCCGTGGTGAACCCAGCCAGGGTGATGCCGGCCGACCCGGCCGGTGCCCGTTCGAGGAGAAGCGCCGCGCCGGCGTCACCCAGGGTGAGCGACGCCAGTTCGTTGCTCATGATGGTGCGGATGTGCTGGGCCGCATTCTGCCCGAGTTGGGAGATGTACTCGCCGCTGACGACCAGTGCCCGCTCGATGTTGCCCTGGCGGATCCAGTTGTTGGCGATGGTGACACCCGTCAGCATCCCCGCACACGCGTTGGACACGTCGAATGTCATCGCCTTAACGGCGCCGATCGCCTCGGCGACCGCACCGCTCATCGTCGGTTCCAGCCACTGGGTCAGCCCGTCGTGAAACTTGGTGATGCTGCAGCTGATCACCGCATCAACTGACTGCGCAGACCGATTCGCGTGGGTGAGGCAGTCATCCGCGGCCGAGATCGCCAGAGTGTAGGAGTCCTCGTCGCCGACGGACACCCGCCGGTCGCGAATCCCCGTCAACCGCTCGAGATCGATGTGGGTCTGGTGGCGGGTGGTCGACATGAGGTCTTTGGTGCTCAAGTGCGTGGCGGGCAGATGCCGGCCCGCACCGGCGATCCGGGTCGTGAATGGTGTCGGGGCCCTGTCGCGCCCGGTGTCCATCACCAACCAGTGCTTGACCGCGCCCCCCGCCGACTCCACCACCTCCACTATAAACCGTTGTGACGCGCATCACCAGAGCCCTTGTGCCCTTCCGAGGGGGCTCAGGAACTCACGCATCGAGAGGCAGCCGCACCATCCGCACGGGGGCCACAACACTTAACGTTGCGAGTCCTTCCAGACCGCAACATGATCTACTGGCTTGCCGGTCAGCGGGTCCATCACCGCCCACTGAACCCCGTTCGATCTTCTTGATGACGAACTCAGCCAGCGGGGCCGTCTCGCCGCGCACCGCCGCGCCGCCGCGCTCTCGTCAAGATGCGGCCCGCCCGTTCGCACGCATATCATCGCCGACTCACCGGGTATGCCATCGGTCTGCCTCATGAGCGTCGCCGCAGCGCTTACGTCGCAGTGCCGTGAGGAACGCCAGGGCAGATGTGGTGAACGGTCATGTCTTACTCCAGGAACCCGGGAAGGTTCCGCGGGAGACCGCTCGGATGCGCGACAGCCAGACATCCTGACGTTCCCGTCTCCTGTGGATTGCTGCCTTACTTGCCGTGACGTTCCCACTCGCCAGCTTGGGGATTCCACGAACGGCCCGAAGCTGTCTGTTCCAGAACGGGCTCACCGAAAATAATGACTGCCGTGACCACGTCGTTGAACCGTTCAGGCAACGACTGGTTGTTGGTCCGGCGTCGCCAAGCGGCCCAGCGTGTTTGGCCGATCTCAGCGTATCCGGCGAGGGCCTGAGGGAGCGGAATCATCACTGTCTGTCGATGCTTCGCGACGGCGGCGATGGCGTTCTGCAGGTCAGAGCCGTCGATGGAATGGTGCCGGGTGAGCGTCCAGATGTCGCCAAAATCCCGCCAGCGGGTGCTGACGGTTCCTCGTTGAATCGCGGTGACCAGTTTCTCGGCGAGCGCCATGTGAAGTGGATAGCCGCGCAACGTGATCGGCTCACCGCCGAGCAGTCGGGGCACCGTGACGTCGGCAGGCTCAGGGTAAATCGGGTCGCCGACGTTGACGTCGATGCGGAATGACAGCTGTGCTGTGTTCAGTGTCGCCTTGGCGCTGACACGCACACCCGCGTACTCGTCTTCGTCGCGAATTACCTCAGCGCTCAAGGACTTCCCGTCGATCTTCAGTCCATCGCCGACATCGGGTTCGGCAGTGAGGATGTCTCGCATCATCTCCAGGATGCTGTCGACGTCATTGCCGACTCCGAGCGCAGCCAGGTCCACATCCTTGGTGGGGCGCCGGTTGCCGAACGCCGCGAGAAGGACACCGCCCTTGAGAACGAACTGGTCCCGCAGGGGACTTCGGGATAGACGGGCGAGAACGCCCTCCAGCGCATAAAGCTCCAGGAGCTCCTGGGTGGTCCGTCTCGTCGTCCGCGCCTCACGTTGAAGGGCGCGATAAGCGACTTCGCCGGGTTTAGGGTCCGTCATAACAGGATGCTCAACGTGTTGTGCAGTGCGCTTCGGGCTTGGGGAAAACTCTTTGCGATCTCCAACAATGCCGAGGGCTGGCCGCCTCTTCGGAGCCATTGTTTGAGGGCCTCGTTAGCCATGTCTTCGCCTTCGAGGTGGCGGAGGCGGAAAGCATCGACGATGCTGCGTGCGGCTGAGTAGATCCCGATGCTGCGCTGATCTCCGATATTCAAATCCTCGCGTCCGACGTCGAACGTGGCTCGGTCGAAGTGATGCCAGTTGATCGGGATGGTCAGGGCCGGAGTCCAGGCGCCGCGGGGAACGGCGATGTCGAGCGCGCTGGGAATGGCGTCGATGAGGTCATGACGGGCGAGCGCGGATCGCAACGCGATGGTGGCCCGGGTGGACTTCGCAGCGATCTCAACGAGGTCGTCGTCACCGGTCCAACTGGTCTTGCGGTAGATACCCCGCGCCAGCCGCGTGATCCGGCCTTCACTCAACAGCCGGCGGAACTGACGCTCGTTGATACGTTCCAACGCTTCGCCGAACCGGAAGGTGTCCGGAAGCGTGGAAAGCAGGTCCGACTCGCTCACCTCACCCCCAACGACCGTAGGAAATACTTTACAGATACACCTCTAGTGTAGAGGAATTCCTACAAGCCGGCGCGTCCCGGTTGTCACCGGGTTGTCACAACTCGCCGGACATCGGCGGATATGCGGTGACACACGCAGCGACCGTCGGCGCAGTTAGGTGACCGCTGAGGCATGCCAGGCGACACCCTGATACGGCCCTTCATGGACTGCAAATCCGCCGGCGAAAGCCCACACAGGTTCGAATCCTGCACCTGCCACCAAGAACTGTGCTGTAGCCAGTCCCCTGATCAGGCCTTCATCTCGTAAGCGCCGCTGTAGGACAACACCTCGGAAACGAACGCCTGCTCGGCTTCGGGGTCGATCCTGGGCTTGTTCACGATCGACAGCGCGGCCGCGGCTTGCGCCTCGGTTGCGGAGGCCTGGCCGTGCAGGGCGACCGCCTGGTCGGCCATGTCGCGGACGAACACCGCGAAGATCCGATCGAGGTGTGATTCGGTGAGATCCGAGAGGTCGCTGACCGAGCCCGGACGGGTCTCGCCGTCGTCGATGGCCAGGGCGGCGGACTCGAGAATCAGTTGGGCATAGACGATCTGGGTGAACAGCTGTCCCAGAACCTGCAGATAATCGAGGTCCTTCTGCTGCGCCTCGGTCGGCGGGGCCGTCAGGACCAGTTGGGTGAACGCGTCGATCTGCTCCCGGAAGACGGCGACGTTGGCCAGGTGGGCGAACCGGTCGAACGCGGGCCGCCAGTCGCTGAACCCGATCGAACCCAGGCCCTTGGCCGGTCCCTGGTGGAACAGGTAGGCGTCATCGCCGGCCCCCTGGCGAACCGGGATGATCGGATACGCCTGTGCCGCACCGTGGGCGGCCCCCAGGTAGCGCGGCATGAACTTCAGCACCAGCGCGATGTTGACGTGTACGGTGCCTTCCAGTTTGGGCAGCGCCCGGATGTCGCTGGCGGCCCGGCTGAAGTAGGTGTCGCGTTCGAAACCGCGGGCGGCGATGACATCCCACAGCAGGTCGATGACGCGCTCGCCCTCGCTGGTCACCTTCGCCTTGGTGATCGGATTGAACAGCAGGAACCTTCGGTCCTCCTCGCTGGCGGAGCGGAAGTAGTCGGTGGACCGGGCGGCGAAGACCTTCATCGCGACCAATCGGGCGTAGGCGTCGGCGAGCATGCGGCGCACGTGCGTGAAATCGGTGACCCGTTTGCCGTAGAGGACCCGGTTGTGGGCGTGGGTCACCGATTCATAGAAGGAGTGCTCGCAGATGCCGATGCTGGCCCAGCCGAGGTTCACCTTGCCGACGTTCACCGTCGCCAGTGCGGCGTCCCAGGCCGGCTTGCCGACGTGCAGGATGGCGCTCTGCGCCACCGGGTAGCCGTGCAGGTTGAACCCCGCCACGTACATCTGTCCGGCGACGACGTTCTTGATCAGTTCGTAGCTCTGATGCTTCGGGTCGACGAGGAAGAACACGTACTCGCCGGGGTGCTCCGGATCGTCGTCGGCGAACTTCCCGAACACACTCAGTCGCCCGGCCGCGTTGCCGTTGCCGATATACCACTTGCCCCCGCTTGCGGTGAAGCCGCCGTCCGCCGTGCGGGTCAGGATCATGTCCGAGGAGTAGATGTCGGCTCCGTGCTCGCGCTCGGAAAGTCCGAACCCGAAGATGTGGCCCTCGTCCAGGAGTCCGGCCACCATCCCGCGGGCCTCGTCATTGGCGCTGAGCCAGACCGGGCCCAGGCCGAGCACCGAGACCTGCCAGGCATACCAGTGCGCCAGGGAGTAGAAGCCGAGGATCTCGTTCAGTTCGTTGATCCGGGCTAGATCCCAACGCGCGTCGGCGCGGCCGACCAGTTCGCCGACCTCGGCTGGGGTGGCGAAGGTGGCGAAGATCCGCTTGTCCGCAACAAGTTTCAGGAAGTCGGCGTACCACTCTCCGGAGTAGTACTCCTCTTTGTTCCTGGCCAGGCCTTTGCTTTCGAAGAAGTCGATCAGCGCCAGAAGCTGCTGTTGAGTGCCTTCATCGAACGACGTGGGCCGGTAGGTTCGGGGATTGAACAGCAAAGACATGAATCCTCCTGGTCGGATGGGGAAATCCTAAGCGTCCTTCGCCATGCCCGGCCAGAGGACCCGGCATTCATCCATGTTTGGATGGTGAGCGTGGAGCGCCTGTTCAACTCTGTGCTTGCCCTTAAGGAGCGCGGCCTGCTGCCCGACGCGATGATGCGGTTCCTGGTCCGCATGATGTGCGCCTCGTGGGTCAAGACGTTCGAATGCAACGGCGATACCGAGAAGCAGGCGTTCTACAAGAAGAAGTACTTCGAGAAGCTGCGGGTCAGCGCAGGCGCCACTCATCAGGAGGACGCCAACACCCAGCACTACGAGGTGCCCACCCGCTTCTTCGAGATCATGCTGGGTCCCTACCTGAAGTACTCCTGCTGCCTGTTCCCGGAGTCCTCCACAGGCCTCGCTGAAGCTGAAGTCGCCATGCTGCAGGCGTTCGTCGAAGAGCACCTCAGGCTCAGCGATCTCCTGACGACCAAGGGATCGGTTCGGCTGCTCGATCTCGGCTGCGGCTGGGGGTCGCACGGCGGCTATGTGCTCGACAACTACGACGGCGTGCACGTCACGTTCCTGTCGAACAGTGGCACTCAGCAGGACTTCATCACGGCACGCAATCACAGACACACGGGCCGTTTCGCCAACCTCAAAGCGGATGCCAGTACGTTCGATGACCCCTCTTTCCTGGAGGCGTTCGACGTGATCATGTCCTGCGAGATGCTCGAGCATATGAAGAACTACGACATGGTGCTCAAGAAAGTCAGCTCGTGGCTCAAGTCCGACGGGCGAATGATGGTGCAGATTCTCGGAAATCGGCGCTTCGCCTACGACTTCAAGACCACGGACTGGATGGGCAAGTACTTCTTCGCCGGGGGCACCATGCCGAGCCGAGACCTGTTCGAGAACTTCCTTCCGCCCGATCTCAAGCAAGCCAGGGTTTGGGATATCGACGGGCACCAGTACAGCAGGACCCTCGATGCGTGGCTTGCGCGCCTCGACGCCCATTCCCGGGAATGCCTACAAGCGCTGGAGGGCGGACCAACCTCGGCGTCGGTCGCACTCGAGCGGTGGCGGATGTTCCTGCTGTTCTGTTCCGAGGTTTTCGCCTACGGCGACGGCAACGAGTGGATGGTGTTTCACTACCTCTTCGAAAAAGAAAAAGCTTGAGAGCCGATTCCGCAAACTTACGGCGGCGGTTTCCTGCTGGCCGGACGACGAGGTCGCCCGCTCTCCAACGCGTTTCGTCTACGCAACCAAATGTGGACCGGCAGGTTTCCCTGCCGGCCCACATTGTTGTACTGCTGCGCGCTACTCCGGTCGGACAGCGAGCGCCTGGGGGCCCTTGGCTCCCTGGCCGATTTCAAACGTGACCCGCTGATTCTCCTGCAGCGACTTGTAGCCGCTGCCGGCGATCTCGGAGAAGTGGACGAAAACATCGTCCGCGCCACCGTCTGGGGCGATGAAGCCGAAGCCTTTATCGCTGTTGAACCACTTCACAGTTCCCTGTGCCATTCCTACTTCTTCTTTCATTTCATGAACGGGATGCCGAAACCGGGCATCCTCAAGCCGGGCGCACCAATTGCGTCCGGCGCTTTCGTGTCTTCGAAGAGGCACGAAACTCGTTGTGCAGCATTTCGAACTAACGCTGCTGGTCGGAGAACACCGGGTTCTCCACCGGGTCGGAGGAGCCGTCGTACGTCGGTGTGACGAACTCGGACTCCACTGGATGGGAAAATAGACTGTCGTCCATGGATTGATTTCTTTCATACGGCCTAATCGCAAGACATCCGATCAGGACAAGGGAATCGCATCACGCGAACAGGTCCGAGTGAGGACCGAAGTTGAGAGGCGCCGTTGGGGCGAAATTCGACTATGGCTCCCACTGTACAGGCTCAGCGGCAGATGTGGCACTCTGTCCGCAGAATCGACGCCTGCGACTCCCCGGCGGCGCGGATGACAACCGGTTCGTCGCGGGACGGCCTGACGATTCCCAGGACCAAATGGGAGGGGACCGTCCGGATGGCTGTCGCTCTGCCCGACCATCCACGACTGGCGAACGACAGTGAACGTCGCGTCTGGGAAGCCTTGTCCGACCAGCTCGGCGAGGGCGACCTCGTCATCACCGGGCAGCGGGTCACCGACCACCTCAAGGACCACGAGATCGATTTCGTGGTGGCCATCGAAGGCGCTGGGATACCGACCAGGTGTTCTACGGGCATGTCTTGGGCTTCAAGGGCCTGGAACGCCGTGCGGTCGTGCTGGTCGTCAACGACCGGTACGCGCTCGAGCGGGCCCGAGAACGGTTGTACGTCGGGCTATCTCGCGCGCGCGACCAACTGGTGGTGTGCGCAGACCCCGCGTTCATCGCCGAGGTGGGCCGCCCCGATCTGGCGCGGCGACTCGGCGTGGGCAGTTAGACCGGTCATCACCTGCGCCGACGGTCGGCATGAAGCCGCGCCTCGGATGGCGGCTGGAAACTGTGTCGTTCTGCCCCGGGTGTAGAGTCGAGAACGCCTGCGGTGTTTCGTGACTCGCGAATCTATGCCGAGAGTATGGCGCCGCTGACGCAAAGGATCCGCCGCATGAACTCCTGTTGCATGCACGCCCGCCGCGCGGGCAGGACTGCCGTTGAGTCGGTGCCGGTGTGACCACCCCCCGCAGGTCGAGGCGGACGGCGAGTCCGGTGCGGGTCTCCCTGGCAGCGGCCCTCGGCGGAGAGATCGACGGAGCCTGGTGGCCCCGAACCGCCTCGATGGTTCGGGAGTTGCCCGATCTCATCGAGGCATTGCATCCGGCACTGGGTGAAATCGTCGATATCAGCCTCAACTGGTCTGCGGGATCGGCCACCCCGGTGCTGAGCACCATGGCGCCGGGCACTGTGGCCAAGATCGGCTGGAATGGACCGCGCCATCGCCTGATGTCGATGGTCGGCCAGATCGGCTGTACCCGAATACTGGTGGTGCCCTCCATGACGCCCGCCGCGCTGGCCGTAATGGTGTTGCGGCAGGCGGCGACACGGCATATACCCGAGGTGGATTGCGGCACCCCGACCTTCGAGGCGGCCGAACGGGTCATCCGGGCCGCAAGGGCCGAAAGCGCCTCCTGGGCCGCCGCCGAAACCGGCCAGAGCCCGACCGGTTCGGCGGCAACACCCAAGAGTAGCTAGCTGGCGGACACTCCGGCTGCGCGAGAAGCCCTGCGCCGCTGGGCCGGTCGCGGTTGTGACGAGCCGGGAGCCGGGCGGCGTTGCTGCCCGGAACCGCCGGAGCGGCGGGGCTGAGCGGGCCGGGACTGTACCGGCTGTGCGGCGACCGGAGCCTGGTACGGCGCGACCTCTCCCACCAGTTCCAGCACCTGCGCCGAGTCGGCGGTCACCTGTTGAGGTGCGACCTGGATACCGGCCTTGCGCAGCAACACCTGGGTGTCCTTGCGCTGCTCGGGCAGTACCACCGTGACCACGTCACCGGTGTTTCCGGCCCGGGCGGTGCGCCCGGAGCGGTGCAGATATGCCTTGTGCTCGGCGGGCGGGTCGATGTGCACGACCAGTTCGACATCGTCGACGTGGACGCCGCGGGCGGCGATGTCCGTCGCCACCAGTACCCGTGCGGTGCCGGCGGTGAACGCCGCCAGGTTGCGGTCGCGTGCGGGCTGCGACAGGTTGCCGTGCAGGTCGACCGACGGGATTCCCGCCTCGTTCAACTGCTTGGCCAGCTTGCGGGCCTGATGCTTGGTGCGCATGAACATGATTCGGCGACCGGTGCCCGACGCCAGCGTGTGAACAAGGTGCTTTTTGGCGTCGGCCCCGGACACGTGGAAGACGTGGTGGGTCATCGCCGCGACGGGGGAGTTCTGGCTGTCGACCGAATGCGACACCTCGTTGCGCAGGAAGCGGGTGACGAGCTTGTCGACCCCGTTGTCCAGCGTGGCGGAGAACAGCAGTCGCTGCCCGCCGGCCGGGGTGGCGGCCAGGATGCGGGTGACGCCGGGCAGGAACCCGAGGTCGGCCATGTGGTCAGCCTCATCGATCACGGTGATCTTGACCGCGTCGAGGCTGATCAAGCGCTGGCGCATCAGGTCCTCGAGACGCCCGGGGCAGGCCACGACGATGTCGACGCCGGACTTCAGCGCGCTCACCTGACGGCTCTGCGCGACGCCGCCGAAGATCGTGGTGACCCGCAGACCGTAGGCGCCTGCCAGCGGTTGCAGGGCCGCGGTGATCTGGGTGGCCAGCTCGCGGGTCGGGGCGAGCACCAGGCCCACCGGGCGGGAGGGCTGGCGCTTGTTCTCGGCAAGCCTGCTGGCCAGCGGAATGGCGAACGCCAGCGTCTTGCCGCTGCCGGTCTTGCCCCGGCCCAGGACGTCGCGGCCGGCCATCGTGTCCGGCAGTGTCGCGATCTGGATGGGGAACGGATGGGTCAAACCGGCGGCATCGAGCACCCGCACCAGGGGTGCGGGCACGCCGAGGCCGGCGAAGGTTGTTGCGGTAGTCATTGGTGCCTTTCAGGCATCGGGTGTGCCGGGACGTCCGACGGTTCCGTCGGTTCGCAGCTCCAGCACATGGGTGGGCGAGATTGCCGGGGGGCAATATCGATCGCCGCGAGACGTGTTGTGCTGCAAGGCACGAATCATTCGAGCTCAGCGCCCGGCCCTTGAATGTTCAAGGGGGCTGCGCCGGCGGAGTGAAGGCGTTCCACGACGTACTGGCGACTTTGTCCGCCGCCAGCGTTGTCCTGAGTGTAACAGGCGCCTATCCGGCACCGGGGTCCGCGTGGGCCGCCACTCCGCTCCGCGGACCCCTGATTTGACGACTTCAGCAAACTGGACTGTCCGCTGATCCGGCCGTTTCGAGGATCACTGCCGGCGCGGGCGCGCACAGTGGTGCGCCAGGTCACACCCCGTTGCTGAACCGGCACCAAGTCGCGCCCGTCGTGGGGTACTAGCCACCCTCCGGCTGTGACTATGATTCAGAAGTCAACGGTGACGTCTGACCCCTCGACAACAGCCTGGAGTGTTTTGGTGACTCTTCCCCGCCGCGTACGGACCACAAGTCTGGTCGTCGTGGCGTTGCTGTGTGGAGTGCTGGCCAGCGATGTCGCGGGCCTTCCGGGCTGCCACGACGGCTGCAAGACCGCCAGTGCCACCGCGGCTGTGTCGCTGCCGCCGGCCAAGCCGAAGCCTCCGTTGCTCGGGGTGTCGCCGTTCAGCGGTGCCGAGGACATCAATCCGCTGACCAAACCGGTCATCGACGTGATCGACGGCCAAATCACCGACGTCTCGATGTACGACGACTGGGGCAACGTCGTCGAGGGTGCGATCAACGATGACGGCACCTCATGGGCGCCGACCGAGCGGCTGAACTTTGCGCGCACCTACACGACGACGGTCAACAGCAAGAGCAACGCCGGGGTGCCGCTGTCCCGCACCACGAACTTCAGCACCCTGGTGCCCAACAACTATGCGCACCCCTACATCGAGGTGCAGGGCGGGTTCGCCCCCCAGGACAACATCCGCTACGGCGTCGGCACGGTGGTCATCGCACACTTCGACGAGCCGATCGCCGATAAGGTCCTGGCCGAGAAGAACATGATCGTGCGCACCGACCCGCCGGTGCAGGGCTCCTGGTCCTGGATCAGCGACTCCGTCGCGCACTGGCGGCCCGAGCACTACTACACCCCGGGCACCCGGATCAGCGTGGACCTCAACATGTTCGGCCTCAAGCTCGGTGACGGCCTTTACGGCCAGGCTGACGCCAAGGCGGTCCTGAGCATCGGTGACTCTCACATCGCCATCGCCAACGACATCACCAAGCAGGTCAGCGTCTTCGAGAACGGTCGGCTGGTGCGCACCATGCCCACCTCGATGGGCCGGGGCGGCACCGCGCTGGTGGCCGGCAAGACGTTCTCGTGGTGGACCCCGCCGGGGGTGTACACCGTGTTGGACAAGGGCGAGGTCGTCACGATGAACTCGGCCACCTACGGCCTGCCCATCAACTCCGCGTTCGGCTACAACCGCAAGATCGGCTTCGCCACCCGGATCAGCACCGACGGAATCTACCTGCACCAACTCGATGAAACCGTCTGGGCGCAGGGTAACACCAACCTCTCGCACGGCTGCCTGAACCTCAGCGGCGAGAACGCCAAGTGGTACTTCGACTTCACCCAGCCCGGCGACATCGTCGAGGTCCGCTACACAGGCGGCCCGCCGCTGACGGTTGCCCAGGGTGGCGACTGGTCCGTGCCGTGGAACGAGTGGGTCAAGGGCAGCGCGCTGTCACCCCGGCACGCGCCGCCTCTGCCCCTCGCAGCGGTGGAGACCATGACTGCGCCCGGGCCCTAGTTTTGCCCCTTTTCTCCCGCTGCTGACGCCGACGGAAAACGTCGGACCCGAACAATCTCGAGGTGCTGCGGAACGTCAAGGCCATGGTCGACGACGGCACCGCGCACGTTGTGATGGGGCGGCCATGAGTGGGTACCGATTGCGCTGCGCGTCCGGCCGACAAGTGGCAGGATGCGCAAATCCTCACAGGAGGCGGCATGGACTTCATACAGGCGAGCCTGATCGACCCGATCAGCAAGGTTCTCTACACCTACGTACTGGTCTACTTGCTCGTCGCTGCGGGCATCTACTTCACCATCAGGACCAGGTTCGTGCAGTTCCGCTACTTCAGGCGGATGTTCGGCCAGCTGTTCAACTCCCGCGTCGGCGACGGCGGCATCTCGTCATTCCAGGCGTTCTGCGTGGGTCTGGCCTCCCGGGTGGGCACCGGCAACATCGCCGGTGTCGCCATCGCGCTGACTGTCGGCGGGCCCGGCGCAATCTTCTGGATGTGGGTGGTGGCGCTGATCGGCATGGCGACCGCGCTGATCGAGGCGACGCTGGGCCAGCTGTTCAAAGTCCGCGCCCCCGACGGCACCTTCCGCGGCGGGCCGGCCTTCTACATCCAGCGCGGCCTGGGCTCCCGGCCCGGTGGAGTGCTGTTCGCGGTACTACTGGTCTTCACCTTCGGCTTCGCCTTCAACATGGTTCAGGCCAACGCCATCGCCGACGTTCTCAACGCTTCGCACAACGTTGAAGTTCACTACACCACAATCGGTTTGGTGCTCCTGGCCGCACCGGTGCTCTTCGGAGGCGTACGGCGGGTGGCCAAGGTGGCTGAGATCGTGCTGCCCGTGATGGCGCTGGCCTACGTGCTGCTGGCCTTCGTCATCATCGGCCTCAATATCGGCAATCTGCCGCAGGCCTTCGCCCAGATCATCGGTGGCGCGTTCGGTTTGGAGCAGCTGGCCGGCGGTTTCACCGGCGGTATCGCCGCCGCGATGCTCAACGGCGTCAAGCGCGGTCTGTTCTCCAACGAGGCCGGCATGGGCAGCGCCCCCAACATCGCCGCCACCGCCACGGTTTCCCACCCGGTGAAGCAGGGTCTGATCCAGTCGCTGGGCGTCTTCGTCGACACCATGATCATCTGCACTGCGACGGCGCTGATCATCCTGGTATCGGGCCCGCAGATCTACGACCCGCACAACCCCGGCAAGATGGCGGGAGCCTCGCTGACCGCCTCGGCGGTCGCCGCCGGACTCGGCTCCTGGACCACCTGGCTGATGACCATCCTGGTGTTCGTCTTCGCGTTCTCCTCGGTGCTGGGCAACTACGTCTACGCCGAAATCAACCTGTTCTTCCTCGGGGTGGGTGATCGCGGCATCACGATCTTCCGGATCGCTGTGCTGGCCGCGATCGCGGTAGGCGCTATCGCCAAACTCTCGACGGTATGGGACTTCGCCGACGTGTCGATGGGCTTCATGGCGATCGTCAACCTGGTGGCCATCGTGCTGCTGGGCAAGTGGGCCTTCGCCGCCCTGCGCGATTATCACAGCCAGGCCGAAGCCGGCGAGGACCCGGTGTTCATCGCCGAGGAGGCTTCGCTGCCCGGCCGCCTCGACGGCGACATCTGGGTCCGGCCGCGGCTGCCCGCGCCCGAACGGGACATCACTGCTTGAATGACCGACATGGACTTCCTGCGCACGCCGGACTCGCGGTTCGACAACCTCCAGGGCTATCCCTTCCAACCCCACTACGTCGACGTCGCCGCCACCGGCGCCCCGGCCTTGCGCATGCACTACGTCGACGAAGGCCCCCGCGACGGTGCCCCGGTGGTGCTGCTGCACGGCGAGCCGACCTGGAGCTACCTCTACCGCAGCATGATCGCCCCACTGGCGGATGCGGGGCACCGGGTGCTGGCCCCGGACCTGATCGGCTTCGGCCGCTCCGACAAGCCCACCCGGATCGCGGACTACACCTATCAGCGTCACGTCGACTGGGTGACATCGTGGATGACGTCGCTGGACCTGCGCGATGTCACCCTCGTGGTGCAGGACTGGGGTTCGCTGATCGGGCTGCGGATCGCGGCCGAACATCCCGACCGGTTCGCAAAACTGTTCATTGCCAACGGATTCCTGCCCATCGCCGACCGGCCCACCCCGGTGGCATTCCGCATCTGGCGCGCCTTCGGCATATATTCGCCGGTGTTGCCGTCGGGCTGGCTGGTGGACCGCGGCACCGTCCACAAGGTGTCCAAGGCCGTGCAGGCCGGCTACGACGCACCCTTCCCGGACAAGAGTTACAAGGCGGGTTCCCGCGCCTTCCCCCAACTTGTGCCCACATCACCATCCGATCCTGCGGTCCCCGCCAACCGCGCCGCGTGGGATGTGTTGGGCCATTGGGACAAACCGGTGCTGTGCGTGTTCGGCGCTCGCGACCCGATCCTCGGCAAGGCCGACCGGCCACTCATCAGCCACATCCCGGGCGCGGCCGGACAGCCGCACGCGCGGATCAACGCCAGCCATTTCATCCAGGAGGACGCCGGACCGGAGTTGGCTCGCCGGCTGCTGGACTGGGAAGCCGGGCTCTGAGGCGAAGGGCTTTTGCCTCTGGCCCGCGGTCGGTAGCGGGTCGACGATGACAGCCATGATTGATTACCACCTCGACCCGGCCACCGCTGTGCTGACCCTGCGCCCGGATTCGGCTCTGCAGAAAAGCGACTTCGCGGAGCTTGCCAAAGCCGTCGACCCGCAGATCGAAGAGCATGGCGACTTGGCCGGGCTCATCGTCGAAGCACCCCGCTTCCCCGGCTGGGACAGCTTCGGGGCGTTGGTGACGCACCTGCGCTTCGTCCGTGACCACCACAAGCATGTCAAGAAAGTCGCGATCGTCACCGACTCGCACCTCGGTGATGTCGCCGAACACCTGGCGGCGCACTTCATCTCCGCCGACATCCGGCACTTCCCGGCCGGTGAGGCCGAGGAAGCCCGGGAGTGGATCGCCGGCGGCGCCTGAGAGTCATCGGGGCGGCAACTGTTTCCCGAAGATGCCCCCACCTGGAAACCGGGAAGGGCCGAGTGGAGACCTCAGGGCCGCGGCCAGGTCTCCGGCAGGCCGTGCCCGCCGTCGGCCACCAGAATCGCGCCGGTGACGAACGACGCCGACTCGTGCGCCAGGAACGCCACGCACGCGGCGATCTCGGCCGGGGTTGCGCTGCGCCCGATCGGCCCGGCCGAGGCAGCCGCCGCCTCGAACTCCAACTGTGAGCCGGTGTCGACATAGCCCGGCGCGACAACGTTGACCGTCACGCCGCGGCCGACCACCTCCAGCGCCAGCGCCCGGGAGAAGCCCACCAGCCCCGCCTTGGCTGCGGTGTAGGTGGACTGGCCCGGCATCGCGTTGACCGTGCCCGTCGTCGAGCCGACCGACACGATGCGGCCGTACCCTGCCGCGGTCATCACCGGCACCGCCGCCCGGCACATCAGGAATGCGGTGGTCAGATTGCGGGCGATCGCCGCATCCCACTGCGCCAACGACAGCGGCGCGACGTCGTCGTCGTCGGCGTCCCAGCCCGACGCCACCGACGTCATGCCAGCGTTGTTCACCAGTATGTCCAGCCGCCCCCACCGGTCCACCGCCACTCCCACAAGGGTGTCGGCGCTGCCCTCGGCGGTCAGGTCGCCCACCACGCCCACCGCGGCGCCGCCGAGTTCTCTGGCCCGGTCGTGCACCCGATCGGACGTCGCGCCCAGTACCACCCGCGCACCCTCACCGACCAGTTCGCGGGCCACCGCCATACCGATCCCGTCAGGTGCGCCCGCGCCGGTCACGATCGCGACCCGGCCGGCGAAACGAGACACCGGCGGGCAGCTCAGGAGAGGCCGAACTCGGTGTGGATGTTGTCGATGCCGTGCCGGATGGCGTCCAGCGCCTCCTGACGGGCTCGCATCTTGCAGGCATGGTGCGCGCGGGCGTCCAGGGTGGTGGCGAACTCGTGGGCGGCCTGTTGCGCGCGCTCGAGCACCAGGTTCGGCATCACCAGTTCGTCGACCCATCCGCCGGCCAGTGCAGTGTCGCTGAGGAAGGTCCTGGCCAGCCCGACCGCCTGCTGGTAGGCCGAGCGGGTCAACCGCAGCTTCATCACCTCGAGTGCGGGGTAGGGCAACACCATCCCGATCGCCACCTCGTTGGCCTGAAAGTTGTAGCCGGGCGCGGCGATCCGATGATCGGTGCTGCACGCCAGGAAAGACCCCATGGCGATCGCGTGCCCGGTGCAGGCGGCGATGACCGGCTTGCGGAACGACAGCAGCCGGTGGGACAGCTCAAAACCGGCTTTGAGCATGTCGATGGCGGCCTGCATGTCCCCCGAGCGGAACACCTTCAGGTCGAAGCCGCCGCTGAACACTCGTTGGTTGCCGGCAATCACCACCGCGCCGGCGTCCTCGCTTTCGGCACGGTCCAGTGCGGTGTTGATCTCGGCCAGCATGGCCGGGCCGAGGGCGTTGACCTTGCCGTCGTCCATGGTGATCATTGCGATCGCCTCGTCCCGGCGGTAGGTGACACTCATGGGGCCTCCTTTAACTCGTGTTCGCGATGAGGTTACTCAGGCGCCCATCAGCGAGCGCCACTGCTCCAGGTTGGACACCCGGTAGACGTAGTTGCTGTTCTTGACCTCCGAGAGGCTTGCGCTGGGCTCGGTGGAGTACCAGTGTCCCGGGAACACTGTCGGGTCACCGGAGAGCCGGGCCAGTTGCTGCAGGCTGCGGAACATCTCGTCGACGTCGCCGCCGGGGAAGTCGGTGCGGCCGCAGCCATCCAGGAACAGGGTGTCACCGGCCACCAGCCGCCCGTCGAGCAGGAAGCACTGGCTGCCCGGGGTGTGGCCCGGGGTGTGCAGAAGCTCGATCTCGATGTCGCCGATACTGACCTTGTCGCCATGTTCATGGGAGGTCAGGTCGCTCATCGGGATGCCGGTGACCCGCGAAACCCACTGCGCTTCATGGGTGTTGACGTGAACCGGGACACTGACCCGCTCCAGCAGCTCGGCCAGCCCCTTGAGGGTGAAGCCCATCATGGAGCCGCCGACGTGGTCGGGGTGGTGGTGGGTGACAAGTACCCCGGACAGGCTCATCCCGTCGCCCTCGAGGGTGTCGAGCAGGTCGCCGGCGGCGTAGGCGGGGTCAACCATCACCGCGTCGCCGGTCTCCCGGTCGCCGATGAGGTAGGCGAAGTTGCGCATCTGCTGCGCGATCATGTCGTCTGCGGCGAAGTCGCGGCCGGAGAGCAACTGCCGGAAGTAAAGGCGGTCGGTAGAGGACATGCACCAAACCCTAAGCTTTGGGCCGTTCGATGCCGGTGACCGGAGGTGGACGGCGCCGCGAAGCCGCCACACCGCCGGGCGGACAAGACGGGCAGGGCGTCCGGGCGGATTGCCGCCGATCGGGCGAAACCAGCGGTTTGGCTGCGTCGAACCGCAGGCGGTAGTCTCTCTACGGCCCGCGGCGCGGGTCAGGCCCCCTTAGCTCAGTCGGCAGAGCGTTTCCATGGTAAGGAAAAGGTCAACGGTTCGATTCCGTT
>Ga0315284_10006341_pt1 | contig 16834 bp, 13 predicted proteins | sample YL17G09_16_MG_FD_203696 | JGI IMG/M metagenome (GOLD analysis project Ga0315284, IMG submission 203696) | Sediment microbial communities from Yellowstone Lake, YNP, Wyoming, USA - YL17G09_16 | ecosystem: Environmental > Aquatic > Freshwater > Lake > Sediment | place: USA: Wyoming | collected...
AAAGCGCGGATCCACGCCCACCACCTCGCCGTACTCCCGCAGGATGCGGGCGCAGAAACTGTGGAAGGTGCTGACCCAGGGGGGCCGCTCGTCCGCCAGGAGCGCGAGGGTCCGCTCGCGCATCTCTCCGGCCGCCTTGTTCGTGAACGTGATCGCCAGGACCGCGTGGGCCGGGATGCCGTGGCGCACCAGGTGCGCGACGCGCCGGGTGATGACGCGCGTCTTGCCGCTCCCGGCGCCGGCGAGGACCAGCATCGGCCCGTCGCCGTGCTGGACGGCCTCGGCCTGCGCGGGCGTGAGGTCCTGGAGGATGTCCATCGTCTTCGTCTCGGTTTGAGGATCCTGCGGCGGGTACTATAGCGGCGCGGGCCGCCGATGTCCACGCTGCGAAGCCCTTCGCGCGGCGACGTCGATTGGCCGAATTATCTTGTCGCTCGGGCGACGGGGCGTATCCTCATCGGCATGATCGTGGGCCACGGCATCGACCTTTGCAGCGTCGCCCGCATTCGCCGGATGGTCGCGGACCACGGCGACCATTTCTTCGAGTGGACGTTCACCCAGGCAGAGGTGGCCTACGCCCGCCGGCGCAAGAAAGGGTTCGAGGAGACGCTGGCCGGCCGATTCGCCGCCAAGGAAGCCGTCATGAAAGCGCTCGGCACGGGATGGCGCGAGGGCGTGACGTTCCCCGGCATCGAAATCCTGAACGAGCCCGGCGGCCGGCCGTACGTCGTCCTGCACGGCGGTGCGGCCGAGAAGGCCGCCGAACTCGGTATCACCGCCTGGCACGTCTCCATCACGCACACGGCGGATTTCGCCGCCGCCTCGGCCATCGCCGAATGCTGACCTCCGTCGGACACTCGCCCCGGGCTCTCCAGTGTTCCAGATTTTCGATGTAACCCATTGTCAGAAAATGGGTTGCGGAATAATTACCCCAGGGGTAATTATCGGGGCGGTAAAAAATCGCGCCAAATCGCGTGGTGACGCGCATCGCCCCACCCCCGCGAAAAGCCTCCCATAACCCCGCCGGACTGCGTTCTCGGTGTTTGCGTTGACTTCCTCTCCCCATCCGTAGGCTTACCGTTGGCTGGCGCACCCCCTCGGGAAACCTTACGGGAGTCGGGGGAATAGCAACATGAGAAGTCCTAAGACGCGGACGGTGTAAGCGGTCTTGGCCTCGCTCGTCGGTCTGGTCGGCGCGCTGGTGTGGCCGGCGGCGGCGGAGGCCAGCCTCATCTCCGCCACCGGTGCCGCTGAAAAAGTCACGGCGGGCGATTACGCCGGCTGGTACAAGTACACTTACGACGTGACCTGGAGCCTGACGAAGGGCCTCAGCCACTGGGACCTCATCCTGAAACCCGGCTGCACGCAGCCGGATCACCAGATTGTTTTCGAGACGGCGTTCGGCGGCGCGTACGACGGCCTGTCCACCGGGGGATGCTGGAGCCCCCGCGAACCCGTCGTCTTCACCGTTTCATACGAGGGGATGTTCGAGCCCCAAGGCGACCCGAGCATCAAACTCACCGCGCCTCTCGTCAAGTGGGAGCCGGACGACGGCTGCAACGAACCCGGCAAAAAGGGCGCCGGCCAGTTCTGGTTCTACGCGAACATCCTGCCGGAGTACGGGACGTTCGACAACGTGCTGGCGGCGAAGTAAGGCCGGAACAAGATCTTCGGCGACCTGACAGGCGCATACCCGTCGTGCCAGTCCATCCCCGAGCCGGCGACGATGGTATTGGTAGGTCTGGGTGGCGTGGGCCTCCTACTGACTCGCAGGCGCAGGTAAATCGCGGGCGTGACAGCATATCGGCGGCGGTTTCCCGACGCGAGCCGCCGCCTTCTTCGCGCTTTCGACTGGGCGGCGGGTTGCTTTACCTGGTCTGGGCGCTTCGGCTGTCGCCCGCCCGGCCCGGGGACTTCGCCGACCGGCCGGGGTCGCTCAATTGTTCCTAATCTTCCACAGCACGATCTTTTCCTGCTTACCAATCCCCTCGCGCATCTCGTGGTACTTCAAATCCTCCAGTTTTGCCAGGAGGTCCGCGATCTCTTTCTCGCGGTCCGTGTACAGCGCCGGTGCTTCGCACTTCTCGGCGAACAGTTTCAGGTTCTCCAGCGCATCCTCCGCAGCCAGACGCCGCGCAAGGTACGCGGACGCCTTTTGATTGTAGGTCTGGATTTTGGGGTCCGGTGTGGCTAAGGTGAGGGGCGACTTGGAAGGGGGGGATCGCTTGGCCTTCCTGGCCTCCTCCTCGGCCTTCCTGGCTTCCTCGGCCGCCTTCTTAAGTTCGTCAAGGGTGTCTTGCCAGAGGCGGGTGAGGTCCTTGCGGTCTGTGGTGCAGACGTTCACGGCCTTGCGCGCGCCGTCCAGGATATTGTCCGCGAGCAACGTCAGCGCCTCCTGCCGGTGCGTCTGGCTGAAGCCCGGCACGTAAAGGTCCGCCTCGGTCAATCTCGCCAGGCACATCTGCGCCGCCCGGTCCAGACGGGGCATCGCGTTCAGCACCGTCGCCGAGGCCCCGACCTGCCTGGCGATCTCGAGAATCTGCTGCGCCTTCCACGGCATCCCCGCCGCCATCACCTCCTCGAACCGTCCCACCGCCGTCTCCCCGATCGCCGGCCTCCCCGACGCCTCCAGCGCCTCCGCCGCCGCCGCCAGACGCTTCTTGTCCGTCTCCGACGCCACCAGCGCCGCCTGCTGACGCAGCGCCCCGGCCGCTCTCTGCGAGTTCTTCACCTGCAGGTAACACGTTACCAGCGCCGCCGTCGCCGTCAGGCGGTTCTCGTGCGGGAACGTGCCCGTATCCAGTTTCAGGAGGCCTTCCAGGAGGCTCCCTGCACGCACCCAGTCGTCCGCCGCCACCGCCGACTGCGCCTCCTCGAACGCCTCCGCCGCCTTCGCCGGGTCCACCACCGCCGGCACGATCTTCACCGCCTCCGCGCCGCCCTCCTTCTCGATTGTGTTGATGGTGGCGCGCGGCACCGTCACTTTCCCGCTCATCGTCTGGATGACGACCGACTGGTCCATCTCTTCGAGGATCTTGCCCGTGAACGTCTGGCCGGATGTGGTGGTGATGCGGTCCGCCGACACGTCGGCTGCCAGAATCGCCCCGAACGCCGCGACGACGAGCGCTGCCAGGATCTTGTGCTCCGGTTTCATGGCGGTTCCTCCCACGACTTGCGGAGCGGCGTGCCGGGCCGACCCCGGCGCGCCGGGGGTCCGGGCTGCGGCTCCTGGTTCTCGCGATCTCCCTCTTCGGCCTTAGCGGTCGACCCGAGCAACGGCGATTGACTTTTCCTCCTATACTATACCCCCCTTCCGCCCTCCGGTTCCGCTCAAAATTCCATGTGGTTGCCGTTAGTCCTTTAATCCGCAATCCGAAATCCGCAATATTCATTTCCCGTCTTTTCCGAACGCATCCACCGCATCCAGCACCATCGCCGTATAGGTGTACGACGGACCGCCGCCCATTCCGATCGCCACCCCGCACACCTCCAGAATCTCCTCGCGCGTCGCGCCGGCCTTGAGGCAATTGGCGACGTGGAACGCGATGCAGTAGTCGCACCGGATCGCGATCGATATCCCCAGCGTCACGAGTTCCTTGACCTTGTGCGAGAGCGCGCCGTTCCCGGCGCGCCGGGACCGCCTGCATCATCGCCCGGAAATGCTGCATGACCTCCGGCATCCCCTTCTCCATCGCCGGATGCTGCCGCTTCACCTGGGCCATCAGCGCTTCTGCATCCTTCGCCATTGGGCCTCTCCTTTTTGTCTCGCCGTTTCCGCCCCCCCTCGCCTGGGCAGTATCGCGTTGGGGCGCCCCGAAATCAACCTGCCGCGCACGCCGGTGAGCGGGTGGCGGGTGGCACCCTGGCACGGCTACGGCTCGTGCCGTGGCCGGCTGGCGGCTCGCCCGCCAGTGCTTCCCCCTAGCCGCATGCGCACGGCCGGGCAAGACCGGCCGTGCCACACGAGTCATCTGTTGCGCCTTCGGCAGGTGCCAGAAAATCCTGGCACCCCCCCCCGCCTCGCGGCGCAACCTTTTCGTGGAACTCGGCGGGGCCTTCGCTTATAATGCCGCGCTTTGAGGTCGAGCAGCGGCATAACACGAGGAGCGAGCCGCATGACCAAACCGAGAATCGGAATCGTCGGAGAAGGTTTCGTCGGCAAGAGCATGTGCCGACTGTTCCCCCCGGGCGAGGTCGTCACGATTGACAAAGGCGCGACCGACGCCGACCGCGCCCGCATCAACGCCTGCGAGGTCGTCTTCATCTGCGTCCCGACGCCGGTGCGGGCGGACGGTTCGTGCGACACCTCGATCGTCGAGGAGTGCGTGGAGTGGATCATGGCCCCCCTGATCGTTCTGCGTTCGACCGTCGCGCCCGGCACGACGGAGCGCCTCCGGAAGGAAACCGGCAAACGCATCATTTTTCAGCCGGAGTACATCGGCGAGACGGCCGCCCATCCGCTGGCCGACGCCTCCAAGCACGATTTTCTCATCCTCGGCGGTCCCATCGCGGACACCTCCCCCGTGGCCGACCTCTACAAACGCGTGTACCACGCTCATCTGCGATTCTACTTCACCGACAGCCGCACCGCCGAGGTCGCCAAATACATGGAGAACTCTTTCTACGCCGTCAAGGTTATCTTCTGCAACGAGTTTTTCCAGATCGCCCGGGCGCACGGCGTGGATTACAACGAACTGCGCGAGATCTGGCTCGCCGACCCGCGCATCAGCCGCGACCACACCTTTGTCTATTCCGACAACCGTGGCTTCTCGGGCAAGTGTTTGCCGAAGGATGTGAGCGCGATCCTCCGCTCGTCGGCGGAGCACGGCTTCGCGCCGCCGCTGCTGGAAAGCGTCATGGACATTAATGAGGCCCATCGCGCCGACGACCCGACGTACGCGCCGTACCGGCGAAAGGGAAAGCGCCATGGCCGGTCCTGACCCGGGCGCGATTCACCTCTCGGTCGTCGCGCCGGCCTACAACGAGGCCGACAACCTCGAACCCCTGGTCCGCGAAATCACCGAGGCCGTCGCGCCCCTCGGCAAGGCCTACGAAATCGTCCTCGTGGACGACGGGAGCACGGACCGCTCGGCCGAGGTTCTGCGGGCGCTGATGCGCGAGGTCCCTGCACTGCGGGTCCTCGCGCTGGAGCGGAACTCGGGGCAGACGGCCGCCCTGGACGCCGGCCTGCGCGCCGCACGCGGAACCTTCGTCGCGACCCTCGACGCCGACCGACAGAACGACCCCGCGGAGATCCCGCGCTTGCTTGCGATGCTTGAGGCGGACGAATGCGACATGGCCACGGGCTGGCGCGCCCGGCGGAACGACCCCTGGCTGCGGCGCGTCTCGACGCGGATCGCCAACGGCGTCCGCAACCGGCTGACGCGCGAACGGATTCACGACTCGGCCTGCGGCCTGAAGGTCTTTCGCCGCGAGTGCATCGCTCGCCTGAAACTCTTCAACGGCATGCACCGGTTCCTGCCGACGCTCGTCAAACTCGAGGGCTGGCGCGTCGCCGAGGTTCCCGTCAACCATCGGCCGCGCGCCGCCGGCACGGCCAAGTACGGCGTGTGGAACCGCGTCTTCAGGGCCCTGCGCGATTGCCTGGCCGTCCGATGGATGCAGCGGCGCATGATCCGCTACTGTGTCAAGGAATGGGAGCGCGACGATGACGATATGGCAGGATTTGGTCACAAAACTTGACTTCTGGGCCGCCTTCGGATTGGTCGCCCAACTCGCCTTCACCGCTCGCTTCGTCGTCCAGTGGATCACCTCCGAGCGCGCCGGAAAAAGCATCATCCCGCTCGGCTTCTGGTACTTCAGCCTCTTCGGCAGCGCGGGCCTGCTCGTCTATGCCATCGTCCGCGCCGACCCGATTTTCATCCTGGGCCAGAGCCTCGGCTCTATCATCTACCTTCGGAATCTGATGCTTATTTACCGCGAGCGGCGCTCGGTGCCCCCGCTCGAGAAGACCGGCTCATGACTCCCGCGCTGACGCCGCGCGAACTGCGCCCGGACAAACGCCTCATCCTCTTTGTCGCCGTCCTCGCCATCGCCGTCGCCTTCACCTTCCAGGGGACGCGCGGACTCCGGGAAAGCACCGAGTGCCGCTACGCGGAGTGCGCACGCGAAATGCTCGAAACGGGCGACTGGCTTGTCCCCACTCTCCGATACCAGCCGCACTGGACCAAGCCCCCGCTCACCTACTGGACCATTGCCGGCGGCATGGAACTGGTCGGCCGAAACGCCTGGGGCGCGCGGCTGCCGATCGCCCTCGCCTTCGTTGCCGCCGTCTGGGCCGTTTACGCGATTGGCAAGACCCTCTGGGACCCCGCGACCGGCCTCGTGTCGGCCATCCTCTATGCCACCAGCCCTTTCGCCATCGCCGCCGCCAACGTCGTCTCCACCGATACGCCGCTCGGCCTGTGGCAACTCCTCGTGGTCCTCGCCTACTGGAAAGCCATCCGCTCCGGCGCCGACCGCCCGCCTCGGCGGTCTCGCCGGGCGAGGCCGACGGGCCCGCGCCGTGCATGGATCTTCGGACTCTGGTTTTTCGCGGGCCTCGCGTTCCTGACGAAGGGCCCGGCGGGCTTGCTCTCGCTGCTTGCCGTTTTCGTCTTTCACGCGTGGATGCGGCGCCGCGGACGCGACCTTCCGCGCCTCTTCGCGCCGGTCGGCCTGGGGCTATTTTTTGTGGTCGCCTTCGGATGGTACGTCGTCGTCATCGTCCGCTATCCGGACGTGCTGGGCTACTGGCTCCGCGAGGAGATGCTCGGCCGCATCGCCGTCAGCCAGATCGACCACAACCCCGAATGGTACAAACCTTTCATCCTCTATCTGCCGATCCTCGTCTTCGGTCCGGGGGTCTGGACCTATTTCTGGCCCGTCCTCGCCTACCGCCGACGGGCTGCGCTTCACCTGTCGGCCATGAAACGCCTGTTCGCCTCGAGCGAGCCAGCGTTGTTTCTTGCCGTCTGGCTCCTCGTTCCCCTCGCCATTCTGTTCCTCATTCGGTGCCGCTTGCCGCTCTACATGGTGCCTCTGTTTCCCATCGTGGTCCTGGCGACGGCCCGCGGCCTGGTTTTGGCCTGGCCCGGCCGCGCCCTGTGGCGCAAGGTCGTGCCGTTGGCCTGCTTTGCCGCCCTGGCCGCCATCGCGGGCAAGGGCGTCATCGCCTACCTCCCGTCCGACAGGGACGAGCGGCCCCTTGCCGAGGCTGTCCTCGAGAACGCGACTCCCGACACGTGTATCCTGGTGCTCGATCGGCCGGCGAAATACGGGTTGGAGTTCTATCTGGACGGCCGGCTCGAGTTCGCCACGATGCGGCCTCAGGAGCGTCCGGCCGACCGCGATGCCGCCGACCTCGTACGCGAACTCGCGACGCAGCCCCGCCATCCGCGGTATCTCGTGATCTACAAGGAAAACGCAGACGAGTTCGAGCGGCTCCTCCAGGACGCCGGCCTCTCCTACACCCGACGCCCCGGCCCCGGACACTACGGCTTCCTTATCCTTGTCCCGCCGTCGGAGCGAAGTCCGATGATTGCCGCGTCACCACGCCGTGCGGCCGCGAGTTTTTAGTTGACGGCCGGCGGGCGGATTCGCTAGCGTAACGGCCACTGGAGGGGGGGTATACCGTCGGCGAAGGACAACAGCGGATGAGGCTATTGCACCTCGTGACGGCGGCAACGGCGTGCGTGGCCCTTCTGGCGCCGGTCGCCGGCGCCCAACAGCCGCCTCAGCCGTCCGAGCGGGTCTTCCAGCGGACGTATTTCTTCGAGAAGGAAGTCCGCGACCGGCTGGAAGGGGCCGTTCCGTCCAAGCAGCCCGCCCTCGTCGAATGGGGCGGCATGTACATCCCCTCGTACACCTACTTCAACGACACGAACAACGAGGAGGCGAGCCTGACGGTCCAGGACCTCCGCCTGTGGACGCAGATCACGCTGGACGACGTGCACCGGATCTTCGCCCGCGGCCGGCTGGCGTACACGGATTGGTCGGACGGTGATGCGGGGGCGTTCCGCCAGCACGACCTGGAAGGGATGAACCTCGAGATCGGGTACTACGAACTCGACGTCGCGCGGGCGGCGGAAAAGTACTGGGGCGCCAAATGGCCGTTCCAGATGATGGCCCGCGGCGGCCGGCAGTACATCGAATTCGGGCGCGGGCTGGTCCTCGACCAGACGCTCGACGCGGGGCTTTTCACGATCGACACGGGGCAAATCGGGTTCACGGGCTTCGCCGGCCGAAACATCGAGAGCCAGGACAACATCGACCGCAGCGTTCCGGGCTACTCGCGTTCGCGTCGGACGTTCTACGGGACCGAGGTCCGCTACAAGGGCATTCCGCGCCACGAACCGTACGCCTACTGGGTCCTCCAGCGCGACTGGTCCGAGGAGCGTCCGGAGAACGCGGCCCAGGATTACCGGTACGATTCGCACTATTACGCCGTCGGCGGCCGGGGGCAACTGGCGCCGCGGACCAAGTACGAACTGGAGAGCGTGTGGGAGTTCGGCCGGGGGGCCGCGAACGGCCAAATCGACGACCATCAGGAACGGATCCGCGGCTTCGCGTTCGACGCCGAAGTGGACCATTACCTGAAGCACCCGATGGACCCGACCTTGAGCCTCGAATATGCCTACGCGAGCGGCGACGGCGACCGCCTGAACGCGACGAACGCTTTCCAGGGCAACCGCGCCGGGACGGTGGATACGTCGTTCCTGGGGTTCGGGTACGTCAACAGCGGCCTGGCCCTGGGGGCGCGGTTCACGAACATTCAGTTCGTCCGCCTGGGGGGCCGGCTGACGCCCTATAATAAAAAGGAAGCCCTGGGCCGGCTGAACGTGGGTCTGAACTACTATTTCCTCTTCAAGTCGGATCCGGGCGGCCCAATCAGCGATCCGACGGCGGTCGAGGATTCCTCCGACCTCGGGCAGGAAGTGGACGTGTTCTGCGAGTGGCGGATCCTGTCGGACCTGTCGCTGTCGGTGCACTACGGCCGGCTGTATCCGGGGCAGTCCTTCCCGGACCGCCAGCCGCGCGATTTCCTTTTCACGGCCCTGACGATCAGTTTCTAGTGCTCTGTGATACGTCAACCGATGGGTGCCACGCTTTCGCTTGCGAAAGCGTGCGCCCCCGCCAGGAACATGCTTTCGCAACGGCGCGAAAGCATGGCACCCCTCAGAACACGTGTCACAGAGCACTAGCGGGCGGTGGCTGGGTTCCCTGTTGCGATTGCCCCGGCTCGGCGTGCGCACTTCGGATGCGCTTCCGCTTTACCGGTCACGTGCCGGCTTAGAGCCTATCCCAATATCCCCCCGTCGGCCCGAGGTTGAGCGAGCAGCCGGCCGGCGAGGCCGACGAGGGAGGCGATTCAAAGTAAAGAATCGCCGACCGAGGAGAACGACGCCGGCCGGGGGCGCAGCCAACCGAAGCCAGGCGGGATGTTGGGATAGGCTCTTAAGGCTTGGCCTGGCGCGGGAGCGGACGGATGAGCAGGAGGCCCAGGACGATCGTCGCGATGAGCAGCGACGTTTCGAGGCCCTGGAACGTGGCCAGGTCGCGGATCGTGATCCAGGCGGCGTAGCCGTATGGGCCGAACCAACGCTGGGATAAGGGCGAGGGCACCGGCCGGACCTCGATGTCCACCCGGCCGCCGTGCAGGTGCACGCGGAGGTAGTGGAAGAAGTAATGCTCGGGGTTACTGCCGCCCAGTCTGGCGCCGCCTCCGCCGCTGATGGTGTAGGGAATCCCCTCGTAGTCGCCCTTCAAGTAGCCGTGGACGTGCGAGGCGAAGATGTGGGTCACGCGGCCCTTGTGGAAAATCTCGATGAGGCGGCGGGACAAGTCCTCGGGGATGCAGTGGCCGATGGTGCCGTTGGCGCGGTCGAAGAGCGGTATGTGCATGACGACGATGCGTGTGTCGCAGTCCTGCGAATCGGCCAAGGTCTGCTCGAGCCATTGCAGCCCGCGCTCGCCGAGCGCGTCGGCGGTGTTGTCGTCAAAGACGATAAAGGCGTTTGCGCCGATGCGGAAACTGTAGTTGAGGGGCCCCATGATCTTCGGCCAGAGGAAGCCGCCGTCCTCAAGGTCGTGGTTGCCGGGCGCCGGTATGAACGGAACGTGGAGGCGGGAGCGAATCTGCCGGATCAATTGCCGGAACTGTTCCTTTCCCTCCGTTTTCACCAGGTCCCCGCTGCCGATGACGAAGGCGATGCTCGGGTCGGCGGCGACGGCGTCCAGAATGGAGGCGAAGGGCGGGTTGTTGCCCCGGTTGTCGCCGTAGACGATGAAGTGGAAATCGGTCGGGTCGGCGACGTGGAGGGTCTTCAGTTGGTCGGCGATCCAGTCGTGGGTGCCGACCGGGGCGACGTCGTCCCAGACTTCCACCGCGAGGTAGCCGGCGAGGCACGCGGCAAAAAGCGTCGCCTTAACGGGCCGGCGGCGAATGGCGCCCCAGAGGGCCATGGCGAATCGGCGAAGTGCAGGGAACGGGCTCATGGGATGCGTTTTCCTTCATCTGGGGGGACAGCCGCTCGTTCGGGCGGCACGTTTGCCGCCCCGCGAAACAGCCAGTGAGTCTCTTCCGGGCGGTAGGGGTCGGGGACGCTGAGGACCGGCGCCAGGCCGCGGACGTTCCCGAGCATTTGCTTGACCTCGCCGGGATGTTTCTCGTTGCAGAGGAGGAAAAAGGGGTCGCCCTTGTCAATCTTGTCCCGGACCTCCTTGGCGCTCGCGAGGACCGGCAAGGGGCGGTCGAGATAGAAGACCACGGTATGGTTCGGTTCGATGAAGGCGAAAAGAGGCGCCTCGGGCGGGACGACCTGGCGCACATGGCGTGCGAAGTTCGCGGCCGTCGTGGGCCGAGCCATCGGGCCGACGAGAGTCGGCCAGGCCCAGACGAAAGCGGCGGCGAAGGTGACGAAGAGAACCGCCTGGCCGGCGACCAGCCGGCGGCGCACGCCGAGGAAGAGGGCCGCCAGCCCGCCCGCCATCCCCAGAATGCCCAGGATCGCCGCGGGCCCGAGGACGGCGGCTGTGGCGAGGTGCGGCGGAAGGCCGAGGGCGGCCAGGCCCCCGGGCGCCTGGCGCGAGAGCAGATAACCTGCCGGGCCGAGAATCCCGCCGAGGACGGCTGCGGCGCTGTGGGCGATGAGAAGTCCGCGGCCGGTCCAGGCCGTCCGGGGCGGCGCCGGCGCCAGAAAATGCCGCATCGCCAGGGCCGTGTAAACCGCGGCCGCCGGGAGGACCGGCAGGATGTAATGTTCCTGTTTTCCGGCGGCGAGGCTGAACGCGGCGAGCGGCCCCAGGAGCCAGGCGCCCACGAAGAGAAGCCAGGGGCGATCCTCGACCACGCGGCGCGCCCGTCCGATCGCGAGCGCCAGGCCGCAGAAAAAGAAAAGGGTCCAGGGCGCCAGGAGGATCGGGAGGCGAAGGAAGTAGAACCAGGGCGGTTCCTCGCGTCCGAGTTCGCCCGCGGCACGCCCGACGGATTCGGCGTGCCAGAGGGCCATCGCGTCCGGCACGCGAAGGGCGACATAAACAGGCCAGGGCAGCGCAATGGCGAGAAAGACCACTGTCGCGACGGCGGCGCCGCCCAGGGTCCAGCCCCATTCGCCGCGTCCAGATTCCTCGGGCCGGCGCGGGCGGCGGAGGCGCGCCAGGATGAATCCGACGGCCACGAGATAGGGGGCCGGGAAGGTGATGAGCGGAACGGGTCCCTTGGCGAGGACCGCGAGGCCGGCCGCGGCACCGGCGAGTGTGAACCACGCGAATCGGCGCCGGCCGCTGGCCTCGACGCCCATCCAGAGGGCGGCCAGCGAGGCCGTGATGAACAGGGTGAGCGGCATGTCTGCCAGGGCGGTGCGCGCGAGCGTGAGGAACCCGAACGAGGTGGCGAGGATCGCGGCGCCGAACAAGGCGGTCATCCGGTCGCACCAGCGGCCGAGAAGCGCCGCCAGGATGAGCACCGTGCCCAGGGCCGACAGGGCGCTCGGCAAGCGCGCGCTCCATTCGTCGAGGCGGCCGGTGAGGCGTGCGACGCCGGCGGCCATCCAGTAGGGGAGCGGCGTCTTTCGGAGGCGCGGCTCGTCGTTGAAGTTCGGGACGAGGTAGGGGCTGGGGTGCGAGCCGTCGTCCAGTTGCACGGGCCGGTTGAGGACCATGTTGCGAGCGCTGACGGCGAGGAGGGCCTCGTGGGTGCGGAAAGGCAGGTCGTCGCCCAGGCGGAAGAAGAAGAGGGCGCCCAAGAGAGCGGCCAAGCCGAGGGGGGCCAGCCACCGATGCCGGCCGGTCCGGGGGGCGAGCGTGGGGTCACGCGTCGTCATCGTTCATCTCCTCGTACTCTTGCCAGCCGCCTTGGGGCCCGGCCGGTGTTGCGGGGAGTTCGACAGGACGGCGGACCTCGATGAGATAGAGGCGCCCGAAATCCTGGAGAAGGATAGGGTTGTCGCTGCGGACGCGGACGTCGCCGAAGCGGTCGGGCTCGGGATCGAAGGCGTACCCGGCGCCCGCGTACTTGAGGCGATAGGCGCCGGCGTGATTGGGCAAGGCGGCGCCCGCCTCGACCAGGCCGCGGTCGGAGATGATGAGCCAGCGAATGTCGGAAGCGTTCAACTCCTTCGCCAGGTCGGGGGAACTCTTGATCTGTCTGCCGAAGCGTCCGAGATAGAGTGGGACGCAGGCGCGTTCGACGCGAAAGACGGCGAACTCATCGTCGCGGACGATGGGGCGGGCGGCCCGGGCGAAGGCGATCATCTTTTCGCCGTCCAGCGTCCGGGCCTGCTCGCTGAGGACGTGCGTCTTGATAAACATCACCCCCGGCAGGGCGAGGACAGCCAGCCAGGCGAGCCGGCGAATGCGCCACCCCAGACTCGCACGCACCGCCAGCAGGATCACCACGATTCCGAAGACGGGGATCACCGCCAGCACCCATCGCGTGGCCGGAGCGACGGTCTCCGGCACCGCAAGGACCGGATGGGCCAGGTGCGGACTCAGGAAATAGAGCACGGGCAGTGCCACCAGCAGGGCGCCGGCGATGACGGGGGCGGCGGCAAAGAGGTGCCTCACCATCGAGAGGCGAAACTTCCCCGTCTGCTCGGCGTCCGCCAGGCAGTGGACGGCCCAGGCGCCCATAAGCGCCACGGCGGCGTAGCACGGCAACAGATAGTCCGGCCGGAAGCCATGGGCGAAGGAGAAGGGGACGACGACGGCCAGGATCCAGCACAGAGAAACCCACAGGGGTCCGCGGCGCGAGAACCATCGCCGCGGGTGCACGAGGAACAATGCCCCGAGAGCGAAGAAAGAGGCCGGAAACGCATGATAGAAGAGTTGGACGGCGGCCGGAACGGAGGTCGGCCGGGGAGGTTTGGCGCCCGCGCCGGTCAGCCGCTGCCAGAACTCCTTGTAGAGGACGTAGCGGAAATCCTCGCCGCCGGCGATGGCCATGGCCGCGATCAGCGGGACGAGGACGCACGCCATGGCCAGAATGCCCCAGCCAAGGTGAAGGGCTCTCGCGGCCCTTTTCCACCGGCGAAGGACGAGCGCGAAGGCAAGGAGGAGGCGGTTCCTCCGGCCGCGGAGGACTCGAAGCGGTCGCCAGCCCGGGCCGAGCGCGGCCGCGAGGGCAATGGTCCCGCCGACGAGGACGGGATTCACGAGGCCCCACCCCTTCGTCAGCGCGCCCAGGATCATGGTCGCCCAGAATCCGACGGCCCATTTCCATCGCGACGGCGCGGCGCATCGATGAAAGAGCAAGCGGTCGGCGCACAGGATCGAGCCGAGGATGCAGGCGGCGAAGAGCATGTCCGTCATGGCGAGATACGAGAGTTTGGCCATGTGGATGATTATGACCCAGAGGGCGGCGGCGAGGAGGCCGGCGTTCGGACCGAACCATCGCCGGCCCATGAAGTAGACCATGACGGCGGCGGCCAGGAAGGCGGCGATCGTCGGCAGGCGGAAGACGAAATCGTTGTAGAGGCCCGTCACTTTGGGCACGGGGGTCGCCAGCCAAAGATAGAGCGGGGGTTTGCGATAGAGGCCCCGCATCGGGTTGCTGGGCAGAAGCCAGTGGCCGCCTTCGGTGATGGAGATGATGGATCCGATGGAATAGACTTGGGCGTAGGCGTGGGTCGTGCTGGGTCCGTGGGCGGCGATGAGGACGACGCTTGCGGCCAGGAGGAGGACAAGCAGGAGGTCCATGGCCGTGGAGCGTCCGACGGCCAGGGGGCCCTGTAGTAGAGAATATCTCTCACTACAGGGCGGGGGCGGGGCCGGTTGGCAGCGGTGAGTTTCGGGTGCGTCCACTTGTCGCCCTCATGCCCAGTAGGGTCAATCGTCGCCGGGACCGGCCGCACACAACCCTCTCCTGCGTGAAGCATTCTGGCAGTCGCGCCTCGTTGCGTCAAGGGAGCGGCTCGGAGGGTGTCGACGGCGCGAGAGGGATCGCGGTTTGAGGGAAGGGCGCAGCGCCGGGCGTCTTGTTGACGGTAGGGGGCGGGGGGCGTATGATGAAGGCAGGTGTTTTACAGTTGTTAACAATCGGCTTTGGGGAACGAAACGGGGGGAGAAGATTGCGGATTGCGGAATGCGGATTGAAAGACGACGACAAACGGCAAACAACAATGACCAAGAACGAAACGGCAAAATCGCACATCGACATGTTTAGCCGCGACCCGTAGGGGAGCGGGGACGTGGAAACGGCAAACGGCGAGCAGGAGCGGGATATGAAACGTAAGAGCGCGGCGCGAATCATTTTGGCGGCGGGGGTGGTGGCGGCCGTGTGGGCGGCGGAGGCGCGGGCCCAGTTCGGGCCGACCTCTGTGTACGTGGAACCGGTCCAGAAGAAGACGATTCGGCGTTCGGTTGAACTGGCGGGCACGGTCGAGGCGATCCGCCGGAGCACCGTGAGCGCGGAGACCGCCGGCCGCGTCGAGGCGATGGTCGCCGACGAGGGCGACTTCGTCCGGGCGGGGCAGGCGGTGTGCCAGATGCGTCGGTTGCCCGTGGAACTCGAGTTGAAGCAGGCCGAGGGACAACTGGTCGCCGCCAGGGCGGAACTGAAGAAACTCGAGGAAGGTTACCGTTCCGAAGAGGTGCGTAAGGCGGAGGCCCAGGCGTCGGCGGCGCGGGCAGGCCTGGAAAAGTGGGAACTGGAATACGCGCGGACGAAACGGCTCCTGGCCGAGGGGGCGAGCACGGCGGCCGAGATGGAGACGGTCGAGGCCTCCTATCGGCAGGCCAAGGAATCGCTCGCCGAGGCCCAGGCGAATCTGGATCTCGTCAAGAGCGGGTACCGGGCGGAGGACGTGGAACAGGCGCGGGGGCAGGCGTCCGCCCAGGAAGCGACCGTCGAGCAACTGCGGGACACGCTGGCCAAGATGACCATCGCCATGCCCTACGACGGCTTCGTCGTGAAGAAACACTGCGAGGCGGGCGAGTGGCGGAGGCAGGGCGACCCCGTGGTCGAGATCGTGGACCTGTCGGTCGTGCGGTTGCTGCTGGACGTGCCGGAGCGATACGCCGGCGACCTGGAGAAAGGGGCGGCGACGCCGGTTGTGTTCGAGAGTCTCGCGGACCGCGAGTTCGTGGGAAAGGTGTCGCAGATCGTTCCGGCCTCCGCGGCCGGGACGCACACGATCCCGGTGCGGGTGGACATTGCGAATCCGATCGAGGACGGCAGGCCCGCCATTGCCGCAGGCCTGTTCGGTCGGGCGTGGCTGCCGGTGGGGAAGGAGCACTCGGCCCTTTTGGTGCCGAAGGCCGCGGTGATCCGTCAGACGGGACAGGATTATGTGTACACCGTGACGGATGTGCCGCCGCCGGAAGTGAAAAAGATGATGGAAGAGGCTGCCAAGGCCGCCTCGGGAAAACCGGCCGAGGCACCGCCGCCCGTTCCGATGCCGCCGATCCGGTACGCCGTGGCTATTCCGGTGGAGATTGTTCAGGGCTATGGCCGTTTCATGGAGGTGAAGAGCGAGAAGTTGCAGGACGGCACGAGGGTGGTGACTCGCGGCACCTACCTTTTGTCGCCGGGCGCGCCCGTGCAGGAGTATCCGAAGGAGCCGGCGGAGGCGCCGGTCATTTCTGAAAAGTCGTCGGGGGCGTCGGGGGGAAACCGATGAATTTTATCGCCTTCTGCGTCCGCCATGTGGTGCCGGTGGTGGTGGGCGTTCTTCTGCTGATGCTTTTCGGCGTCATCGCGATGTTCGAGATTCCGCGCCAGTTGACACCCACCGTCGAGGTGCCGGTGATCGGCGTGACGGTCGTGTGGCCGGGTGCTGCGCCGCAGGAGATGGAAAGCGCGATCGTCGAGCGGATAGAAGAGCAACTCAACGCCGTGGACGGCGTGCGCGAGATGACCTCGTCGAGCCGGGAGAACTCGGCCGACGTCCAGTTGGAGTTCGACTGGGGCACGGACCGGGCGCTATCCGGCGTTGACGTCAACAACAAGTTGAACCTGGTCCGCGACCTTCCGAAGGACGCCGACAAGCCCGTCATCTATTTCGGCGAACGGATGGCCCACCCCATCGCGTTCGTCTCGCTCGTGGGGGAAGGGAAGACCGCGGGCGATCTCCGCCAGTACGCCGAGGACGTGCTCCAGCCGTACTTCAAGCGGATCTCCGGCGTCAGCCGCGTGGATATTTACGGCGGCCGCGATCGCTGCGTCGAGGTCGCCTTCGATCCCTACAAGTTGGCGTCGCACCGTGTCACGCCGATGGAACTCGGGGCGCTTCTGGCGAGCGAGAACCGCAACACCCCCGCCGGCCGCATCAACGAGGAGAAGAACCGCTGGCCTGTCCGCACGGTCGGCGAATTCCGCACCAACGAGGACATTGAA
>Ga0315284_10006342_pt1 | contig 16832 bp, 11 predicted proteins | sample YL17G09_16_MG_FD_203696 | JGI IMG/M metagenome (GOLD analysis project Ga0315284, IMG submission 203696) | Sediment microbial communities from Yellowstone Lake, YNP, Wyoming, USA - YL17G09_16 | ecosystem: Environmental > Aquatic > Freshwater > Lake > Sediment | place: USA: Wyoming | collected...
GCGTTCTTCTCCTGGGGGGAGAGCTCGGCCATGGTGCGCTCCGAGCCGTCGGGGAGAAACACCGGGTCATAGCCGAAGCCGCCGGTGCCGCGGGGGGCGGGGATGATGGTGCCGGAGACGGTGCCGGTGACCACCTCGGCCCGCCCGTCCGGGGCGGCGATGGCCACCGCGGCCACGAACCGGGCCCGCCAGGGCGCAGGCCGGCCCGCCAGCAGGCCCAGCAGGCGCTCAATCCGCTCCTGGTCGGTGGGGGCGAAGCGCTGCGACTGCACCCCCGGCCGGCCACCGAGGGCCTCCACCTCCAGGCCGGAGTCATCGGCCAGGGTGACGAGGCCGGTGGCGGCGGCGGCGGCCCGGGCCTTGAGCAGGGCGTTCTCCTCGAAGCTCTCCCCCACCTCCGGGGTATCGGGGAGCTGCGGGAAGTCGGCCAAGCTGAGCAGCTCCACGCCCAGGGGAGCGAGCAGGCGGGCGATCTCCGCCAGCTTGCCCTGGTTGCGGGTGGCGATGAGGATGGTGGCCATGTTGGCGGCCTTCCAGGCCGGAGCAAGCTCCTGCCCTACGGTCAAGAGCGCTGCCTGGATTAGCCTGGGGGCTCTTCCAGGCAGCGCTTCTGCTCCTCGACCAGGCGGCGGATACCGACGGTGGCCAGGTCGAGCAGGCGGTTCATCTGGTCCCGGGTGAAGGGGGCGCCCTCGGCGGTGCCCTGGATCTCGACCAGGCGCAGGCTGCCGGTCATGACCACGTTCATATCCACCAGGGCCGTCGAGTCCTCCTCGTAGTCCAGGTCGAGCATCTCCTCGCCGCGCACGATGCCGGCGCTGATGGCGGCGACGGGATCGGTCACCGGCAGCTTTTGGAAGATGCCCTGGCCGCGCAGCACCTGCAGGGCTTCCACCAGGGCGATGTAGGCGCCGGTGATGGAGGCGGTGCGGGTGCCGCCGTCGGCCTGGATGATGTCGCAGTCCATGATGACGGTGCGCTCGCCCAGGGCCTGCAGGTTGGTGACGGCGCGCAGGGAGCGGCCGATCAGGCGCTGGATCTCGTGGGTGCGGCCGGACTGGTGGCCGCGGGCGGCCTCGCGGGGGGTGCGCTCCTTGCCCGCGCGGGGGAGCATGCCGTACTCGGCGGTGACCCAGCCGGTGCTGCGGCCCTTGAGGAAGGGGGGCACCTTGTCCTCGATGGTGGCGGTGCAGATGACGTGGGTGTCGCCCATCTCCACCAGGCAGGAGCCATCGGCGTACTTCATCACCCCCCGGTGCAGGGCGAGTGGGCGGAGCTCGTTATTGGCTCTTCCTTCGGCTCTGGGCATGCTGACCCCCTATTCGATGGTGACGCGCTCCAGGTGGCGGACGGGCCGCCCCAGGATGCGCTCGCTCAGCCAGGCAAAGTGCTCGGTGAGATCGGAGAGGTAGAAGCGGTGCTGGTCGCCGGCGACGGCAGCGGCGAGGTCGGGCTCGTCCTCCAGCAGCCGGCGCAGCTCCAGAGCGGCTTGGACCCCCGGGTCCACCAGGGCGACCCCCTCGCCCATGATGCCCGCGATGCGGGGGGCGAGTAGGGGGTAGTGGGTGCAGGCGAGGATCAGGGTGTCCGCGCCCCAGTCGCGGAGCGGCCGCAGGTAGTGCTCCAGCACCAGGTCGGTTTCGGGGGCCTCGAGCCAGTTCTCCTCCACCAGGGGCACCAGCAGGGGGGCGGGGACGGACCGGACCTCGACCTGGGGGGCGCGCTCGGCGATCAGGCGCTCATAGACGCCGCTGTTCGTGGTGGCGCGGGTGCCGATCACCCCCACCCGGCGGTTGCGGGTGGCGGCGACGGCGGCGGCGATGGCCGGCTCCACCACCCCGAGCAAGGGGAGGTGGTAGGTGTCCCGGAGCTGGCTCATGGCCACCGCGGAGACGGTGTTGCAGGCGACCACCAGCAGCCGGGCCCCCTGCTTGCAGAGGAAATCGGCATCCTGCAAGGCATAGCGGACGATAGTGTCCGGGGAGCGGGTGCCATAGGGCACGCGCGCGGTGTCGCCAAAGTAGACCACCTGGCAGGCGGGGAGGTACTCGAAAACACGGCGGACGACGGTGAGCCCGCCGATGCCGGAGTCGAAGAGGCCGATCATGCTCCCAGGTTTCTGCCCGACGGCGGGGGGCACCTGCGGCGCGCGGGTGGCAATTAGCGGCGCCGGGGCCGGCCGCGGGTGGGCAGGGGAGCCTGGACCGCGCGCTCGCGGCGAGTGCGGTCGGCGAGCAGGCATCCCTCCTCGACGTAACGGCGCAGGCCGGCAAAGATGCCCTGGGCGGCCTGCTCCCGGTATTCGGGGGTGAGCAGCAGGGCGGCCTCGGCGGCATTGCTGAGGTAGCCGGTTTCCAGCAGCACGGCGGGGACGGAACAGGTGCGGAGCACCACCAGCTTGGTGTTGGGCTTGACTCCGCCATCCTGGGAGCCGAGCGCGCGCACCATCTCCTCCTGGAGCAGGCGGGCCACCGTAACGCTGCCTGGGGAGCAGTAGGTTTCGGTGCCCCGCTGGCTGGCGTTGGAGTCCGAGGCGTTGCAGTGGATGGAGACGAAGAGGTCGGCCTGGGAGGTGGCGGCGAGCCGGGAGCGGGCGCCCAGATCGGCGCGCAGGGTGTCCAGGTCGCCGGGGGTGACGGGGAGCAGGGTGCGGTCGCTCTCCCGGGTAAGGACCACTTTGGCGCCGGCGGCCCGGAGCAAGTGGGCGAGGCGCTGGGCGATGTCCAGGTTGAGCTCCTTTTCGTAGGTGGAGCCGCCCCGGGCGGGAGCGCCGGGCTGGTTGCCGCCGTGGCCGGGGTCGAGCACCAGCACGAGCTGCTCCAGAGGGAGCTTGCCGGCGACCAGGTGCAGGCTGTCCCCCTCGCTGTAGGTGACCCAGGGGGCGGTGCTGGTAAAGCGGACGCTGACCCGGACCCCGCCAACCTCCGGGGTGCACTCCAGCCCCTGGAACAGGGGGTGGCTGCCGGAGACGGAGATGGGCTCGGTGGGGAGGCTGGCGCCGGGCAAGGTGAAGGTGGCCATGCCGGAGGGCTCGATATGCAGGGGCAGCAGGGGCTCGAGGGCGCCGGTGGCGAGCAGGCGCAGGTGGAGGGTGCCCTGGGTGCCGGCGGACACCTCCGCCCCGGTGATGGTGGCCGGCGTAGGCGGCAGGACGGGCTCCCGAGGCCGGGGCAGGGAGATGACCAGCCGGCAGCCGGCGGCCTCGACGGTGTAGCCTTCGGTGGTGGTGACCTCCAGCACCAGGCGGACGATGTCCGGGTTGAGCTGGTTCTGCGAGATGCGGGTGCGGAGCAGGGGGGCGGTGGCGGCGGGGATATCCTGGGCCTTGCCTGCCAGGTCGGCGTCGAGCACGTCCACCACCAGCCGCTCGGGGTTGACCAGGGTGCTGGCGTTGTAGGAGGAGATGGGGGCGCTGGATTCTACGGTGACGGTGACGGCGTCGAGGGTAGCCGCGCACTTGACGCGCAGGAGGTAGGGGTAGACGAGCAGGGTGCGGCTGGGCTCATCCCAGCGCCCGGCGGCGCCCAGCAGCCGGCAGGTGGCGCGAAACGGCAGCCAGAGCTCGCCCGCGACCAGGGCGGGCGGGGTTTCCAGGCGCTCGCTGTCGCCGTTCACGGTGACCACCCGCTGGCCGGTGGTGAAGGTGATCTTGCGGCCGCCGTCGGTGAGCAGGGTGGCGCTGCGGTCATCGGCCATCACCCGCACCCCCAGGGCGTCCAGGGCGCCCAGCAGGGGGGCGAGGAAATCCTTGTTGTCGGAGTAGGCGATCGGTTGCTCGAGGGTGAGCTGGCGGCCGGCCACCAGGAGCTGGTCGGCGCGGGCGGCCGGGGACCCGGCCAGGGAAGCCGCCGCGAGGAGGAGGGCTGCGAAGAGACGCTTCATAGTCGTCCTGGTGCCACTAGGCGGGCGGCGCAGGGGCACAGTGAGAGCCCGGCGCTCGGGTAACTGCCGGGGATTCTAGCCTAACTCGGGGGGAAGCACAAGGGCAGGAGCATGCCGGGCAGGCGGCTGGCCGCGGGGAAGGACATGGAGCCGACGAGAGGATTTGAACCCCCAACCCGCTGATTACGATTCAGCCGCTCTACCGATTGAGCTACGTCGGCCCGCGATGAGCACCCCTATTCTAGCCCGCGGCGGCCAATTTGGCAACTCACCTCCCTCCTGGCATCGCCCGCTAATCAGGTGCCACGGGGGGCAGCGCCTTCACCTACCAGCAGCGCAACTCGCTCCGGCAGTGGCTGTTGCATGGGACCCTATACCGGCTGGTCGCCCACCTCCGCGATCCACCGCCGGGCCCATGCCACGCTCTCCAGGCCCAGGTCGCAGATGCAGCTGGCGAGCAGGATCATCCCCTCGATCCGGCCTTCCTGCAGCCACTGCCGGCCGGTCTCGCACTGGCAGGCCATCCGCTCCACCGGCATGGGCTGCTGGGCGCCGTAGTCCCACATATAGCAGCCCAGCACCTTGCGCACCCCCGGCGCCAGCGCCTCCGCCCGGGCGAAGTTGCTCTCCAGGTCGGCCAGGTGCTCGCTGCGCCAGGTCCAGAAGGTGACCACGTCGCTTTCGGCCAGGTGCTCGCTCACCGGCAGGCCCAGGTCGTGGGCATAGAGCACCACCCACAGATCCAGGGACGGCCGGGCCGCGTGCAGCCGGCGGCGGAAGCCGGCCACCTGCTCGACCGCGTAGCGGGCCACCCGGCCCTGCTCGTCCGGCCGGTGGAAGAAGTCGTCCATGATCGCCCCGGTGAGGTTCGGGCACTCGGCCGCCAGCGCAATCACCTCCTCCAGGTCCGGGCGGTCGTCGTTGCGGGTGGAGGAGGAGTCCCCCACGATGGACCACACCAGCCGGGAGAGCGAGCGCATGGGCGCCGCGTGCGGCGCGAGCGGCGGCTCCGGCCGCCCCCCGAAGGCCACCATCACCACGTTCGGGATGCCCAGATAGCGGGCCGCCGCCCCCGGGGTAATCTGCGAAGTCCCCGGCAGCCCGAACTGCCCCTTGTGGCTCCCCGCCTCGTGCCCCCACAGCCACAGGCGGTCTCGTACCGTATCCATGCGGCCATCCTCCTCTGGATCACTCCGTATCGAATCGCAGGCCCTTGGCGGGCTGCCCCGCGCGGTCGGTGAAGCGCAGGAACAGGCCCCACATGCCTACCCGGTTGTAGATCTTGGCCTCCAGGCGCGACCGCCCCGCGGGCAAGGTCACCGGCACCACGTCCTGGTCATAGTCGAGCCCTCGGCCGCCCACGAATCGGTACACCTCCTTGCCGTTCAGGCGCACCCAGGCGTCGTCATCCGAGCCCAGCCGCATCTGCACCGCCTGCTGCCTTGGGCTGGTCACCCCGCAGCAGGCGTAGGCCAGGCATTTCTCCACCCCTTTTTGCTCGCCGTAGAGGCTGGTCAGCCCCAGCACCCCGCAGGTCGTCTCCCACCTGCGCCAGCCGGCCGTGCCGAACACCACCGGGTACAGGGCGTTCAGGTCGAGCTCCCGGTCCGGGGGGAAGATGGCGTCCAGCCCCTGCTCCTGGCTGTCCGCAAAGGGGCCCACCACCCGCCAGGCCGGTACCACCCCGGGCACGGGCCGCGGCCGCTCCCAGTGGCCCTGGGGCTGCAGGCGCTTGCGCCTCATCGCCTCCGTCTCCGGCCGCACCTGTAGCTCGCCGGTGGCCAGAATCTCCTGGTTAGCCTTGCGCAAGGTCGCTCCCAGCTCCGGCAGGTCGGCCCACCCGGGCAGGCCGCCGGCGCGGGAGATGAACGCCACCAACCCGCACGCCCCCTCCCGCACGAAGTCCTCAAGCTGCTCCCGAAGCTGCTCCCCCGTGGGCACTCCCTGCCCGGTGTCGGCGGGAGCGCCGTCGAACGCCTGGTAGACCCCGGCGAAGGGGATGCCCGGCACCCGCCCCCGGGCCGCGGTCAGCATGCGCTGCACCTCCTCTGCCGTGCGCTCCCGCTCGTACCCGGCGCGGCTCACCGGGTACCAGTAGATCAGCATCAGGTCGCACACCCCCGGCGCCAGGTTGATCACCGAGCCGGCATCCCCGAACCCGGCGCACACCGGGTGGCGGCCGCCCGGGTCCACCTTCTGCACCGTCTGGTACAGCGCACGCAAGGCCGACACCGCGTCCCCCGGGCTGTCATCCAGCACGTAGTAGCCGAAGAGATTAGGCGAGCCTTTCACCCGCTCCACCTCCACGGCGCAGGCCTGTGGCCAGAACAGGATCACCCCCTCCCGGTGGGCGGCGGCCTTCGTCCCCTCGCACCCCCGCCGGCAGTTCACCAGCCCGGCCTCCGTCATCCATTGGTAGTGGATGATCTCGTCGTCCAGCTGGACCACGTAGGGCCCGGGGTCCCGGTCGGGGGCCGCACCGCGGGCGAAGTAGAGGGGAATGGTGGTCTGGTCGGCGGTGATGGGCTCCCGCAGCTTGATCCCGTGGTAGAGAAAATGGGTCAGGTGGTGCATCACCCGGATCCCGTGCTCCCGGCAGAAAGCGCCTTCCGGCCGGCTGGGGTCGAGCTCCGCCTCCCCGGCGATCACCAGGTTCATCCCCGCCTCGCGCACCAGCCGCAGGTCCCCCAGCCGGTCGGCACCGCCGGTGTAGGTGCCCAGGATCGGCTTGCCGTCCACCATCCACCGTGTCTCGTGCAGCTTCATTCATTGCCCCCGTGGTTGAGCAGTCATTGCCGCCACTGCTTCTTCGCCCCGGGGCCCGCTCCTCTTCTGCAGTGAGCGGTCAGGTTGCCCGCCTCTCGGGCCTGGCCGCCGGCCGGTGAGGAAAAGCGCTTGATATGGAACATATCAGCGGCGCACCGCCAGCGGGGTGCGCCTGCCCGCTAGCGAGTGCCGCCGGTGGCACTGCCGCCATGCGCAGTGCGTTGGCCCCCAACCCGTTCTGTACCCGTGGGTCCGGGGATGCCGGTAAGGCAACCGATTGCCGGGAGGCAGAAAGGACGGGTGCCGCCATGAGGGGGTGTGTGGGCTCCTTGCGTGCGCCGGTGCTCTCAGCGCGCTCGACCGGGGTGAAGGTTGCCTATCTGAGCACCTATCCGCCGCGGGAATGCGGGATCGCCACCTTCTGTGAAGACGTGATCCGGGCTACCGGCGCCGACGGGAGGTTCCCAGAGCCGGTGGTGGTGGCCATGGAAGGCGCCCGGCGCCACCAGTACGCGCGCCCGGTGGTCGCGCGGCTGGACGATCGCAGCGAGCACGACTACCAAATCGCCGCCCAGCTCCTCAACGACTCCCCCGCCCAGGTGGTCAGCATTCAGCACGAGTTCGGCATCTACGGGGGCATGGAGGGCCGGGGCCTGTACCGGTTCCTGGACACCATCGCCAAGCCGGTAATCACCACCCTGCACACCGTGCTGCCGGAACCCGACCCGGCCATCCGCGATATGGTCCGGGCGCTGGTCGAAAAGTCGGAGCGGGCGGTGGTGATGAACCCCATCGCCAGCCAGATCCTGCGCCGGGACTACGGGGTCCCCGGCAAGAAGCTGGCGTTCATCAACCACGGTGCGCCCCCGCCCCTCACCAAGCGCCGAGAGGAGATCAAGCAGCGCCTGGGAGTGGGTGGGAAGCGGGTAATGTGCACTTTCGGCCTGGTGGGGCGCGGCAAAGGGTTGGAACGCGCCATCCAGGCGCTCCCGGCAGTCATCCGCCGCCACCCCGACCTGGTGTACCTGATCGTCGGGGAGACCCATCCCGGTGCGCTGCGCGACGGCGTGGACGACTACCGCTTGTCGCTGGTGCGCACGATCCAGGAGCTGGGGCTGGAGGGCTCGGTGCAGTTCGTGAACCGCTACCTGTCGAAGCGTGAGATCACGAGCTACCTGGCGGCCAGCGACATCTTCATCACCCCCTACCTCAACCCGCAGCAAATCTGCAGCGGGACGCTCGCCTACGCCGTGGCCGCAGGGAAGGCGATCATCTCCACCCCCTATCTCCATGCCCAGTTCCTGCTCGGGCGAGGGCGCGGGCTCCTGGTGGAGTCTGCCAGCCCCCAGGCCATCTCGCAGGCGATGCTGCGCCTGCTGGACGCTCCGGAGCTGCAGGCGCAGCTGGAGGCGCGCACTCGCGCCTACGGCCGGCGCCTGCACTGGACTCAGGTCGGCGCCCGCTACCGCAGCCTGCTCGGCGCAGTGCTCGGCCAGCAGCGCAGCGTACCGCGCGGCTCCGGGCGGCCGGTCGCCCTGCCGTTGCCGTCAGGGGCAAAGAGCGCGGCATGATCACCCTCCGCGATCTCGGCCAACCCCCGGTGTTGGACCACCTGGCCCGGATGACCGACTGCTTCGGGCTCATCCAGCACGCCAGCTACAGCGTGCCGGACTTCCGCACCGGCTACACCACCGATGACAACGCCCGCGCCCTGGTAGTGGCCGTGAAACATCACCGGCTGTATGGGGATCGGCAAAGTTGCGAGCTGGCCTACCGCTACCTGGGCTTGCTGATGTACGCGCAGACGCCCGACGGCCGCTTCCACAACTTTATCGGCTACGACCGCCGGCCCACCGATCCGGTAGGCTCGGAAGACGCCTTTGGCCGGGCCCTCTGTGCGCTGGCGCACGTGCTCGCCCAGCCCATCGAAAGGGGCATGGTGGGGCCGGCGGAGCGCATGTTCCAGCAGGCGCTGCCCTGGGTGGAGGCGCTGGAGCATCCGCGCAGCAAGGCCTACTGCATCACCGCCCTGCACCGGTGGGCCCAGTCCAGCCGCGGCGAGGGGCACCAGGCAGAGCAGCTCGCCCGGCCCCTGGCCGCTTACCTGGTGGGGCGCTACCACCAGCATGCGCGGCCCGGGTGGGAGTGGCTCCTGCCCGAGCTCACCTACGCCAACGCCGCCCTCCCGCAGGCCCTCTTCCATGCTCACCAGTTCCTGGGCGACGAGCAGTACCTGGCCATCGCCGAGCGCACCATGGACTTCCTGCTGAAGCGGACCTCGGTCGGCAACACGCTGGCCGTGGTGGGCAACCGCGAGTGGCTGGAACCCAAGCCGGACGCCACCCCCGCGCTCTACGATCAGCAGCCGATCGAGGCGGGGCTGATGGTGGAGGCCTCCCTGGCCGGCTACCAGGCCACCGGCGACCCCAAGCACCTGCGCCGGGCTTGGTATGCCCTGCAATGGTTCTACGGGCGCAACCTGCACGGGCTCTCGCTGTATGACCCCGAGACCGGCGCTTGCTTCGATGCCCTCATGGAGGGGCGGGTCAACCAGAACCGCGGGGCGGAATCCACGGTCTGCCTGCTGCTCGCCAGGCTGGCGATGGCGGAGACGCTGCCCCAGGTCGCCGACCAGTCGCTACTGGAGCAGCCGGACGCGCTGCCGGAACGCGCGCAACCGGTCGCCGATGTGGTATAAGACTGTGCGACCAAGGGTATCCCCTGGTCGAGCAAGGGCTTTAGCATTCCCCGGGTAACCGGGAGCGTCCCACGCAGCAGTAACCGACGCAGAGGAGGAACGTACCGATGTCATCCTGGGGAAACGACGGAGCAACCGGGCAGTGCGCGAAACCTAAGCCGCTCTTCACCCGCTATGCGAAGAACCCCATCCTCACCCCGGACCAATGGCCCTACCCGGCGAATGCCGCCTTCAACCCGGCGGCCGCACAGGTGGATGGCCACACCCTGCTCTTGGTGCGGGTGGAGGACATGCGCGGGTTCTCCCACCTGACGGCCGCCAGAAGCCGGGATGGGATCACCGACTGGCAGATCGACCCCTGCCCCACCCTGGAGCCGGATGCTGCCTACCGGGAAGAGCTCTGGGCGCTCGAGGATCCCCGGATCGTGTGGATGGAGGAGGAAGAGCAGTTCGCGGTGACCTACGTATCCTTCTCGCCAGGCGGACCCCTGGTCTCCCTGGCCACCACCACGGACTTCCGCACCTTCAAGCGCTACGGTGCCCTGCTCCCGCCGGAGGACAAGGACGCCTGCCTGTTCCCCCGCCGCTTCGGCGGTCGCTATGCCCTGATTCACCGCCCCATCATCCGGGGCGAAGCGCACATCTGGATCACCTTCTCGCCCGACCTCAAGCACTGGGGCGACCACCAGGTGCTCATCCCCACCCGGGCCGGCTCCTGGGACAGCCGCCGCGTCGGGCTGGGCGCCCAGCCTGTCGAGACTCCGGAGGGCTGGCTCATCATCTACCACGGGGTGCGCAGCACCGCCGCCGGCGCCACCTATCGCGTCGGCCTCGCCCTGCTCGACCTGGAGCAGCCCTGGAAGGTCATCCGCCGCAGCACCGAGTGGGTGCTGAGCCCCCGGGAGCCCTACGAGCGCATGGGTGACGTCCCCGACGTGGTCTTCCCCTCGGGCGCCATCCTGGATTGGAAGGCCAACGAGTTCCGCCTCTACTACGGCGTCGCCGACAGCACCGTCGGCCTCGCCCTGGCCGACCCCCAGGAGCTCATAGATTACATCAAGGCCTGCCCCCCGGACGGTGGGGCGGGATAAGGTATCTGGATACTGGATACTGGATGCTGGATACTGGATACTGGATGCCGGATACCCTCTCCCTCGGCCTCCCGTAGAGCAGAAGCTCGCTTCTGCCTTCCCCTCCCGTAGGGGCGGCCCTCCGCGGCCGCCTTCCTCCCGGTAGGGGCGGACAGCAGTCCGCCCGCGTTCCCTATCTAGGGCGCCCCTGCTCACGTCCCCCGTAGCCTTGGCGGAGGGGGAAGGGCCGCCGGGCGCCCCGTAGGGGCGCAGGAGACATAGCCCAGCACGGAAGTGCTGGGCCTCCCACCCCCCCTCAGTCCTTGTGTCGCGCCTCCGGCGCTGGACTCCCCGGAGCTACCGTTCTCCGGCTCAGGCCGGTCGCCTCAATAGTGCGCCCACCGCCCGCACGAACACCTGGGCCTGGCGCATCATCCCCAGGTCGTTGGGGTGGCCGCCGTCCACCGTGCCCTCCCCGTCCCGGCCCAGCATCCCCTTGGCACTCAGGAAATGCAGCGCCTTGGCGCCCTGGCGCCGCAGCCCCTGGCATTCCCGCCGCAGCAGCTTCCCCTTGACCGTAGGCACCGCATCGAAAAGGTGCGTGTCCTCGACCAGCAGGATCGGCGTCTCCGGCCGCGCCTCCCGCAGCCTGTGCACGAAGGGCGCCACCCGCTCCCGCACCAGGTCCGGGTCCATGTTCCCCAGGCAATCCACCACGTAGAGGCAGGCCTCCAGCTCCCCTACGAGCTCCGCCAGCGCCAGCTCCATGCGCCCGCTCCCGGAGAAGCCCAGGTTGACCACCGGCAGGTCCAGGGCCCGGCCCACGATGGCCGTAGCCGCCATCCCCGGCCGGGAGGCACAGCCGCCCTGGGTGATGGAGGTCCCGTAGAACACCGCCGGCTTTACCCCCGGCTCACCCGGCACCGGAGATATGCTCATCCCCGCCGGAATCCCGACCTCCATGCGGCTGATCCCGTTGTACAGGGGGAGGTACAGCAGCAGCTCGGCCCCCCGTTCCCACCCGGTGAAGGCCGCCTCATTGCTCCCGGCTTGCGGCTGCCCGCTGGCCAGGTAGCGCCACCTGCCGCCCGGGCTCCTGGCATACAGGTCAATCCCGCTCACCCCGGTGGCCGGCATGTGGGCCATGGCCAGCACCTCGCCCGCCAGCTCCCACCGTACCTGGAGGGCAGGGGCCTCCGTCCGGAAGCGCACGCACAGCCCCGCCGTGTGCCGCCCCAGCTCCCACACCACCTCCGGCACCTTCCCCCGGGCGTGTGCCGGCAAGCGGCAGTAATCACGGTCGCCACCTTGCTTCGGCCAGCCCTGGCCTTCCAGGCCGATCTGCCGGCAGTCATGCCAAACCGTCATGCCCTCCCCTTTCCGCCGCCGCCCGACACCAAGGCTTCTCGCCTGCGCCCACGGACACCTCTTGGAGGCGCCCGGCATCTGGCCTGGCCGCTCTTCCTCTCGTACCTGGCGATGCTCGGCAAGCATCGCCGAGCGAGCGGCGGATGGCCTGTTTGCTGTCGCTCCTGGGCAGGCGGCGTGGACGCCCCAGCGGTGGCAAGCCTGGCTGGCGGCCGGCGACCATGAGCTGGACTTGGCCGCCCTAGGGGCGAGCACCCACACCGGTCGGGCATGGGGGCGAGAACAGCTTCGTCAGCCGGCTGGAGGCGGCATTGGGGCTGCCGTCTCCACGCGCCGGCAGGCGGGCGGCCAAAGAAGGACACGGGAGCAGGCGGAAACCAGGTGACGACTTCCCCTAGCTTCTTCGGCTGCAGGCTTTCGGTGCCGGAATCGGAGCAACCTGCCGCCACCCGCGCGAGATCGGCCGGGAAGAGGATATCCCCGGGCGGCATCGAATCCTGGGCTACCGGGCTACCGCCCACTCCGGCATTCCACACCACATCTGGGCGACGGAGGAAGCTATGCTGGGCATCCTGGGTGTACTGGGCGGGTTGGCACTGCTGATCTACCTTGCGCTGCGGGGCGGGAACATCCTGATCGTCTCCTTGCTCTGTGCGGCCGTGGTCGCGCTGGGCAACGGGCTCCACCTCAGCGACGCCCTCATGGGCACCTACATGCAGGGGTTGGGCAGCTTCCTCCAGCAGTTCTTCCTGCTCTTCCTCTTCGGAGCCCTGTTCGGCCGCATCATGGCCGACAGCGGGGCCGCCTCCTCGGTGGCGGGCATGCTCTCGCGCAAGCTGGGGGCGCAACGCGCGCTGCTCATCGTCATCGTGGCCACGGCTGCCCTCAGCTACGGCGGGGTGAATGTCTTCATCGTGGTCTTCACCGTCTACCCGCTCGGCTTGGGGCTGATCCGCGATGCCAACCTCCCCAAGCGGCTCTTTGCCGGGGCATTGGCGCTGGGCTCGGGCACCTTCACCATGACCGCGCTGCCGGGCACCCCGGCCATCCAGAACATGATCCCGGCCGCCGCCCTGGGCACCTCGGCCACCGCGGCTCCGGTGATCGGCTGTGTGGCGGCGGTGGTGATGTTCGCGCTCGGCTACTGGCACCTCACCCACCAGGCGGCAAAAGCCCGCGCCAACGGGGAGGGGTTCGTGCCCGGTGCGGCGGACGTAGTCGGCAGCCCGGGGAGCGAGGAAGCGGGCGGACCCCACTGGGCACTCTCCCTGCTACCCTTGCTCGTGGTGGTGGGGGTGGTGATCGGCACCCGCAACCTGCAGCCGCCGCTGGCCTGGGTCACCGCGGCCCTCGCCCTGGGGTGCCTGGCGGCACTGGTGCTCTTCTACCGGCGGCTCAAGACTCTGGGGGGAACGCTCGGCCAGGGCGCATCCAACTCTACGCTGCCCGTGCTCAACACCAGCTCGGTGATCGGCTTTGGCGCGGTGGTTGCCAGCGTGCCCGCGTTCCAGTCGTTCGCCGACTTCCTGGCTGGCCTGCACTGGTCGCCGCTGGTCTCGGCCGCGGTGGCGGTCAACATCATGGCTGGGTTGATGGGGTCAGCCTCGGGCGGCTTGCGTATCTTCATGCAGAGCATGGGTCCGGGTTACGTGGCTGCCGGCGCGAACCCGGAGCTGCTGCACCGCATCAGCGCCATTGCCTCCGGCGGGCTCGATTCGCTCCCGCACTCGGGGGCAGTGATCACCGTGCTGGCGGTGATGGGGCTCACCCACCGCGAGGCATACAAGGATATCTTCGTCGTCACCGTGCTGGTGCCCCTGGCCGCCCTGACGGTAGCCCTGGCCATGGCCCTGGCCCTGCCCTGGTAGGGAAGGAAACTGGGCCAGGCCTACGGCATACCGCTCGCACGCAACGGCTTGGTGCGATGTTGCGCCGGCAGACGGTCGTGCAGGCCCTTGCCCCGGCCGATACCGCGATAGCTGAAGTTGACGAGGAGGCGGGCAAGGAACTTCCTGCGCACGGTGAGGCTGCGCTTGAGGATCGAGGGTATCGAGTAGAAGCGGCCGTAGGCGTATCGCTGCCCCTCCCGCAGTTGGAGGTCCGTCATGTGTCGGGGCCGGAAGACCACGTTGCTCATGGTGTAGTGGGACCAGTCGTGGTCCATCATTCGCCCCTCGCGCTCGAGTTGCTGACGCGTCGCCGTGCCCGGGAAGGGAGTGAGCACCGCAAACTGGGCGGCGACCAGCTTGTGCCGCTGCGCGAACTCCACGGTCCTCGCGAAGACGCCGCGATCATCCCCGTCCAGACCCAGGACGAAAGACCCGATGATCTCAATGCCGGCCTTGTGGATCGTGTTGATGGCCGCCCCCATATCCGTCCCCAGGTTCGGCAACTTGTGGGTGGCTCTCAGGTTCTCTTCCGAGAGCGACTCCAGGCCCACGAACATCGCCTGGCAGCCACTGCGCGCGGCGAGAGAGAGCAGCTCGGGATCTCTGGCCATGGTGAGGTCGGCCTGGCCGATCCAGCGGCGCTTGAGCGGGATCAGCGCTTCGCACAGCTCCTTCGCCCGCCGGGCATGACCGGCGATGTTGTCATCCACGAATCCGACCCATCCGCCGGACAGCGACCGCACTTCCTCTACCACCTCGGGAATGGGGCGGAAGCGGTACTGCCTCCCTGATACCGTGCTCACCGTGCAGAAAGCGCACGCGTTCGGGCACCCTCGCGCGGTCTGCACGATGTTGGTGGTGAGGTAGCGCTCCACCTGAAGCAGATCGCGGCGAGGGCGAGGAAGTCCCACCAGGTCGGAGTAACCGGCATGGGCGTAACGCGGCTGGAGGCGACCGGCTGCCAGGTCCGCCAGTACCTCCCGCCACACCGGCTCGGCCTCTCCGACCACCACCGCGTCCGCGTGAGCGGCAGCCTCCTCGGGCAGCACCGTGGGATGGATGCCGCCCATGACCACGGGTATGCCACGCTGGCGAAAGGCGTCGGCGATCGCGTAAGCGCGAGGTGCCGAGGCGGTCATGCAGGTGATCGCCACCCAATCGGCCGCGGCGTTCACATCCACCAGCTCGACGTTCTCATCCACCAACCGGACCTCCACATTGGGTGGGGTCAGGCCGGCCAGCAGCGGCAAGATTAGTGGAGGCGCCAGCACCTTGCCTCCACCCCACCAGCCTTGCGACCACGCGGGCGCAACGATGAGCAACCTGGGCCTGTTCGGCGTCACACTCGTCTCCAATCAGCTCCTCAATGGCGAAACTAGGGACAGGTCACCTGGTTTGGTCATCAACAGAGCAGGGACAGCCTATCTTTCGTTGGAGCAGGGCCCGCCTCCTGCTCGGCAGGCGATCCCATCCAACCGAGCGAGGGCGCCGTCTCTACGCGCGGGCAGGCGGGCGGCCAAGCAAGGACAGGGGAGCATGATGCCCGGGTGTCGCGGCCCAACGTTCCAGCGTCTCGCACGGGAAATCTTCGCATTGGCTGCAAAACTGCAGACCCTTCTCAGCCGTGCAACACTTGCGAATCCGGCAATCCTCGCTCCACAGCTTGGCTTCCTCCCCTCGGCAGCCCTGGCACTGAAACCACTCTGCCTTCGCCTGCGGGTGGCCGCCAGCGCGCGCGTGATCCGCTGCTATTCGCGAGATTCTGCAACTGGTCTGCCGGATTCCACCGCTGTCCCCGAGCCGCTTGGCAGGCGCAGGCTGTACCGGGCGAGCAGGCGGCGCAGGTTGCCCCCCATGATCAGGCGCTTCTCGGCTTCTGAGATGCGAGCGTAGAGGATCTGCCCCATGCCCCAGCCGATGGGAAGGTCCGTCAGGTCGGAGCCGAAGAGGATGCGGTCGGCGCCGTAGATCTCCACCAGCTGCTCCGGATAACCCCAGTCAATGCAGGGACAGGTGCAGATATAGAGATGCTCGTGGTCCCTCGCCACCTCACCGAACGCGGTGGTGCTGTGGCCCGTGATGAAGCACGCGTGCGGGTAGGTCTCGCACAGCCTGCGCATCTGCTCCGGGGACCCCCAGTCGTGGTTGAGGATGAGCAGCCCGTGCTCGTCCGCAAAGCGGCAAGCCACGTCTATCATCGGGCCCTCGGTCGGATACGCCTGGTAGTTAGCGATCAGCTTCACGCCGCGCAGGCCCATCTCGAGGCCGCGCTCCAGCTCCGCACGCAGCAGGAGCTCGCCGCGATGGGGGTTGACCAGCGTGAAACCGACAAAGCGATCCGGGTGCTGGTTCACGGCCGCCAGCACCTCGTTGTTGCCATGGACCTCGTCGCTCCAGAGCCCCGCCAGGCTGAACACGCAGCACAGCTCTACGCCGAACTTGTCCATCTCGCGCACCAGATCGGTGGGCGTATCCTCGACCACGTGGCTCGGGCTGCCGCGTCCGATGTGACCGTGGCAGTCAGAGAAGCGCTCGTCCCGGAAGGAGCGGCGCTCCCGCACCGCGCCGTGAAGGGCGTCCACAGGCGCGGGCAGCGTCACCTCCTCCTCGCCCACAAAGCGGATGTTCTCATTCCAGGAGAGCAGCTGGCGCATGGTGCCGTGGGTGATCTGACGCATCTCGTGCTCGGAGAGGTCCGAGTAGTCGAGCTGCATCAGGCCGCCGCCGGGGTTGCGCTTGGGAATGTGCGACCCCCACACCAGACGGTCTGGGCCGAACTCTCGGCAGATGAACTCGATGCGGCGGTGCAGCCAGAGCGCCGAGGCATCCACCTTGAGATTCGGGCAGGCTTCCAGCGCCGCGTACAGCGTGCGCTGCGCGGGGTAGATGCGGGCCTCGGTCACCACCACCGGGAGGTCAGGGAAGCGTCGGCAGACGCCTACGACGTCGTTCCAGTCCGTGAGGTCCTGGGGCCAGGTGTCCCGCGCGGTGAGCGGGCAGACAAAGAGCGGGACGCGGGCGGCCTGCAGCTCCTCCAGCAAGCTGTCGCTGCCCCAGTCCTCGAGGCGGATGGCGAAGTGGCGGTAGAAGAGAAAGAGCGCGCCCACGCCCTGCTCGCGCATCCGCGCGACCAGCTCGGCCGGTGGCGGCAGCTCCCGG
>Ga0315284_10006343_pt1 | contig 16828 bp, 8 predicted proteins | sample YL17G09_16_MG_FD_203696 | JGI IMG/M metagenome (GOLD analysis project Ga0315284, IMG submission 203696) | Sediment microbial communities from Yellowstone Lake, YNP, Wyoming, USA - YL17G09_16 | ecosystem: Environmental > Aquatic > Freshwater > Lake > Sediment | place: USA: Wyoming | collected...
TGGGACGGCCGGCTCGCCGACGGCGCGCTGGTGTCCGGGGGCGAGGTCTACGAGTACCAGTTGCACGTGCGCTGGCATGATGGCACCGAAGCCACGGGGCCGCGGCGGGCCTTCGGCGTGGACCGCCGCACGGCCATCTCGCTCACCATGACAGGTGACTCGTTCGAGAGCGGGCAGACCGTGCTCACGAACAACGCCCGCGAGTCGCTCACGCGCCTCGCGCGCACGATCCGCCGCTCGCCTTCAGAGGCCATCGTGATCGAGGGCCACACCGACTCCATCGGCGTCGCAGCCGAGAACCAGCGGCTGTCCCTTGTGCGCGCGGAGGCGGCGCTCGAGTGGCTGGTGCGTCACGAGCGGCTGCCCGCTGAGAGCTTCGTCGTCGAGGCGTGGGGCGAGCGGCGCCCGGTGGCGAGCAACGCCACTGAGCAGGGGCGCAAGCTCAATCGCCGCATCGAGATCCGCGGGCTGGGCAGCCACTTGGAGCGCGCGCGGCTGCTCGACGTCTGGCGTGGTGTGGCGTCAGCCGAGGTCGCCGGCCTCGAAGTAGCGGTGGACTCCGCCGGGCGCTTCGCGTGCCGTGTGCCGCTCGTGGGCCGCGACACGCTCGACGTGGCACTGGTGGACCGCCGGGGCGCTCGCCGCACCGCCCGCGTGCCGCTCCCGGCACTCGAGATCGTCGAGCCGCGCGGAGAAGTACGGTTGCCGTTCGGCGCCGAGGGCGGCGGCGTGCGCGTCCAGCCGCGTGCCGCCGCCGGCAATGGCGTCGGGCTCATCGCGAGCCTCGACCCATGGGCTAGCGAGCCGGTGGTGGCGCACGCCTGGCTCACTTGCCGCACGGCGCCGCGCAATCGAGTCGAGGTGGACGGCCAGCCCGTGACCGTTGGCCCGGACGGAGCCTTAAGGCACAGGCTCGCACTACACGTGGGGGAAAACAGCTTCGGCGTCGTCGCGCGCGAGCCCGGCGGCGGCCTCCGGATCGCCAACGTGGTCGTGCGCGCGCTCGATCGCGACACCGAGGGCCGGCCCGCCGTCGTGGTGGAACGCCAGCCGCAGCTCGAGCTGCACTTGCCGCCGCCCGAGGCCACACTCACGACGCCGCTGCTGCGCCTGACCGGCCGCACCGAGCCGGGCCACCACGTGGTGGTGAACGGCGACACGCTCGAAGTGCGCGCCGACGGTGCGTTCACAAGCGAGCTATCGCTGCCCGAAGGCCGCAGCACGCTGCGCGCCGAGGCATTCGACGAAGCGGGCCACCGCACCCTGATCGAGCGCGAGCTGTCGGTGCGATCCAAGCGCATGTTCATGGTCGCGCTCGCCGACGCGGTGGTGGGCGGCGGCGCGGGTCCGACGCTGGTCGCGGCCCACGACGCCGGCGAGACGTGGAGCGAAGGCCGTGTCGCGTACTACCTCAAGGGTTGGGTCGCCGGACGCTACCTCGTGACGTCGGCGTTCGACTCGCGGCGGCGCGAGTTCCGCGACCTCTTCCGCGGGCTGGACGCGCAGGCGAGCGACCGGCTACTGGCCAACCTGGATCCAGACCGGCTCTACCCGGTCTATGGGGATTCGAGCGCAGTCATGCGCGACGCACCCAACCCGGGCCGCTTCTACCTGGGCGTCGAGAGCGAGCAGTTGCACGCGGCGGTGGGCGCGTTCCCGGTCGCCTTTGACGACCTCGAGTTGGCCACGTTCCATCGCTCGCTCTATGGCGCGCAGCTTCGGCTGAGCCACGGTGCGCGCAGCACGGGCGGTGCCCCGCCGACCTCCCTGGCGCTGTTCGGGGCCGAGAACCGCCACGTGCCGATCCGCGACGAACTGCACGCCACCGGCGGGAGCCTGTACTACCTGAGCCACTCGGACGTCGTCGAGGGCAGCGTGCAGGTGTCGCTGGTCGTGCGCGATCCCGCAACCGGGCTCGTGCTGGCGCGGCTGCCGCAGCAGTCCGGCACCGACTACACGGTCAAGGAGCGTGAAGGCCGCCTGCTGTTCGCGAGCCCGGTGCCGAGCGTGTGGGATGACGGCGCCATCGTTGCCGACTCGCGCCTGCGCGGTGCGCCGGTGCTGCTGGAAGTGAACTACGAATCGCGCGGCGCTGCCGGCGATCACGCGGCAGCGGGCGCGCGCCTGCGTCACGCACTGGCGCGGTGGCTGGCCGTCGGCGGCACGTGGCTCGACGACGACTCCGGCGCAGGCGCCTACCGCGTGCGTGGCGCCGACGCTGAACTACGGCTGCTGCGCGGCACGAAGCTCACTGGCGAGTGGGCGACCAGCGACGGCATCGCCACCCGCACGTGGGCGAGCGCCGACGGCGGGCTCGTGTGGTCGCTGGCCGACACGACCAAACGGCTCGAAGGCCGTGCGTGGAAGGGGACCGCCGAGATCGACGCCGGCGAGTGGTTCGGCGCGCCCGGGCGCGCGACCGCAGGCGGCTACTTCAAGCGCGTCGAGCCGGGCTTCGCCTCAGAGGCGCTGCGTGGCGAACGCGGCCGCGATCGCTTGGGCCTGCGCACGCAGTTGCAGGCGGGCCGCTGGGGCCGCCTCGATGCGCGCTACGACCTCGACGTGCGTACCGATTCCACGGCCCGCGACAGCGGCGCCGTACGCGGCGCCGACCTGCTTGGCGTGCAGTGGAGCCGCGACGGCAAACGAGCGGGCTTCGCCACCGAGTACCGGCATCGTGTCCAGTCGTTCGAGCGCGCGGCCGACCAGCGCGCGAGCGCGGGAGGGGCGCGGCTCTGGTGGTCACCGGCCGGGCGCCTACGCGCCGCGCTCGAGCGCCAGCAGTCGTTCAACGGACCCGCCACCGACCAGACCGCACTTGGGCTGGAACTCCGGGTGTTGCCCCGGCTGTGCCTCGAGGCGCGTGCCGCCGACGGCTCGCTCGGCCGTTCGGTGCGCGGCGGGGCAAAGCTCAGCGCTGGCGGGCGCTCCATCTACGTACGCGAGGACGTCACCGACGCCGCGGGCGGACGTCGCCGCGGCACGCTGTTCGGCGTGCAAGCGCCGCTCAGTCCCATGAGCCGCGTCTATTCGGAGTACCAGTGGCAGCGATCCGGCGGGGCGAAGCAGCAGGTGTCGGTGACGGGGCTCGAGCAGGGCTGGAAGCACGCTTCGGGCACCGTTCTCCGCGTCTCGGGCGAGCGCGCCGAACGCGGTCCGGCCGGTTCGCCGGGCACGCGCACGACAATCGCCAGTGACCTCGCGTACCGCGGCACCGCGCCGCTCACGGGTGCGCTGCGCGGCGAGTGGCGTTTCGATGGCCCCGGTGGGCACGACCGGCAGTTCGTCGCCAGCACCGACGTCGAACTGCGCCTCGTGGCCGGGCTGTCGGCGCGCGGCGGCTGGCGCCTGGGGCGCACGCAGCGCGAGTCCGGCGCCACCACGCCGCAGTGGTTCGAGGAGAGCCGCTTCGGCCTCTCGTTCCGCCCGCGTTCGGACCGGGTCGTGGCGCTCGCGCGCTGGACGCGCCTCGCCGACCGCAGGGCGCTATCGGCCAACAACAGCACGACCAGCGAGAGCGTGATCGGCGTGGCCGCGCTCGAAGGCACCGTGCGCCTGACGCCGCTGCTCGAGTGGTCGGGCAAGGGGGCCGCGCGCGTGCTGCGCGACGCCAACGGCGGGCTGCCGGCCGCCCGCACGCACAGCGCGCTGTGGATCCAGCGGTTCGACGCGCGCGTAGTGCATCCAGTGCGCGTGGGCGTCGAATACCGCGCGTTGAGCCAGCGCGAGGTGGGTGACCGCCTTGGTGGCTGGTTGCAGGAGATCTCGTGGGACCCGCAGCCGGGGCTCCGGTTTGGTGTGGGTTACAACTTTAGCCGCTTCTCGGGCGACGAGCTCGCCCGCGACATGGAGAGGATGTATGGCTGGTTCTTCCGCACCCAAACCCGCTACTGATCGCACGCCGGCAACCACGCGGGCCGCTGCACCCGGCCGCCTGCGCCGCATGGCCGGCGGCGCCGCGGAGATGGTCGTGGTGCTGGCTCTGACGCTGGCCTGCTTCGGCGGCTTCCTGACGCTGCTCGGGGTTGCGTTCCCCGCCGCCGAGAGCCTGCGCGGACTGCTGCTGCAGGGCCGCGTCACCGCACGGACTGCGGCCTCCGCGCGCGGAGGCGCCATCGCCGGCACCAGCACCGGCGGAGCGTTCGAAGAGGAGATCGCGTCCCTCACCGTGCTGCGGCCCGACGTCAGGCGCCGTGCGCAGGAGACCATCGCCTGGGACCCGGTGCGAGTGAACACGCCGCTGCACGACCGCGACGCCATACAGACAGGTGACGACGGACGCGCGCACGTGCGCTTCGACGCCAGCAACGACCTGCAGATCGAGCGCAACTCGTTCATCGTGGTCACGCGGTTGCAGCCCGCCCGGAAGGCGGTGATGGAAGCGCCCGAGTCCGGTGGCGACGACCAGGCTCCGGCGAGTCTCGGGCAGCGCCTCCGCGGCCTGGCCATCACGGAGGGTGACGTACTGGTGCGGTTGCGGGCCCCCGACGAGACGCGCCTCGAGTTGTCGGTGTCCAACGTGGTCGCGCGGCTCGCCGACACGACGTCGGACGCGCCCGCCACGTTCCGCGTCAGCGTGCGCAAGGACCGCTCGGCCACGGTCGCGGTGCTCGAAGGCACCCTCGCGCTCGAATCCGCAGAGCGTGTCGTCACCGTCGGTTCTCGCCAGTTCAGTCGCGTGACGGCTGACGGCGACATATCTGCGCCGCGTCCAATGCCCGTGGCGCCCGGGGACTGCGCGCCCGCGAGTGGCGCCTTGTACGAGCACCTCGACCTGCCCCCCCGCGTCACGTTCTCCTGGGATCGCGTGCCCGGCGCGACGCAGTACCATCTGCGCGCCGCTCGCGACCCGGAGTTCAAGGACATGGCGCTCGACGAAACCGTCGCGGCCGACACCCTGATGTGGGGCCGCGCGAGGCCGGGGCAGTACTGGTGGGACGTGGCCGGTGTTGTGGACGAGCTCGAGGGCTTGGCCACCCGCGTGCGCAGGTTGTCAGTCACGCGCGACGCCCAGCCGCCGCCGCTCGTCGTCCAGACGCCTACCGCCCTCGTGCACGGCCAGCGCCTTACGCTCCGCGGCCGGACCGATCCCGATGCCCGCGTGTTCGCAATGGGCCGTCGCGCCGCGGTGGGCGCCGACGGCGAGTTCCATCTGGATGCGGAGCTCCAACCCGGAGCCAACGTGGTCGTCGTCGAGTCCGTCGGCGCCGCGGGGCAAACCGCGTACTGGAGCCAAGTCGTTCACGTCAAGCTCTGAGGCTCGCCCATGCTAAAGCCGATTCGCGTCCCGTTCCGCTTCAAGATCCTCGTCTCCATGCTGCTCGTGGTGACGGCGGTGGTGAGCTTAATCACGTTCACGATGGCGCGCATGTTCCACGAGGACAAGGCCGCGTACGTCGCGGACCTCGCGTCCTTGATCGCCACCAATGCCGCCGAGGAGGCCGCCATCGTGCTACACTCCGCTCGCCAGCGGCTCGTGGAGGTGCCGCTGAGGTTGGGCGATAGCGGGGCCGCACGCGACTACCGGGTGGCCAGGCTGCGGGCCGAGTTCGAAGGCATGTCCGGCTTCCTCGCCGTGCGCCTTGTCGAGGACGGCGCCGAGGTGGCCACCGTGGTGGATAGTAGTGCGCTCGATCAGGCCGGTGTCACCAGCGCAGCGTTCCTCGCGGCCCTCGCCGACGAGCAGCGCGCCTGCGCGGACCTTGCACCGGGCCATTCGCGCGTCGTCAATTCCACGTGTTCGCCCAGGCTGCTCTCGCTCACGATGAGCGTCGCGGTCAGGCGTCCCGGCGCGCGTCGGCCGCTGTTGCTGATCGGCGTGATCGACCAGCGGCGCATGTTGGGCCGCAGCTACGGGTCGGGCGCCTTCGAGGTGTTCCTGGCGGATGCCAGGGGCAACGTGCTCAACCACGGCGATGCGAACCTCGTGGCTTCGCACAGGCGCTTCGACTGGTTGCCGGTCCTGCCTGCCGGCAGCGTGGCGATCGTGAAGGGCTACTCGCGCCACGGCGTCGACATGCTGGGCGGTTTCGCACGCGTGGAGTTCGGCGACCTCATAGTGGGTGCGCAGATCCCACGCTCGGTCGCGTTCTTCGCCACGCGCCGGTTGCTGCGCGACCTCGTGCTGGTGGCGCTGGCGCTCCTGCTGACCACCGCCGTCGTGAGCCTGCTGTGGTCGGGCACGATGACGTCCTCGCTCGTGAAGCTCGCCAAGGCCGTCGAGGCGGTCGGCCGAGGCGAGTTCAAGGCGCGCGTCGAGGCGCACGGCGACGACGAGATGGGCCAACTCGCCGGGTCGTTCAATCACATGTCCGAGGAGCTGCAGCAGCGAGAGGAGGCGCTCAGGCGGGCGCAGATAGCGCTCATCCAGTCCGAGAAGATGGCCGCGTTCGGCCAGCTCGGCGCCGGCATTGCCCACGAGATCAAGAACCCGCTGGCCGGCATCCTCGGCATCGTGCAGCTCGCGAACCGCACCACCCGCACCGACGATCCCCTCCGCGAGACGCTCGCGATCGTCGAGAAGGAGACCAAGCGCTGCCGCGACATCGTCGACAACCTGCTCAAGTTCGCGCGGCAGGGGAAGCTCGATGCCGAGCCGTTCGAGCTGGCCGCGGTGGTGCAGAACACTGCGGCGATCATGAGCCACCAGATGAGTCTGCATAAGGTTGAGCTACGCACGCAGGTGGAGGACGGCCTGCCCGCGATCCACGGCAACGCCAACCAGATACAGCAGGTGCTCATGAACCTGCTGCTCAACGCCGAGCAGGCCATCGAGGACCTGGGGCGGCCCGGCGTCGTGGAGCTGTCCGCCGCGCGCACCGCGGCCGACCGGGTCGAGTTGCGAGTGCGCGACAACGGCCCCGGCATCCCGCCGCACATCGTAGGCCGCATCTTCGAGCCGTTCTTCACCACCAAGCCCACCGGCAAGGGCACGGGCCTCGGCCTGTCGGTGACGTTCGGCATCGTGGGCGACCACGGCGGCACCATTCGCGTGGACAGCGTCGAGGGCGAGGGAACGACGTTCGTGATCGCCCTGCCGGTCCCGTCCGTGAAGTCTCTCGATACGACCGGCAAGGCGAGCACCGAGGAGCGCAAGGCCGCGTAGGGCGAACGACGGCGCGACGCAACTGGCCGCCGCCCGGCGAGCGTCCGTGTGCCGGCAGCCGTCCGACGCCCGGGGTACCGGCGTCTTCCGGCGAGGCCCCGTGCCGGGCGTCACGGCGCGCGCCCGGTGGCCGGATCGTTAGGCGTGCGCGACGCCGCGCACCTGGTTCCGGCCGTTCTTCTTGGCGTGGTAGAGCGCTGCGTCGGCGCACGCGATCATCGAGTCGCCGTCCGGACTGTCGGCGGGGAAGCACGCGATCCCCAGGCTCACGGTCACCGCGGCCCCGGGTTGCGTGCCACCGGCCTCAATCCGGTGTTCCTCCATCGCACGCCGGACGCGCTCGGCCACCGTCGTGGCAGCCGCGTGGTCGGCGTCGGGCATCAGGACGACGAACTCGTCGCCGCCGTAGCGGGCGCACACGTGCTCCGCGCCGCCCGCGTCTGCCAGGCTGCGCGCCACGAGGCGCAGCAGTTCGTCGCCTGCGAGGTGCCCGTGCGCGTCGTTGTAGCTCTTGAAGTGGTCCACGTCGAGCAGGATCAGCGCGAAGCCGCGCTGCTGGCGCAGGGCGCGAGAGATCTCGCTGTCGAGCGCGCTTCGCAAGTAGCGGCGGTTGTACAGGCCGGTCAGCCAGTCGCGGTCCGCTAAGTCCTTCAGGCTGTGGTTCAGGCGTTCGAGTTCGTGAACGTGCATCTCGAGCTGACTCGCGAGCAGCAGGTTGCGGCGCTGCAGGCCCAGCCTCACGGCGGCGCGCTTGACCAACGCCGAGATCAGGATGAGGTCGTCGAACGGCTTGACGAGGAAGTCGTAGGCGCCCTCGCGCAGGGCCGTGGTGGCGGCTTCGATCGAGGCCTGGCTGGTCATGATCACCACAAGGCACTCGGGATCCAGGCGCTTGACCTCGCGCAGCAGTTCGAGCCCGTTCATCCGGCCCATGTTGATGTCGGTGATCAAGAGGGGGAAGGGCTCGGCCCGGAAGGCCTCCAGCGCCTCCTCGGCGCACGCCGCCTCGGTGGGCTCGTGGCCGTCCATGCGTAGCACCTGCGCGATCACCTTGCGGATCGTGGACTCGTCCTCGACGACAAGAATCCGCAGTTTACCGGGGTCCACAACCAGTTCGGAGGTTCCCGCCCCGGTGTCCGCTGCCGAGGCTGGGGTATCGCTCCGCGGTGACGGCGGGGTTGGACCGTGGGAATCGCTCGAATTCATGGGCCTCTGCTCGCGGCTGACGGATCCCGAAGGGTGCCCGCACGCAGGCGGGGGTGCTCTCCAATGTATCGGCCGACCGGCCGCTAACTGAAGCGCTATGTGCGAGGTTCGGCCGCTGGCGGAGACTCTGGTGTGTTTGAACCAGCTGGGAAGTGCAGAACCCCTCAAGTGCGGCTTGGGCGCGGCCGATAACCCATCGCGATGGACACTGACCGACCGACGACACACGAGGCGGATGCGGCTTCAGTGGAACGCGCACGCATCCTGGTCGTGGACGACGAGGACACGATCCGGCTCGTTCTCAAGAAGCTGCTGGAGAGCCAGGGACACGAAGTGCAGGCCGCGGACAGCGTCGAGTCGGCGCTCGAACTGCTCGCCGGCCCGGCCTTCGCGATGGCCCTGCTCGACGTCGTGCTGCCAGGAGCCAATGGGTTCGAACTGCTTTGCCGCCTGAAGCTGCGCTGCCCCGACACGCAGGTTGTGATGATGACAAGCCACGCGTCGACGCAGAGCGCGGTCGAAGCGCTGCGCAAGGGCGCCTACGACTACATCTATAAGCCGTTCGAGATCGCCGACGTCGTGACCGTCGTGGACCGTGCGCTGGACAGGAACCGGCTGCTGCTCCTGAATAACTGCCTCGTCGCCGAGCAGGCGCGACAGAACGACGAGTTGCGTGACGCGGTCAGCCGCCTCCGCTCGCTCAACGCGGCTGGCATCGCCATGAGCGGCACGACCACGCTGTCTGAACTGCTTGACGTGTTCGTGGGGCTCGTCCACGACGTGCTCGATGTCGAACGCGTCTCGCTCATGCTCGCGGACGACGGTGTTGAGGAGCTGCGCATCGCGGCCGCGCGCGGACTCGCCGCGGACGTCGTACGCAACACGCGCGTGCGCCTGGGCGAGGGCATCGCCGGCATCGTGGCGCGCGACGGCTGCACGTTGATTTCGGCGGACGGCGGGAACCCCGCCACGGTCACGCCCGGCGGCTGGCCCGGCGCGGTCGGCGGCTACATATCGCTGCCGGTCACGCTCAGCGTGCCGATTCGCACGCCGCAGGACGTGCTCGGCGTGCTCAACGTGACGAGCCGCCGCAACGGCCGCGCATTCGACCAGGACGACGTGTCGTACCTCTCGGCGCTCGCCGGCCAGGCCGCAGTGGCGATCGAACGCGCACGACACTCCGACAGCCTGGTGGCCGCGAACGAGTCGCTACGGGCCGCGCAGGAACAGCTCGTCAGCACCGGGCGCATCAAGGCCCTTGGCGAGATGGCGGCCGGCGTGGCGCACGACTTCAACAACGTGCTCAACGGGATCCTCGGGCGCAGCCAGCTCATTCTGCGCGACCTCCGCCGCGATCCCATCGAGCCGGAGAGAATCGCCCGCTCGGCCAGCGTGATCGAGCAGCTGTCCCAGCAGGGCTCCGAAACCGTGCGGCGCATCCAGGAGTTCACGCTCATCCGCCGCGACCGCCCGGTGTCGGTCACGGACCTCAACCGCGTGGCCACCCTCGCGGTACGACTGACCGAGCCCAAGTGGCGCGATGAGTCGCGCTCGCGCAGCCTGGGCGTGCACATCGAGGCCGAGCTGGGGGAGGTGCGGCCCATCGTGGGCACTCTCCAAGAGCTGAGCCAGGCGGTCAGCAACCTCATCTTCAACTCGGTCGAGGCCATGCCCGCCGGCGGCAGGGTCACGGTGCGCACGTTCACGCGAGGCGAGCATGCCGTGATCGAGGTCGAGGACAACGGCACCGGTATGTCGTCCGAGACGCGCCAGCGCCTGTTCGATCCCTTCTATACCACCAAAGCGCAAGGGCAGGGGCTCGGCATGAGCGTGGTCTACGGCATCGTCAACCGCCTCGGCGGCACAGTGGAGGTGGACAGCGCGCCTGGCTGCGGGTCGCGCGTCCGGCTCGTATTCCCGGTGTCCGACGCGTGTGCGACCGCGGTTCAGGACAGCGACGCGTGCGCGGTCGAGGTCCCGGATTGCGCCACGGCCGCGCCCAAGGGCCGGCTCGGCCGCGTGCTCGTGATCGACGACGAGGCCCACAACCGCGAGATATGTGCGGAGTTCCTCGCCGTCGCCGGGCACACGGTGGACACTGCCGCGTCCGGCACCGAGGCGCTTGCGAGGCTCGGCTCCGGCACATACGACGTGGTGATCACGGACCTGTGCATGCTCGGCCTCTCGGGCTGGGATGTGGCGCGCGGCGTGAAGGCGACGAGCCCCGGCACGCGCGTCATGCTGCTGAGCGGCTGGGGCATCCAGCAGGACGAAGACCACGCGCATAGTGCGGGCGTGGATCTCGTGATGTCCAAGCCGGCAGACATGGATGCGCTGCTGGATTCGGTGCAGCGGCTGCTCAGCGCGTAGGCAACGACACCGGGACGGCGTTCGGAGCGGAGAAGTACTGGATAGGGCAGCCATGGGAGCACTCATCGAGATGACTCCCCGCCGCGCGCACGCACCGCGTGCGGCAGCGCCCCGCGTGGAAGTAAGTGCTCAAGTTTCCTTCCGCCGTGCCGACACTGATAGCCGGGGGTTCCCACGCCCTCACCCTCGGGCGGGAGCGTGGAATCGTTTCCGGCTGCCCGTGGCACCGACCCGGTGCGCACGGCGCCTTGAAGCCGCTCTTGACGAGAGGTCAATGCACCGGATGCATGCGCGTACTCGATTCGGAGCACATCTGGCGACGATCGCCGGGCTGGTGGCGGCGATGGCGGCCACCGGGCTGCCCGGTGGGGCGGGGGACGCGGCCGCGGCCATCACGCTGAGCAACGGCGTGGCGGCGACGCAGAACTTCACGATAGGCACGTCGTCGACGGCCACCCTGCCCACGGACTGGAAGGCGAACTACGTGAGTACCAGCAGGACCGTTGGTTCCTATAGCTCCGGCAACCTTTACACGGCTACGGAGTACAGGGCTGGCAATAACATGCCCTCCGGGGCTTCGTCATTGAAAGGGGTCTACAACTACGCCGCCGGTGACCCGGCATCAGCGACCGATAGGGCCGTCGGCTTCCTCACTTCCGGCACGACCAATAGATCGATGAATCTGATGGCGCTCTACACCAACAGCAGCGGAATTGCGAACCCCGCCCTGGTCATTTCGTACAACGTCGAGAAATACCGGAACGGCAGCGGCCCGGCACACCGGATCCAGCTGTACTACTCGACAGACGGCGAGTCGTGGACTTCGGCAGGCGCCGGCTTCCTCACCTCGTTCACCGCAGACGCAAACGACGACGGCTTCTCCAGCGCTCCGGGATCCACGACGGCCGTCAGCGGCACCCTGGTCACCACGGGAGTCACAAGCGGCGGCTCGCTCTACCTGGGGTGGAACTGCTCGACGACCTCCGGAGATCCTGTGAGTGACACTACTCCGGGGCTGGGGATCGACGACGTCTCGGTCACCGCGCACATCCCCTGGTACCGCTCGCGGGCGACCGGCAACTGGAACTCCACCTCGACCTGGCAGGTCTCGCTGGACGGGGGCGGCTACTGGCGGGACACAACGGCGACGCCGACCTCCAGCGACGGCGCCATCACCATCCGCGACGGCCACACGGTGACGGTGACGGCGGCGGTCACCGTGGACGAGGTGACGGTCGAGAGCGGCGGGACCCTGGCTGCGAGCGCCGCGATCACCAACAACGGAATGACCGTCAACGGCACGTTCCAGAGGAACACGAGCGGCTCGGTCAGCGCGGCGCCGACCTACGGCAGCGGCTCGAAGCTCGTCTATGCGGCTGCGTTCACGACCGGCAACGAGTGGGGCACGGGCGCTTCCGTCGGTGTCGGTGTCCCGCAGGACGTCACCATCCAGGCGGGCTCGGGGAACAGCGTGACTCTGGCGGGCAGCCGCGCGGTGCCGGACTCGCTGACGTTCACGAGCGGCAGGCTCGCCACGGGCACGGATACCCTGACGGTCGGCGCCACGGGCAGCATCTCGGGCGCGGGTGCCGGGCAGTACGTCTACGGCAACCTGGCGCGGGTCATCCCGACGGGCGCTCAGGGCCCCAGCTTCGCCATCGGTGACGCGACAAACTACACGCCGGTGGCACTCGCGTTCGGCAGCGTCGTCACGCAGGGCACGGTGACCGCAACGTCGGTCGCGGTCGGCGGGGCGCCGCCGACCGCATCGGACATCAGCGCGACGAAGTACGTGGACCGCAAGTGGACACTGACCCAGTCCGGCGGCTCCCTGGGCGGCTACAGCGCGACCTTCACGTTCGTGAGTGGCGACGTCAAGGGCGGCGCCGACACGGACAGCTTCATCGTCGCCAAGAACACCGGCGGCACGTGGACCAAGCCCACCGTCGGCACCAGGACCAGCACCACGACGCAGGCCACGGGTCTCAACGGATTCAGCGACTTCTACCTCGGCGAGACGGCCGGCTGGACCATCACCGCCAGCGCGGGCGCGCACGGGTCCATAGATCCTTCCGGGGCGGTCACGGTGGCCAAAGGCGGCTCGCAGGAGTTCACGATGGCGGGCGCGACCGGCTACCACCTTGACAGCCTGTACGTGGACGAATCGCCGGTGACGGCCACGAGCCCGTACACGTTCACCAACGTGACGGCGAACCACACCATCCGGGCGACGTTCGTGGCGAACCCCTCCGTGCCGGCCATCACGGCGCTGGCGGCGGCACAGGTGAAGACGGGCAACAGCGATAGCACCACCACGGTCCGCATCAGCTGGCCGGCGGTGGGGAGCGGCCTGGTGGTCGAGATCTTCCGTGCCGGGTTCGGCAACTATCCCGAGTACGACGACGGGCCGACGCCGGGCTCGGTGCCGGCCGCGCCGACGTCCTATCCGCCCTCGGGCCGCTGGGCCGCGGTGGACTCGGTCGCGGCGCCCGACAGCACATACGACGACCAGGCGGCGACGCGCGACTTCCACTACTACGTCGCCGTGGTCACCGACCAGTACGGCACGCACTCGGCGATCTCGAACCGCACAACCGGCACGCTGAACTACCATCTTGGCGACGTCATCGATCCGGCGGACTCGCTGCTCGCGGGCGATGACCTGGTGGACGGGGCCGATATCTCGAGCCTCGGCGCTCGCTACGGCGCCTCGGTGGCCTACGGCGACCGCTACAACTACCTCGACGTCGGCCCGACGACGGACTACTCGCCGAACTCGCTGCCGCTGACCGACAACGTCATCGACTTCGAGGACCTGGTGGTCTTCGGGATGAACTACGAATGCGTCTCGGCGCCGCAGAACGCGGTGCAGAGGGTCGCGGCGGATCGCGACGAACTGCTGCTCGAGGCGCCGGACCGGGTGGTGGCGGGCGATAACGTGACGGTGAGCCTGCTGCTGAAGAGCACCGGCGCGGTGCAGGGCCTGGCGACGAAGCTGTCGTGGGATCCCGGGGTCGTGGAGCCGGTGGGCTACGCGGCGGGTGATCTGGCCGGGAGCCAGGGCGCGCTCGTTCTGTCGGCGCGGCCGGGCACGGTGGACGCCGCGGTCCTCGGCACGGGCGCGGGTTTCCGGGGCGAGGGGACGGTCGCGACCGTGGCCTTCCGAGCGCTCAATGGCGGCGACCCGAAGATCCATCTCGCTTCGGCGGACGCCCGCGACCAGCAGAACCGCAAGGTGAGCCTGACGACGTCCGAGCGCGCGCTGAAGTCGCTTCCGACGGTGACGCAGCTCTCGTTCGCGACGCCGAACCCATTCCGCCAGACGGTGACGCTGGCGTTCAGCCTGGCCCAGGCGGGCCCGGTGGAACTGGCGGTCTATTCCGTGGACGGCCGCCGGGTGCGCACGCTGGTCCGCGAGTTCCACGAGCCGGGCGAGTACCGCGTGACCTGGGACGGCCGCGACGAGCACGGCCACCCGATGTCGGCGGGGATCTACTATGCGCACCTGAAGGCCGCGCAGCGCGGATTCGCGCGGACGCTGACGTACCTGAGGTAGGATCCGAGCCGCGATGGGCGGCGTGACCCGCGCATCGCGCAGGCGCCGCGCCGCCCGCCCGCGACGGCAGACGAAAGGGAGCCATGGCGTTGACGCGATTCCAGGCGGTGGTCCCCCCTGCGTTCGCAGTCGCGATCGGGCTGTGCGCCGCTCCCGCGCCCCTTCCTGCCGATGGCGTGACGGCCGCACTGCTTCCCACGGAGCAGACCGTCTTGCCGGGGGCGGAGTTCGAACTCGCCGTGCAATGCACGGAGGCGGGCGTCCACTTCAACGGGTTCCGCGCCGTGGTCTCGTGGGACCCTGCCGCTCTGACCTTCGTCCCGCTCTCGCCGCTCTCGTTGCAGGAGGGCGCGTACATGAAGGGGGCCTGCGGGAGCACGTTCCACCGCTTCCAGCAGGGCGCGAGCACGGACACGATCACGGACGTGCTGCTCTGCAACGACACGTTCCTGACCGGGCCGGGCCAGCTCTACCGGCTGCGTTTCCGGGCCTCGGACACCCCGCAGGGGGCCGGGGTGCTCCTTCGGAGCCTGCAGTTCTACAAGGCCGGGGTGTACGTCACTCCGGTGCATGCGACCAGCGCCGTCGTGGGTATCGGCCAGCCGCCCCCGGCCGGGGTCGGCGAGCCGGCGGTCCCGCGCCTCGCGCTGAGCGCGGCGCCCAATCCAAGCAACGGTCCACTCCTGCTGACGCTGGGCGCGGATCGCGCAGGCATGCACCGCCTCACGCTGCGCGACGTGCAGGGCCGCCTGGTCCGCCGCCTGACCGAGGGCTGGTTCCCGGCGGGCTCGCGCATCGTGGCGTGGGACGGCCGCGATGACGCCGGCATGTGCCTGCCCGCTGGCATCTATCTGGCGACGCTCGAGATCGCGGGCCGGGTCGCGTCCCGGCGGGTGACCCTGCTGCCTTGACCGGGGCTGCTCGTGAACCGCCGCCGCGAAGGCGATCGGACGGCGATCCGCGGCGGCAAGACCGCCGGCCACTCCTCGACGGGGCGTACAACCCCGACTGCGTCGCGGCCGGTCACAGGGCCTTGCATCCCACGGTCATCTCGCATTCTCGCGACGCGCTTCATGAATGGTGCGGGCTAGCGAATGCAGACTGAAGAAGACCTCCCGTACGCCTTCGCGTGCGAGCATCTCAAGGCTGGCGGCGGCATAGAACAGCGCGTTGTTGACGTGCATCTTCAAGATACCTGCTGTCGGCCTGCGCGCAAGGGACGTAACAGGTGTCATCAATGCGCGCGGTGAGGATCGTCTGCGCTGCGCGGCGGATGAGCCAGTCGTACGGGAACGCCTGCAACACCCTGTCTGCCAACATGCGTGAGACACCGACCCCCCGGTAGTCCAAATCGTTTCGCCTGAATCGGCGAAGGTCTTGAAAGTCGTGAGACCTGCCAGTATCTCTGAGGTTGTCGAAGCACCGCAGCCCAGAGACAAGGAGGTCTCACGATGGTGCAGCCGTTGCGGCTGCGTCGGGCCACACGGCGGTGGCTGACGCGGCTCGATCGTAAAGCCCGGGACGCGGACCTGCGGGTCCGCTGTCGGGTGTTGCTCAAGGTGCACGCGGGCCATAGTCCGCACTGTGCAGCACGCGAGATCGGATGCCATCCCGCCACAGCGTACCGCATCGTAGCGCGCTTCATGGTGCAGGGGGAAGGGAGTGTCTTCGACGGCCGTTGGAGCAATGGGGTGCGCAAGGTGAGTCCCGAAGTGCTCGGCGGCATCGTCGAGATCCTGCGCGCGACCCCGGAGCGGTACGGCTTCCCGCGTCCCACCTGGACGGTCGAGGTGCTGGCGCGCGTGATCGCGCAGGAGTTGGGCGTGGCGCTGTCGGTCGGGCATGTGTGGAAGATCGCAAAGCAAAGGCTGAAGGCCCGCTGGGGACTGCCGCGCCCCGTGGTGGGCTGTCCGTGGCCGGCGGCGCGCCGAGAGCGACGGTTGGCTGAGCTGCGACGGCTGGCCCTGCACCCGCGACCGCGCGAAGTGGTGTTGTATGCCGACGAGGTCGACATTCACTTGAACCCCAAGATCGGACGCGACTGGATGCTGCCCGGGACCCAGCGTTTGGTGATGACCCCGGGCAAGAACCAGAAGCACTATCTGGCGGGCGCCTACGACCCGCTGCGCCAGGAGTTCGTCGGGGTGGATGGCGACCGCAAGGCGACTTGGTTGTTCCTGAACCTGCTGCGAGCGCTGTGGCTCGCCTATCGCTGGGCGCGGGTGATCCATGTGATCCTCGACAACTACATCATCCACAAGACGGCGCGGGTCGAGCAGCAGCTGCGGCAGATGGGCGCCAAGATCCGGCTGCACTTCCTGCCGCCGTACTGCCCGAACGACAACCGGATCGAGCGGCTGTGGGAGGATCTGCAGGCCAACGTCACCCCCAACCACCGCCACCCGACCATGCCGGCACTGCTGGCCGCAGCGTGGCGCTGGATCGAGAGGCGCTTCACCTCGGCCGAGGAATACGCTCATGCGGCCTGACCTTGACCTCGCCGATTCAGGCGAAACGATTTAGTGTAGACGGCAAGGCGGGAAACGAGGGTGTCCACCGTACTGGAGGGCGTGCCGGTGGCGTCGGAGACC
>Ga0315284_10006344_pt1 | contig 16827 bp, 17 predicted proteins | sample YL17G09_16_MG_FD_203696 | JGI IMG/M metagenome (GOLD analysis project Ga0315284, IMG submission 203696) | Sediment microbial communities from Yellowstone Lake, YNP, Wyoming, USA - YL17G09_16 | ecosystem: Environmental > Aquatic > Freshwater > Lake > Sediment | place: USA: Wyoming | collected...
ACTTGGCCGCCACACCCTCACCCTCGTGGATCAATCCCAACAGGATGTGTTCGGTGCCGATGTAGTTGTGGTTCAGCATCCGGGCCTCTTCCTGAGCCAGGACGACGACCCTGCGGGCACGGTCGGTAAATCTTTCGAACATCGCCTGCTACCTGCTTCCGTCACCTGGTGCCGCGGTAGTCGCCGGGCACCTGAAGTTCCACTCTAGTGGGCGGTCCCGGGGACGTGCTCTCCCCTGCTGACGGGACCTATCCGCTATCGCGGACACAGCAGTGCAACGCCGGCGACCGCACAATCGTTTCCCAGTGTCGCCCCAGGTCTATTCGCGGCGAGCGAAACCGTCGTGACGAGACGGTGACGCCCCACCCCCGGGGCGCGGTGAAGACTCAGGTGGCGGCGTGGAAGGCGTCGATGACCTGGGCCGGGATACGACCGCGGGTGGACACCTTGTGGCCGTTCCGGCGGGCCCAGTCGCGGATGGCGGCGCTCTGCTCACGGTCGATCGTGGCACGGCCACCCCGGCCGGGGGCCCCGGGACGCCCACGGCGGCGGCCGCCGACCCGGCGTCCGGCGTCCATCCACCCCTTGAACTCGTCTCGAAGTTTCTTCGCATTCTTGGCGGAGAGATCAATCTCATAAGTCACGCCGTCAACAGAGAATTCGACAGTCTCATCGGCCGGACCCTCTCCGTCGAAATCGTCGACGAGGGTGACAGTCACCTTTTTTGCCATGCTTTTCCGGGTCCTTCTTCACGCAGAGTCAACGACGTACGTTAAACGCCTGCCAATAATGTGCCATATCGGCGGATGAAAACAAAGAATTCCGCGGCGCTCGTCGTTCAGCCGCCGTGACGTCGAACAATCGGGAACAACACCGTCTCCCGAATTGATAGGCCGGTGAGCACCATTAACAAACGGTCGATCCCCATTCCAGTTCCGGTGGTCGGAGGCATCGCATACTCCATTGCCGCGAGGAAATCCTCGTCGAGTGCCATCGCCTCGTCGTCCCCGGCAGCCGCCGCCCGGGCCTGGGCCTCGAAACGCTCCCGCTGGATCACCGGGTCGACCAGCTCCGAGTATCCGGTGGCCAATTCGATGCCCCGCACGTAGAGGTCCCATTTCTCGGTGACGCCGGCGGTGCTGCGGTGCTCGCGGGTCAGCGGTGTCGTCTCGACCGGAAAGTCCTTGACGAACGTCGGGGCCCACAGGGTGTCGCCGACAGTGTGCTCCCACAGTTCCTCGACCAGTTTGCCGTGGCCGAATCCGCGATCCCGGGGAATCTCCACACCGAGGCGGTCGGCGATGGCGAACAGGTATTCAACCGACGTTTCCGGGCTGATCTCCTCACCCAGTGCTCCCGAGAGGGATGGGTACATTTCGACTGACGGCCATTCTCCGTCAAGGTCGAAGATTGAGCCGTCGGGTAACGACACCTGCCGGGTTCCTATCGCCTCGTCGGCGACCTCCTGAATGAGTTCACGAGTCATGACGGCGGAATCGTCGTAAGTTCCCCACGCCTGATACGTCTCGAGCATCGCGAACTCCGGCGAATGGGTGGAGTCCGCGCCCTCGTTGCGGAACACCCGATTAAGTTCGAAGACCCGCTCCAGCCCACCCACGACGCAACGCTTGAGGAATAACTCCGGCGCAATCCGCAGATACAGGTCGGCGTCCAGGGCGTTGGAGTGCGTAACGAACGGCCGCGCCGCAGCACCGCCGGCCAGTGTCTGCAGGATCGGGGTCTCGACCTCGAGGAACCCGCGGCGCTCCAGACCGTTGCGGACGGCGCGGACCACGGCGATGCGCTGCCGGGCCACCGAGCGAGCCTGCGGGCGCACGATGAGGTCGACGTAGCGTTGCCGCACGCGCGCCTCCTCGCTCATCTCCTTGTGCGCGACCGGCAGCGGCCGCAGGGCCTTGGCCGCCATCTGCCAGGAGTCGGCCAGTACCGACAGCTCACCGCGCCGGGAGCTGATCACCTCGCCGCGGATGAAGACGATGTCGCCCAGGTCGACGTCGGACTTCCAGGCTTCCAGTGCCTCCTGGCCGACCCCGGCCAGGCTGATCATGGCCTGCAACTGGGTTCCGTCGCCTTCCTGAAGCGTGGCGAAGCAGAGCTTGCCCGAGTTGCGGGCGAACACCACCCGGCCCGCGACCCCGACGACATCGCCGGTGGTGGTGTCCGGGGCCAGATCCGGGTATGCGGCGCGAACGTCGGCCAGCGAGTGGGTGCGCGGTACCTCCACCGGGTAGGCCTGTCGGCCCTCGTCCAGTAGTCGTTGCCGCTTGCCCTGCCGGATCCGGAACTGCTCGGGGGCATCCTCCTGGGGGGATTCCGATCCCCGATGCTGCGGATGTCCGGCAGTCGGTGCGTCAGCTTCGCTCACGGCGTGCCAGCTTAAATGGCGTCGATCACTGGGCCGGCTTGAGGCGTCCCCGCTGGCCTTCCTGATTACGCTCGTAGACCATCCGCAGCCCGTCGAGGGTGAGGTGTTTGTCGTAATGGTCGACGGTGTTCAACTCGGGCAGTATCAGCGGTGCGGTGTGCCCGGTGGCCACCACGGCGACATCGCTGCCGGCGAACCCGTCCACGTCACCCCGGATGCGGCTGACCAGACCGTCGATCAGGCCGGCGAACCCGAACACCGCGCCGGACTGCATGCATTCCACCGTGTTCTTGCCGACCACCGAACGCGGCCTGGTCAACTCGACGCGGCGAAGCGCGGCTGACCGGGCGGCCGCCGCATCGGAGGACAGTTGCACCCCCGGGGCGATCGCTCCGCCGAGGAATTCGCCCTTGGCCGAGACCACGTCCACGCAGATGCTCGATCCGAAGTCCACCACCACGGCGGCGGTGTTGAACTTGGCGTAGGCGGCGAGGCAGTTGACGATGCGGTCGGCGCCGACCTCCTTGGGGTTGTCGACCAGCAGTGGGATGCCGGTCCGGATGCCGGGTTCGATCAGCACATGCGGGATGGCGGGCCAGTACTGGGCGAGCATGTCGCGGACCTCGTGCAGCACCGAGGGAACCGTCGACAGCCCCGTCACCCCGGTGAGGTGTTCGGAGTCGTCCCCGATGAGGCCTTCGATGGTGAGCGCAAGTTCGTCGGCGGTCACCTCGGGCTCGGTGCGGATTCGCCAGTTCTGGACCACCTTGGCGTGATCACCGGAGCCGGAGATCAGGCCCACGACGGTGTGGGTGTTGCGGACGTCAATGGCGAGCAGCATGCTACCGCACCGCCGCGGAGTGGACCTGGGACTTCAGCACGATCCGGAACATCAGTTCCTCCAGGACATTTCGGCTTTCTCAGGACCGGGGACGTGGTCGTCTCCGGGCAGGTCGATCGCGACGTTGTCGAGCAGGCGGGTGTCACCCAGCCGGGCGGCGACCAACAGCCGGGCCGGCCCGAAGGTGGGCGACGACTCGAGCCATGGCCCGCGCAACTCCAGGTAGTCGGTCGTGATCGCCGGCACCTCGTCGAGGACTGCACGGGCCGCGTCAACCACGGCGGCCGAACCCCCACCGGCCGCGTACCTCGCGGCAAGCAGTGCCGAGGACAGCGCACCGGCCTGCTCGCGCTCCTCGTGGCTGAGGTAGCGATTGCGGGAGGACATCGCCAGACCGTCGGGTTCCCGCACGGTCGGCACCCCGACGATCCGCACGTCGACGTTGAGGTCGTCAGTCATCTGCCGGATCAACACCAGCTGCTGATAGTCCTTCTCGCCGAAGAAGGCGCGGTCTGGCCGGACGATCTGCAGCAACTTGAGCACCACGGTCAACATTCCGGCGAAATGCGCCGGGCGAACGGCACCCTCGAGTTCGTCGCCCAGCGGCCCTGGCTGCACCGTGGTGCGCGGACCGTCGGGGTACATCGCCGACGGTGTCGGGGTGAAAGCCACTTCGACACCCTCGTCGGCGAGCATCTCCAGGTCGGCATCGAGGGTACGGGGGTAGGCGTCGAGATCCTCACCGGCGCCGAACTGCAGCGGGTTGACGAAGATCGAGGCAACCACCACCGATCCGGGAACACGCTTGGCGGCTCGCACCAGGGCGAGGTGACCGTCGTGCAGGGCACCCATGGTGGGAACCAGCATGACCCGGCGGCCGGTGTGCCGCAACGCCCGGCTGACCTCCGAGACCGAGTGCGGTGTCGGGTAGACGTTCAGCTGCCCCGCGCTGAACTGCGGCCCTTTGGCGGTCACCGGCGCGGGCCCGCTGATCGTGACCATTCGGCCAACACGTCACAAACCTCCTCCGGAGCGTGCGCTTGTTGCGCGGTCCGCAGGGAGTCGGCGCAATATGCCTGCGCCAGTTGCGGATCGACATCATTCAGGGCGGCGAGGTGAGCGGCAACCGCCGCTGCGTCCCCCCGCGCCACCGGGCCGGTGAGGGCGGCCCGGCCGCGCTGCAGGGTGTTCTCCAGCGCAGCTCTCGCCAGCGGCCCGATGACCCGTTCGGCAAGCCCGCCGGGAGCTTCGCCGACCGTCTCCTGACCGAGCAACCCCTGACCGGCCAGCGCGGAGCGCAGCGCGGTGACCGCGTCGGCGACGAGGGTGACGATGTGGTTACTGCCGTGCGCCAGCGCGGCGTGGTACAGAGTGCGCGCATCTTCACGGACCCGGAACGGCTCGCCGCCGATCTCCAGAACCAGCGACTGTCCGATGGCATCGCCGATCTCGTCGGCGGCGGTGAGCCCGAAGCAGGTCTCGGCCAGCCGGGCGACGTCTTCGTCGGCGCCGGTGAAGGTCATCGCCGGATGGATCGCGAGCGGCACGCAGCCGTGTTCGGTCAGCGGGGCGAGGATGCCGACCCCGTTGGCGCCTGAGGTGTGGACCACGATCGTGCCGCGGCGCACCGCGCCGGTGGCAGCGAGCCCGTTCACCAGGCCGCGCAGTTCGGAATCGGGAACAGTCAGCAGCAGCAACTCGGCGCTGTCGGCGACGTCGGGCACCGACAGCACCGGGGTGTCAGGCAGTCGGCGCGCAGCGAGCCGACGGGAGGCGGCGGATATGGCACTGCAGGCCACCACCACATGCTCGGCACGCTCCAATGCCACGCCCAAGGCGGTGCCGACCCGTCCCGCCGAGATGATGCCCACTTTGAGCCGGGCCGGGCGCAAGCCGTTGGGGGTCCCCATCTGGACGACCTCGCTGACGTATGGAGAGATGCGTTCCGGTCCCGCGGTGCGGGTACCGGAACCTCGGTTAGATCCTAACGCCCGGCTCAGTCCTCGCGGCGTCGCCGGCCGCCGCCGCCGGCCGGACCGTTGACCTGCAACCGTGCCATCAGATCGGCGACCGACTGGCCGCCGGCGTGCTGACCCTGCAGTTCATCGACCGGTTCTGCGACGGGTTCAGGGACCACCGCTTCGACGACCGGTTCGCGGACCGCTTCGCCCTGGCCGCGGTGCCGAGCCGCCGGCACCGGCCGGCCGTCGGCCGGAACCCAGTGCCGCCCACGGGGGGGCGGCGGGGCGGCGGGGGAGACATGGGGCTCGGGGGGCGGTGGGGCCTGACCGCGGTCGGAGGTCGAATGCCGGCCGAGGCGTACCTCCGGCGGCCGCCAGGGGACCTCTGGTGGCCGGTAAGGCCCCGTCGCGGCTGCATCCCGCCGCGGGCCGACTGCCGTCAACCGCTCCTCCGGAACGTCCCCCAACGGTTCCTCCGGAACGTCGATGATCGCACTCTCCGTCACCGTCTCCTCGGCGGCAGTGACGAACCCTTCGCTGACCGTCGTGACACGGCTGCTCTCCACCCGGCCCGGGGCCGCGGGCATCGGTACCGCGATGCGTTCACTCTCCAGCGCCGGGCGGTGGCCGAGGTCGGTGCCCAGCATCACCTCGAGTTGCGACCGCAGCGACACCAGTTCCGCACGTAGTGCCGCCATCTCGTCTGAGGCCTGCGCGCGGACCTCCCGGGAAAGCTGCCGGCGCAGGTGCGCCTCTACGGAGAGTTCGTACTCCCGGCGGGCCGAGATCTCCCGGTCGAGTTGCAGGTCGTAGACGAACTTCATGTCCCGGGCGCGGGCCTGGTCGAGTTCGCTCTGCCGGCGGTAGATCACGGTGACGAACGCGCCCAGTGCGGCAGCCCACAGCGATAGGATGACAGCCAGCCGAAGGAGTTCCACGCGGCTGGTGAAGACCAGCGTCGAACTGGCCAGAAGGGCCAGCACCAGGAGCGAGGTCAGCAGCAGCCAGCCCGGCCCGCGGTCGCCGCGCCTATTCCGGCCGGCGCGGGACAGAACCGTCATGGGCTGCACTGTACCGCGCCGAAAGTGGTTGCCACCGATGACAAGCTGCGGCGATTCGCCCGGTGTTCACTCGGCGGCCGCGTCCTCCGCGCCGTTCGGTTCACCCGGGGATTTGCAGCAATGCTGGAGCCATACCGCCGCGACCACCAGGGCCAACGCACTGACGGCCGCGACCAGCGCCCCCGGCATGTCGGCGCCGGCGACCCGCAGTTCGGTGCGCCGGGGAGCCAGGTAGACCAGCACCGCGGTCCACCAGCCCAGCATCACAGCACCCACCCATGCCGAGGCCTTGGCAATCGCGACCGTGCGGGCCACAGCCAGCGGATGCAACCGCCCGGCTCCGACCCCGATCCGGCCGTCACGGATGCGGCCGCGCACTGCGGCCGCCCACCAGGCTTCGGCGGCAGCGACCGCCAGCAGCGACAGACCCGTCCACAGGGTGATCGGCGGGAAGTACCGGTAGAGCGCGTGGATGGCCAGGTAGCCGAGGATAGCGGCGACGGTCGCCGCGGCAGCCAGGTCGCGTTTGCGGGTCGGACCCATCAGTGCCGATCCGGGCCCGTAGTGAGGGTGAGCGCGGTGGGCCGGACGCCTGCACGCTCGGCCTGGTCGATCTCGCTGAGCCACTGCCGCACCGGCAAGCGCCGGCCCGCGACGGCCAGTTCGGCGCAAGGGTCGACGTCCAGCCAGGGAATCAGTACGAACGCCCGCTCATGCGCCAGCGGGTGCGGCAGGGTGAGGTCGTCGTCACGGCACACCACGTCGCCGTCCGGACTTAGCGCACAGACCAGGTCGACGTCCAGCGTGCGTGGCCCCCACTTCTGGGCGCGCACCCGGGCATTGCCCAATTCGAGCGCCTGCCCCTTCCGCAACCAGGCGTGCGGATCGAGGTCGGGGTCATCGGCGATCACCACCGCATTGAGGAACGGGCCCTGCTCGACACCGCCCCAGGCGTCGGTCTCGTAGACCGGGGAAACCGCGCGCACCGCACCACCCATGCCGTCGACGGCGGCCTGGAGCCGGGCCAGCCGGTCGCCGACGTTGGAACCGATGGACAGCACGACGCGGCTCATAGCCCGCCTCCGGCCGGAACGATCCGTCCCCGGCCGCCACGGCGGGAACGGCGGGCGACGACGGCCACGTCGGCGAACGCCAGTGGGATCGGCGCGCCGGGCTTGTGAACGACCACCTCGACCGCATGCACCCGCGAGTCGGCCATCACCGCCTCGGCGATCTCCGCGGCAACCGTCTCGATCAGGTTGCGCGCCGGGCCGGAGACGATGTCGGCCGCCCGTTGGGCCAGCGCGCCGTAGTCGTAAGTGTCATCGAGATCGTCACTGGCGGCCGCGTCGGCCAGGTCGATCCAGACGGTGATGTCGATGACGAAGTCCTGGCCGTCGCGTCTCTCGTGGTCGAAGACGCCGTGGTTGCCCCGAATGGTCAAGCCACGCAGTTCGATGCGATCAGTCATCAGCGCCCTCCGGGGGATGTTGCCAGGCCTCGACGACCCGGAGTGCGTCGACGCTGGCGCGTACATCGTGCACGCGCACACCCCACGCCCCGCTCATTCCGGCCAGCGCCGAGAGGACCGCGGTGGCGGTCTCCCGGCCGTCCGGTGGGCGCGGCGTGCCGTCCGCCGATGCGAGCAGCGCGCCGAGAAAACGTTTGCGCGAGGCACCGACCAGCACCGGGATTCCGGTCGCGACGAACTCTGGCAACGCGTGCAGCAGTGCCCAGTTGTGGTGCGCTGACTTGGCGAAACCCAGACCGGGATCGATGATCAGGTTGTCCGGGTCCACCCCGGCGCCCACCGCGGCATCGACTGCGGCCAGCAGTTCGTCCCGAACCTCGGCCACCACGTCGCGGTAGCCGGGAACGTCGTGCGGTTGCGCGGCCTGGACGGACCGCCAGTGCATCAGCACCCACGGGATCCCGGCACGAGCAACCAGAGGCGCCATGTCGGGGTCTGCGCGGCCGCCGCTCACGTCGTTCACCAAACTGGCGCCGTTATCGAGGGCCACCTGCGCCACCGCGGCGTGCATGGTGTCGATGCTGACGGTAATACCTTGCGCAACAAGGCCTTTGACGACCGGCGCGACCCGGGCGATCTCCGCGGCGGGGTCGATCCGGACCGCACCGGGCCGGGTGGACTCCCCGCCGACATCGATGATCGCCGCACCGTCGGCGCACAGGGAAAGGCCGTGTTCGACCGCCCTACCGGGGTCCAGGTACCGCCCGCCGTCGGAGAAGGAGTCATCGGTGACGTTGACGACCCCCATCACCGTGACGCGCGCAGAGCCCGTCACCTCCGGAGGATGAGATCCAGCGCCTCGGCTCGAGATGCGTCGCTGGTCTTGAACAGTCCGCGCACCGCCGAGGTGGTGGTGATCGCGCCCGCCTTGCGCACGCCGCGCATCGCCATGCACAGATGCTCGGCTTCGATCACCACGATGACGCCGCGGGGATCAAGCTTGCGCACGATCGCATCGGCGATCTGTGTGGTCAGTCTCTCCTGCACCTGGGGGCGCCTGGCGTACAGATCGACCACGCGGGCCAACTTCGACAGTCCGGTCACCCGTCCGTCGACACCGGGGATGTAACCGACGTGGGCCATCCCGTGGAACGCCACCAGGTGGTGTTCACAGGTGGAGTACATCGGAATCTGCTTGACCAGAACCAGTTCGTCGTGTTGTTCGTCGAAGGTGGTGTCCAGCACTGAATCCGGGTCGGTGTAGAGGCCTCCGAACATTTCCCGGAAGGCTCGCGCGACGCGGGCCGGGGTGTCCTTGAGACCCTGACGTTCCGGGTCCTCCCCGACGGCCAGCAGCAGTTCCCGGACCGCGGCCTCAGCACGAGCCTGGTCGAAGACCGGGGTGTCGAGCGTGATCGAATCGCGCTGCGGCATGGATGCTCCGTCCGTCAACTAACTGGAATGGTTCGACCGGCCGGCCTCATCGCCGGCACCCTCCTGCGGTGCAGGACCGGACGTGGTGGGCGCAGGCGGCGGGTAAGGCTGCCGGCCGTGCTGCGCGGGCGGATTCCACCCCGGCGGGGGCGGGTACCAGTAGCCCTGCTGCTGCGGGGGCGGGGGCCAACCGGGGGCCCGCCAACCGGCCGGGGCACCGTAGTCCGGCTGGGTCGGGCCGTTCGGCGCCTGATGCCGGCCCGGAGAGGGCTGCCCACCGGAGTGCGTGCCGTTGCCGTTGCCGGCCGGGGTCTGCTGCGTGTGAGCGGCACTGGCCTGGGCGATCGCCTTCTTGAACGCCGGCTCGGGCATCGGCTGCGGCCACGGCTCACCCCGCTCGATGGCGAGCTCGCCCGGGGTCTTGATGGGCGGCTTGTCGGAGGGGATGCGGCCACCGAAGTCGTCGAACACCGTCAGGCGCGGACGCTTCTGCACATTGGCGAAGATCGCCGCCAGTTCTGCGCGGTGCAGCGTTTCCTTCTCCAACAGTTCACCGGCCAGGATGTCGAGCACGTCGCGGTACTCGGTGAGGATCGTCCAGGCCTCGGTGTGGGCGGCCTCGATGAGCTTGCGGACCTCGTCGTCGATATCGCGGGCGACCTCATGGCTGTAGTCGGCCTGGGTGCCCATGGTGCGGCCCAGAAACGGGTCGCCGTGCTCGGTGCCGTACCGCACCGCACCCAGCTTGGAACTCATGCCGTACTCGGTGACCATCGCGCGGGCGATCTTGGTGGCCTGCTCGATGTCGGAGACCGCGCCCGTGGTGGGCTCGCGGAACACCAGTTCCTCCGCGGCCCGGCCACCCATCGCGAACACCAGGCGGGCGATCATCTCCGACCGGGTCATCAGACCCTTGTCGTCCTCGGGCACCGACACCGCGTGCCCGCCGGTGCGGCCACGGGCCAGAATGGTCACCTTGTAGATCGGCTCGATGTCGGGCATCGCCCAGGCCGCCAGGGTGTGGCCGCCCTCGTGGTAGGCGGTGATCTTCTTCTCGGTCTCGCTGATGACACGACCCTTGCGCCGCGGTCCTCCGATAACCCGGTCGACGGCCTCCTCCATGGCTGCACCGGTGATGATCGTGCCGTTCTCCCGCGCGGTCAGCAGCGCCGCCTCGTTGATGACGTTGGCCAGGTCCGCACCGGACATCCCGACGGTGCGCTTGGCCAGGCCGTCGAGATCGGCGTCCGGGGCCAGCGGCTTGCCCTGGGAGTGCACCCGCAGCACGGCCTTGCGGCCCGCCAGGTCGGGGCTCGACACCGGGATCTGCCGGTCGAAGCGACCCGGCCGCAGCAGCGCCGGGTCCAGGATGTCGGGCCGGTTGGTGGCGGCGATCAGGATGACGCCCTGGCGCTCGCCGAAGCCGTCCATCTCGACCAGTAACTGATTGAGGGTCTGTTCCCGCTCGTCGTGGCCGCCGCCGAGGCCGGCCCCGCGCTGGCGGCCGACCGCGTCGATCTCGTCGACGAAGATGATGCAGGGCGAGTTCTGCTTGGCCTGCTCGAACAGATCGCGGACGCGGGAGGCGCCGACGCCGACGAACATCTCGACGAATTCCGAGCCGGAGATTGTGAAGAACGGCACCCCGGCCTCACCGGCGACCGCGCGGGCCAGCAGGGTCTTGCCGGTGCCGGGTGGGCCGTAGAGCAGCACACCTTTGGGGATCTTCGCGCCCAGGGCCTGGTAGCGGCTGGGGTTCTGCAGGAAGTCCTTGATCTCGTAGAGCTCCTCGACCGCCTCATCCGCGCCGGCGACGTCGGCGAAGGTGGTCGTCGGCATGTCCTTGTTCAGCAGCTTGGCCTTGGACTTACCGAACCCGAAGCCCATCCGGCCCCCGGTCTGCATACGGGAGAACAGCACGAACAGGCCGACCAGCAGCAGTAGCGGCAGCATGTAGATCAGCAGCGAGCCCAGCGCGCTGGGCTGGTTGACGGCGGTGTTGGTCTTGACGCCCTTTTCAGTCAGCGAGTTGAACAGCGGCACCGCGTAGCCGGTCGGGTACTTGGCGATCACCTTCGCGGCATCGCCGGTCTCGCCGTTGCCGCTCTTCAGCTCGAGACGAACCTGCTGCTCGCGGTCGTCGATCTGGGCGGACGTGACATTGTCGGCGTTGATCTGGGCCACGGCCACAGAAGTGTCGACCGGCTTGAAGCCGCGGGTGGTGTCGTTGAAGTAGAAGAACACCCAACCGAGCAGCAGCACCGAGGCGATCACCGTCAGCGTGCGGATTACATTTTTCCGGTTCATCAAGCATTCACCCCCGCGGGGGCCCCGTCCTTCCATATGCGCTGCCTGGAGGTCTCAGGCTACCGCTACCCCAACGTCTGACGGTTCCCACGGGGTTCGGCGTCACCGATTGGTTCTTCCGGCGGCACCGGTATCCGGCGCCGTGCGCTACCTTCCGGCAGCGCACGGCTGTGCTTGGCTGAGGACCGTGGAAACACCGACCGCGCGGATAGTCGACGTCAACGGGGTTCAGTTGCGGGTTTTCGAGGCCGGCCCGCCCGATGCCCCGGTGGTAGTCCTGGCCCACGGCTTCCCGGAACTGGCGTACTCCTGGCGCCACCAGATCCCCGCCCTGGCGGCGGCCGGTTACCGGGTCCTGGCCCCGGACCAACGTGGGTACGGCGGATCATCGCGGCCTGCGGCCGTCGAGTCCTACGACATCGCCGCCCTGACCGGCGACCTGGTGGCCCTGCTCGATGTGGTCGGCGCCGAGCGGGCCACGATAGTCGGCCACGACTGGGGTGCGGTGGTGGCCTGGAGCACACCGCTGCTGCATCCCGACCGGGTCGCGGCGGTGGCGGGATTGAGCATGCCGCCGCTGCCCCGGCCGGTGACCCCGCCCACCGAGGCGTTCCGGCGGATCTTCGGGGACAACTTCTTCTACATGCTCTACTTCCAGCAACCCGGCGCGGCCGACGCGGAGATGGACGCCGACCCGCACCGCGCGATTCTGCGGATGCTGGGCGGGATGCGCGCCCCGGCGGACGAGGCCACCGCGACACGAATGCTTGCACCCGGGCCGGCGGGATTCATCGACCGGTTGCCGCAGCCGGATCAGCTACCGGACTGGCTGGCGCCGGCCGAGCTGGACCACTATGTGGCCGAGTTCACCCGGACCGGCTTCACCGGGGGGCTGAACTGGTACCGCAACTTCGACCGCAACTGGCGCATCATGGCCTCACCGCCTGCCGAAACCATTTCGGTACCTTCGCTTTTCGTCGGCGGCACTGCCGATCCGGTCCTGGGCTTCACCAGGGTGGACCGGGCTCGGGAAGTGGCGACCGGCCCCTACCGGCAGGTAATGCTCGACGGCGCCGGACACTGGATTCAGCAGGAGCGGCCGGCCGAGATCAACGCCGAACTGCTGGCGTTCCTGTCCGATGTGAAGTGGTAAGCCATGCCGGGCCACCGGAGCGCTACGGTGTGTCATGCCGATCGCCGCGAGTCTGTCCCCACGCCGCCGTGTCACGGCCTGCGCCGCAGCGGTACTGGCCGCGGCCGCCCTGTCCGGGTGCGACTCCGCACCGCCGGTTCAGGCCAATGCCCGCCAGGTGACGGTGGTGGGATCCGGTGAGGTGAAGGGAGTGCCCGACACCCTGACCGCCGACGTGGCGATCGAGGCGGTGGCACCTGACGTCACGACTGCGATGAATCAGACCAACGAACGCCAGCAGGCGGTGATCGACGCACTGACCGCCGGTGGGATCGACGAGAAGGACATCGCCACCACGTCGGTCAGTCTGCAGCCCCAGTACGGCGAGAACTCGGTGATCACCGGCTACCGGGCGGGCAATTCGATCAATGTGACGATCCGCAGGCTCGATGCGGCCTCCGGCGCCCTGGCCACAATCGTCAACGCCGGCGGCAACGCCGCCCGGATCAATTCGGTGAGCTACTCGATCGGCGATGACTCGAAACTGGTCAACGATGCGCGGGCGAGGGCCTTCGAGGACGCCCAGAGCCGGGCCCGGCAGTACGCGGAATTGTCCGGCCTGTCGCTGGGCAAGATCATCTCCATCTCAGAAGCGCCCGGCTCCACTGGGCCGCCCCCGGTGATGCCGGCGCCGCGCGCGATGACCGCCGACGTGCCACTGCAGCCCGGTCAGCAGACCGTCGGCTTCTCGGTGACCGCAGTCTGGGAGCTCACCTGACTAGTGCTCGTACACCTTGGGTTCGAGCGTGCCGATGTAGGGCAGGTCGCGGTAGCGCTCGGCGTAGTCCAAGCCGTATCCGACGACGAACTCGTTGGGGATGTCGAAGCCGACGTAGGTGATCTCCACGTCCGTGCGCACCGCATCGGGCTTTCGAAGCAGGGTGCACACCCGCAGCGACTTGGGGCCCCGGGTCGCCAGGTTGCGCAACAGCCAGGAGAGCGTCAGTCCGGAGTCGACGATGTCCTCCACGATCAGCACGTCGCGGCCGGCGATGTCGCGGTCGAGGTCCTTGAGGATGCGGACCACCCCTGAGGACGAGGTCGCCGATCCGTAGGAGCTCACCGCCATGAACTCGAGCTGAGTGGGCAACGGGATGGAACGGGCCAGATCGGTGACGAACATGACCGCCCCTTTGAGAACGGTGACAAGCAGCAGGTCCTCAGCGGTGTCGGCGTAGTCGCGGCCCACGTGCTGGCCCAATTCGATGGTCCGGGCCCGAATCTGTTCTTCGGACACCAGAACCGACTTGATGTCCCCGGAATACAGCTCATGCGCCGACACGACCACAGCGTGCCATGCCACCATCCTCAGGACAATCGCACCGGCTCCGAGCGCAGAACGAGCGTCATGCCGCGACGCTCGGCGAACAGCCGGGTGTGGGGAACCTCGCAGCCCACCGCCACCCCGCCCTGGCCCCGCCAGGCGGTTACCAGATGGTCCACCCCGCGGATCTGTCCGTCGGACAACCCGGTCGCCCCCCCGGTCAGCAGCCAGGCCCGGATCACCCTGCGGCGCAACGCCTCCGGGAGATCCTGGATCGCGGTGACGTCCACCCCGGCGCCCGAGGTTGCCCCGGCCAAGTCGGCCGCGGCCAGCGAATCCAGCGTGTCGGTGTCCTCCCGCAGCGCCGATGCGGTCCGGGCCAGCGCCTCGGCCACACCGCCGCCCAGTACCTCCTCCAGCAGGGGCAGGACCTCGGTGCGCAGCCGAACGCGGGTGAAGCGAGGGTCGCGGTTATGCGGGTCGTCCCATGCGGTGAGGCCCAGCTCGGCGCACGCGGCCCGGGTGCTGCGGCGCCGCACACCAAGCAGTGGGCGGTACCAGGGCGGATCGCAGGACCGCATCCCGGCGATCGAGCGGGGACCCGAGCCGCGACCCAGCCCCAACAACACCGTCTCGGCCTGATCGTCGAGAGTGTGCGCCAGCAGCACCGGCGCGCCGGCCCGCGCGGCCTCGAGCGCCGCGTAGCGGGCGCTGCGGGCGGCGGCCTCTGGACCGCCTTGGGACCCCACCTGCACACGCAGCACCGTGGCCGCCACGCAGCCGAGGCCCATCGCCTGCCTGCGCGCTGTCTCGGCGACCGCCTCGGATCCTGATTGAAGCCCGTGGTCCACGATGAGAGCGGTGGTGGGCAGCGCCACCGCCGCGGCGGCGGTCAACGCCAGCGAGTCCGGGCCGCCCGAGAGCGCCACGCACCACGACCGCGTGCCGGCGAGACGGATGCCGGCGAAGTCCGCCACCGCCGTGCGCAGCGCGGCTAGAGCACCCGGTCGATCCACCGTTGGGGATTCTCGATCTCGTCGGGCAGCGGCAGGGCGTCCGGTCCCGACCACACCGCGTTGAACCGCGCCGTCCCGACCCGATCCACCACGTGGTCGACGAAAGCCCTGCCGCGGGTGTACTGGCTGAGCTTGGCGTCGACACCGAGCAGCGCGCGCAACAGGCGCTGCAACGGGGGCTGCTTGCGTTGCCGGCGGCCGTCGAATCGGCGCCGGATCAGACTCACCGACGGCACCACGGTCGGCCCGACGGCGTCCATCACGTGATCGGCGTGCCCCTCCAGCAACGTTCCGAGCACCAGCAGTTGGTCGAGGGCCTCGCGCTGGGGCTCGGACTGGACCGCTCGCATCAATCCCAGCACGCCGGCGTTCTGCGGTTCGGCGGCGCCGACAACCTGTCGCCGGTCCTTGACGTACTCCGCGAGCCGGCCGATCACCTGGCCGACATCGTCGCCGCGCTCGGCGGTCAGCACCCCGAGTGCGCGCGACATATGTTGTGCGAGCCAAGGATTGGCGGTGAACTGCACGCGGTGGGTGACCTCGTGCAGGCACACCCACAGCCGGAAATCCTTCGGCTCGAGCCGGAGTTGACGCTCGACGGTGATGACGTTCGGGTAGACCAGCAGCAGGGCCCCCTCCTGACCGGCGGGGCCGACGGCGAAGGGATCGTATTGGCCGAGGATGCCCGAGGAGATGAACGCCAGTACCGCTCCGGTCTGTGCGCCGGTGATCCGCCCGGTGATGACGTTGCCCGGGCTGTCCGTGCCGCCGGTCATCACACGCATGGAGTCGGACGCGGCACGGATCCACTCTTTGCGGTCGACGATGCGTGCGGCCGGCGCCGGAGCGCCACCGGACAGCTGGGTGACCTCGCGGACCGGGATCTCGGCGGCCAGCGCGGCCTCAGCCAGATCGTCGGTGGCCTGCCGGCGGGTGTATTCGCTGACGGGCGCGGCCTGCCTGGCCAGACGGGCGCCGACCGTCCCGGCGAACGTCCAGTCGACCGCGTGGCCGACCGTCAACTCCGAGGGTCGGTTCACGCGCGCGGGAGCCTGCCGGACCGGCTCATGATGCACAGCCGCAGTTCCGCAGAATCCCGGCGAGTTCATCGATCGCGGTGCGCCCTGATATCCCGGCGTTGTTGGAGATGAAGGCGAAGGTCAGCACCCGGCCGCTGGCATCGGTCACGATGCCGGCCAGGGAGTTGGTTTTGGTCAACGACCCGGTCTTGGCCCGCAGCCAGCCGGCCGATGACTTCGTGGTGTCCGCACCGAGGAATCGGTCTGACAGGGTGCCACTGCCACCGGCCACCGGGAGCATGTCGACCATCGGCCGCAGGGCCGGCTGGTCGGGACCGGCGGCGGCGTTGACCACCCCATCGAGCGTCGTCGCGGTGAGGAGGTTGGCCACCGACAGCCCGCTGGAGTCCACCAGCGAGGCGCCGGTCATGTCGATCTCGGCGCCGGCCAGCTTGTTGATCACGGCGTCGACCGAGCCGGCGAAACTAGATGGCCGCCCGGTGGCCCTGGCCACTTCGCGGCCGATGGTCTCAGCCATCACGTTGTCCGATGCGGACATCATCTGCCGCAGCCGCTCCATCAGCGGGGCCGACTGCACCGAGGCCAGCTGTCGGCCACCGGCGGGACCGGGAGCGTAGGTGACCCTGGCCGGATCCACGCCGAGGGCAACCGCCAGCGCGCGGCCGGCGTCGAGCGCCGGAGTGGGCGAGCGGCGGGACTCCAAGGTGGTCGGCTGGGTCCGTCCGGCGTCGAGCATCACCGACTGGATCGGCGCGATGTCGCCGCCGGCGATGTCGTCCGGATCCCAGCCCGGAGCCATGTCCGGTCCGGAGAACAGTGAGTTGTCGACCTGCACCGCTGTCGCCTTGACCCCG
>Ga0315284_10006345_pt1 | contig 16826 bp, 23 predicted proteins | sample YL17G09_16_MG_FD_203696 | JGI IMG/M metagenome (GOLD analysis project Ga0315284, IMG submission 203696) | Sediment microbial communities from Yellowstone Lake, YNP, Wyoming, USA - YL17G09_16 | ecosystem: Environmental > Aquatic > Freshwater > Lake > Sediment | place: USA: Wyoming | collected...
CCACCACGGGACTGCCTTCAAAGCCGGATTTTAATCATGCCGCCCATCGGATCGTCAAATTATATCTTTTTAAGAAAATCCACGATGGCGTCGCCGGTCGAATCGGTCGGAAGATCGAAAGCCGCCACAATAGAGAATGAGACTTCGACATCTAGATTTTTCTTAGGATCAATCCCGACCCACCAGTTAGGGGGGAAGTTCATACTGTAATCACCGTAGAAGTATCCCAAATGGTTGTCGTGGCCGCCCAACTTGGGGGCCGCTTCAGCTTCGCTCCCAACGGCAGCTTTGAAAGCCGACTCAAAATCTTCGGCCGCTTCCTGGTCCGCTTCTGGGTCTTCGCCTTTGATGCCGATCTTAGCTGGATCGACCAGGAGATTCATAACGACTTCATGTTCTATTGCGGCTTGCCGTTCGTTGTCCGTGATGCGGGCCGAACCCCCCCGGCCCATCGACACGTCTGTAATTTTGACGATGCCGTTCATTGGACGTTCTCACAACGGCGGATCTCGTTCGATTTTTCACACTTGTAGTAGATCCCGTCAACATGCTCGGGGCACCGGTAGACGCCTTCCCCCACCACCTCTGGGCATCGCATCAAGACGGATGAAGCACAGCCGGGAAGCGATAGGGTCAACAGCAGCAGAGCGCGTACCATGTTATAAATATTAACCTACCGCGATTCCGGTCGGCTGGAGGGCGAACAGGAATTCCGGTAATTTCCCCAGCTTCTCCCGCGCATACAGGTAGGGATCGGCGGTCGCCACGACGCCCCAGACGGCCGCCCCATGGGGCGTATAGAACCACCGACGGGCCTGTCGGGTCGTATCGGGGTCATCGTCGTTCAAACCCATCACGATGTAGAGCGCTTTGGATTCGTCCGGAAATCTAGGTGGATGCTCGGACGGATGGACGAATTCGATCTCGCGGAATCCCTTCAGATAAGCCTTCCGGACTAGCGCGGACGCAGCCAATAAAGCGTAGCGATCCGGCTGACTACAGAATAAAGCCGTATGGGCCGCGTCGGGTGCCAAGCTCTCGATCGCCCGGTACGCCACCATCTGGGCGTCGGTCGTCATGACTCCTTTGGCGATTCGGAAATTCTTGAACCGAACATCCCCCCCGACCGCCTCAATCGCTTCCATCGGCATACCGGTCCCGTAGAGTGGTTTAAGCTCTGGCGGTAAGCGATAGAAAGCTGTCGTTACGCGAGGTATCATGCGCTTAACGCTGACTCAAACCGGGTGGCGTCGAAGAAAGTTCGGGTATTGAGATCATCACGGACTTGAACTTCACCTTCCCGCATATCGATTGCCAGCACTTCGTAGGCCCGCCGGAACGTGAGGGAATCTTCTTCCGCGTCGTTGTTTCGGCACCGCACCGTTTCGCCCGGCACAAATAGAATCGGACGGATTGGATCTGGGTTTGGATTTGAATCTGGAGTCGCCACCATGGGAACTTCTTCTGAAGCTTGGATGGCCGTGCTGAGATGTGCCGTCGGATTCCGTCCCACGAGGCATTGAATCGCTTCCGCTTCAGCCCGCATCGCAACGTCCAGAGGGGCTTCGAATGATATTTCCAGTTTCCAGTGTGACATTAAAACTCCAGTGTAGATTTCGATTGTTCTATTTTGTTTTCCTTATCCGGTGCGTCGGAAGGCCGCTCGATTACAGCCTGCAGTTTTGTGTAGGTCTTGACTCGTTGCTTCCAGCACGCATACGCGATACCGAAATGATCGACGAAATCTCGACATAATGCAACTGGCTTAGTCGGGTAGGGTGTCAAGACGCGGGAGCATTGTTGTTCATAGCCCCCTTCGCCAACCGATTCGCCTTTCGAGACCGCATTGGCCGAAGGCAAAAGATTGTAGAAACAATCCGCAATCGGGATATCGAGTCCGGTGGTCATTTGGCGCATCAGGATCAAAACTTGAGTTTGGCCTTCTCGGGCGGCGTCGAGGATCTTGAGTCGGGTGGCGGCTTGCGTATGGGAGCCGTTGAAAACTTCCGCCCTAATGCCGAAGCCCTGGAGGGCTTGGGCCAATAAGATTCCGTGTTGTTTGCGGTCCGTAACGGCTAAAATGTGACGACCTTCCGCGACATCCTTCCGCATCCACCCGAGGATCAATTTATTGCGAGCTTCGTTTTCTGCCAGTTCGGACAAGACGTGGACGAACATGCCTTTGCGGCACGTAATGCCCGTGTGGATGGGCGTCACGCGGAGCGGAACCCGGCCTACCTGGTGGGGTTCGATCCGATGAATCACCGGCCCAATTACGCCGGTCGTGATGAGGTCGAGTCCGTCTTTTCTCTTGGGTGTTCCGGTGACGCCCTGCCGCCGCCGCGCGTGAAATCGATTGATCGTTTTGGTATAGACCTCTCCAGGTAAGAGGTGAATTTCGTCTATCCAGACCGCCCCGAACATTTTTTGGATTTCAGCCAGCTTGGCTTTATTGCGGGGGTGGTCGAAGGTTTGTTTCGTACACAGCACTACATCCAGTGATTCGAAGTCCTCCCAAGTATCGGGAAAACCGATAACTTGTTCGTGGCTCTTTTTTCGGAGAAATTCGAGATTTGTGAACTCCAGGAAGGTGCGTTCGAGTTGTTCCAATAGATCGGATTGATGAGCGAACACGATTGTTTTCTGACGTTCCGCGCAGATCGCGGCGGCCATCAGGACGGTTTTTCCTGACCTGGGTGGAGCGACCAACATACCGTCTTCCCGGGCCAGCATGGCTTCGACCGCAGGATATTGGTAATCACGGAACGTCTTACCTTCGGGGAATTGAATCTTGAGTGGGAACTGCATCGGAACCGAGATCCGATCGTCCTGTATGCGGAAACCGGGGAAGACGCGGGCGATCTTGGTCAGGTCGCCGCGATTGAAACAGTAGAAGCTATCGTCGCCGATATCGACGGCTTGGTAATGTTGAATTGTACTGAAGATCGGTTCTTTTGTGTACGGGTCTTGTCCGATCTCGATTTGGCTTTCATACTCCCGCAGCATGGATTCTTGGACGAATCGGGTCGGGACATAGATCCGATCGGCTAATCGGAGGAATGGGGTCTCATTTAAACTCACCTAGGTTTCCCCTCGCGCTGAAAATGACTTGGTTGATGGCATGATGTACTTGCCACGAAATCAAACGAAGCTCCAGTAATCGACTCAAAAGTTTTTTAGGCCTACCACATAAAATGACCGGGTGTTGGTTGATTCTGAACACCAGTTTTCGCCCACCCGATACCCCGGGTAGCGGTTCTTGATGAACCTGCAATGAGTCCATATGGACCAAGATTTGGTTTAAGATTTTTTCGTACTGTGGCATTCGGGGCAGGAAGCGGCAGCCTTCCCGCCAGACCGTATAGCGGCCCCCTTCAATCCGGAAGCATTCAAATTCAACCGCATGGATACGGCTCCGGATCTTTTGACCCCGGTGTAAAACTTGAATCAAATCGCCCGGCTCGGGGCTCCAGATCAGACGGGTTACCTGTTCGGCTGCGCTTATCATGCTGAGCCCCGGGAGTTCTGCATCAGAAGTCTTTACCCCACCACCCCTCCAAACGGTAGGGGTTCCGGGTCCTATTTTTTAGCCGGTGGGTTGGAAGCGTCGATAATCGAGCTACCCTTGTCGGGATTTCCGACTGGATTCCCGATCGTATCGGGCGGCTCAAAGATCGCGTTATAACTGAGGGGTGCCGAGTCAGCGCCCATGATGTTCTGATAAACGACAATGGTTTTGTTTTTTACTGTCTGCAGCAAAGGCAACCGGACGCTATCGATGGAGGCCCGCGTCGTGGGGGGTTGGGTGTAGATGGGCAGCGAAACCGTAACGGACGTAATCTTGCCCAGTCGGTTCCGTGTCTCGTGCAGGAGGGGCCGGTTGGGTCGCAGCCAAGGCCGGTACGAGAAGTTGAACGACAACCGGTTGGCCCGCATGATTCTTTTATGATGTTCAATGCCGGTCAGCTTGGCCAGCGCCCGGGGGGTACTGATGCCGGTGAACGTAACGTGCTGCACCTTCGCCCCATACTTGGAGGCCAGGATGTCCGATTTCACCACGCACTTAAACGGATTGACCGCCGTGCCGGGAGCGGCGGTCGCGTACGACGCCTGTTCCCCACTCTTGGCCAGCTGGGAGGAAGTCCCAGTCGCTTCCAATGCGGCCGGAATATCGCCTTCTTCATCCGCGATCTGATCGTCCTGTACGTGCCCGTTGATCGAATAGATCGCCGAGTGGCGTCCAAAATCCGACGGAAAGAAATCGTACATCGGGAATTCAAAGATGATGTCGCCGGAGGCCGTGACGGACCATTCGTAATCCACCTGATTACAAATGCTTGCCGTCAAGCTCTGGCGGTCCTGCCAGTCGGGGGAAGCCATGATCTCCGACATCCCGTTGGTAGAGGATCGGATCATGTCGGTAATCTGTAGACCCTCGGCCGGTAATAGGAAATGAACGTTCCCCTCCAGGGGGGCGAAATCTTGAGTCCAAAAAGATTGAGAACCAATGCCACGGCATTGTTTCTCCGTCATGTATCCGGAACGGGTTTTGCCGGTCTTGGCATCCACGCCGAATAGGCAAAGCTGATCCCAGCTTTCCAAGCTATTTTGAATTCCCTTTTCCGTTACCTTCGAGTTACCCTTGGGTCCGTATTTGATCACTTGGCCGGGAGTGAAGTTGCCTACACCGGGGCCGCTTTTGACGCCCGCGAGTCCTTCCGTCAACGGCAACACTCCCGATGGGCTAACCCAGCCGGTTCGACCGGTCGTGATTAACGATACGGCATCGACGAACGATAGGCCTGCGAAAATATTATCAAACGGTTTTCCCCGCTTACCGTCAAAGCCTGGGTAGAAATCCTGGAAGAATCCCGCTTCATCCGACTCGAAAAAGGTTTGCTGGGCCCGTTGGTTGGCCGCCAGTGTCCCGGTAGTCTTGTAGGATTGATTGGTGAATGGATTGACCGCGATCCGCATGCCCGCCATGACGGATCTGATGTCGTAGGCCATCAGTGTAATGGCGCTGGCTCCCGTGACGTAGTTGGTTCGAAACGGATGGCTCCCGAGTGTTCCGGTGAAGAAGGGCAGCCAACGGTCCGACTCAGTCGGGTCCGATGGATTCTTGAGGAACATTTTGATCGTATCGAATCGAGAGAATACGGGCGTCCCGGGTCCGAAGCTGTACCGTTCATTGAAGTCGTTATCGATGTTGCCTTTGAGTTCTTTCAACAGCCGGGGATCTTCAGCGCCGAAAGATTCAGAGCGGGGGTTAAGTGGATACTTGCGCCGAATGACCGTTCGAGACGATAGCGCTTTCTTTCGATTATAGATGGCCCGTTTGGCTGACTCGCTGTACCGGTCATCCGTGATGCGGTACTGCCGGGCCGCCAGATTGGCGGTCGTCATGATCCATTGGTCAAATGGATTTAGCAGCATCACGGTTAACGACGACGGACCGTTACGATCCGAATAGGTGACTTCTACGCTCTGGCAAAACTGCGTGATATCGACGCCGCAGCAGAACAGTAGGTAATCATGTAGAAAGACTTGGCGAGTTTGTTCGGTGAATCCAAGCCGAGCCATACGCCGCCTTTACCGAATTAAATCGAATTGGCGTCCAAATAAGTAATGAGCGCCGTGGATACCAGCACGGCTTGATCCGTCCCGGCCCGCAGGATTGCGACTTTGTAGCTCTGAGTCGCGTAGATCAGTTCCACCGCCGTACCGTTGGCGACCAACGGAACGCCGTCGAACAAATCCAACACGCCCATCTCCAGATCCGCAATCGGTCCGACCGTCAGGGCCGCCGCTGGTTTGCGGGCCGAAACCGTATCGGCTGCCGTGATGGGGTGATTGGCCGTTACCTGCCCACCGGCCGCAATCTTGTTCTCGACCTGCAGAAGCGGCTGGGTTGAATATCGGCTAGTCTTGAGGGCCGTCCCGGACTTCTCCAGATAGGTCGGGTAGTAATCGTAAATATCGTACGGGACGCCCGCAACCAACCGGTACAGTTCGTCCATCCGGAGCGAAGCGCTCGTCACATCGTACGTCTGGGCTCCTTGGAGGATCGGGAGAGAATCGAGCGGGTCCAGGTTATCGACCTTGAGATCAAAAAGATCTTTTGACATCAACTTCATGCTGGTCGTTTCGGGGGTCTTGCGGTGAACCGAGTAGACGGCCGACAGGTCGCCCGCCAGTTCCCGAACGAGCCGCGCAAGTCGGTGCGGTTGCTTCAGTTCCTGGAGCGTCACGTCGTATGATTTGGCGAAGGTCAGCATACCCTAGAAATAATCGAAATCTCCGTGATGGGATTACCATTGGTCCGCCCGGTTCATCCGCTTACCGAAACCCAGCAAAGCCCTCTTGCTCGAACTGGCGCGTCAATTCTTTAAAGTTATTGAGTTTTGGGGTCGTGCTGTAGACGGTGAAGGTTGCGCTCCAGCCCGACACGGTGAAAGGGTTTTGACTGTCATCCTGGAACTGCACCACCATGTTGGGGTCAAAGAATCCCGTCAGGATCATGCTGGGGAAGATGCGGGACCGATACAGAATATGGATCAGGTTGGGCTGGCCGGTCTTGCTGATCTTCGCGGCATCCACCAACTGCAGAAACTGATAGAAGTTGTTCAACCCGGCCGAGATCTGGGTCGGTAGGATCGGTTTATCGGGAGTAGCGGCGTCCTGTGCCTGCGGCATAATGTTGCCGGTCTGGAAATTGAACGTCAATTTTGGATCATCGTAATCGGTTCCGCGCTTCCGATCCCGCCAGACATGCAGGACGGTACCGGACTTGTTCTTCTCTTCCGATCCACGTTGTCCGATCTGCCACGAAACCGATTTCGGGTTAGCGGCCCAGAAAATCACGTTCGAGCCCTTGGAGTTCGGATTCAGGCCCGACAACCCCCCGGCTGCCCGGACATCATCAAAGGTCGTAAAGATCCAAGGGAGCCGCGAAACTCCATAAATACTATTCCCGGGACTCTGACGAGTCGCCTGCTCCAACTCGCGTGACGCCGCAAGTTTGTTGTTAACTAACTGACGGGCCGTAGCCTGTTGGGCTTGGTGGGGAGTCCGGAGGGCGGTGGCGGAGGGCGTGGTCTTAGGGGTACCGATCCCGGTTTGGTTCGACACGCCCCGCTGGGTGGACAGCGGGTTAAACGGGGCATTACGGGTTTCGCTCTTAGCCATCCATTATGATTTAACCAAGGCCATTCGAGCCAACAGTGCTTTATCCCGTTTGCGTTTATAGTGTACGAAGCAACGTTCTCTCTTGTGTACCACTTTGTAAGTGACTTTTGAGCACCCCAGGACCGAGCAGGTCAAAGACCTAATTTTATTTCCCGTTAGGTCATAACACTTCTTCTTAAACCAAGCATGATGGGTTTCACACCACCCCCGGATGCGGGGTTTCTTAGTACACGATCCTACAATGCAGACAGCATCCTTCGGATATTTATGGATTCGTTTAGGTTTCTTGTTGGTGGGAAAACCCGCGTAATCAATAAAGCCTTTCCGGAACTGGTTATAATGCAGGCGGCAAAAACCTTTCGTGATTTTGGTGTCGGCGAATCCACACTTGGTGCATCGATAACCGTACCGGTAACGATCTGCTCTCTTGATGATTCGTTGCCCCGACTGGGTCATCCGACCGTCCCGGAGGGATGAGGAATGTTTGGTGCAGAGCCAGTTACGTCTGGGTTTATTTTCACACCCTTCGATGCGACACTTCTCGTCAGGAGCTTGATAGATGTTAACCGGGCGTGGTTTCTTCAGTACCGTCAAGTCCTGCGTCATGTTCCCTTTTGCTACCCAGTGCGCGTGTCGCCCGCAAAGGTTCCATCGTTTGAGCTGAATGGTCGGACAAGCAGGAAAGCGGCATTTGATTCCCTCATTTTTGCTCACCTGCTGTAGTAACTTTTTGACATTGATATTATGCAGGTGGCTGGGAGCATACAGGCCATGGGCGACGAATAGTTTGGCTAATTCTTTTTCTCTAGATTCTTGCCCATCCGTAAATGGATCATAGTCTTTCCACAAATGCTGATTCGCGTACAACCAGCGGCGACGTTCTAGACGGCTACAAACATGGGACATAAGCTACTTTAACCAAGCTCATCTCCGCTTCGCCCTCGCCGGGCCGGTTTTGCGGGTCGGCCGGTTTTACTCCGGGAACTTCGAGGCTTTGCCGCCCCGTCAATGTCGAAACGAAGCCAACACGCTGCACGCTCGATGGTAAAGCCTGAAAACCCCAGACGGTCGATGTAATCAGTAATCATGCTCCGAAGGTGGTGGTCAGCTTCGGCGCTCGGGTGGTGATCTTTGATCCGCACCGAGCTGCCCGGCGACTTCATCGCTTCCGCAATCGTCGCCAATGCGATCGCCGTTGAACGACCGGAACACCGCTCCGTAGTGGTGTCGGGATAGCACCTCTTTCGGATCTCGGCTCTCATGGCCTTCAGTGTATAGCTCATGGCTTTGCACCCTTTAAACGTCTGCTCGCTTGCTCGGCTTTGATCGCGGCCAAGCAACGCCGCCGCTGATTCAGTTCTTCGTTCACCACAAAAGCGGCTGTCCGCAGATCGTCATCCGTCATGCCCGGTACGGTTTCCTTTACTTCTTGAGCTTCAGACTCCTTGTCGAAGGTTCTGCGCGGCTTCATTTGCTTCCACCTCTCCGTCTTGGTAATTTGGTAGCACACGCCCCGGTCGCCCATCACCCGATCCCCCGCCGCGAACCGGTAGGGCTCTGTTTTTTTCGTGGGCTTGACCTTAGGGGGATGGATGGCCTTTTTGGTTGAAAGTTGTTTATTGGCCATCTTGCTTCCGTTTCTCTTGATAACGGACGTCCGCTTCAGCCCGCAGGGTGTCGGAGTCTTTCCAATTCTGCGCCCGACCATATTGCCGCAGAATAGGAAGCGCGGCATCTAGAGCTTCCCCGAGGCAGTTGTAGGGATTTCTATTTTCCAATTCGGCCCCTAGGCGCTCTAGGTCGTGACGGGCGGCAGCTTCCAGGGCATCCAGTAACTCGTTTAGTATTGCATCCTTTGGCATTGGAATCTCCTTAATGGTTTGAGTGATCAAACGAGGGCCTTCTTTTTCTTCGGAACATCCAGATCCTTGGCAAACCGTTTAAGAAACTGACTGCCCGTCATACTTGAGATGTTGGTTGTAAGACCGTTAAAGCGCATCAACGACTTCACGCTGGGCACTTCGCCACCATCGAACGCAGCGTGCAGCGTGATACGCTTCTGAAACACCTTTACCGACTCCGGGGTGATGTCTCTAATTCCACAAACCAGCATCCAGCCACAGATGTTGCGGCACTCATCGTCACTGATTTTCTTGTCTCTGCAGTTGGTAAATTCGTAATTCAAAGCCATAAATTCTCCTTTGTTATTTCGCATCCAGTAACTCGTTCAGTTTTGCGTCATCAAGCTTTGTCTCCTTAATTCAAAACCGCTTTAGGGCCTAGGAAATGGGTGAATCGTCCCGTTGGTTCCGTTCTGCGGAACACCACCGCTGCCCCCAGTACTTTATCGGGTCCCAAGGGGAGTTGAGCGAGCCAGTCGGAGGTTTTGGTTTCAATCGTCATCAGAACGCACTCGGTTTTGGTTTTCGTGGTGGGCTCAACCGCCGAGGATTCCGACACGAAAATGACAAAATCGGCTCCAATGGTTCGGGCTAGATCACGAATCGACCCGGCACATTCGTCCTTGGCCGCATCGGTGGGAAAACTTAATCCCACGACGCAGATCTCACCGGTTTCTGAATTCCCAACAAAAGCCGCCGGGGATAGCCCGGCGGGGGAATTTAAACCGTTCTGCATGTGGGGCCAGAACTTCTGGATTAGCTGTTCAAAATAAGTGGGCAGCTTTTCATTTTCCATCTTTACCTCGTGCTAGCTTGTGCGACTTCAGACATGCTTGCTTCCTCAATCTCGGGCCCATCTTCACGGCACGCACTGAGGAGACCCCGTCATGAGAGCCATGAAAAAGTCCCACTCCATCCGCTGGTAGAGGGAAAATCCGTTCTTCAGTTCCGCGACGATCAGCACTCCGAGTGAGTATTTATCGGCGGGCTCACAGTCTACCTGACCCAAAATGAAGCTGCAGACCCAAGAGGTTCGATTCGGCACTTTGTAGACGGTGCCATATCTTTGGCCTATCGCATCGCCCAGGCAAGTTTCACCGGGTCGGACGAGTACAGAATTGATCTTCAGGTCTCGGTCGTAAAAACACTCCAGGGTGACAGAGGAATTGTTTTTCATTCGGCCTTCCGCGTCACCCCAATCGTAGGCAGAAGCCGTAAGGCACCAGAGCTGAAGCAAAAATGAAAACAAACCGAAACTGTTCATTTCATGCCGCTCCATCATTACCGCGTGCCAATGCTTGCCGGATGATATCCCCGGCGAGTTCTACTGTGCCTTCCCGGACGATAGCGACCTGATCGCAGAACTGTTCCAGGACCTTCCCGCCGCCTCCGTAGGGACTGATCAGGATACCGAAGATCCGCATGTTGAGCCGTTTCTTTTCCGCCAAGACTTTAGCGAGATCCGCCACGCCGCATTCGCCGTCCGTGATGAATACCAAATCGGCTTGCTTGAGTCCCTGGATCTGCTCCCGCATCTCGAATGCTTTGGCGAGCGGTGGGTCGAACGCGGTTCCGCCGCCCGACAGTTCATGACCCGCGAGTTCCAACTTATCTTCCAGTTTAATCGAAGCCGATCGATCCCAGAATTTACTGGTCGCTACCCGGGTATCGAAGGTCAGATAACCGAATGCGCGTTTTTCTTTGTCCGCTAGATGCATCAGGGCGACCGCGACCGACTTGGCCCATTCGATCGGATTGCCATTCATCGAACCGGACTCATCGATCGCAACCAAGATGGGGCCTTTGCCCATTTCTTCTTGGCCCTTCAGGCTGTAGCAGAGCAACTTTCCTTCCAAGTAGTCCCGGTAGAATTCGGTCCGGCTGCGCCGCAGTTTCAGAAGTTCGGATGGCAGCAGCCGAGCCAAATCGCGGCCGATCGTTACGTCATGTAATTCGGATGCGCCATGGTCGGGGCTCTGGGCGAACGCACTATCGACAACGTTTTTCAACCGCCCCACCATATCGCTGATACGGCGGAGGCCCTTTTGCTTCAAAAGAGTTGCGGCCAACTCCATACGGGCCTGCGGGTCCATTTGGGCCAATTGGCCCGGGTCGATCCCCCAGGACCGTTTCATTTCGGTCCAATCGTCCGCCTGCTCTTGTGCGGCTTCTATACCGGCCCGTAGGGCCTGCCGGAGGGCGCTCTGCTCCTGCTGGGTCAACTCGGGGCCATCGCCCTCGCCTTCACCTTCCCCGGACTGCCCAGGCTGGTTTCCAGGCTGGCCGGGGCCGGGGCCGGGGCCGGGCTGTTGGGGCCCTTTGCCCTTTTGTTTCTGTTGCTCCTTCTGGCGCTCCTCAGCCTTATGGGCGATCTCGGTCAGCTGCTGATGGGCCTTTTGGCCGATCTCGGAAGTTCCGAGAGCCGACGCGATATCATCCATGGCGGTCGATTCATGCAGGTCCCGATACTCCCGCATTTCCATCAGGGACTTCATGACTTGCTTCTGGATACTGGCAGGCTTGGCTAATTGCGGCTCGCCCCGGTAGAGCGAGGTCCAGATATCCTGCGTGAAGGTCTGCCGGACTTCATCGTCGCCCGACAACTCCCGCAGGGCCTTAGCGCCGCTCATTTCGCGGTAAAACGCCCGGTCCAGGTCGTCCTTTTCGATCGCTTCAATCGGCTGCAGGATAGGTTTAGGTTTGGTCATACAATCAGTATAGTGATCTCTGGTTAGGGAATCAATTGTGTCGGGCTGGACCCGCCCCGGTATCGTTCAGGACGCATCCAGTGAAGTTCGATCCAGGGACTCAATCTGCAGGAGGTTCAGTTGAAAGCCGAAATACGCCGTCCGGGCAATACCCGTAAGCTCTAGGTACCGGTAGGGCTTTCCGGCCACAACTTGGCCACACCACGAGTGTGCTCGCCAAAGTCCATCTTCGGAAAGGGCATAGCCGGTAAATGCTTCACCGTGCCCCATACGCCACCAGTGCCTTGCTAATGCGTGACACGCACTTGGCGTTTGTTCCTCGGAAACTCGAAAGGCTGAAGCTTCACAGAACTTACCTTGTTCCATAAGCTCGGCCGCAAAGTGAATTTCAGGTGTGTAGATAAGCCTCTTTCCGCCATGTTCGAGCAAGCGCTTTTCAAGTAATTCGAGTATAGGGTAGCGCCCAACAAACCACGCCCGGCGGTCGTCCAGAGAAGCCCCCAGGTAGCTCAGCATATCCATTTTCATACAATCATTCCCTCAGGGCAACCGCCCGATACTCAGCCCCCGGGTTTTAACTCCGGGGGCTGAAGCTATGTCGGTAACAAACCGGGTTCAGCCCGCCCCAGCTGCGACCCGAAGTTTCTGGGTCAGGGTTTCGAGTTTGGTCTTGAGATCAATCGCCGTTCCGGTCAGGAGATCTTCGTAGGTTCCGATCTTGTCCTGAAGGGTCTTGAAGCGATTGAGCCGAAGCTGGAACGAACGGTCCGACATTTTCTCATCCGAGTTCTCTTCCAGGTCGCGGGACAATGCGGCCATTTCGGTTTCCACATCCCCCACGAAAGACTTCCACAGGGACCGTTTGGCTTCTGGCGTATCGATGATCGGGATCACATCGATCGAAACACCCTGCAGTTCTTCCACGCAAGCTTTAATGCGCTGAAAGTCTTCCACATGGGTCGAGGGTACGAAATAAACACCGCCCTGATCGCGGACCGAGGTTGCTTCGCATTTGCCGTACAGGTACCGCAGCACGACCGTCCGGATCTGTTCCTGCGTGTACTGTTCCTTGTACTCTTCGTAGAGGGACTTGATCTCTTCACGGCTGGACCCTTCGATCGAGACCGCGTTGGTCTCTTTGTCGAACATGATTTTGGTCTCGGTCTTGAAATCAACATCCGAGTTGGTCTGATCGACCGCCGTGTTGACGATCACGAAACTTGCCTGATCCGAATTGTCGATCGCCTTCCGGTGGAACGTGCCCTTGGAACCCTTGGCGGTATCGCGGACCGCGCGGTTCAGGGCGCTCTTGGCCCGGGGATTCTTGGCGATCTTGGCATCGATGCCGTGCTTCTGCATCAACTTGAGAAGATCGACGTACCGAACCCGCATGGCCGGGATGGACCAGTACAGTGCGTACCCGAGCAGTGGGTACCCCTCGGCAGACTTCGCGATAGCTTTTTTAATATCTTTTTGGATGGTCGTCATGGGTATTTCCTTCTGGCTCAAGAGAGTCCGAGTTTTTCTTTCACGATTCGGGTCAGGATTGATTGCGCTTCCGTACAGCCTTCAGCGGCTCTTTTGTTGGTCGGATTTTCGGCCGCCAATTTCTTGAGCATCTCGACTGCCTTTTTGACTTTGCCGTGGGCTTCCACGACGTTGGTCTTGATCTGGGTGTTGTCCAGGTTGGCCAGCTGCTCCCGGCAGGCATCCAGCATGGTCAAAATCTGTTCGCCCAGTGGGTTGGAGTATTTGGCGACGATCTTGTTAATCTGGGTCCGTTGCTCCGGCCGATCCCACATCATGTTGCGGAGCATCGAAAGGTCATCCATTTCAACTTCCTTGTGGCCTTCCAGGAGAGCGAAGGCCCGCAGGACTCCCAGGGCTTGCCGCCATTTACGGTCCGAGCAGTAGATGCCGCCCTGATGGATCTGATCCCGGATGTCCAGGATGGCGTTCATGACGGCTTCGGAGATCTGGAGGGCGTCGGCTGCTTTCCGCAAATCCTGCAGGTCCTGTTGGCTCATCTTGCCGAAGCTATCGCAGGCCCCCGACACCATCATGCGGCGGGCGTTGTCGCGGTTCTGAATCCGGTTCACGAGAAACCGGATCAAGAAGCGGTCGTACAGGGCACCCAGTTCTTGGGATTCAGGCAGTTCGTTGGATGCGCCGACCGCGAACTGAAGCGGCATCTTGATGACTTGGGTGGGGCCGTTGAAGAAGATCCGCTCGTTCAGGCAGGGCAGCATGGTGTTGAGGGTCGCGACGCTGCACTTGAAGATCTCGTCCAGGAACGCCACGTCGGCCGTCACGAAGGTCCGGTCCGTCATACGCTCATAGCGGTCCTGTTCGAGCGCCTTGAGGGAAGGAGGGCCGTAGAGTTCTTCAGGAGTGGTGAACTTGCCCAGCACATACTGGAAGAACTGTCCCACCATGGTCTCGCAGAGCGAGCGGGTCATGTCGGACTTAGCAGTCCCGGCGGGTCCCAGAAGAAACACATGTTGCTTCGAGATCATCCCGACCAACATCCCGTCCACGACTTCGTCGCGTTCCAGGTACTGGGCCTTCAAACTCTCACGAACTTTTTGCAGTCTATCGAACGCTTGTTTCATTTTTGTTCCTCGCTACTGATTCTAGAATAGCGAGGTTGCGTCAAAAATTCAACATAATTATTCGGAGTATGTGGATTATTTTTTAATACCTAATGATTTCAGCTAGATAGTTATTTCGAGTCAACATAAATAATCGGATTGAGTGGCCAGTACGGTGATTATTTCGATTTCGTTTTGCTCAAAATCGCGGCTATCCAAGAACTGATTGGGGCCGAAAACTTTTCGGTGGGAGGCATCGGCGGTCAGTTCAAAGACCATATGGGCGGGGCCGAGATCGACCAAGTCGGCATAATAAAGAGTCCCATCTTTTTTCAGTAGGTAGGCCATGACGGTAGAATCTTTCTTACGGTCCGACATCATCCCTCCCTTCCTTGGGTGGGGTATTAAAGCCCTCCCTAACAATAGGGTAAATATTAGTGGATGATCTATATCGGGGAAGTCGAACTTTCAGAAGAGATCGACTACCTAGAAAAAACAACCCGTATTCAATTCTGGGGTCCTGGGCCCGAGGTCGATCGGCTTGTCTATGCCTACTGCCGTGATTTCGGCGCTAAACAATTCCGAACCCGAATCGTACAACACCAAGAGATCGAAGACGGGTGGGTAATCGCGGGAGTCATGCGGGAGAGGTTTTCTTTGCCCTATGGGTCTCAATTAAAAGCTCCACTCCACTTGGGGCGCATTCAGGCGGCCCTCAAAGCCAAGTAGGACTTATCTTTTGGGTATGCTCGTCCTGAACCGTAACCCGGATGGCCAGTTTGATTTGATGCTCCACGGGGTCGTGCTGTCTCGACACCACGGATTTCCGCAAGCGCTGGATCGGGCAGAGCGACAAGCCAAGGCGCACCGAAAAGATCTTTATTTGACAGAAGCATGTGTGGCGGATTGGGTTGTAGGGTTCCGGACGGATGCGGTCCCACTGCTGGCGCGGTTGGAAGACTTGTCGGAATTGGCCGTGCAGGCTTGGGCGGAGAAGAATTCATGCCGTTTCGTCGAGGGCCCCTTCGGGACCCGCGCGGGCGCAGACGATGCGGCTTTTAAGATTTCGGGTCAAAAACCTATCGAGAGTTGAAGGATTTCATGCCGGATGAAGATGAAAACCTAAAGACCCATTTCAATAGGCTCCTATTGGATGAATTGAAAGCTATCGGCGGCCGTCAGGGCGAAATGAATGAGAACCTGAATGGGCTTGTATTGGAATTCCAACTCCACAAACAAGATTCGCAGAACCGTTGGGATATGATTGCGCGGCTCGACGCCGAGCAGAATGAGTTGCTCGCCCAACATGCGTCCAGATCCGACGCTCTCCAAAAACAAAATGAATTAATCGAACAGACGCTACGGGCCGAGATCTTCGGGGAAGGTATTGCGGACCCGGAGAAGAAAAAGAATGTGATCGTCAGCCGGATCGAGGCGCTGGAGCTTCCGGCTAAATCGTGGGGTTGGGTCAAACAAGCACTATTGGAATTAGGGAAAATAGCCGCCGGGGCAGCGGCCATCTACGGATTTATTAAAGTCTTCTTCCCTAAATTATGAAACCTTTCTTCTACACGGCCGTTACGTCTGCCGTCCTGCAGGCATCACCGGACTCGGATCTGGCCCGTGCGCACCTTTATTGTGTCGAACGGATTTTGGCTGGCGAGACCATCACGGGCGCTTCCAAACCGTTGGAACGGTATTCGATCCTACCGGGTAAGACGTTCGGTTCGTCCCCGGCTTCAAAACAAAAGTTCAAAGTCTTGCGATTGATTCAGGATGACGTGGTTTATCAGGATCTGGTGACGAAGCGGGTCGAGACCGTTCCGGTGGATCGGTTGTTGCGGGATTGGGCCCAGAAGGGGCTGCGGGAGATATCGCTGGCCGACTCAATTGTCGAGACCGTCCGGGAAATCTTGGGGCCGGTGTTGGGGTCTTTCCTGACGGCCGCTTTGATTTCATGGCTGTTCGATAAGCTGAGCAGGTGAATGCGTTATCTCTAAAGAGAAAAGACGGCCCACGAGGGTCCAATTTAGGGAGATAAACGATGGCTGCGGTTCTCACTACTTCGCGTTACGTTGAACCCGGCGTTTACGTCGGAGAAATCATCAGCCCCGAAAGTTCAAATCTTTCGATCGATGCCCGGGTACCGGCGTTGATTGCAAAAGGTTCCCGACTCGCGGTGGCTAAGAATGTCCCGATCCTTCGGGCGTTCGTTTCGGGCGAGAATCTTTCATTCTCCGGCATCCCCCCCTTCCTTGCGCCACTCCAGCACAAGTCCAAAGGCGAGCAGGGTCCGCCGAACAGGCTGTTTCAGTCTGACGGAACGGAACTCCGGACGGATGAATGGCAGTACGTGGCGAATTTCGCGGGCGAATTTGTTACGGTTCAGATCCGGGACGAATCTTTCGATCCGACCGCCTCGTACCAGATGGATTATC
>Ga0315284_10006346_pt1 | contig 16825 bp, 22 predicted proteins | sample YL17G09_16_MG_FD_203696 | JGI IMG/M metagenome (GOLD analysis project Ga0315284, IMG submission 203696) | Sediment microbial communities from Yellowstone Lake, YNP, Wyoming, USA - YL17G09_16 | ecosystem: Environmental > Aquatic > Freshwater > Lake > Sediment | place: USA: Wyoming | collected...
ATGTCTGAGCCGGAAAGTCCCATGAGGACTTCACAAAGGACTGAGCGGCGAAATTGATAAAGTAGTCAGGTTGGAGTTGACTGATTGTTTGGGAGATGGAATGGGCGTCGGTAAGGTCGAAGTTGATAAGGTGAAAACGCCCCTCATGCTCCAAATGAGCGATGTTCTCGTGGTTTGCTACGCTGAGACGCCTTGCACCACCAAAGATGACGTGAGGGGTGTTTTTGAGAAGATAATCAACCATGAAGGAACCATCCTGCCCGGTAACGCCGGTGATGATAACTACTTTACGGTTGGGAGACTTGTTTGCGAATTGCTTCGCATCGTCAATACTGAGTATTTTCATAATTTCGTAACTTGTTTCCACATTTTACCTACATTCTTACATATAAACGTATTCGTAGATAAGCTCGCCCGTTCTGTTATAATAACAGACCCAGTAACCCTCACGCTTTCCGTGATAATCTCGCTTCGCCAGACGCAACCATTCCACAAACCACTCTTCGTCCCACCAATTAGAATTCGTCGTCTTCGTCTTCGTCTTCATCGTCATGCTCGTTGTTTTGGCGATGAAACTTCGTAAAGTCTTGCTCGGTAAGACCCAACATATTGACCAGACTATTGATAAAAAAGCACAGAGACATTTTGTCATATTTCTTCTCGGCCATTTTACTGGCGATAATCATGATGAGTCTATTCAACTCAGGGATTTTGGCTATGACTTTTTTATCTATTCCTAGACTTTCGGCAAATTCTTGTGGGGTGACTAATCCCGGTATTTCTTGATTCTCAATTGCTTTGTGTATCTCACAAATGATTTTGTCTTGAAGCATTTCCCCTATTTCTTGTTCCGTCTTCTTGTTGCGTTTCTGTTTGGAGAAATACTTGTTGATGTCTTCCTCAGATATTTTCTTGGCGACTGAAAAAGAAGTCATCACGCCCAACTGATTTAGTATGTGAATAGGTTGATTCATACACTGTATAAATATCTCGCTTACCAACGAGTCTTCGTATCTATTTCATCTTTCTCAGCACCCTGCATCCAATCTGGATCAAAAGTGTGATTCCCCCGACGTATGTATCCACGTCCACATTCAAATGTACAGTTGAGACACAACAGTTGAAGGTTGTCTAGTTTGAAATTCCGAGTATCTCCATCCTTGTGGTCAAGCAACAGGCAAATTTTACTATCGGTGATTCGTCGCTTGTCGTATCCACACATGTTGCATTTCGGTGGAACCGTGCCGCTACGGATGAGTTTGTCTTTTACCATCCAGTCAGTGACCGCAAGCACATCATGACACTCGCCGCTCAAAATTTTCTCCAATGGATACTTACCTCTGCTCGGGTCAAACATGTTACGCTTGCCCTTCTCGTTTGGCTTTGGTTCGTAGATGCCGTAGAGCTTTGAATACTTCTTGTAGGTGATTGGATGAATACCTAACCAACGAGCTTGTGCCGCAGCAAATGGAGAATGCTTCTTCGCCTCTTCAATCTCACTTTGAAGTATTGGGCGATACCCACGTCCACGTTTTAGTTTCTTGGGCTTGCTAGGTAAGAGTCCGCTGTTCTCAAGGATTTCTTGGGGAAGTTGAGTCTCATCAATAATCTTTTTGGTTTCGATGTCATGGAGTTTCTTCTCCATCTCCTCAACTTTTCGGTAGAGTACTGTCAAATGACGAGAATCGCCCGTCGTCTCATATGTGAGATTAGTTGGCACCACCACAGGCGCAGATTCTAGGTTAGGACTTGGAGTTTCCGGTGTCTCTTCCATGTAACGGTTCTTTCGCCAAGTCACACTTCGTTTGCATCTTAAACTTTTCACGTAACTGCTCTGCCTTCGCAAAGCAAGATGCATTCACCAATATCCAATATGAGTTATACATAGAGGTCTTCTTGGGTGACTTTTTATCCCAACACTCGGTCACTGCTCGAATAATGCCATGCGGCTGCTTTCTACTTTTTTCAACTGCTCTCGTTGCCGCTTCAAGAAACGGGTCGTCAAAGATTTCAGTATCAATTTCAAAATCAGACACATTGTCTGCGGTCAAGCGCACTGTTATGGTCTTAATCGCCGATGATTTCATAATTTTTCGCATTCTAATTTCCTCCCTATAAATAGCATTCTCATATCTTCAAATCGCTATCAGTTATTACACCATTGTTTATGAGTGTAAGATTTTCTAATTTCTGCCCCACGTTTTCTACCACCGCATCCTCTTGAGTATTTGCAATGTATAAAATCTTTTGAACAGACTTGGTTTTTGAATTTTCTCGGTGAACACGTCCTAACGCTTGCTTCAATTTTTGAACCGAGTATGTCGGGGATATTAACGCAAGTCTAGGATGTCCACCAAGTTCGTCTCCGAGGTTTAGTCCTTCTCGTGCTGCTGCCAAATTTGTGATTAGAAGTGGTTCAGTATTTGCCTGAAATGCATCAATGTATTTCTGTCGGATGGATTCATTCCTTCCGTCGTAGATACAATCTGTTCCCATACGCTTCGCCAGCGCATCAATTGAATCGCTGTAGTTTAGAAATACAACTACCGACATACCAGCATCCAATCCTTCACGCACCATTTCTTCCATAAGAGGAATTTTCAAAATCTCAGTCTTCTGGAGTGCCCGTGTCCGAATTGCCATTTCGCTGGCATCAGTCTTTTCCTTTATCTTGATGAGGCACAACTCCTTCTTCATCTCATCATAAATTTCACGAATCTTACTTGCCTCTTCGTCATTGATGTCATAGGAATTGACAATGATCTCCGTCTCTGGAAAGTTTGGAATAACGTCACGAAGCAATCTTACACCACGGTCTTCAAAGAGATACTTGTGGATTTGTTTGAGGGATTTGGAAGAGTTATTGAACTCAAGTCCCCACGTTCCAACATAAACACCATGAGCATATGCCCAATCAAAATATTCCTTGGCGGTTTTGAACATCTTCGTGCAGACCCCAACCGTTCGTAGATCGAGAGGAGAAGATGCGAGGGTAGCACTTAGGAATATTTGTTTATAACCTTGCTTATGTGCTTCAATGCAAGTCTTGCTGGATTTGGTCTTCCAGTTTTTTAGTCGGTGAGCTTCATCCCATATTATGATGGAATTCTTGGGAAGCTTCCAGACAAATTTATTGCGCTTGGTTTCACGACTGAGTACAAACGATGCCACGTCGGAATCTTTACGTCCACGAATCAACAATTCATAGTTGATGATACCTTTGAACTTATCCATCTTGAAGTGGTTCTTGATTACCTTGTTCCACTGATGGATAACTGGTTTGGGGCATACTACAACAAAGGGAACATCCAATTCTCTGGCAACACCACAAGCGGTATAGGTCTTGCCAGTGCCAAGTTCACTACCATCAATTGCCGCTCCCCAGTGCTTGATGGAAGAGACTAACTTGGACGCTGCTCCTACTTGCCACGGGCGTAACCCATCTATGCAAACCAGTTCGTAGTCGGGAAGAACAAATTTATTCTCCGGTGCAACAATAGTCTTTTTGGCGGGCGAACTATCGGAGAACTCTTTGAATAGTTTAACATCGTCCTTGGTCTCGTGGAGAAACCACTTGCCATTAAGAGCACTCTTGGTTACAGTGAAACCATCGGCGAGCATCTTGAATCGGTTCTGTTTCCAGAATATGAAGAACCCATTCACCATATCTGCGGGGATAGACCACTCCCGTCTCCACTTAGTAGTGAATCCCTCTCGAACCTTGTGTGGTGGACTCCAGCGAATGTCCATTGTAACTTTTTGGGGGGCGGAAGGTTTTAGTTCCCGAATTCTTCGCTTTGGAATCTGTCAATGGATGTGATGTCACATTTCATTCGACGCAGTTGACCCGCATCGTTGCGAATCACTCCCATCTCAAATGCAGATGCCATAGCTCTGACGAAGTTTACTGAATCACGGTCATCATAACCATGTCCAAGTTCTTCGAGCATAATCATGCGTTGCTTGCGGTCTTGACCGTAAGCTCGCTTTGACATGTCACCGAGGTATGCTACTGCTTCTTGGAACGTTCCAAACCGTGCCTCACGAGGCGGGCGAGTCGTTGTATCGTTTATGAATATTGTCATATTGTCTTTCCTTTGTGTATGTGTCTATAACTAAAAACGCCACAACACTTTAACACAGGAAGCATTATGGCGTAAATTCACATGAAACGCAACTTATTTTATTAGGTTTTTATACTTATGCGTTCTCGGGATCGTTCACTGCATCTGGCAGTTGTGGCGAATCTTCGAACGTTTTGTAGCTTGGACCTTGCGTCTTGTAAGCGGTTTCATTGACCTTTGGTTCGGCCTGAATTCTACGTGCCTTGTCTTCCTTGGCATCTGTAGAAGACTTTGGAGCGACAACCTTATAGGATGCCTCCGTTACCTTCGGGTCGGTTTGAATGGTGCGGGCCTTGTCTTCATCGGTAATGTCAACCTCGTTTGGGGCGACTACCTTGTAAGACTCTTCTTCCAATGCACCAAGGGCAAATTTACCAACTTGCGGCTTGGAAATAGAATTTCCTGTCCCCATGTGCTGTTTGACCAGTTTGGCAATTTCGGATGTGTCTGCATCCGTTCCATGCTGTTGCTTAAAAAGGTTCTGTACCAAATATATTGCCTGTCCTTGGTCTTTAATACCCTTTCTGACTACCAATCGAACGAGTTGGTCCAACCCCTCGGTTTGAGATTCATTTAGAGTTTTATTATACGATTTCCAACCAGTGGCTATGGCGAGACCAGTAATTTTATCTTCACTCCAATCGGGGTGAGATTTTTGAAGAGACTCTTTGACATTATGAATCATTCTCTCAGATTTCTTGCCGGGAGGAGAGACTTCACTAATCAAACGCTTATACTCACGTTCGCTCAAATTCTCACGGACGACTTGTTTGACAAATTTCTTTAGGTGTTCTTTTCGTATATTCATAGGAGTGAGTATAAATATTGTTTACTGTTTCCAATTCAAGGCTTTTTTGATTTCCTCAATGATAGCCTTTTCGTCTGTGTTCATTGATTTTGAGACTTCATCCAGTACTTCATTCAAATTAGGTGCTTGTCCCTTTGCTGCCGCACGGTCTTTGATTATCTGAATTCCATCAACAAGTTTCCACATAGTACTCTTGTAAATGTTGAATACCCCGTTTGCAGTATGTCCCGCCATTTCCACTGCTTTTGGCACGAGAAGTTTGATAGCATTAACTGCCCAACTACCAATTATGTTGAAAATACTAAAAACGGATGCCGCAATTGGATTGGACATTGCAACCATACGAAGCACGAGGAAGAGGATTGATCCAATTCCAAGAATCCACATGGAAGACTTCAAAAATTGCCACAGACCCTTGAATACTGCCTTTAGACCAAACCATCCCTGATATTCTTGAAGAGCAGATTTGTATGCGTCGGCACTTGCGGCTGCCTCTTGAGCAGTAAGCATATATTTACGAATTTCAGAATCCTTTGCGGAAGAAAGAAGTTTTGTTTGAGTTTGTAATGCGGAAATTGCCTCGTCCTTTTCATTCAAACGGGCCTTGCCCTCGTCACGTTCGGTTGCCAACATGGAAACAAGTTTATCAATGGTCTCTTGCATCTCTTTCATCTTCTCAACCGTAGGACTGCCTGCGAGAGATACTACACGCTGATTGATATCACGAGCCACCACAACTTCTCGTGGGGGGTCGTTCACTTTACTGAGGGCGTAATCGGTTCCGTATGCAAGACCGGCAATGGTATCAAGTTTCTCAGTGGTATTGGCAACGATTTGTCCTTCAACATTGACGATGCGAGCACGACTGGTTTCTTCAGCCTTGCCAGCTCTCCCCTTGGTGGTGAATATAGCGCAACTCGTAAGGACTAATAGGGAAAGTCCCAGAATCAATGGGATAATGACTTTTTTCATATGCATACCTCTGGTAAGTTATAAATATCTCCCAGATTGTTATAAAAATGCTTAACCGTGCAAGATTTGTTTCTTCTGCATGGCCTGAGAATAGGGATAATTGGGTCCATATCCAGAAGGAGTGCCTAGCTTTTCATATCCTCCGGGCACTCTCTCCTCTAATGGAACATTCGTATAGTCATCTCCATATTGCTTCTTTAACATGGCAAGTGCTGCCAGAGGATGCATTCTTCCGCTGTTGAATCCAACAATGCCCATCTTGGTACAGTAATCCTGAAGTTTCTTCTCTGATTCTTCGGGCCACTTTTGAATTTCGGTAGGGTTGATTTCGGCGGTTTCTCCACGCTTCTTCTGAATCATTAACTGGTAGGGGTCAACCGTACCGGGTGGTGGGAGTGTCGTGCCCGATTCATCTGCTTTTTTGGCGGCAATGCGTTGAGCAAGTGCTGCGCCTAGATCTGGAATACGACTATTTATGCTTTCAAATTCATCGCTCATAACGTTCAGGGGTTTCTTTAATCATACCACCCTCATCGTTCTCCCAATTGCCACGATCATTCACTACCTTAATCCACTCTTGGATAGAAGATAGAAGTTTGTGAACAAGGTCGTTGCTAAAATCTGCGGGGTGCATATCTCCCGAAGTCAACTCACGGTGAAAGCTTGTGAGAACTTTTTCAGAAACAAGTGTTTTTACAAAATTAACTGTAAGGTCTTTCAGCTTACTAGGATCCAATCTAAGATTTTCATCCAGTGGTTGGGGGAGAGTAGGTTGAACCTTGGGTGCTCCATAGCGATTTTCATCTTGCCAGTCACGAAATAGAATGTTACCAAAAAGATAAGCTTCCATTTCACGTCTTCGTAGATTAGGATCATGTTGGGCATAATGTCCGGACGACCCCTCATCTTGGCGAGTTAATGTCCCTCGCTCATTTTGCCAGTGATGAATTACTTCATGAGCAAACGAACGCAAAATATCAGTATCGTGCCGCTCGGTAATATACAACCTAATCTGAGTTGTGTCGGGGTCGTAATAACCAGTCAGTCCAAATGGATTAGCAGCATTTTCTTTGCTGTTAGTGAATGTGACCTTAGAAGGTGCCTTCTGAATGCCCAAGTGTTTAGACAGGTAGGAATACAATGAAGCAAGTCTTTGCTTCAGATCTTGTGTTCCTTCTTGTGGAGTCTCCTCGGGCATTTAGATACCTTTAATAGATTCGTTCATCAACTGCTTGTGCTTCTTGAATGTCTCGTTGAGAGATTCGTTAGATTTACGCATGTTAAGTGCAGCGTTTACACGGCGAGAAAGCGTCAATTCCTTGTCGGTCAATGGACCCTTCTCTGCCTTTGTGCTCAAAGTGCGCTTGATTGATTCAAGACGCTCAGTAGGAATCGTCTTGTCTTTGGAAACCCCCAAATCCTTGCGAAGAGCACCCTTGGTGTGGTTCTTTTCAGCACCTTTACCAACGTCCTGCATCCACTTGTTACCCTTTTCTTCCAATCCATGTTTATGGTCGTGGTTTGGGTCTCCACATCCACATCCACCACACTCATTTGCGGGACCACCATTATCACCATGATATACATCAGGAGAACCATCAGATTTGTATGTCTTCTTTTTAGGACTATATTGATTATCCAAATTTGGATCGCCGTTATCGCCATGATATTCCAAATCATCTTCACCCTTTTCAATTGCGTTACGCACTTTCGATCCAGGCGCACCAACTGCAATTACATCCTTACCGGCAGCATTTTTGGTATAATTAACTTCAGATACATTTTCCCAAAGTCCATTTGACGACAGACGCTTGGAACCAAGATTGGCCAAACCACGCATTCTTTCAAATGCGGGAGAATACTTCTCATCAACCTTGTCCTTCTTCTTATCCTTACCAAAATGTTTCTGAACTTCTTTACCAGCATCGGAGTCAGCACGATCCTTGCGAAATTGTTTCTCGTCCTTCTCCTTGAAATCGGGGTTGTCCTTCTGATTGTCTTCGTCTTCTGACGCAGACTCTTCTTTGACCTTCTTCTTAAAGCTTCCCTTGTTGGCACAGAATCCACACTTACATCCTGCCTTGTGCTTGCCTTCATTCAGACCGGCCTTGGCCTTGTCTTCATCTTCCATTGACTCTTGACCGTCCATATCATTTGGTTCTTCACCTTCTTGATTAACATCAATATCAACCGTCTTTTGCTGCTGTTGAGGAGGGTCTTTTACAACCAGAGTTGCATCACTTTCGGTGGAAGCACCTGTGATATTCTGTGGTGGTTCGCCTTCACCCTGTTGAATCTGATGATTATGAGCATGGGCATCAGTGGTGGAGACATCGGAAATTGGGTTGGCAGAATTGATTTGAGGATTGGAAGGAGTGCCATCTACAACTTCGCTATTATCTTTCGCCGATGGGATTGGTTCATATCCTCCAAGGCGTCCGGTAGGAGTAGAAGATGAAATACCAGTCTGATCCATTCCCGAGGGCAATCCACCAGTGCTACTACCACGCACGGCGATGCCAATAACCGGAGTGGCAATAGCAGTCGGAGAAAGTCCTCCCATGAGCGTATCCTTGAGCATACCCGACGTTCTTGCCTTCTCCACGCCGCTATAATAATGTGCTTGGCCGGGAGCAGCAAGATGTTGCTTCGCAGTGAGTTTTGCCTTGTCAATAGGCATACCATGCTCATCCTTTTCATCTTCGGTACCCATTTCAAGCTCTCTCGGGTCAATGCCGGGGAAAGAGTTGCGGTCAACGGTAGATGGTTTAATAGAGGATTCTTTAATCCCCAATTGACGAAGTTGATAGTTCTTGTAGTCGCTCATATGTGTATAAATATTGACACACAAGAGGTAAATACCTTGAATCTTGTGAGTGAACCGGCGTAGAAAGTAGATTAACTTCCGCTGCGCCAATCATTGCGCTTCTTCTTTTCATCCCACATTTGCTTCATAACGTCACAAATGCCAGAATTAACAACATATTTATTGTCTCTTCCCTTGGCAAGTTCCGTGAAAATCTTTTTTGTCTCGCCAATGTTTGGAGCAATCTTGGGTTTGGCTGGGGCGTCGTTTGGATGTTTGTTTTCAGTCATATTATTAACCATGCTCTCGTCGTCTATATTAAGCATCTTTAGATCCGTATAGAAACGAGGGTCTTTCTTCAAGTTTGCCAATACAGTTTCCTTGGCCTTATGCTTGTCTTTCTTGATTTGTTGTCCCAACTCATATTTGATTCCTGATACAATTTCATCAGGGGTGGGAGTCTTTCTCTTTGAAAAAATTGCATTAACATCTTGTTCAACCGAACCAGTGTTATGAGCATCCTTGGCAGTATTGCTATTCTGATTAACTGCCTTGTTGTTATCGCTGCTAGGAAAAGCACCGAGCGTCTGAGAAGCATCGCCGCCGCCGGGGGTGCCGTAACCAGTCTGATAGTTCAACGTACCAGTGGAACCGCCTACACCGCCCTCAAAACTATTCTCATCAATGGGTTTGCTCATGGGTATAAATAGTAATGCCCATGCCCTAAAAAACGAAAAACCTCCGCTGGTGCGGAGGCTTTGACGAAGAGATATTTTACTTCTATGGGTCTATGTAATCCACGGGGATGCCCAATTCTTTGCCAATTTCGATCTCAGCTTGAACTCCTTTGGATTTTTCCCACCCAACCAATCGCAAAACGGTGATTCGATCACAGTTTTTTAGTATGCGACGGTCATATCCTTCCCAATAGTCCCATCCTCGGGGAAGTTCTCCCACTTCGGCGATGGGATGTGTATGACTAATGGGAGAGAAGATGTATCGCCCTTCAGCCATCAACTTGGCGGCAACCTTATTGACCATATTCCAACGCCACACCATAATGGCGTGGTCTGGATCTGTGTAAGGACACGCTAAATAGGTTAGTTCTGACATACTTACCTCAAGTTAGGGAGCAACAGCTTCCACCTGTCAGATGACATCTTAATGATACCTTCATCAATACCACGAATGGTTTGGACGGCATCATTCAGATTGTCATAGATATATTTGTGTGGCATGATTGACATCAACCACAGCGGAGTTGCTTTTTTTCCTTTGGGGTCATCAATGACAAGGAACAATGGTTTCTTTTCACGAATGACTGTGGTAATCTCTTCCGCACTTCCCCAAGATGCCACTGTTGGCTTGATAACTGCAACGAACCAGTCACAAATGTCGCAGAGACGCAAATCGTAACCACGAACATCTTTCATGCGATGGGAAACCAAATCATATTGCTCAGTTTCCATCCAATGCAACATCTCCGCACGACTTCCCTCGTCCTCTGGAACATCGTGAACGAATGGTTTGTGATAGGGGTCGTAGAATTTGATTCCACTATCCTTGAACGTATCCTTCACCGTATCACGCCATCCTCTGCCGTCAGAGTACTGCATATGACCAATGAGATAACAACGAGTATCCTTGAGCAATCCTTTTGGCTTTGGAGCCAAAAGCTCCGCAGAAACCCGACCAGTGCCGGGAAACTTTGGTCTAACTACGCAACGACTACTCGCATCAGCAACGACACGAGACTTTTTCATTTATTCAGATGGGTTTCCGTTTTTGTCAACAACAGTGAATCTGTCATTGAGATTGCCAACGGATAGGGCAAATTCCTTGACGCTCTTGCGCTCAAAAAGTGGAACGTAGTTAACCTTGAGTTCAAGAGTCGGTTCGCCCGTGGTTGGATAGCTATCGTGAACGATTGCATCACGGAACCACTCTTGCCTACCAAAGCGTCTTACGGTTTCGGCGAGGATTTGTTTTCTTTGTTGGTCTGTCATATTTACTTTCGTATGGTTATTTACTGGTTAGAACAGTCAATAACTTGTGCATTGCTGCCACAAACGTTATCTCCCGCTCAAATACAAGTGCTGATTGGTAACTAGCATCCGCCAGATTCAAAATGACTTCTGCCGCTTTGTTGGGGGCATAATCATTAACGTGGTCAAAGAGGAAGCGATAGACTTCTTCATAGTTGGAGAACGATGCGTCCGCAACCAGTTGGCGAATGTCGGTAAAGACGCCTGCCTTGTTTGGGGTCTTGAGTAACTCCACCAACTTTGTCCTGTAATCTTGGTCGGCAGTGTTTGCCTTTGCTATCTTCAACGTTCCGTTAATAGCGGACTGCTGTGCAAAGTTGATAATCTTACGCATGTCGGGGAAATAACTCGCCACGATGAATGCTGCATCCTTGGGTTCAAACGTAATCTTTTCCTTGGTAAGAATAGATACCAGTTGTGCCATAAGGTCGCCCTTGGATGGAGGACGTATTTCAAAACTTTGGCAACGAGATTTGATTGCAGGGATAATCTTCTCTTGGTGGTTACATGTGAGAATGAAACGAGTGGAGTGAGAATACGTCTCCATCAAGTTACGCATGATGCCTTGGGCATCGGGGGTAAGACGATCCGCCTCGTCCAAGAACATAATCTTGAGAGGTTGCATACCCATAGTCATACAGAAGTCCTGCACCTTGTTGCGAATGTCATCAACACCATTCTCGTCTGACGCATTGATAATCATGCTATCACATGGAATGAGATTGACGAGCATCTTGCCGAGAGAAGTCTTACCAGTGCCGGGACTGCTGTAGAACAGCAAGTGCGGAATCTCTTTCTTCTCCAACCACAACTTGAGGGTTTCCTTCACAGTTTCGCTGCCAATGAAGTCTTCAAACTTCTTTGGGCGATACCGCTCCACCCACAGACTGTGGTCAGATACGGGTGCTGCTTCTTCCATCTCGAAGAATGTATTTGGGTCGTGCATGAGGTTAAGCGTTGTTCGTAGAACCAACCGACGATGCCGCTGCGGTGATTACTGTGGGTGCGGTTGTTGGAGTGGATACGACTGGAACCGATGCCGACACTGTGCGTCTCTTACTTCCACCATTGACAGAACGTGCTTTTGGCTTGCTGTTGGGGTTGGTTGTCAACACATCGATCAACACAGCCTTATTATCCAAGAGATGCTTGGCGACAGAAGCGGGCGATGCAGCGTTGTTTCCGGGAACTTTTTGAAGCAATGCTTCGAGTTCATGTAGTTGTGCTTGTTCAACGGAACCAAAAACTTGGCCATCGGTTGTCTTGTAACTTTTTGTGAATTGGATCATAGGTTTATTGCTTTTTGTTGCAGAATTGGTAGTAGGTGCAAGCGAATTTGTCGCTCTTGAAATAAACTCGGATAATGCCCGAGTTATTGATGGAAAGTGTTCCGTTTGGAATATCGGAGTTCGCCTTGAGAACCGCAATGATGTTCTTGATGGGGAACGACAGTGCTTGTTCAATGGTGTTTTTTGCTGGGTCGGTTTGGGGCGTAAACCGAATGCGATTGGAATTGGAGGTTGAATATCCGATAACTATCTCAAATACACCCTTCTTATTCATGCCCACGGAGAATGCATCCACGTCATCCAATGCTTGACGACCCTTCAAGAACTTCTCCACAAATTCTTCGCTCAGTGGAATCTCAACGTGATACTCGGGAAGATCCTGAAGATTCTTCGCCACGGGGTCAATTGCTGACGGATCTGCGGCAGTGCAGTAGCTTTCACAATCCGAGTCTGACACCGTGAACCCAAGGATTCTGTCGCCATTCTTGTTGATAACAATATTGATGTCTTCACCGAAAGGCGTCATCATTGCCTTTACCTTATCGGTATCGCCAATGCAGATTGTTATGTCATCAGTGCCCAAGTCGGTGAACTCGCTCATAACTACGTCAACCACAAATGACTTGTTGTCGATGGCTGCACGGGTATGAAGAGTCTTCTCGCCAGCGGTGTATTTCCACTTCACTTTGGGAACAAGTCCGCTCAAAGTGTACCGCTTGATAAATGTCTCCAAGGTCTCTTTTTTCATTTAATGTTCTCGTATTGTATGCTATCTTCGCTTAGATTGCAAGTTATTATATCTGTAAACTTTCTTGTAGAAAGCATTCATTCTAGGACCGGGTTCACCACTAAACTTGTAATTAGATTTACTCGTTCCTTCTGTCTTGCCTTTATGAAAACAACAGATGTCCTCAATGATGTCTGCCAAAGGCACGCCCAAGTCAATTTGAACAATCAACTGTCCACTCTTCTTATCAAAGATTTCCCACCACTTCTCACCCGCTCGGGTATTCATGTCCCAAGAGACACGGTATCCCAACTTCTCGAAGTATTGCTTTACTTCCCCATCTTTTTCCTTCAATGCCTCCGTCATTGTTGTAGGCAAATATGAACCAAATGGTGAAGCAGACATGGGGAAGTTGAAACTTCCGGTTATGGAATAACTTCCACTGGCATAAAACGCTGTCGGCAAACTTCCTGTTATCATGATTTCTTTCCTCTCGTGAACGCCCGCCGTTGCTTGGTAACTTCATACAGAACAATGCCAGTGCTCGTTCCTAGATTCAAACTCTCAATTATTCCACACATGGGAATACTGATACACATATCGCTGCCATTAACCGCCACATCGCTAATGCCATGAGACTCATTTCCGAACCACACCGCCAAACGGGGTTGAGTATATTTGCCATCATGCAAGATGACATTGGTCTTCCCTTTGACATGTGGCGAAGTGACTGCCGACGTAAACTTCTTGAACTTGAGATAGTCCACACAATCTTGTGTGCTTCGGAAGACCCTTACATACGTCCACTTGATTGCCGACGCTGAGATTGCACTCAGTTTGTGCTTCTCCCGCATCTGTTGCCAATCATCGGGAAGCAATTTGTAAGTGTCCACAACATAGAGTTTCTGGACGCCGAGGGCATCTACATTGCGGATGGTGGAGGCAATGTTCTCAATCGTCTTGGGACTTTCCAAGACCGCAATCAGATTCTTACATCGTGATGCGTTTGCTTTATCTGCTCTTATTCTTAGAGTTGTCTTCATAAATTAAGTCCATGAACATCACGTCATCATTGGGAGCATTGTGAATTTTACAGAGAACAGATTCGAGATGTTGTTGTCCCTCTCCCATGTCCAAATGTTTTCCTGCCATGCAAATCACTTCTCGTAGAGCACTTTCTTCATCACGGGTTAGATTGATCTGCTTCATATTACCAGCTCTCCTCAAAGTTGAAGACCTTTGCCGCCAATTGCGAACCACGGTTGGGATAGTGCCAACCGATGCAACGATAGATTTCCTCTAGTTTGCTATGCAATTCACGGTCATACATCTTCTTGCGGTCAATATGGTGGGCAACAAACTCCAATATCTGATCGGGATCGGTATCATCCCCCTTCAACGCCATCAATTCAATGCAGAAGTCATTCGGCAGAAGCCATACCCACTTGATCTTGCTTCCACTCTCAACTTTCTCCACTTGCTTGTCCAACTTCCAAATTTGAAGGAAGTCGTTGTATGCTAGTGCCGCCTTTACTTGGGGCGGTGTCTTTTTGGTTGGGAACTGAAACAACTTACGCCCCTTCGGGTTGTAATTGTCCTCACCACTCTTTGACACAAATCTCGCCGAACTTGTTTTTGCTAGGTCAAGTACCGCATGTGAGTCAATAGACTCTTCAAACGACATGATTTGTTCATCCAAAATATCACGGGACACGCCACGTAGAAGTTGGTCGAGAATGCTGCCCGCCATCTTTCGGAACGATGCTGGGAAACTAGAGCGCACGGTATCAATACCCTTGACTTCCAACTTGCCCTCATTGCCATCCTTATCCTTGACTGGCTTTCCCTTTTCCATGTCATAGACTTTCAACATGGCATAACGCTTCTTGGCAACCCATAGTGCCTTCTTAGCAACTACGTCGGCGACAATCTTGATTCGGTTGTTTACTGGTGCTACATTGAACACCTTGGGAATCATATACTCATAGAAGCGGTTAATATGATTTGCCACTTCGGTCACTAGACCGATAGTAAACTTGGTCATGTCCACTTCACCCTTCTCCAAGGTTGCCAGCGGCGAAGCTGAAACGTAGAGCGAGTCTGTGTCAATATACTTAACGAAGTCTTGCTCTGGCATAGGAACACCTGCCGCTTCAAACTTCGTCTTATACATGTCATTCACCAACGTCTCTGCGTGACGAATGATGGTTTGTCCAGAAATGGTGGTTGCTTCGGCGTTGTCACGGTCATAGAAACGGAAGATTGGAAGACCAAGCACACCATATACAGAGTTCAAAAAAATCTTCTGACGCAACTGACGACGACCATAAAAATCTGATTGTTCCTTGTTGCCTTCATCGGAATACTTCTTTGCCAAGTTGCGGTATTCAACACGCTCCCTAAACCAAGTGTCTAGGATGGTCGGTACAACCCCCAACTTATCTTGCCGGTAAAGCACTCCGTTGCTGGATATGGAGAATGTATTATTAGCGATCATCTTCTTGAAATCGCTAAGGGAGTATCCGGTGTCCCCAACCCGAATGACGTGCAGTTCTCCACGATTGTACTGGTCAAAATTCCAGTTGTCAATCTTACCAATCTTTGTTTCGGGAGAGATGTTCAGAGTCATAATCACCGAGGGATATAGTGATGTAATGTCAGCAGAGTAAATCCAATCGTAGAGACCCGCAATTGGTTCTTTGACATATGCGCCTGTGAATCCGTCCTCGCCCTTCGCTTCCATCTCTTCATACTCTTCACGCCCACCGATGGGCTTATTTGGAGCCACGAGATTTTGTCTGCGGAGATACATCAAGATAGCACCGTCAATCCAACGACTGGACATCTGAAACCATTCGTATGGAACATGCCCCTTGTGACAGACTGCTTGTGCCAAGTGGATGAAATCATACTTCTTATCCAATTCCACAACCACCTTCACATCAACCAAGTTGTATTCCACGAAGCGGTGAATGTCATTCTTATACAAGTCATTCAAATTGCCACGGTAGGTCAATTTCTGATGCTTCAACTCTTCGTCTTTGGCGACATTCGCCAGAGCGTAGGACGACTTCATCACACCGAGAAACTTCTTGTAGAGTTCAATGTAGTCCAGACAAGACACACCCGCAATAACCATGCGTTTGTTGAACTTGTTCTGGTATGCCGTGCCGATGGGTGAAAGACGGTATCCCGCTGCCTTTCCAAGAACCGCACGAAGGCGATTGAAGGTGTATGGCATGTCGAAGTTGTTGGAACTCCATCCCGTGACAATGGTTGGTTGGATTTCTTCCCAATAGGTGAGGAATGCTTCCAGCAGACCCTCTTCAAAGCGATAGGAACGTGTAATGACGTTGCCAACTTCACTATTGGAAACTTTCTGCTCGGGGTCAAGGATGAGCGAGTAATACTTGTCTGCTGCTTGGTCATAGAGGGCGATGGCGGTGATTGCCTTGTCACCCTCTGTAATGTCTGGAAACCCACCCTCAGTGCTTACCTCAATGTCTATGACCACAACCTTGTGCCCCTTGGATGGGTCATCGCTTTCGTCGTAGGCGTCAATGAGCACCCGCATCTCAGGCGTCAAATCAGATTCAAACAACTCGGGGTCACGGTCATCGTAATTGTAAACCTTATCAAGCGTATCTCCATAGAGAGACTTGAACTTGCCATTGGGACTTCTGCGATACGCATACCGAGGGTATGGAAACTTTGTGTAACCATGCTCGTCGTCCCACAGATGGACGGTCCACTCTTTCTTGTCAATGAAAATGTTTTGGTACATGATTAACTCAGGTTGTAGTCATTGATGGTATTATACAGTATCGCTGCCAGCTGTGGCGAGATATTATAACGCTCAACCGCAAGTTTCAACGATCTCTTCATGTCACCGGGACTCTCAGGGTGGTTCAAAGTCGCTGATTTCCAATCACATAGCATCTCCATCAAGTCCACGAGATTCATCCCGTCAATTTCAGCTACGAAGTGCTCTGGATGATGCCGATTGAGGAGGAAGTGATGTTTTATTGCCGGTCCAAGACGCTTTTTTGCTGCG
>Ga0315284_10006347_pt1 | contig 16824 bp, 8 predicted proteins | sample YL17G09_16_MG_FD_203696 | JGI IMG/M metagenome (GOLD analysis project Ga0315284, IMG submission 203696) | Sediment microbial communities from Yellowstone Lake, YNP, Wyoming, USA - YL17G09_16 | ecosystem: Environmental > Aquatic > Freshwater > Lake > Sediment | place: USA: Wyoming | collected...
GCTCCACACTCATCAGCGCGAGGCAATCCTCAAAGCAAAGGAAAACAAGTCGTTCGTGCTTACCAGCGGCACGGGATCGGGCAAGAGCCTCACCTACATTGTGCCGGCCGTAGACCATGTTCTTCGCAATGGATCGGGACGAGGCATCCAGGCCATCGTGGTGTATCCCATGAATGCCTTGGCCAACAGTCAGGAGGAAGAACTCAAGAAGTTTCTTGAAAAGGGTTATCCTGAAGGGAAGCCACCCGTCCGCTTTGCCCGGTATACGGGACAGGAGAAGCTTGTGGACAAGGAGGCAATCCGGAGCAATCCGCCGGACATCCTCCTCACCAACTACATGATGTTGGAATTGTTACTCACCCGCACCGAGGACCGAGAACTGGTTCGCGCCGCGCAGGGCTTGCGCTTTCTCGTCTTCGACGAATTGCACACCTACCGCGGAAGACAGGGTGCGGATGTGGCTTTGTTGATCCGGCGCTGTCGCCTTGCTTTCGGCGCGCAGGACGCGATCTGCATCGGCACCTCGGCCACGATGGCCAGCGGGGGCTCCCTCGAAGGACAAAAACGTGAGATAGCCAAGGTCGCAGAAACGCTTTTTGGCATTCCATTCGATGCATCGCAGATCATCGGAGAGACACTGGAGCGCGCCACACCGGAAATCGACTTCGAAGGTCCGCAAGTAATCAAAACACTCCGCGAGGTTATTGAAGCCGACGTTCCTCCGCCCGACACTTACGAGGCCTACCGCCTGCATCCCCTGGCCTCCTGGATCGAGTCCACTTTCGGTATACGTACAGAAGACGGAACCGGCCGCCTCATAAGGCAGTGTCCGCGGTCAATTGAGGGTAAAGGGAGTGCGTCGGAGGAACTTGCTCGGCTGACCCTGTCCGACCCCTCGCGATGCGCGGGAGTCTTGCGCCGGTTCCTTCTCAAGGGTTCCGAGTTGCGGCACAGCGAGTCAAGCCGTTTCCCCATTTTTGCTTTCAGGTTGCACCAGTTCTTCACTCGCGGCGATACGGTATGGTCAACCATCGAGCCGGAGGCCGAACGCCATCTGGAAATGTCGAAAAAGGGCGCCAAGCCCGGTGAACCTGGCAAGCCCCTTTTCCCTCTGGTTTTCTGCCGCCAGTGCGGCACGGCCTATTACCGCGTGAAAGTCATCGCGGATGAGCACGGCAAGTCGCTCCTTGCCAGAGAAGACCGCCGAGAGGAAGACGACGACGGCAGCACGAACGCCTACCTCTATGCGTCCGAGTCCGCACCTTGGCCGCGGACCGCGGGGACGGCGCTTATGGAGCGGCTTCCCGCTTTTATGAAAGAAATGACACCTCAAGGTGTGGAACGCATTCGGCCCGATTCAAGAGCCGACACTCCCGATCCGGTCTTTGTCGATGCCGGCGGTCGTCTCGTATCAGAGGGGCAGGGTATCCAGGCTGCGTTGATCCGGCGCAATTTCCTCTTCTGTCTCGAGCCGTCCTGCGGAGTTGCTTACACCAAGAGCCAGAAATCCGAGCGCTCCAAACTGGCGACTCTCGGCGTTGACAATCGGAGCACGGCGACCACGATCCTGGCGGTCCGGTCTCTCATCGAGCTGCAGGCCGATCGCGAACTGAAGCCGGAGGCGCGTAAGCTCTTAAGCTTCACCGATAACCGCCAGGACGCCTCGCTCCAAGCCGGCCACTTCAATGATTTCTCCCAGGTGGCCCTTTTGCGTTCGGCGCTTCACAAGGCGACTCAGGACAAGGGGCCGGTCGGGCTGAGTCATGGCGAGCTTTCGCGTAGTGTCTTCGACGCCATGCAGCTAAGGTTTGAGGAATACTCTGCCGATCCGGAGGTGCGCGGCCCGGCCAGGAGCGCCACGAACGATGCCCTGCGGCGCGTAATATGCTATTACCTTTATCGGGATCTGCAGCGCGGCTGGCGGGTTACGGCTCCCAACCTCGAGGACTGCGGCCTTCTCAGATTCGGCTACGAAGGGCTGGCGGGTGAAGACGGCCTGCTGCACGAGACGGAACTCTGGACATCCGGCTTCAAGGTCCGTTTGGACCGCGACAGCGAGGAGTTCATTGAAACACCAGAGCCGCTGCGCGACTGTCCGCCCGAACTCCGGGATGAACTCCTCCGCACCCTCCTCGACGTTTTGCGCCGTTCGCTCGCAGTCAAGGTGGATGTGCTGGATCCGAATCAACAGCTGGACCTCGTCGAGCAGACCAACCCGCGCCTGCTTGAGGACACGGTCTGGTATCTCGAAAATGTCAAGGACCTTGCGAAGGCTGTGGTCGCCTATCCCCGTCCGCGGCAGCAGCAGGACCGATCGGGGTTCTTCGTCTCCTCCTATGGCGGTTATGGGCGCTACTTGAAGCGAGCGCTGGCGCCGCATGCGCCCAAGGGGCAAAAGTTCGGCCGCGATGAAGTCGACCGGGCGATCCGCTTCCTGTTCCTCGCCCTGAAGCGCTACGGCATCCTCGAGCAGGTTCGCAGCGGCGATGTTCCGGGCTACCAGATCAACGCCGATGCCCTGCGCTGGCTGCCGAGCAATGGCGACATTAGGCCGGTGGACAGGACGCGGCTTCTTGATGCCGGCGAAATCCCGCCCGAGGTGAACCGCTACTTTGTCGAATGCTATCGCAGGTTCGTCGATCTGAAGTGCGTGCTCGAAGCCCGCGAACACACTGCGCAGGTAACGTCGGAGGAACGCCAAGAGCGAGAAGGCCGGTTCCGCACCGGCGATCTGCCCCTCCTTTTCTGCTCACCCACAATGGAGCTGGGTGTAGACATCGCCCAATTGAACCTTGTCAACCTGCGCAACGTTCCGCCGACGCCCGCCAACTATGCTCAGCGCAGCGGCCGGGCCGGGCGCGGAGGCCAGCCGGCGCTGGTATACACTTACTGCGCGGGCCGCAGCCCGCACGACCAGTATTATTTCCGCGAGCCGATTCAGATGGTTGCGGGCTCGGTAGCCCCTCCGCGCATCGACGTCCGCAATCGCGATCTGGTGCGCTCCCACGTCAACGCCATCTGGATGGAAGTAGCGAAGCCGGACCTCGGCAAGACACTAACCACCGTTCTCGACCTTTCTCCCTCCGATCGGAAATTCCCGCTGCCCGTCACAACCTGGCTGGCGCATGAATTGAAGAATCCCGCACTTCGCGCTACCGCGCTGGCGAAAGCCAACCAGTTCATTGGCAGCATCCGGCAGGAGCTGTCCTCCGCGGTATGGTTCCACGATAATTGGACCAAAGAAATCCTCGACCAGATCGAGCGCGCATTCGATACGTCCTGCGATCGCTGGCGTAGCCTCTACCGCGCGGCCGTATACCAGCGGGAGCTGCATCATAAGATTATCCTCGACCACTCCCGGCCGGAGGCCGAGCGCAATCACTCCCGGCGCCTGCGCGCCCAGGCGGAAAGCCAGATCCGCCTGCTCACCGAGGCCGAAGGCATCTACGAAGGCGATTTCTATTCCTACCGTTACTTTGCGGCAGAGGGCTTTCTTCCCGGCTACAACTTCCCACGTTTGCCCCTCTCGGCCTATGTGCCGGGCCGCCGGCAGCGCAGAGGACAGGACGAATTCATTTCGCGGCCGCGCTTCCTGGCGATTTCCGAGTTTGGACCCCGTGCCCTGATCTACCACGAGGGAGCGCGCTACCGGGTTTACAAGGTCAATCTCGACTTCGGTTCCGACGATATCGAGGCAACGCACGAGCTGGTGACCGCGACGATGAAACGCTGCCGGAGATGCGGTTACGCGCACCTTGAGCAGGGAACCAACCTGACGGAGATTTGCGATCGCTGCGGCGCAGCTCTTGATGGTCCTGCCCGTATCGACCACCTCGTGCACCTGCAGAATGTCAGCCTCAAGCTGGCGCAGCGCATCACCTGCGACGAGGAAGAACGGCAGCGCTTCGGGTACAAGCTTGTGACCTCCTACCGTTTCCCTGATATCGGCGGCAAGCTCGACCGCAAGGACGCCGAGGTCTACTGCAATGGCGTACTTGCAGTACGGCTTAGTTACGGTGATGCCACTGACCTTTATCGCATTAATCTTGGGTGGTCCAACCAGCGGGGGAATCAACCTCCTGGATTCAATCTCGACCTGGAGCGCGGTTACTGGGCCCGGAATCAAGCGGATGATGAAGACGAAGACGATGCTACCGCACAGGGGCGTCTGCAGCGGGTGGTGCCCTATGTCAGGGACAGCAAGAACGCGCTGGTGATGAGCTTGCAGCCGCACCGGTCAGGCCCGGAGATGGCAAGCCTGCAGGCCGCCTTCAAGGAGGCGATCCAAAAGCATTTCCAGCTCGAGCCGCGGGAGCTTACGTGCGAACCGATGCCCTCGCCGCAGGACCGCCGGGAAATTCTTTTCTACGAGGCATCTGAAGGAGGCGCCGGGGTATTGCGGCAAATCGCCGAGGATCCTGCCGTGTTGCCGCTGCTGGCCCGGCAAGCACTGACGATCTGCCACTTCGACCCGGACACGCTCGAAGACAAAGGCGCCCAAACCTGCGGCAAGGCATGTTACGAGTGCCTGCTCGACTACGGCAACCAGCCGGACCACAAGGACCTCGACCGTTACCTCATCATCAACCTGTTGTCCGACCTTTCGAAATCCGTATGCCGCCCTGCCGGCGGCGCGGGATCAAGAGGGGAACGGATGGTCTCCCTGCGCAGGCGCTGCGACAGCCAGCTGGAGAAGCGATGGCTCGATCTTGTGGACGACTTAATGCTCCGCCCGCCGAGCGACGGCCAGTATCTGATTGAGTCGTGCTCGACGAAGCCGGACTTCTATTATGGGGAGCATAACGCCGCCATCTACATCGACGGCCCGCCCCACGATGAACCGGACCAAATCCGGGATGACGAGGATATCTCCCGGCGCTTGATGGAAATGGGCTATATTGTGATCCGTTTCCACCATAAGTCCGATTGGGGTGAGATCTTCCGCCGCCATCCGGATATCTTTGGGACCCCGCGCGTATGAGCACCGCAGCGCTCTCAAAACCCGGCACTCTGATCCATGCCCGCGGGCGCGAATGGGTAGTCCTGCCGGAATCCAGTGATGACCTGTTGATGGCGCGCCCGGTGGGCGGGCTCGACGAGGAGATCACCGGCATTCTGCCTGCGGTGGAACCGGTCCAGTCAGCCTCATTCCCGCTGCCCACACGAAACGACATCGGCGACTTCACCTCCGGCCAGCTGTTGTGCGATGCCGCGCGTCTTTCCACCCGTGCAGCCGCCGGCCCTTTCCGTAGCTTTGGCCGCATTGCCGCCGAGCCGCGTCCCTACCAGCTTGTGCCGCTGATGATGGCGCTCAAGCTCGATCCCGTGCGCCTATTGATCGCCGATGATGTCGGCATCGGCAAGACGATCGAGGCGGCGGTTATTGCCCGGGAACTCCTCGACCGCGGCGAGATCCGAAGAATTGCTGTCTTGTGCCCGCCGCACCTCGCCGAGCAATGGCAGCGCGAGCTGGATGAAAAGTTCCATATCGATGCGGAATTGGTCTTAAGCGGCACCATCCAGCGCCTGGAGCGTGATCTGCCGGTGGGAGTGTCGGTCTTTGATCGCCACCGCTTCACCATCGTCTCGACCGACTTCATAAAATCTACTCGCCGGGCTGAAGACTTTATTCTCAAGTGCCCCGAATTCGTCATCGTGGATGAAGCCCACGGCTGCACGCTGGCCGCCGGCGTAGGACGCGGGCGCCAGCAGCGCTTCGAGCTCCTGCGCCGGATTGCAGAAGACAACTCAAGGCATCTGCTTCTCGTTACTGCCACACCACACAGCGGCAATGAGGAGGCGTTCCGCTCCCTGTTAAGCCTGCTCGATCCGGAATTCGCCAATCTGCCAATGGATCTCGACCGGGCGGAGCGGACCGGGATTCGCCGCAAGCTTTCCCGGCATCTGGTCCAGCGCCGGCGCGCGGACATTCGCCACTACCTGAAAACCGTTACCGCTTTTCCCGAGCGCAAGGACAAAGAGGCCACCTACACCTTCAGCATGGACTACCGCGTGCTCTTCGATGACATTCTCGCCTTCGCCCGCGATTTCGTATCGGAAAGCGCCGGCGGCGAGCGCCATCGCCGCGTGCGCTATTGGTCGGCGCTGGCTCTGCTCCGCTGTGTCTCCTCAAGCCCGGCCGCGGCCGCCGCGACGCTGCGCAGCCGCGCTGCCGTAGACCAGGCTGCCGATGAAGACGTAGACGACGTGGGCCGGCGCACGGTGCTCGACCAGGGCGATGCCGACGATACCATCGCCCTCGATTTCAGCCCCGGATCCGATACCGAGAACGGCGCCGAAAGTACCCGGCGCAAGTTGCTGGAGTTTGCGCGCCGGGCCGAAGCCCAGCCAGGCGATGCGAACAACAAACTGCATGGCGCCATCCGCGAGATCAAAGCGCTGCTCAGAGACTCTTTCCAGCCCGTCGTCTTCTGCCGCTTCGTGGACACTGCCGATTACGTGGCGCGCCGGCTGCGCGATGCGCTTCCGGCCAAGGTAAGAGTCGAGTCGGTGACCGGGCTGTTGCCGCCGGCGGAACGCGAAGCACGCATCGCGGCGCTGGTGGCCGAACCGGGTCAGTACGTGCTTGTCTGCACCGACTGCCTGGCGGAAGGCATAAACCTCCAGCAGCACTTTAACGCCGTCCTTCACTACGACCTGGCCTGGAACCCGACGCGGCACGAACAGCGCGAAGGCCGGGTGGACCGCTTCAACCAGAAGAAGCCTGAAGTGCGGGTGGTGACCTATTACGGCACGGATAATCCCATCGACGGCGTGATCCTCGATGTTCTTATCCGCAAGCACAAGAAGATCAAAAGCGATTTGGGTGTTACCGTGGCCGTGCCCGGGTCGAGCGAACAGATCGCCGAGGCGCTGTTCGAGGGCGCACTATTCCGCGAGAAGACCAGTTCGGGTACGCGGCAGCTGGCGCTTGACTTCATCGACAACCTCGAGCCGAAAAAGCAAGCCATCCACGCCGAATGGGAAAACGCCCGCGACCGCGAGAAGGCCAGCCGCTCCCGGTTCGCCCAGCACACGCTGAGCCCGGAGGCCGTGGCAGCCGAACTGCAGAGCGTGCGCGCCGCCATCGGCAGCAGCGAGGATGTCGCTCGATTCCTATACGCGGTACTGCATGCGGCAAATGTACCGGTGCAGACCAGGGGCAAATCCGTGGAGCTGCAGCTCAGCAACGAAACACCGCGCGCCCTACGCCAGGCCATCGGTCGAGACGAGCCCTTCACCGGCGGCTTCGATCTGCCGCTCGAGGAGGGAGATGTCTATCTGGGACGCACCAGCCCGGTGATCGAGGGCCTTGCCGGCTGGACGCTCGATCAGGCACTGGATCCGGTGGCCCGCGATGCCCGGCCGGTGGCCTCGCGCTGCGGCGTCATCTCGACCTCTGTCGTGAGTGCGCGCACGACCATTCTCGTCGCGCGTTTCCGCTATCACCTGCGGATCGCCGGAGCCGATGCCGAGACCATCCTATGCGAGGAGATCGTCCCGCTCGCATGCACGGGGCCGGCGGACGCGCCGCAGTGGCTTACGCAGGATGAGAGTGAACGCCTGCTCGCCGCCCGGCCTGAGCGCAACCTGGCGCCGACCGCGATCGAACAGCAGGCCGGCCTATTGCTCGATGCGCTGCCGAAGCTACAGGCGGCCTTGGAAACCGTGGCAACTGAGCGCGCCGCGGCCCAACTCTCCGCCCACGAACGGGTGCGCGAAGCCGCGCGTACCAAGGGCCGTGTTACCATCAAGCCCGTGCTCCCGGTGGACATTTTGGGAATCTATGGACTTGTCCCGATTCCCGGAGCAGGAGGCGCCCGATGAACCGCGATGAAATTCATGAGATGGTTGCGCTCGGCGAAGACTCCCGCCGGCAGTTCAAGGCCGATGTCACAAATGCGGACTCCTTGGCAGCGGACCTGGTGGCCTTCTCGAACAGCAGCGGCGGGATCATACTGATCGGCATCTCGGATGGCGGCGCGGCGCCAGGGCTGAGTGCCGCGGATGTGCGCCGGATCAATCAGCTCATAGCCAATGCCGCGACCCAGCACATGCGCAGCCCGATTTCCCCGACGACCGAAAATGTATCGGTTGCCGGCAAACGGATCATCATTGTCCTTACGGTTCCGGAGGGTCTAGATAAGCCATATTTCGACCGTCACGGCGTGATGTGGGTGAAGACCGGGAGTGACCGCCGGCGCATTCAGTCCAAGGAGGAACTCCGACGCTTGTTTCAGATGACCGGCCAGTTTCACGCGGATGAACTCCCCACAAAAGCCGGGATCGAGGCGCTCGACAAGCTGCGTTTCCGTGATTACCTGCGCGACGTGTACAAGCAGGACTACCCGGATTCGCCCGCCGATCTCACAAGGTTGCTGCAGAACCTGAATCTGGCGACCGACACGGGTGTCCTGAACCTCGCAGGGCTCCTGCTGTTTGCCGAACAACCGGATCGCTTCATGCCGCAGTTCACATTCAAAGCCATCCGCTTTCCCGGCAACAGCATTCACGTGACCGATTTTCTCGACTCAGAAGATTTCGCCGGCCCCCTCCGCAAGCTTTTTGATGGCGCCATGGCGTTCGTCCTGCGCAATCTGTACAAAGTGCAGGCGGGAAGGGGGGTGAATGCGCTCGGCGTCCCGGAAATTCCCCCGATGGTTTTCGAGGAACTGCTGGTCAATGCCCTGGTGCACCGGGATTACCTGGTCAGCGCGCCGATCCGCCTCTTCATCTTCGATAACCGCATCGAAATCATCAGCCCCGGCCATCTCCCCGACAACCTGACGGTGGAAAAGATCCGGGCGGGCAACTCCAACATCCGCAACCCAATCCTGGTTTCCCATGTAGCCAAGGGGATTTTGCCCTATCGAGGATTCGCCTCAGGCATTCAGAGGGCCTTGGAAGCATGGCCCAAAATGGAGTTCAGGGACGATCGGGAGGGATGCCTGTTTGTTGCAACGGTTCACCGCGTCACGGCGAAAAAAAGACGGCCACCGACCCAGTCACCGACCCAGTCACCGACCCAGTCACCGACCCAGTCAACCGACCCAGTACTGCGCCTGTTGACAGCACTCAGCAGCGGCCCACTTTCTGCTAGTGAATTGCGCAACGCCCTGGCGATCAAACATCGCCCCACTTTCCGGCAGAATTATTTGCAACCCGGGCTCCGGCAGGGGCTGATCGAGCTGACTTTGCCTGAAAAGCCCAATAGCCGTTTCCAAAAATATCGCCTCACGGAAACGGGGCGCAGCCTTTTAGCCGAACCAGCTGACCGAGAGCACCAATGAGACGCGAACACGATTTCGAGAAGATTCGTTCAAGGCCCGGTCAGCTGCCACCGGACCAGCTGCGTCGCGACCTGATGTACTGTGCTCAGCCGCCGGGCCGCCTGGACGAGCTCGACACCCAGTCTTGGACTTCAGCGTTGCGGCTAAAGTCACGGCGAGAGTCACAGCTGCAGCCGCGGCTGGAGTCAGCGACCCAGTTACCGACCCAGTCAGCGACCCGGTCAGCGACCCGGTCAACCGACCCTGAGCGCTATACTGCCGCATCAGGATTGCGCCCAAGTTCGGAAATAAGTTCGGGAAAAATCACCGGGAAACGTGCATCGCGGCTAGAGTCACGGCTAGAGTCGCGGCTAGAGTCACCTGCCAGACCGGCTGAACCGGCATCAGCAGGGCAAGTCGCGGGACAAGTCATGGCACAAGTCACCGCACAAGATATCGCACAAGTCGCCGCACAAGTCGCCGCACAAGTCGCCGCATCACGGAATCCTGGTGAGATAGCGAATAGGGAGATAGGGAGTAGGGGCGACAAGAATCAATCCCCGCCAGCCCTACTCCCTACTCGCTACTCCTTACTCGCTTCCCACGGAGAGAACGAATGAGGCGCGCGCATGACTTCCAGACGATTCGCTCCGAAGGCGGACTGCTGCCGCCCGACCTGCTGCGGCGCGTGCTCGACCCGAAGGGGAAACTTGATGGCGCCCGCCCTGAAGATTACGGTTTACCTCCTGGCGACCGCCTGAATGAGATCATAACCCAGTCGTGGAACCGCCTGCGTAAGTATTGGGCCGATTTCCGTGCAGCTGCCGTGAAGCTCCCTGAAGGCGAACCCGGCACCGGCCTCACCAACGACAAATGGAGCCTGCCGCTCCTGCGCGAACTGGGCTTTGGCCTGCTGCCCACGAGCGCCGGCCCCGAGATCGGCGGACGCACCTACGCCATCAATCGCTTCTTCGGCCCCGTGCCCGTGCACCTCGTCGGCTGCGGCCTGAGTCTCGACCGCCGCGCCGCGGGAGTACGCGGGGCAGCGGCTGCCAATCCTCATGGATTGGTGCAGGAGTTCCTCAACCGCAGCGACGCTCATCTGTGGGCGATTGTCAGCAATGGACTGCGCCTTCGGATTCTGCGCGACAGCCAGGCACTCTCGCGCCAATCTTTCCTCGAATTCGACATCGAGGCCATGTTCGCCGGCGAACTATTTTCCGACTTCGTCCTCTTCTGGCTCATGGCGCACGCCACGCGCTTCGCTCCCCGCGACAGTAATCGGCCCGAGACGTGTTGGCTGGAACAATGGACCAAGCTCGCCGAAGAGCAGGGAACGCGGGCGCTCGGCGACCTGCGCGGCGGTGTGGAGAGAGCGCTGCAGATCCTCGGCCAGGGATTCACCGGCCACCCCAGGAATGCGGCGCTGCGCGAGATGTTGCGCACCGGCCAGGTGCCGCTCGCCGATTTCCATGGCCAGCTTCTTCGCGTCGTCTATCGCCTGATTTTCCTTTTCGTTGCCGATGACCGCACGATCGATGGGCAATCGCTCCTGCATCCACGCGATGACTCACAAATCGCCCGGCTGGCACGCGCGCGCTATGCCGCTCACTACAGCACTGCCCGCCTCCGTGAACTGGCCTTGCACATCAAGGGCAGCCGCCACGGGGACTTGTGGCGGCAATTCCAGATTCTTGTCAGCGCACTCTCCGGCGAATCGAGTTTTGCCACCACACGCGAGCAATTAGCCCTGCCGTCGCTGGGAAGCCTTCTCTGGAATCCTGCTTCCACCGGCGCGCTGAATGATGCCGAACTGACTAATTTCGATTTCCTGGAATCGTTGCGCAACCTCGCCTTCACACGCCAGGGGAAGGTGCTGCGGCCGGTGGACTACAAGAATCTCGGCGCCGAGGAGTTGGGTGGCGTTTACGAGAGCCTGCTCGCTCTAACCCCGCAGCTCAGCGCCGACGGCGCCCGGTTCGCTTTTGCCGAGTTCGCCGGAAGCGAGCGCAAGACATCAGGCTCCTACTACACGCCTGATTCGCTGGTGCAGTGCTTGCTCGATTCTGCCCTCGATCCGGTGGTGGAAGAAGCAATCAAGGGCAAGACCGGCGCCGAAGCTGAAAGGGCAATCCTTGCCCTTAAAACCTGCGACCCGGCTGTGGGCAGTGGGCATTTCCTTGTCGGAGCAGCGCACCGGCTGGCGCGACACCTTGCCCGAGTTCGTGCAGTGGCCCAGGGTGAGAGCGAACCCTCGCCGCTGCTTTACCAGCACGCGCTGCGTGATGTGATCGGCCGCTGCCTCTACGGCGTGGATATTAATCCCATGGCTGCCGAGCTCTGCCGCGTGAGCCTCTGGCTCGAGACTCTCGAACCCGGCAAGCCGCTCTCTTTCCTCGATCACCACATCCGCGTCGGCAACAGCCTCCTTGGCACAACGCCGGAGCTTATTGAGAAAGGAATTCCTGACGAGGCCTTTACCCCGATCGAGGGAGACGACAAAACCTTCGCTTCGGCTCTCAAGAAGTTGAACAAAGTAGAGCGCAATCAGATGTCTCTTCCTCTGGCAGCGGAAGACGAAATTGCCTATGGCGATCTGGCCGATCGAGTCAACTATTTGGATGGTCTGGACGACAATTCCATTGAGGCCGTGCATGAAAAGGAGGAAACCTACGAGCGGCTCAACGCTTCCGAGGAGTACCGCCATGCCAAATTGCTCGCAGACGCCTGGTGCGCCGCTTTCGTCTGGAAAAAACAGAAGGATGCCCCGCAGGCGGTAACGGAAGACATCCTCCGCCATTTGCGAACAGCCCATAGGAACGTCCCAGCCCAAACCGTCGCTGAAATTCATTGCCTGTCTCGCCAATACCAGTTCTTCCACTGGCACCTGGCGTTTCCGGAGGTATTTGCCCAAGGCGGTTTCGACTGCGTACTCGGGAATCCACCGTGGGAGCGGATCAACATCAACCAGAAGGAATGGTTTGCCGCGCGTGATCCCGACATCTCGTCGGCAAGAAATGTCGCCGCACGTAGCGTGCGTATCTCCAAACTTGAGAATACCGCCCCGTCTCTCTTGGCCGAATGGGTAATGGCTTCGCGCAGCGCAGAGGCTAATACCAACTTCGCACGAGCCAGTGGACGCTATCCGCTATGCGCACACGGCGATATCAATTCCTACTCGCTTTTTGCTGAGCTAAATCTCTCGCTCTGTTCAGCCAATGGTTCCGTTGGCTGTATCCTTCCCAGCGGGATTGCAACCGACAATTCGACGCGCCACTTCTTCGGCGCATTAGTAAACAATCGCACTCTTCACAGCCTTCTGGAGTTTGAGAACGAAGGATTCTTCTCCGCTGGACGAGGCCACATGCTTCGATTCGCCCTCGTGACGATGGGTGGAGCGAGCCGCCAAGCAGCAGAAGCCGATTACTTCTTTCAAGGACAGTCTCTACTCGAACTTATCGATCGTGATCGCCACTTCATCCTCTCGAAAGCAGACATCGAATTGATCAACCCAAACACTCGTACCTGTCCAATCTTCCGAACACTGCGAGACGCCGAAATCACAAAGGCCATATATCGCAAGGTGCCCGTGCTGCAGCGCGACGATGTCGCAGAAACTGACAATCCTTGGCTTCTAGGCCTCGGCAGAACCTTCCACATGGGTGACGACGCCCCGCTGTTTCGCACACGAGAGGAGCTTGGGTCGGAGGGTAGTGAGCTGCAGGGAAACATTTTCTGGCGCGGTGGAGCGCGCATGCTTCCGCTGTACGAAGCCAAGATGATCTACCAATTCGATCATCGTTACGGCGACTCTCGGGGCGCTGCGAGCACAGAGCGCGAACACCGCTTGCCGGATGTGGATGTAGATCGCTTGCAGGATCCGAACTATGTGCCGCTACCCTATTACTGGGTTCCGGAACAGGAGGTTGAGGTTCGTCTTCAGCGACGGAATTGGACCCGGCAGTGGTTAATGGGCTGGCGCGATATAACCGATTCACGCGCCAGCCTCCGGACCGTCATTGCGGCAGTATTTCCACGAACGGGCACAAGTGACAAGTTGCCGCTCATTCTCCCAAGACAGAGGTCAGCGGAACTGCTCGGGGCGCTGTCGTCGTTCATTCTGGACTATTGCGCGCGGCAGAAGCTTGGCGGTGTCTCGCTAAAACAGTTCGTTTTCAAGCAACTGCCCGTTCCTCATCCGGACGCATTCGATGTGCCTGCGCCATGGGATAGTAAGACGACACTCGGCGCCTGGGTACAGGCGCGAGTTCTGGAACTAATCTACACGGCCTGGGACCTCGAACCGTTCGCACAGGACTGCGGCTGGTCCGGCCCGCCGTTCCGCTGGGACGAGGAGCGCCGCTTTCTGCTCCGCTGCGAGCTGGACGCCGCCTTCTTCCACCTCTACCTGCCGTCCGAGGTGAACGGCGACTGGCGCTGTGCGGAGGGCGAGACGGCGGAAGACATGGCGCGGCTCAAGGCGAGCTTCCCGACCCCGCGCGATGCCGTGGCCTACATCATGGACACCTTCCCCATCGTCAAGCGCAGGGACGAGAAGAAGTGGGGCGACTACCGAACCAAGCGCGTCATCCTCGCAATCTACGACGCCATGGCGGAATCCATCCGCACCGGCCACCCCTACCAAACCCGCCTCAGCCCTCCCCCCGCCGACCCGCGCTCCTGCCACACGCCCCGCGCAACTATGGAGGATGTGACATGAAGGACCCGTTGAGCCTGGAATCCTACAGCGTCGAATCCGATTTGCAGGAATTGCTGATAGCAAACGTCGTTCACGAGGGTGTCCATTTTGAGTTCAAGGAGGACTATACGGGTGATGTCAAAAACAAGTTGGGGAAACATGTGGCTGCGTTCGCCAACTCCCATGGAGGCCTTCTTGGGATTGGAATCAGGGCCACTGACGGTGTTGCAGCCGATCTGACCGGGATTAAAGCTTCCGCCCAAGGTTTCGGGGATTCCGTATCACAAAAGATCGCATCCAAAGTGCGGCCAGTCCCACAATTTGCGACAAAGCTTGTCTCGCTCAACAACAAGAGGGATGTGTTGCTTATCGGCGTCGCCGAAAGTGCCAACCCTCCACACCTTTTCGACGGCATGATCTATGTCAGGAATGCCGCAGCATCGGACCCTGTCCTGGCGGACAACCGTCTATCGCCGCTGCGCTCGATGATAAACCGCAGACTCGCACTAGCTTCATAGACGCCCTCCAGACCTTCAAGATTGGCCGGATCAATCGATATTGCCTTAGGTTCCCACTCCGTGAAGCTTTCGAAAGCGCAGAGGCAGCTGTCGTCATTTCCAACATAGACGACACCATCCGCAATCACAGGAGAGGAAAAGAATGCGCCTTCGCCGTACTCAATGGACTCTCGGCGGCCATCCATGACCCCGAGCGCGAGGATGCTGTTGCTTCCTGCGCCGATCCAGACTCGGCCATCTGCAATCGCAGGCGATGAAAAAACTATTTCCTTGGTGTCGAAGCGCCACTTCTCCTTGCCGGTCGGGGCTGACGCAGGACCCTACCGGCATATGAAACAAAGCAGGAGGTTCGCAATGAAAATCAAAATTTCGGTATTGTTCCTCGTATTCGTTGGTGCCTTCGTTAGCTTATCCCACGCGTATACTTTTCCTCAGCTTGCTATTGGCGGAGGCTATGAGACAGTGCTCATTGTCAGCAGCAAGACCAACTTGAATTGGGAGGGCAGATTGCGCGTCCGGCAGGGGAATAATCAGCGTTGGGTGGGAACGTGGTCTATCAATGGCTCGGATTTTACCGGTGTTGACTCGGCGACCTTTACTCTTGAGTCTTGGGGTAGCAGAAAATTTATCTTTCGGGGGGATGCCACGATGCGAGTGGGCTACTTGGAGGTTCCGCCGCACAAGGGGAGGTATGCTTGCGGCCCTGTTCAACCTTTCAGCTGAAATCCCTGCTCAAAATTCGTCCGCTTGCCTGCATGGAAAAAGAATTCCGCATACTCTCATTAGCGATCTGTCGTATGATCTCCCCAACATAAAGAAGCATTTGCCTATTATTGAATGGCCCTTGGCGAACGGCAAGAGCGAGGGTTGAAAAACAAGGGGAAAGCCAACCACCGCCTGCAAACTAGCTCGCCAAAGCTCGCGGTTCAAAGGGAGCGTTCGGCATAAAGGGAGGAAACGGGGATGCATAAGGCAAAAAAATACCATCGAGTATATTTCCCCCCAGAGGTCATCAGTAAAGCGGGCGAAGAACTTGACCATCAATTTAACACCGGCAATGATAAGATTAGCTGGCCGCACCTGTCGGTCGAAGTCGATGGAGTGAGGTGGCGGCACGACACCCCTGACGAGTTCTTTGCGGATTATCGCCGCAGTAACTCATTGCGCAGTTACATCGCACGCCTGCCCAAAGCGAGTTTGGAGATCTCAATATATCCTCCATACACCGACCCGGAGGTCACAGTCACCGGTGACAATAGATCAAAGATCGAGGCCGTGTTCGAGGTGTTTGAGGCCGCCATCCCTGCCTGCAAACTGCCCGAGCCGCCCACGCCCCCACCCGCACCGAAACCCAAACCTGTCATCTTCATCGGGCATGGTCGTTCCCCTCTGTGGCGTGACCTGAAGGATCATTTGCAGGACAAGCATGGATACCAAGTCGAAGCCTACGAAATCGGGGCACGTGCGGGTCATGCAATTCGAGACATCCTCGAAGACATGCTGAAGAAGAGTTCGTTTGCCCTCCTCGTGATGACCGGAGAGGATGAATCCGCCGACGGTAAGGTCAGAGCACGGCAGAACGTCATTCACGAAACGGGTTTATTTCAGGGCCGTCTTGGTTTCAGTAAAGCCCTAGTCCTCCTTGAAGAAGGGACAGATGAGTTCTCCAATATCCATGGTGTTGATCAGATTCGGTTTGGGAAGGGAAACATCAAGGAGACATTTGGCGAAGTTCTAGCAACACTCCGCCGGGAGTTTGGCACAGAGGCTGCCGAACCATGAGCTGAGCTTCGCTCCGGCGTTTTGTCTGCCCGCCGAAGCCTTGTGCCCTTACTGAAAAGTCGGACTGGATCAGAATGGCTCACCCACGCTGCTTTCGCTGCCGGTGACGATCCTGCAAAATCGGTGACAGGCTACTCTTTCCCCGATTTACCGGTCTCGTGGGCAGGAGGATATCGGCCGTCGAATTGGTGAAAGAGTAGCCTGTTGCACTAGCGCAAGATAAAACGGACAAAAAAAGAGAGAAATTATCCCACACACTCCTGGTTTCGTTGTGACGCAATTGCAATTCTCCGTTGGTCATCTGTTCTGCCTTGAGCCCCGGCTTGCGCCGGTTTTTTCCCTTCATCCGGAAGTTTCTTCTTGTCCTTCTTTGCTGCCCCGCGCCGACCGCTACGCTCGCAAAGGCGAAGGTCGCAGGCTACTCTTGCGGTAACTACTCAGGTGCTATTAAAAAGCGCGAAATAGGACGACATCAGTTTTTGCGGGACAAATCAGTTCCTTTCTGCTAAGTTATCGGGGGAAGCAGGTTCAAGACCCCAACCCTATTAGCAAGGAC
>Ga0315284_10006349_pt1 | contig 16819 bp, 20 predicted proteins | sample YL17G09_16_MG_FD_203696 | JGI IMG/M metagenome (GOLD analysis project Ga0315284, IMG submission 203696) | Sediment microbial communities from Yellowstone Lake, YNP, Wyoming, USA - YL17G09_16 | ecosystem: Environmental > Aquatic > Freshwater > Lake > Sediment | place: USA: Wyoming | collected...
CAAGTTCTTTTTTATTTCAAATTTGTTCGGTTGGTTTCATGAAGTTTTGTCAGATTTCATCTGTTTGAGGGAATGTTTGGGGGTTATGACGGTAGGGGACATTTCGTTTAGTCTGTGCAACCGCCTCTTATGCTGATAAAAATAGTGAATTGTGGTATCCAAGAAAAACTCCCCCCTTTCGGACGTAATAATTTCCCGTACACCCTTAGCAGAATATATACTATTTATACACGGACACAAAATGAAAGTAAGGTGAATACATGAAAAACGTTCATGAACCAACGTATTCCTTTGTCATCTTAACCCTCGTCCTTATCGTGGTCAATACCCTCATCGCCCGGTTCTGCGTGATTGCACTGCCCGGCGGGGTGACTGGGGTATCCGTTCTGTATTTTGCTGTCGCGTTCACGATCCTCTTCACTCTCTGGTTCGGTGCATACGGTGCTATTGCCGCATACGCCGGGACATTGATCGGGTCGGGACTCCTTAATCCGGTAATTCCCCCGGTCGTAGCGATATACTGGTCGATAGCCGGTCTCCTGCAGGTGCTTATTCCGCTTGTCGCGCTCCGTACATTTAAGGTAAATCTCACTCTTGAAAACCGGCGTGACTTGACGCTGCTTCTCCTGTTTGGGGTCCTGATCAACAATATTGTGGGTGCAGCATGGGGTGCATCGACGCTCGCGTTGGGAAATGTAATTGTTGCAAATCAGATCGTGAGCGTCTTTACCCTCTGGCTTATCGGTAATATCATCGTCACGATCATTATCGTGCCGCTTGCGCTCCGGCACCTGACGCCAAAGGTCCAAAAATCAAAACTCTTTGTCAGGTATTACTGGGACTAAAACTTTTTTTTCCCTTTGATTTTTTTCTTCAGGTTACAATTCAGGCAGTGAAGTATCTCCGGTTGATGAAGAACACGAGAGGTATCAGCAGGTAGACTGCCATTGACGACGACGGGGATGCAAACGAACAGGCAAATCCCAAAAACGACACGAATGGCATGACCAAAGCCCGGCGCATGCCGTATGCTGCGTCCTGCTTACTGATCTCTACAGATGTGAGACCGGGATTATTTACCAGGTACCACCAGTGGATGAGAAAGAGCACCCCGAGTATGAACAGGTTGGCATGGAACAGGTCAACGGCAACCTGCACGCCGGAATAATCCCCGCTGACATTTGTGGTAAATGGCATCAGCACGGTAAAGGCAAGTATGAACAGGGTGATCCGCACAAGTGCAGGATCGATAGTGCGGACAAAGTGAAACTGGCGGTGGTGGGCGAGCCAGAACGAGGCGAGCACAAAGAATGCGATTAAAAACGAAATGAATTCCGGTTGCATCGCGGCAATGCGGGCGGGTAGTTCAACCCCGGCGTCAGATGCAGGGATCGGCTGGATTATGAAGCTCGTCACAAGCAGCGTCATCGCAAACGCAAAGATCCCGTCAAAAAGCGCCTCGAGCCTGTTCTTGGAGATATGGTATGGGTCTGTTGTTTCCTGTCCGCTCACTTGCTACACCCCGGGAGAGTCACAGACTCCTTCCTCGCTTTCATGAATATGGGATTGGCTGGTGTTTATTTGTTTCCTGCTGCGTGCCTGACGATAATGATGAACGGCACGAGAAGATAGACTAACAGGGAATACGGGGGTGAAAAAAACGCCACCACAATGCCGAGGATCGCAACGGACGGGATGGTTGCAAGGAGCCGGAACCGGGTTCTCTTCGTAGCGGAATCAAATTCAGCATCACAGAGATGGCTGCACCGGCAGATATACATCCATTGGCCAAGAAACAGCGCACCGACAATCAGGATATTTACATGGAAGAGGAGCACAGCGATCCGCACCCCGTCATACGCACCCGCCACGTCTGTGGTAAACGGGATCAGGACAATAAAGATGAGGATGGCAATATTGAACCTGAGGATGGTTGGATCAACGATCCTCAGGTAATGAAACTGGCGGTGGTGTTCGATCCAGAAGAGGGCAAGTACCAGAAATGCGATGACAAATAAGACGAATTGCGGAATGAGTTTTACGAGATCTGCTGATAGATCAGCAGCGGTCTGGCTAACGGATGACTCTGGCACAACGATCCCGAGCATGAGGAGGGTCATGGCAAACGCAAAGATCGTGTCCACCATCGTTTCCAGCCGCCCTTTGGAGATCCGGTGGGGGTTATCCTGTTCAAATCCGTTCATACAGTATACTATTCTTTAAAACGGGTAAATCCTTCAATCTTTTCGTTCCTATCCTTTTGGCATTCCCGATAAGGAAAAAAATCACGAATATGAGCCAGCTGCCTTAGGAAATACTGCACTCCAGCTCCTGTGCCCCTGCTACCCTGTCGGGATGCAGCAGATCACAGAGCATAGAGTGGTCGAGGACATGTTCATGGGGGGAATCGTCAGTATCACGGACGATCATGGAAGGTTCACCAGATAACTGATGTGCAATTATGGGTAAAGAGCGTATTCCAGCATGCATACTGGTTCTGCCGCTGGTACGGGGATTTTTGCCATCGCACACTTTTTTACCTGCCAGCAAACATCATTACATGGAGAATGCATCATGAAAATTATCGGCATCAACGGGAGCCCGAAAAGGGAAAAAAGCCAGACCCGCCTTCTTGTTATGGGAGTTCTTGAGGGAGCACGGCAGAGTGGAGCGGATGTAACGTTTGTGGATATCTGCGGCCTTGAGATTAAGTACTGTACGGCATGCGGTACCTGTTACGCAAAGGGGGAATGCATCCATGATGACGATTTCCCGATGCTTCTGGAGAAGATGCTGGATGCCGATGGTATTGTGCTCGGTTCACCGAATTACATCAACTCGGTCACTGCCCAGCTCAAGACCATCTTCGACCGGATGGCGGATGCGATCCACTGCCAGTCCTTTACCGGAAAGTATGGTTGTGCGGTCTCAACAGCAGGTGGCTCAATGGCAGACGAGGTCGCGGATTATATGAACGAAACGATGCTGCACCTTGGTGCGACAACGGTTGGCAGGGTTGGGGTGAATTTTTTAGGAAATCCCGACGCGATCGTGCCTGCGGAAAAGCAGTCAAAGGAACTCGGCAGGAAACTTGTTGATGCGATCAGGACGAAGTGGAAGGATCCGGCGCAGCAGAAAGTTCTGGCTGAACGAAAGGAATACTTCAAGCGCCTGGTGATGTTCAACAAAGATCTCTGGAAGCACGAGTACGATTACTGGAAGGGTATGGGTGAGCTGTAACTCTTTTTAACACAGGATGCAGACGGGGGGTTCACCCCAACCGGATCTCGTACCCGTTATCCGCCAACCCTTTTTTAATTGCTGCGATATGATCGGGCCCTCGTGTCTCCAGCTCTAGGTTCACTCTCGCCATCATGACGGGGAGATCGTTTTCTCCCTCCGTATGGTGGATATGGAGGATGTTGCCCCGTTCCTGTGCGATCACGGCAAGGAGCCGGGCGAGAGTGCCGGGCTGATCTTCGAGCATTACCGAAAAGTGCATGATCCGGCCCTGGCGGGCAAGTGATTGCCGTATGACCCGGAAGAGCTGGGCACTTTCAATGTTCCCCCCGCTGATCACAAGAACGACATTGCTGCCCGACATTACATCGATGGAACCGTTTATGAGCGTTGCGAGCGGGACTGCTCCAGCTCCTTCTGCAACCACGTGCTTGCGTTCGAGCAACAGGAGCATTGCATCAGCGATCTCTTCTTCGGATGCAAGTACGATGCGATCGACATGGTGCTGCAGGACGGGGAGTGTCCGGCTGCCGGTCTCTGCCACGCGAATACCATCAGCAATGGTCTTTCCTGTAAGAATCCGGCACGGTGCTCCCTGCCGGACGGCCTCTGCGGCGGAGGAACACACCCGTGCCTGGGCACCGATGATGGTGATATCTGACTTTTTTGCTTTTGCTGCGGTTGCGATACCGGCAATGAGACCACCCCCGCCGACCGGTACAACAATCATATCTGTCTCCGGGAGATCTGCGAGGATCTCGAGCGCAATGGTTCCCTGCCCGGCAATCACCTCATCATCATCATACGGGTGGATAAAGAGCCGCCCTTTGCGTGCGATCTCCTGTGCCTTCCCGATGCTCTCCTCTAACGACTTGCCATGAATAATCACCCGCGCCCCATAACCCCTGGTCGCTTCCTGCTTTGAAAGAGAAGACCATTCCGGCATGACGATGGTAGCGGGAATACCGGCGGAATGTGCCGCTACGGCAACACCCTGCCCGTGATTCCCGGCTGAAGCCGCGACCACCCCCTGTTCCCACAACGTATTGATAGTGGAAAGAATCTTGTTGGTCGCTCCTCGCACCTTGAACGATCCCGCCTTCTGGAGTGTTTCGAGCTTGAGGTAGACATTCGCCCCGGTCATCTCAGAAATTGTCGGGGAGTGCACGAGGGGAGTGCGGATGATGTGCGGAGAAATCCTTATTTTAGCTGCCTCGATATCTGCAAGCGAGACCATGAAGAGAAGCTAACCTGTGAGGATATGAAAATAGCGGCGGTGTGGGCTTGTCAGGGTTCGCCGATGTCCTCGTTCTATAGCCTACGGTTCCGTGCAATGAACTCCTGGCGGGCTTATCATATCAGGCCATCGCAGCAGACCCGCTAACCGCGTTTTCAGAAAAGAAGGTCGCCCGCAGGACACCGGAAAAAAAGATACAGGTATGTTATTGTGCAGTTCGTTTCTTGATCATTTCAAGCGCTTCAAATGCTTCCCGTCTTACGGCAACATTTTCATCCGTGAGAAGACCGGTCAGGTGATCAACTGCCTTCTGGTCGCCGATCTCGCCGAGCAGAAGCGCTGCACGCTTCCGTACATCACTCTGGTCATCCTTTAATACCATAATCAGGGGGGTGGTCGCAGGCTGCCCGAGCATCCAGAGGGCTTCCATTGCGCCTGTCCTCATCCTGGTATCTCCCTCGCGGAAAACCTGCATGAGCGGTGCAATGGCAGGAACTCCAAGGGCAGCGAGTGCTTTAACGACTTCGATGCGGACTGACCTGTCAGGATCATTGAGTGCTTTCATGATGGGGGGGATTGCCCTGGTGTTCCCGATATCCCCGAGCACTGCTACGGAACTCCTGCGGATACCCGGGTTCTGATCACCAATCGCTTTTATCAGAGGATCCATAGCGGGTTCACCCATGGTTACGAGAGCGAGCGTTGCCCTCCGGCAGATATCCTCGTTTGGATCGATAAGTGCACGGATAAGCGGCTCTATGGATGACTCCCCGATGGAACAGAGTGTTGCCATCGCAGCCATACGGACGTGTTCTTTTACATCATTAAGTGTTTCAATGAGTGGCCCGACTGCCCGGGCATCCCCAACACGGCCGAGTGCAACTGCCCCCTCATGTCTGACCATGGCATCGGGGTCTTTGAGCGATTCAATGAGCTGGGGGACAGCCCGTGTCTCACCCATGATCCCGAGTGCCTGCACAGCACCTCGCCGGATAAACGGGTGGCTGTGTTTCACACCCTGGATAAGGGGTCCGACCGATGGTTCACCAATCAACTGGAGCGCACGGATAATCTCCTGCCGTACATCGTCACCCGGCTCGTCCAGTGCCTCAATCAATGACCCGACAGCCGGCTCACCAATCTTGCCGAGGGTATCTGCAGAGCCCCTCCTGATGATCCAGTACTCATCCCTGAGTCCACGGATAAGCGGTTCGATGAATGGCTCGCCGAGATCGCCGACTGATCGCACTGCACTCCAGCGGGTGTCAAGATCCCCCTCGATAAGAGCTGCGAGGAAGCGGTCATAGCGCTCCTTTTGTGCATGGACGCGTGATTCGTCCTTATCGCCCTTCCCTGACTTAAAAAGGTTGAGGAATTTTTTTATAATACCCATATGAGTTCACCGAACGAATATTTGTATAAAATCCTTCAAATAGGTATCGGGTACCAGTGCCGGGTTTTAATCATCCTTTGGATGATTAAATCGGATTTTTTACCGATCTGTGCATTTAATACGGAAATTTCGGGGAATGTGAAACTGATGAAAACACTGCAAGGACAAAGGCTGAGCGCATCGATCGTTTTTTGTAAAAAACGGCAGGGAGGTAGTATGGTATCCTTGGTAAGTATGTTATGAGTCTGATGCGTAACCGACCGTGAATTGTGTGGTGCTGGAGGCTGTTCTTGGTACATCATAAACATACATTGTATAGACTCCTGTGGGCATGGCTGCCTCAAGGATATACTTAAAACTCCAGGTTTTATCAGCCATAACAGACAGCGTACCCATTTCAACACCGCTGGAATATCGTTCAGGCCCATATAATACCAGTAAAACATTCTGGGCGCCCGTTGTGCATCGACCTGAAAATCTGACAGAATCTCCTTTGGCAACGGAAAAACTACTGGAGGTAATTGAAACTTCTCCTCCTCCCACCACGGAGAATTCAACCCTGCCGGAGGTAGTTTTCCGGGCATCCTCCGCTACGATTATGTATGAACCCGACTGGATAGACTGTCCCGGATTCCAGGTATAACTCCATGAACCGCCTTCATTGACGTTTTGTTGATCCAGAGATACCCCGCTCAAATATTTTCCCGGTCCAAATAGTGTCAATACAACTTTGTCACAGCCAACGCACGTACCTGAAAATACTATCGAGTTTCCTACAATCATTGTATCTCTACTTGCCCGAATCGTAATTTTGGGAGTTGTTGTTGTTGCTGGAGATATATCATGGAGAACCTGAGTATTTGAAAAAGGTGCCAATGCAGCAAAAAAATGGGATGTACCTGAAGGTACCGAAATGCCAGCTGACCAGCTCTGGTATCCCGGGTACCGGAATTCAAGCGTGTGATTTCCCTGTTCCACATTGGTAATGGAGCTTGGTGTACTTCCCTGAAATTGATTGTCCAGGTATACTTCAGCGCCGGAAGGTGATGAGGTAAGTTGAAGGGTACCTTTCCCGGAATCCTGACTCGAAATACACCCGGATATAAACACACAAAATAGTAAGATAAAAATAATCGTTATCGGGCTTACGTTTTTTTCCATATCTCTCACGATAACCGTTATTGTGCGGCATTATATAGGTTTCTCTAAAAACCGCGGGAGTGCAGAGAATCAGCGTATCCCGGCAAGGTGGAGGATCTCCTGCGCAAGCGCGATACTTTTTTCTTCACTTGTCATGAGTGTATCAAACCTGACCGATCCACTGACGTCCACCGGATCGCGGATGTCCTGTACGAAGATATCAGGAATCCCGTCATAGCACTGTAACGTCCCAACCGAGTTGGGTTCAAATCCTGCTGCCCGCATAAGAGCAGCAGCAGGACCGCTGACCGGGGCATTGCCGATGAACGGACTTACGGCGATCACTAACTTGTCCCTGATGGCAGATTTTATTCCCTCGCATGCAAGAATCGGGGAAATACTGGTGATCGGATTGGACGGCCCGATCACAACGGTATCACTTGCATCGATCACCGCAAGAACCTCCTCGGTTGCTCTAGGAGGCTCAATAAAATTTCTCACCACCTGCTCTATACCGATCTTTCCTTTTGACCGGACCCAGTACTCCTGAAAGTGGATCAGGCCAAGATCTGTTTTTACCTGGGTTGTCACTTCGGAGTCTGTCATCGGGAGAACGTTTTCACGAACGCCAAACCGGTCGCAGAGAATTTTTGTGATGTTGGTCAGGCGCATCCCGTCACGCATCATCTTGCCGCGGGCGATATGCACTGCCCGATCCTGATCGCCGATAGTGATGAACTCATCGATGCCAAGCCGGGTAATCTCGTCATGGGTGGTGAACGAATCGCTCCTGATTCCCCACCATGTATCGGTATTGAGGATCCCGGCAAACAAGTACATAACCGTGTCAAGATCCGGTGAGAGGTGATTTCCCGATATCCAGATGTCCTCGGCAGTGTTAACAATGACAGAGATTTCATGACGGTCCATCACTTTCTGCATACCCCGCAGGAGCTTCGGGGTTCCTGTCCCACCTGAAAGGAACGTGATCATTACTCAATACTTTTATGCAATGTATATGAAGATTCTTTTAGTGAATCCGTGAAGATCATAAAAGACCCGGTCCATGGCTATGTCGAGGTGGATGATTTTGCGCTTGCCCTGCTCGATTCCCCGGCGCTCCAGCGCCTCCGCTACATTAAACAGCTCGGTTTTTCGTATCTTGTATATCCCGGCGCCAATCATACGCGGTTTGAACACTCGCTTGGCACCATGTTTCTTGCGGATGTGGCCTCACGCCGGTTTGGGCTTTCTGATGATGAGCGCACGCTGGTAGTTGCCGCAGCCCTCCTCCATGATATCGGGCACGGACCATTCTCCCACGCGAGTGAACCGCTCATGGAGGAATTCCTGCAATGTACCCATGATGAGATCGATGAGATTGTAGAGGAAAAGGCAGGCGATCTGCTCCGTGCATCGGCGATTGATCCGGACGAACTCTGCGCTGTTGTGAGAGGGAAACATACCCTGTCAGGAATAATTCATGGGGACCTTGATGTGGACAGGATGGATTACCTTCTCCGGGATGCCTATTACACCGGTGCACCCTATGGTTCAGTCGATGCACAGCGCCTCATCCGGCACCTGATCCGGACCGATGGGGGTACCGTGCTCGATGAGAATGGAGTGAACGCGGCAGAATCACTCCTTATTGCCCGCACGCTGATGCGACCAACGGTATACTTCCATCATGTGAGCAGGATTGGAGAGAGCATGTTCCAGCTCGCCGTTCTGGAACATCTTGACGGTGCAAAAAAAGAGGCGTGTCAACACCTCATGAGAATGGATGATGCAACCTGTATGCATGCGTTGCGCACCTCAGAAAAACCTGTTGCCCGGGATCTCTCCCTCCGGCTGTATGAGCGCCGGCTCTATAAACGGGCAATCTACGCGGGCAGTGATCAGGTGAGCACACCGCTGTTTGAGCAGGGTGCTCCGATGGAAAAATGCCGGGAATTCGCCGCAAAGATCGCGTCGGAGGCCGGTCTCCCGTCGCACGAGGTTTTGGTGGATATACCATCGATTCCAAGCGAGATGTCGCTTGGAGTACGGGTGAAAAACCGGCATACGGTTGTTGGTTTTAAAGAGCTCTCCCCGCGCATCCGGACTCTCAATGCAACGCGACGCGAACAGTGGCGCCTCGGTGTGTATACCCTCCCTCAACACAGGGATCTGGTTGCCGAAGTGGGTTTGGAGGTTCTGCACATTAAAAAACCGACACGGCAGGATACGCTGTTCTGATCCGGATCCGGGTGCACACGGTGTGACTGCACTCGTGCACTCCCTCCCAGAATTGCCATACGCTTAAGAAGGTCTATCGACTTTTGCGCTGTCCAGAGACTAAAAAATCTCATCCAATGATGAACCCGCGAATGGAAACTAAAAGGTTTATACTCCTTGATAATGAGAGAACTTATTTTTATGACTTAATCTCCTAAAATCGGAGAAGAGCCATTTTTTTAAAGCATTCATCAGAGACTGATGGGTAGACCGTGCCGTATTCCTGCGGAACATAAATAAACAATAATATATTCCCTTCCCCAAACACTCACCATAATGAAAAACCGCGTGGCCATCATTCTTCCGCTGAACATCGCAGGAGTAATGATTGCCGGGTGTGCCCACGACGTGGCACCTGCCGCCACGCCAGTACCGACTCCTCTGGCAACGCCAACCGCCACGCCAGCCGCAACGGTTCCGTTATCCCGACCATCGTTTTCCCCGGGTGATCATTACCTGCAGAAATCGTACTCCTTCCAGAGTGAGAAGGATGCAGTTGTGGAACAGGTACGGGTGGACAACCCCTCGTGGGGTATCGGGTTTGATGTGCTCCCCCTCAATGACGATCTGCAATATTGCTGGTTTGAGATGAATGTCACGAACATGGATACCCAACAATTCGATAGCTATGGATTCGGGCGGGACAAAGGGTTTTAAAAAACACCAGCTATACCCGATGTACTCCACCGGGCCCTACAAAATCGAGATGAAAGGCAATCGCGTCAAGGTGGATATCACCGTCGCAAAGAGGAACCCATAAATTATGAGGTGAATGTGATGATAGAAGACTGGATTGTAGTAACATGCGGTGTGGTGGCAATTGTTGTTGTCATGGCCGTCACATTGTTGAAACTTCGCAGCGCCGAGCGCAGGATGCACGAAAGCACCCACAAACTCAAGGTCTATAATGATCTATTGAATGCGATTACCGAGCTGAACCTTGCCAGTGGCGATCCTTACAAGATGGATATCGCAAAAAAGAACCTCGCCATGACGCTCAACCGCTTAAACCTCCTGGGAAGTTCCGGGGTGCTCAGGAGCACAAGCGATCTGTTAGACTTTTTAAACGAACACAAGGACAGGGATTACGACACACTCCGGTTGCACAATATTCTCAACACTCTCGTAATCGAAGCGCGCCGGGATCTCAACCCAACGCATGCACGCCGCGTTGAGGAAGCGCACGTGCGGTACCGCTTCTTTGCGCCACCAAAAACAAAATGAATTTTTTATTTTTCCAAAGTTATTCTTTGCATAAACTCTTTTTATCCTGACTCCGACATTGGTATCAAAGGAAAGCGCGAGGTTGAGATGGTAAAAGAGTTTGTAATCGGCGTAACTGGTGCAAGCGGCGCCTGCTATGCCCGGCGCCTGCTTGAGGTGCTCTGCAGGGATGCAAAAGTGCATATCATTGTTTCGCAGGTTGCGCAGCAGATCGCAACCCATGAAGGTGTTTCTTTTGAAGGGTTCAAAGCGACCTATCATCCTGTCGACAAGATGGATGCCGCTATCGCGAGCGGATCCCACCGGTTTGACGGGATGGTAGTTATTCCCTGCAGCGCAAAGACGCTTGCGGCAATTGCGACCGGGTATGCAGACAACCTGATCACCCGGACTGCGGACGTCTGCTTAAAGGAGCACCGGAAATGCATTCTTGTCACCCGGGAGACTCCGCTTTCAAAGATCCACTTAAAGAACATGCTCGCCGCAGAGGATGCCGGGGCTGTGATTATGCCGGCCTGCCCCGGGTTTTACCACAACCCAAAAACGATAGACGACTTAATAGACATGGTCGTCGCCCGCGTGCTTGACCATCTCGAGGTCGAACATACTCTTGTAAAGCGCTGGAGCGGTTACAATGCGTGAATTCATAAACAAAATGCGGGAGCACGGGCTCGTTGTTGATGTTGATGAGCCCGTCTCGGCTGACATGCAGGCACCAAAGATGGCGGCTTCCACCGACAAACTCCTGTTTTTTCATAAGATCGATGGAGCCCGGGCGGTGATGAACCTCACCGCGAGCCGGCATGCTCTCTCGCTTGCTCTCGGTATTGACGAGAACAGGATGGTAAAAACACTTGCCGATGCGAAATTTGACGGGAACGTAAAAACTGCAGGGGTTCTCACGATGAAAAAACCCGACCTGTCCTCACTTCCCATCATGCATCATTTCCCTAAGGATGCCGGGAAGTATCTTACATCAGGGATTGTCTTTTCCCGGTTTGAAGGAGTGGAGAATGCATCGATCCACCGGATGCAGGTGCTGGACAGCCACCGGGTGGCCGCCCGTCTCGTTGAGGGGCGGCACACGCATGTGATGCTGGGAAAAGCGCTGGCTAAAGGAGAGAAACTCCCCATAGCAGTAACTATCGGGACACACCCTGCCGTGACTTTTGCAAGCTGCACCCGCGTTCCACCCGGTATGGAGCTGAGCTATGCTGCAGAACTCCTTGGCGGTGAAATTACCGTATGGCAATGCAGTAATGGTGTACTCGTCCCGGATGCCGAGATTGTCCTGGAAGGATATATCGGTGGGGAAGTAACCGAGGAGGGGCCCTTTGTAGATATCACCGGAACCTATGATCCCGTGCGACGGCAACCGGTGATTGAATTTACCGGTATGCACCTCAAACCGGACTTCATCTATCACGGTATCCTGCCCGGTGGCGATGAGCACAAGATGTTAATGGGCGCTCCCTATGAGCCAAAGATTTACCGTGCGGTTGCCGGAGTGACTGAAGTGAAGAACGTCGTGCTGACCAAGGGAGGGTGCGGCTACCTCCACGCGGTAATCCAGATAAAAAAGAGTACGCAGGGTGATGCAAAGAACGCAATTATGGCAGCATTTGCCGCTCACACCTCACTCAAACACGTTGTTATTGTAGACGAGGATATCGATCCCTGTGATCCACATGACGTGGAGTATGCGATTGCGACCCGGGTGAGCGGTGACCGGGATATCATGGTGATCACCGGCGTCCGGGGCTCATCGCTCGATCCCTGCCAGCTCGAGGATGGAACCAATGTCAAAGTCGGGGTCGATGCAACGATGGTGCTCGGGCGCGAGGATGACTTTTCACGTGCGACATGGTGACCCCGATGCATCTTGATCCCGACGATGAGAAGATCCTTGCCGGTGAGCAGGGTGAGACCCGGCAGAAAATGCTGGAACTTCTCGTCGCTCTTGGCAAGGTTTTTGGTGCAAAACGGCTTGTCAGGATCCGAAGTGCACAGGTGAGCGGGGCTTCGTACAAGACGATCGGGGAATACGGGCTTGCATGGCTGTCGGGTCTTCATGCCCGGGCCGTGGTTCCGGCGGTGTTAAACCCGATTGGCATGCCGCGCGAACGCTGGCAGGAGATGGATGTCGAACCAGCGTTTGCCAAACGACAGCAGGAGGTAATCACGGCCTATGAGCGGCTCGGTGTGAACCTTGATTGCACCTGCACTCCCTATTACCTGCACAAAACTTCTTTTGGCGATCATCTTGCATGGTCGGAATCGTCCGCTGTCAGTTACGCCAACTCGGTCATCGGGGCACGGACAAACCGCGAGGGGGGACCCGGTGCGCTTGCTGCCGCCCTGATTGGAAAAACGCCCTGTTATGGGCTGCACCTTGAAAAAAACCGTAACCCCCAGGTCATCATCGAAGTACAACCCGATGAAAAGAACTGGAGCATCGCCCGTTACGGCGCGCTTGGCTATCATGCCGGGAAACTGGTGGGCAATAAAATCCCTTACTTCCGGGGCATCACTCCCAAACCCGACCAGCTGAAAGCACTCGGTGCAGCAATGGCGGCAACCGGGGCAGTGGCGCTCTACCATGTCGAAGATGTAACCCCGGAGGCAAAGAAGAACCGGTACAATCTTTCATCTCTTGAGGTTATCGCGATAGAACCCGCAGAGATCGATGAGCTCTTTACCGAAATCCCGGTTGATGCAGTTGCTGTGGGCTGCCCGCACTGCTCGCCCGCTGAACTTGTTGATATCGCGCGGCTCCTGGAAGGAAAAATTGTCACAACACCCTTCTACGTCTTTGCCGCACAGGGTGTCATCAATAACAACCAAAAGACCGTGGATGCCATTGAGAAAAGCGGAGCCCGGGTCTTTGCCGACACCTGCATGGTGGTCTCACCGGTGATGGAGCGATACTCAGCGATCATGGTGAACAGCGGTAAGGCGTTTGCCTATGTGCCGGATATGTGCGGCGCGGTGGCGCGAATCGGGACGATTGAAGATTGTGTGGCAGTAGCAACATCGTGATCGCCGGTATCTTGTTCCCGGCACTTTTCGTACACTATCGTTGAGGTAAGGTAAGATCCGAATAAAAAAAATGGATTCGTTATCACTTGAGAGAGAGCAGAATTTTTTTTATCTCCACGACTGCAGCCGGCTCCGGGTTCTTTCCCTGGCCAACTCCCTCACCATACGAAAGGATTTTCATGACATCATTTTTTGTCATACTGCCAAAGGGCAAATCATCCCAAATTTTCTGATCAATGACATTCCAGGTGCATTGCAACAGGTGTCCGAGGAGATCGATCTCTTCCCGGGTAAATGAGCTCCAGTCTGTGCCAACGCCATGTTTTATTTTTTTTATTGCCTCTTCCACTCTCTTTTCACGGTGTACATGGTACAGCCGTCTTCCCACTTCTTTCTGCGATACATCCGGCATTTTTAAACCCCCCGTCTCCTGCACACGATTGCGTGATCAGTTTTCTCATTACCCTCTCACGTGATAACCTTTATGGCACCCCTCCTTTTGGACAGGACTGTCAATAACAAAAGAACGGGGAATCCCGGGATGAAGATGATAATGAGCCGGGATGTTGGGATAATGTTCCTGTTGTTCGATTGGTGTGTACTATGCCCCAGGTGAAATACAAAAAAAATTCAATAGATTTACAAGTCACTCCCCTCCTACAAATTAGGGATGCTGGATATTTTGCAGGCTAAGATCGGCCTCATCGTCATTTTCATTGCGGGGGAGGTCCTGCCATTCAAAGTCCGGGCAATTGAGTGCAATCTTGAGATTTTCCTGTTCATCTCAGTAGTACTTGCACTGGCTTTTTCCGGTTTTATCCCCTTGCCGGGAGAACAGACGGGTTGGAGCTGGATGATCCTGACAGAAGCCCTGACCACCCCGCTGAATATTACCAATGTGTATGGGATACCGATAGCTATCGTGCAGATCGTGCTCCTTGTCGGGATTATCATTTATGTCTGGTACAGTCAAATCGAGATGGCAATTTATAACTTGGTGAATATAACCTGGTGAAAAAAAATTCTCGGATTCCACGATCGTTTTTGGACCGATTATCACTCTGGGACTCATCTCGAGTGTAATCTCTGCAATACTCGCAACGATTTTGCTGGTTGAAATTATCTGTGCGTGCCGATTGACCGGGGTTCCAAGATTGATATTTCTGTTGTCGCTTGCTTTCCAATCGGGCCGTGTGCCACCTTAACGCCGTTCGGAGAATCCCTCTCCACTATTGTTGCCAAGCTTTCCGGTGCCCTGCATTATGCCGGCTTCGATTTTCTGATCCGTATCCTGGGCATCTGCATCATACCTGCAGTCATTCTTCTGGGAATTATCGGGGTCATCCTGTACAAACGAGGCAGCGCCGGAACAGGAGTATCCGTATGCTACCTCCAGCGGGAGATAACCATTCAGGCTGTTGTAAGTTCCGGAAAAGTCTACCTGTTCATCATGGCACTGGTCTTTCTTGGCGAGGGTTTTAACCGGCCGTCCTCGATTATGTGATACAAATCCCGGCAGAGAGGGATGCGATATGATAACGGTGTGCCAGTACCTGAGGTATCTGCTTTTTTTGGTTATTGTTCCCAAGCTGTTCCAGAGTGATCTTTTTAATACCCGCCAGCGGTATTACACAATAAGAGAGGCACATGTTCGAAAAAGTATTAGTCGCTCTGGATTTTTCCGTGCATTCGCAAAAAATCCTCGATCATATCCGTGAGATTCCCGGGATACAGGAAGTTGTGCTTCTGCATGTGGTGGACGCAACCCGCCCTTCAAGACTGGGATGGACACACGGGTCACATATTGAGAATGCGAAAATCCTCATGGCAGAGAAAAAAGAGGCGCTTGAAAATATCGGGCTGAAGGTGAACACCTATGATGACGTGATAGTCAATGCAATTACCCAAGGCACTATTTCGCACGCGATCCTGGAAACTGCGGAAACTGAAAACGTGTCCCTCATCGTTGTTGGTGCTCGGGGCATCAACCTGATCCAAGAACTCCTGTTAGGGAGTGTCTCATCTTTTGTACTCCGGCATGCAAAGACGAATGTTTTAATCATGCACTTGGCTCCTGTATCAGCGGATCAAAACGCAGCATCACACTATCCGTCCCCCCGAAAACTCTTTTCAAAAGTGCTGGTTCCCACAGATTTTTCCCGGTTTGCCAGCGATGCATCAGCATTTATAAAAACGATCCCGGGAATCAAAGAGATCGTCATCCTGCATGTCGTTAATCGCGGAGAATCTCAACAAGAGATTGATAATTACGTGAAGGATGCACAATCCCGGCTTGAGGATATGAAAAAGGAGTTTATCAGTGCTGGTGTTGACGTAAAAATTCACGTCCGTGTGGGAGATCCGACCGAGATGATCCTCTCGGTTGCCAATGAGAACGACGTATCCCTGATAGCGATGAGCGCCTATGGAACCGATTGGTTGCGGGAGATGCTGCTCGGAAACACCACGTTCACCGTAGTGCGAAGGACAAAGAGACCGGTTCTGGTTATCCGGACCGGGCAGGAAAACGAAAACCGTTGAGATTATAGGGTATATTATAACATTGCCTTGTGCGATGTCCGGTACCATACTGTCCGCATTACCTGACTTCGATGGTTCTGATCACGGACAATTTTTTCTAAACCACCTGTAATGGAGACGCTCCGCTCGTCTCGGTGTTCCGGAATTTTCCAATGAATTTGTACACTTCCATCACCGCGATCAAGATGAGCGATTGACAGGCGAGGTGGAGAAGACCGCAGGGTTTCGACTGTGCAGGCGCCCTCTCCAGTATCAGGATCCCCGGTCTTCTTGTCGTATGGGACCGGCTGCTCGATCATATGGACAGGGCCGGCAGGGGTGGTGGAATAATCCCCGGTTCCTCTGCCATTATTTTTTGGTCGATCCAATGTTTTATTTCATCAGGACTGCTGCGATAAAGAATGACCAGAATGTCCCGTGAGGGATCTTGAGGAACGTAGATAGGAAAAAGAGTCCGTCAATCACGTTCAGCAAACCGCAGAGGATCCTGTTTTCCCCCCCCCTCATCAGATAGATCCCTTGAGGATCCCGCAGATCTTATTGACCCCCGTCTCCTCCCGCAATTTCTTGCTGTTTACATCGTTTCCGATACTGATGATCTCCTCCAGATCTTTTCTGTTCAGGCGGGTAAAGGAACTCTGTTCCCAGATTTGTCTTCCTATGGAGACCCACGTCTCGCCAAGGATGTAGTTCAGCGTTTTTATGTCCTGCGGTGAAAATGAAGG
>Ga0315284_10006350_pt1 | contig 16819 bp, 20 predicted proteins | sample YL17G09_16_MG_FD_203696 | JGI IMG/M metagenome (GOLD analysis project Ga0315284, IMG submission 203696) | Sediment microbial communities from Yellowstone Lake, YNP, Wyoming, USA - YL17G09_16 | ecosystem: Environmental > Aquatic > Freshwater > Lake > Sediment | place: USA: Wyoming | collected...
CCTTTGCATTCGGCTCTGCCGCAGTACTGAAGTGCTATACTTGCAACTTTACCTCTAACTGCACATGGACTGCTCCGGTTAACCTCGCCACTGTATGTCCGGTCTGTATTTGGGGCATATCCGGTGGTGGTGGCGGTGGAGGCGGCGGCGCTGGTGGATGCGGTGGATGCGGTGGGAGCGGAGCTTGTGGTGGATGCGGCGGACCTAGCGGACGGTCTGGTGATGGTGGTGCTGGCGGTAATTCTGGTTGGAGCTATGCGGATCCTAACGGGGCCACTGGAAAATATGATATTGGACGATTAGCCCTTGGCGGCGGTGGCGGTGGTGGCGGCTCTTCCGGTTCGCCGGGCGCTCGGGGCACAGCCGGCACGGGGGCTCCTTCAGGAACACGAGGGAACGCTGGAGGCGGTGGTTCAAGCGGGAACGCGGGAGCTACAGGAAATGGAAATATCTCCTCTTACCCCGCATCTCCCTGCACTGTGGCAGTCAACCCATCAGATGCCCTATGTATAAATATCGGAGCAGGTGGTAGTGGCGGTGCGGGAGGAGCTTTGGACAGTGGGGGGTCAGGAGCGGGTGCCGGGGGAGCCACTACTGTTGTTCGTAGCGGGTCTACCCTTTTTTCTGCCGCACCCACTGGTAACGCAGCTGGTGGCATTATAGGATATACTGGAGCTGATGGGGTTAATGCCTCAAACCCCGCCACTCCCGGTGCTTCTGGGGCGGGGGCTTATGGTTACAACGGGAACGCAGGGGGGAACGCGCATTGGACTTGGCCCGATGGTTTTACCCTTTATGCCTACGGTGGTGACGGTGGTCCCGGTGGTGTATATCAAAGTTGGGCTTACGCTGGCGGTGGTGGTGGTGGTGGCGGCGCTGCTAACTCTTTTGCCATGACCGTAAACGCAGCATATGGAGGAGCCGGAGGTTACGGAGCCGGTGGTGGTGGCGGCGGAGGGGCAATCAGTTGTGTTGTTGGCTGTGTCACTTGTATCGGAGCAGGCGGCGCAGGTGGGGCCGGATATTATTATGGGGGTGGAGCAGCTGGGGCTTTTGCTAACTACAATGACGGTACTTACTACTGGGGCTGGAACGGTGCGGGCGGAACGACCGGTGGTGCCGGTGGACGCGGCGGTTTGTGTCATCTTATTGGCGGTGTTCTTTTCGCAGAGGGTGGAAGGCCAGGAGCGGGAGCCCCTGATTGGTCTGCTACAGCTGGGACCAACGCAGGTTCGGCTGGCGGAGCGGGGGTCGCAGGAATCGCAGGGGTTACTGGAGGCGGGACTGTACCAGGAAACTGCGGTTGGAACGGATATGGTTGCAGTGGTAGTGGCGGTGCTGGTGGTACGAGTGGGTGCGGTGGGTGCGGAGGCCAGAGTGGTGCCGGTGGTGCCGGAGCGCCCGGTTCATATGGTAGGTACGGCGGAGGTGGAGGATGCGCCCCTGATTTATTTTGGGTTCCTTCTCTTTACTTATGCTACGGACCTCAGGTGGGAGCTGTGGGTGCTAGTGGGTATACTAATGCTGGGTCCGGGGGCGCGGGAGGGCATAGCATAGGTGGGGGCAAAGGCACCCCAGTAGCAGGGACTTCAGGAACTGCAGGCTCTGCAGGATATGTTAGAATTACATATTTTGTATGGGAATAAACATTTAGTTTTAATGCTGTCAAAGGGGGTTTAACCATGGCTTTACTTAATTATCTAGCTTCTGGGTCATACACAATCGTAGATATGACAACGTATTCAAAACAGTCATCAAACTTAAGGTTTTTCATAAGGATATTTTCGAACGACAGCAAGACTACGGAATTGGGTAGTAGATCCTGTGATGTGTCGGCCTCTACTACCTATCAAGGGCTACTATCTACACTTACAGCTCCACCAGAAGGTTACCAAGTTGGAGATGCCTATGTGGTAGGTGTTGGGGCAACTGGACCCTGGGAAGGACGCGATAAGCTTATTGCTGTCTGCAGTGCCACAGATGAGTGGTCTTTCTGGGGCCTTGCTGCAAACCAGACCTTTTACGATTTAATCGAAGAAAACTATTTCACAATCGATACTAATACGTTAGAACGGACTAGAGTTTATCCTATGAATGATACCAGATTATGGAATATTTGGTTCCCCCCGGAACTAGTATTTTCTGAAACATCTAACCTTTATAAACAGTGTTACTTGTTTCTTAAATCCTTACCTGGGTTCGAAAACGTGTCAGACGGTTAAAACCCCAAGGAGATTAGATGTCGAAAATCGTAGTTCAGATCGATGGTGGCGTGGGACGATGTATCTGTGCGATACCGGCTCTTGAAAAGTTAGCGCAAAGCAAAGAGGTGACCGTGTTAACTGGTCATCCAGAGGTCTTTTACTACCATCCAGACATCTATAAAGTTTACAATATGGGCCGTGAATATATCTATGATGATGTTATTCAACACGGCGAGTTCGTATTCCCCGAGCCCTATTGGGATTACCACTACTACCAGAAGCGGCGTCACCTTATAGAAAGTTTTTATGTGCTGCTTAATAATGAGGAGCCCCCTGGCAAGATCAAACCCACGATCTATCTTTCTCAAGAAGAAAGGAAAGAGGCGGAAACCTACATTACAAACATTCGCCGTCAAATAGGTGACAGAAAGATTGTTGCGTTTCAGCCCTTTGGTGCTACTTTTGACCAGCCGACAGGAACAGATAATACAAATAGATCCATGACGTATGATACTGTCGATTTCCTCTTGACTGCACTTTATGAGGAATGTTGCTTTCTAAACTTTGCCAGCGTTGGCATCAAGAATAGGTCTGTATGTACTGATGAGTTCTCCTTACGGCAGCGCCTAGCACTCATCCCCCACTGCGATTATTTCATCGGAGTTGATAGCTTTGCGGCACACGCCTGTTACAGTATGGGAGTTCCAGGTACTCAGTTCATGGGGGCCACAAATGAGATAAATGTGGGTTACCCAGAATATTATCATACGGTTCGGAGAGAAGGATACCCCAAGAATTATGTTGCGTATCGCATGTCTGGGTGTTTGGATAAAAACCAAGGAGCCATGGCCTTCACTCAGGAGGAGTTGGCACCCATTGTAGATGAAATAAAAACCCGACTGAAGGATGAGAAAAATGCCAAAGATAGTACCCCCTAACTTCTGTACAGGCGGCATCAGTGGGTTGGCCAGAATGCTAACTCTGCCGGGGATTGATCCGGCTACAGTTAGCGATCTTACTAAGATCCCCACAGCACAGCAGCTTAGGCCCCGGATAGCAGAAGAAGAAGTTAATGTCGCCTATTATAACTTGTTTCTCACTAAGGAACCTGTCACCGAAGCGGAAGACGGCACGTTAAAAATGTTGTCACTCTATAAACGCGGGGTAACGGAGTATTCAACCCCTTATTTCCAAATACTCTATGTTGATACCAGTGCGAACTCTCCTGTGAGGGGCATGTATCAGGTAAGACTAGACACCTTTTTAGGAACTCCTGCATGGTCGGATAGGGACCTGTGGGCACATCCAGACTACAACAACGATTTAAATTCTATGCTTTTCTCTGGTGGCCGGATTGATTTTTATATGCATTCTGTAATTATTAGCAAGCTTGATACCTTGTGTATGAAATGCCCACTGCCGGAGGCGCTACGTGTCACCACATTCCCATGTATCCAGGCTGCCTTTGATCGTAATAATTATGTCTATATGACAACGGAAAATGGAACCACAAGGCTCCTGAGTGTCGCGAACTTAGTTGTGGGGGATATCTGGGGAGCAGACGAGATATTTAGTCAGAGATACGTTTCATTCTCAAAACTGAATCTATTACCGGAGTAAGGTAATGTCTAAGAAGATTGCGATTGTAGGCGGTGGTATCGCCGGACTAACCGCAGCTTACCTCTTACGTAAGAAATACCAAATAACTATCTATGAAAAGGGCGACCGTGTAGGTGGGAATGCCTATACACATGTTACTTTTGAGGGCAACAAGTATGATATGGCAGTCGCAGTCTTTATGAAGAGTCGCTATCCTCTATTTTATAAATTACTACGTGAACTTGGTTTAAAGACGTTGAAGATACCAGGTCTTTATATGGCGTATCACAACCTTGACACAACTACTGGCATTTACCTGAACACCAGTCTTAAGGGATTACACACGCAGAGGTATGATGTTCTTCGCCCCAAGAACCTTCTTCGTTTATACTCCATGGCCAGAAAGATCAATCGAGCAGTTAAAGATGGAATTGGTGAAAGCCTTACGTTGGATCAATTGTGTACGAAGCATTTTAAATTTGATGAATATCAACGAACCATTCTGATCTGTACTTTATCTCTTCTTGCCTCCATGTCAGTCGATCAAGTGTTAGCGGCACCTGGGGACTTCCTCATAAAAAAACTGTATACTTATAGGCTGTTTACTTCAGAAGCTTTTTTCAACCTAGAACTCGTCCGTGGGACCACACTAAGGTATGTTAGCAAGCTGGCAGAAGTCCTCAAGCAGGAGATTGTATTAAACTCAAACATCAAATCTATTGTCCGACATCCTCTAAAGATAGAGATAATACTCAATGACAACACATCTCAGTTCTATGACAAGGTAATACTGGCGACGGGGGCCGATGAAGCCCTTAACCTATTAGACAAACCTGACACTACAGAATGTGAACTATTGGGGCCGTGGACCTATAATGAGCTTCCGATAGTATTACATACGGATGGTAGCCACCTCCCAGATAGTACTTTGTGGGGGGTGTTTAATCTGCTCTATACAGGTTCTGGCAGTACCCTTAAGACCTCTGTAAATGGGATCACGGCCCCTGGAGTGATTGGGACGCAGCACCAGAACTTCCCTATAGATGAGAACAAGATTCTATTTAATAAAACATTCCGTACTCCTATCTTTGACTTTAGATCTGTAAACACAATACCCCGCCTCGGAGAGCTTAACGATAATAAAAATACTTATTTCTGCGGTAGTTACTTTGGTCACGGGCTTCATGAGGACGCGGTCCGTTCAGCAGTTGACGTTGCGAGCCTTCTGGGGGTAGAGTTTTAGGAGAGTATAACCAGGAGGAAACCTATGAAACTGTTACTTGCCTTAGCCATTTTTTTGTCAACTTTGGCCTTCTCAGAGCCGGAGACTTTCGAGCAGGTTCCTTTCGCCAAGAGGGAGACCGGACTTAAGCTGCAACCGGGCTGGAGTAAGACGGCCAAATTCCGTTCTGCGCTTCAGACTTTGTCCTTGCCGAGGAACTTCGACTGGAGGGAGCAAGGAACCCTAACCCCTTCAAAAGACCAGGGAAGTTGCGGTTCGTGCTGGAGTTTCTCCACCGTAGCTGTGCTGCAGGATATCATTGCGCTTAAGGACAAAACACAGGTGCGTCTTTCAGAGCAGTTCCTCCTTTCGTGTAACACCCGCGGATGGTCTTGCAACGGCGGGGACTTTGCGAATGACATGCACGTTAACCCGGGCGCGGTACCTGAGAGTGAGTTCCCCTATGCGGGAAGACAGGTAGCCTGCAAGCAGGGCCTCTCGCATCCTTATAGGCTCGACTCGTGGGCATATCTTCCTGCCAGTTCAGAAGACGTCCCCCCTTCGCTTGATGAGATAAAATCAGCTATCTATCAGTTCGGACCTTTAGCCGTTGCTGTGGGGGCGAATGACGCCTTCTCCAGCTATAAATCGGGGGTCTTCAATAAGTGTGATGGGACTGAACCGAATCACGCTGTTACCCTAGTCGGGTGGAATGATGACGGCCAGTACTTCATAATGAAGAACAGCTGGTCCAGCAGTTGGGGCGAGGGCGGGTATATGAAAATCCGCTATAATTGTAACAAGATAGGTATCGGGGCGAACTACGTCATGTTTAAGGGAGGAAGCCCCACACCAGGCCCTGCGCCGGCACCAGGCCCAGCACCTCAGCCGAAACCACAACCCCAGCCTCAGCCGATACCAAAGTGCACCCCTATGCCGTACGCTAACGCGGGGAACAACTACCGGATCTACCCAGGACAGTGGGTCCTTGTAGGTACAAACGCGATGCCGCAAACCGCCTATATGTGGGAAGTGAACGGTAGAGCGAACCCCCGTTACAACACCGCAAGGCTTCGCGCGCAAGTGTTTGCCGACGCGATCTTCACCGTGTATGCCACTACCAAGTGCGGGACCGCACGTTCATCTGTGATGGTCATCGTCAACCGCCGTCGCTGACCAAAATATTACCAGACCACATTTTACCCTCTATGGTATAATCCTCCCAATAAGCCTTAATATCTTGGTGGAGGTTACATCAATGAGGTCGTTACTTACATTCGCTATGTTTCTGATGACACTGATCAGCTGTGGATCGCCGGCTGACGGGGAGGTTCTGTACAACGGGGAAGCTGTGCCCTACTCCGTGGGTCAAACTTGGGACCAGAATGGGTCTATCATTAAGGAGTCTACAGCTGCACCTCATTCTCCTAAAAAGCACATCCGTGCCAACCTTCGGGTAAAGAACTGGTGGGGAGGCGCTGCATACGTCTTTAAGGCATGGCAACCCGTAGATCTATCCAAGTCTGCGAGTATCTCCTTTTGGCTCAAATCCTCATCCCGAACTGAGGCAGTCGTGCAGCTATTTGATGCGAGTAACAAATCGAGTGCGCAGAATAAAATCAGTGCGACTACGTCATACAAGAAGTACACCATCTCGCTGTCAGCCTTTAAGGGGGTGGAGCTTTCCCGGATTACCTCCATTGTTTTTGCGGTAAGTGTGGCGGGAACCAAGAACTTCGTGTTGGATATTGATGATATTGGGGTCAGTCAGTCACCAGTACCCGTGCCCACCCCCACGCCAACTCCTACTGTCAATCCAGTTCCTTCTGGTACGACGATGAAGACTGACGGCCGTTTTCTCTATGATGCCTGTGGGCAGCAGATGGTGCTTCGTGGGGTAAACCACATGACTTGCTGGACCGATTGGGATGGCACACCCAGGGACGGCCTACCTATGTTCTCTGAGATTGCCAAGACTGGTGCTAACGTTGTGCGCATTGTATGGATTTATACAGAGGGCACGACGGTAGCGGAGCTTGACCGCGCGGTTACCAATGCGGCCGCTTCTGGGCTTATCCCTATGATTGAGATCCACAATAAGACCTGTGAATGGTCTACCGCAGCGGTCACCGAGGTCCTGAACTGGTGGATCAGCCCCGATGTTGTGGCGATGATTAAAAAGCACCAGAAGTATTTGCTGGTGAACTTCGCTAACGAGATGGGATACGGTGGGTTATCGAGTTATAGCTTTATTGCCGAGTATACGAGGGCGGTAACTGCTATGCGCTTGGCGGGGATCCGTACCCCTATCGTGATTGACAGCTCGGGGTGCGGCCAGGAGGAGGCGCAGATTATGAATAGCGCGCCGAAGCTTATTGCGAATGATCCGGACCACAATCTTGTATTCTCGTTGCACATCTATTGGACTGACCAGAATGCGGCCAGGATTCAGAAGGCTGTTGGGGACTCTGTCGCTCTTAATATCCCGATGATCATTGGTGAATTTGCCCACAAGTCCGTGGACTGCAGCACCCCTATCCTCTACAAAGAGATTATTAAGCAGGCGCAGCTTAACCAGTTGGGTTACTTGCCCTGGTCGTGGGATAAGGACAACGCCTGTGCGGAGCACAGTATGACCAAGGACAATTATTACGCATCTCTTTGGGGATGGGGTTTGGAAGTCATGGTAACCGATCCCAACAGTGTTAAAAACACTTCGGTGCGGTCCCAGTGTTTCTAGAGAGGCGACATGTACGCATGTAATCCCGGGCAACGGGCTCCCATCAACCCCCGCAGATAATCTTAACTGGCCAGTTGGACAATTATATCTCTTCCTATGCTATAATGAACCAAAGATCATAGCAAAGGAGAGATCTATGCGAGGACTAACATTATTAGTGTTGGCGTTTGTGGTGGGGTGCGGCGTGGATACGCGGGCACCGCACAAGTTCGTTCCAGACAATGATCTATGGATGGAGGACAGTCTTAATCTGTCTAACTGCGGTACCGATGTGCAAGAGGGCTGCGACACCCCTGAAATGGTCTTTAACAAGATCATCGACATTGGGCAGTCACTGTATAACGAGACTGCGAGACAGTGGGGAGAGACTCTTACTTTTACAAGGCTTTGGACTGACCCTACGGTGAATGCTTCTGCTTGGAGAGATGGATATGGCTCAACGGAGATCGTCATGTACGGTGGGATGGCGAGGAGACCTGAAGTGCTACCATTAAGTTTCGCATTAGTTATGTGTCATGAGCTCAATCATTTGTACGGTGGGGCGCCCTATATTGACTCCTCGTTGCGAATGGCTGCTGAGGGGCAGAGTGACTGGATGGGCGCACAGTGGTGTTTGTATAATGTAACCCTACAGCTCAAAGATACGACCCCCTTTCAGCAAACTCCTTTTATGAGGAATGCTTGTAAGGATGAGTTTACTTGTTTGCAGAAGCTTGGGGCTTCGGAGGGGTTGGGAAGACTCTTAGCAACTTTGGGCGGTGGGAAAATACCTAATTTTGAGACCCCGGATCCAACGGTGGTTTCTAAAACAAACGTGAGTTATCCGCGCACTGCTCAGTGCCGTTTGGATTCTTATTTCAGAGGAGTTATGGGTCAGGCACGACCTTTGTGCTGGTTTAAACCCTGATGGATGAATTTAGGTTCTCCATCTGGCAAAGCGTTCCAATCAAGGGTATTCTATAAGTAGAGTACCCTTGCCCAAGGAGGTTTTATGACTCCTACGAAGACAGCGATTGCGCTTGCTGGCCTTGAGACTATCAAGGATAAGGAAGGGCATCCAAAGTACTTTGCTGATACTTTTATGAACAATACCAGAACTTGGAAGAAGGATCATCCTGAGTTTGAGACGAAGCTTCTGGATTGCAGGGATTACAGAGAGATGTCTTCTCCGATGAAGGTGTTGTGGGCTGACCTGGAAGATGTTTATGCGGACAGGGGGCTTGATCGTTTGGTTATAAGTTGCCATTCTGACTGGGAAGGGCTTTATCTTTTCAGCAAGTATCGGAAGGAGTTGGGGGAAGACGACCGATATATTACCGTAAACAGGGACTGGTCGGGTATTAAATTCAACTCGGGGGCGGCAATATATATTTATGGGTGCCAAGCTGGCGGGAGGTTTGGCAAAAAGATGAGTGCGTGCATAGCCCAAACTATAGCTGACAGTGCGTGCGTGAAGGTTTACGCTTTTATGAGTAGAAGCAGCCAGCGCAGGCGCCCGGATGGGGGTTATGAGCAGCGTCCGGATTACCCGGGTTTGGCGGAGTTCATTCCCTTGCCCTAGGAGGACATATGGATCCTACGAAATTAGACTTTAAAGAGGCTTTCGGCCTGGATGGGATAAGGCGGTTCGCGGCGTCTGCTGGCGAACATGGGCTAATTAAGATGGCTCTTGCGGTACTTGCTGCGACTAACGACTGGTTCTTTCACCCGGATCATACCTCTGTAGAGGTGGTGTTGGTTTTAGTGCTATTTGATACCATCACGGGGTTCATGAAAGCCTATAGACAAAACGAAGTATCGAGCTCTGGGTTCTTTAGGTTCGCAACGAAAATAGTGATATACTTTATTTTGGTGGCAACTGGCGCACTTTTGGATAAGCTCGCTGAGGGATTTGCAGTAAAGGCGATGACTATAGTTGCCTCGTTCCTGGCGATGACAGAGGCGTTATCCATACTGGAAAATGTATCCGCATTAGGTTTTGCGATACCCAGCCAGCTTATAAGTGTGCTAAAACTCGCTAAGAGCAGTACTACTAAGCCCGATAAAGGGAAGTAGTTAACATTAAGGGGGGTTTTTATGAGCAAAGTAAACACGGGAGTCAAGGAAACCAAGGAGGTCTTGGTAGCGCTCAATGAGTTATCGATTCACCTTATTTCCATCTTCAAGAAAGGTGTTAGTGTCGGCTCAGCTGTAGAGCTGTGGAAGTTGTTTCAGGAAGACGAAGACCTTAAGCAGAAACTTGCGACAGCCTATGAAGGTTACAAAAGCATCCCTATTGAATTAGACCACCTTGACCTGGCTGGGTCGTTGGATTTGACTTACACGCAACTTTCCTACGTACCGGCGATTGCTGCCGCGATTAGGGATGAGGAGCCTGCGCCGGAGCCGCAGCCGGACCCTTTGCCGGTTCCGGAGCCGACACCAGAGCCGACACCGGAACCTGTACCTACGCCGGAACCCGTGCCTGTCCCAGACCCTATTCCTGTGCCAGAGCCGTTACCGACCCCGGAGCCTGAGCCAACTCCAGAACCCGAGCCTGTACCGGACCCTCAGCCGGTTCCGGAGCCTGTGCCCACACCCGAGCCTGTGCCAACTCCGGAACCTGTCCCCGAGCCCGAACCGGAGCCTGAACCTTTGCCGGAACCTACCCCGGTTCCGGAGCCCGAGCCGACACCGGAGCCTGTCCCTACGCCAGACCCTGTGCCTACTCCGGAACCTGCGCCAGAACCAGAACCTGTACCCGAGCCAGCTCCGGAGCCCTTACCAGTTCCGGAACCTGTCCCTACGCCAGTTCCCGATCCTGTCCCCGAGCCCACCCCGGAACCTGATCCGGTAGACCCTGAGCCAGTAGAACCCTTGCCGGTTGAGCCCATACCCGTAGAGCCCGAGCCAGTAGAGCCCGTGCCTGTGGAGCCTTTACCGGTCCCGGAGGTACCGGCCGGTGAGCCGTTTCCCTGTCCGAGTCCGGATGATGTTGGACCAGGCGATCCACAACCTGGACCTGTTGAAGTTCCAGATTCACCAAATCCGACATCTTCTCCGGTAGCCGACAAGTATCGTCCTAAGAAGCGAAGATGGTAACCTTTTAGCCCGCCAAATAGAGGCGGGCTTTCTTTACTGTGGAAGACTTATCATAAAAGCGTTAAAATCTAGCAAGGTAGATTTATTCCGTGTAAGATATTGATCATTCAAGTGATCGGAGAAGCATATGCCAGTACCAAGTAAGGCAGATAATAACGTCCCTTTTACAGGCAAGCGCCCACGTTACAGTGTGGTTAACACTACAGCCACGTGGTGCTATCACCACATGGGTACTGGGGTAACTTTGTCCGGAGAGGCCCCCCGCACATTTGCTACGGATGAGGCGAATACCGATCCAGAAGTGATTGGTGGGAAAGCCGAATTTAAAAACCTTACCAAAGGCGGGCTGTTCACTCTTCAGGCGAATGCGAAGCGCACGCTGATTGTGGATGCCGTGGACAATCCTGGTAGCGCTCTGATTCAGTTGGTGGATCGAAGCGACCATGCTCATGTACGAACTGCCCCTTCAGCCCCATTCAAGGTCTCCGCGATGGAAGTCATGAAAGTAACTGGTGGGAACGCAGGTGGCTACATTGGTCTTCTCTATAGGATAGATGGACAGGAGATCTGGTAATGGCAGTACTCGGCATGCCTAAAAACTCTGTGATTCATCTCACGATCGATTTGGGTTATGGGATCCAGAACGCTCTCGGGGTATCGTTCGACGAGGTGCTGATCTATTACAGCAAGAACGGGGGCTCTTTTGAGCACAAGATCCTGGCTGTTGAAGACTGGTTAGATCTGGGCAACGGATATTACACCGTAAGGTGGAGTAGCGGGGATATGGATACGCTGGGAGAGTTTTCCTTTAGGTCTCTCTGTCCCTATGCCAACGAAGAGCGTTTTGAGAAATTCGACATTGAGCCCGCGCCACTAGGCGGGGATGCTCAGGCGCCAGTCTGCATCGTCACTGGAAATCTCGTCGACATAGGCGGGGATCCCTCCCACTCGTGTCAGGTGGTCTTCAGACCTCAGTACGTGCCCGGGGTTGCAGGTTATTCACTAATTTCTGCTGACCTTATCAGGACTTATCCCGATGCTTTTGGTAACTTCTCGGTTAAATTGTTGAGGAGCTCACAAGTGCTGGTTGAAATCGCAGGAGCGGGCATCAAGAACCTTATTACAGTCCCCGATGCGCCTACGGCGAATCTTATAGATCTACTACCGCCTATTCCGGCATAAGGAGCCAACGTATGTTAAAGTTAGCCAACCAAGTTATCGACATTTATGACGATACCTCAAGGGAAGGCATGAAGAAACTGGCTAAGCTAAACCCTTCATGTAACGTCTTGACGTCGCAGGAGCGGGCGCGGTTGGGGGATCATGACTTTGCGCTGACGGTGATTACTAAACAAGCGTCGAAGCTGAACAAGTTTCCTATCGCGGATAGGGACAGTACTTGGCTTTCGAACCAGTACTTTGACATGAATGCTCACAAGCTACCAGTCGACGCGCAGAAGATCGCGGCACAGAACATCATGGTGGCGTGTGCGAAGTTTAAGGTAGAGCCTTCTGAGACCTTGAAGAAGTTCGCGCAATCGGATGTCAAGCTGGCGTTATCAAACGTTTACTATGACCAGGATGGTGGGACCAAGCCGGTGAACCGCACGATCCGGATCGACATGTCCAAGTTAGCTCAGGTTGAGGACATTGGGAACAATTACACCCATGCCCAATATGCTATGCCTACTACGCTCCATGTTAAGATGGCTGCTAAGTACCTTGCGGACAATGAGTCGAAGATGCCTCTTGAAGTGCGGCACAAGTATGCGGCTGCAGTTCAGCGCCGTTCGCATGAGCTCGGGATGGGCAAGCAGGCAGGTGTGGTAGTAAAGTATGCAAGCGACCACTACAGCCCCATGGTCGATGCCCACATTAGGGCCAGAGCATCTTTGCTCGAGAGCAAACCAGACCTCAAGAATGTTATTGAGAAGCTTGGATCCGCAAAGAAGAACTATACCCCATCTCAGTTCGCCCAACTTATGCATGGTTTCGATAAGCAAGCCGGGCTCAACCGTTATTACGGAGCGGGTCTTACTGATCCATTCCAGGCCACATTCGCTGTAGAACCCGATCCCTATGCGGGGTATCGGTACAAGACCGCCTCGCAGACCGTCCTTGAAGGGGATGAACTGGCCAAATTGGTGCGGGTAAAATACGCCCAAATCAAAGAATACTTTGGAGAATCTCTGGCGGACGAACTCAGACGAGATCCAACTACGATCTTTGAGTCCCTGCCAAGAGACGCCAAAGAGATCATAGTAGGAATAGCTGATGGCACGCATTGACGACCTCACCCGGGAGTTCATGAACAAAGTAGCGGGGACTCAGGAGACCAAAGAACCTGAGACCCCTGAGTCTTTGTCTCTCAAACCTATACGGTTGTTAAAACAGGTCGTGCGCGGATCGGTGAACCCCCAACAAGCGTTCGGTAAACTGCTTGTGAGGGCTGCTACTCATGAGTTGTTAGACAAAGAGGGGTCGTTAAACGTCTTTAGCCTATACAGATTTCTGAACGATCATTACGGGAGAAGGTGGTGGGACTGGGAGCCGGAGACGATTTGGGCGGAGTTGCAGCGGGATCATTTCTCTGAAGGCGCCCCAGAAGAGATCAAAGATATGACCATGGCATTGCAGGTGACGGTCAACAGCCATGCGCCCTTTGAGCATTGGCATATATTTGAAAAGATTGCGCATGCCTTCAGTGCAAATCCGGTCAGCTTTAGTATTCTTCAGCCACTGGAGCCTGACGAGGCTGCGCTGGCGATGCAAGTTTTGTCCAGGATAAGGCCGGAGGAGAAGTACGACCGGGAAGTCCTGATGTACATAGCGGTGTGCGTGAAATCCGCAGGGATGATTTTGGCGCCGGAAGGACTCCTTCCTGGGGTACAAACTTACCTGGATGAGATAACATTTGAGCACGATCTTCGAGATAAGGTTAGAAATATATGGGAGAAAAAAGACAAAGCTCCCAGCGTAACCGATGCGGAAGAAATTCAAATTGAGCGGCTTAAAGAAGTCCATGAGTACGTCGCCAAGGGGTTAAGGAATGCCTAACACCGCACCAAGGATCTTGTCGGTAGATGGTATACAGTACATGTATGACCAGACACGCGGTAAGATGCTCTCCATACCGAAGATGTACCTCCGTGCGGGAATTCACCGCAGGACGGTGACGGACGAGTACCTGCGCCTGGAGGACGGACAGCCGGCAATGACCGTGGGGGATGCGCTTATCCGAGATGCAACACTCATGGGACTCACAGCCAACTGTGAATCCAACACCAATTGGACAGTCAAGATATTCAGAAAAGGTGTTGTCTCACCACTGGTTACAATGTCATTAGTAGGGGCATCTTATAAGAAGGATTCTTCTATAAATATGGACGTACCGGCCGGAAGTATTCTATTATTTAAGGTAGAGGGCACAAACATTCCATTTCCGAGGATTATTTTAGAATTAGCGTGGAAGCTGTAATAAGAGGAATCTTTATTTTAACTTGGGGGTCATTATGAGTTACTTGAGGGTTAGTTCTGGCGCAACCGCAGTCGTATTGGCCGACCTTGGCTATACAGTACCTGCTACAACCACAGCTTTTGTCATCAGCAGTCAGTTTGATGTCGAAGACCTGCAGAACAGCAAAGATCTGATCGCTGCAGTTAACTTGGGCGCGGCTTCCGGGGGCCTTGACGCTGAAGTAAAGTTGGACGGCACCTGGACTGCAATCGCATCTGCGGACTTCGACGGTGAAGACGTATATGCTGGATTTGCAAATATTTATGAGATCGTCAACACGGTCGACAACCAGCGGTTGGTCGACGGTAGCGATTGCTCGGTAGCTACCCAGCTTCACCACCACGATGCCCGCTATTACACCGAAAGTGAACTGAACGCCATTACCGGCGCATCTCTCATTGGCGTTGACAACGGGGCTTGGACTTATCTTACTGGGGATACTGTTCAGGAGGTCTTTGACTCCATAGACGCCTTTTTCACCGCGGGCGTAACCCTGGATACCGCTTACACAAACGACCCTGATGGTATCTTGAACGTCAACGGCATATCCAAGCCGTTGGACCTGCGTTCTGATAACGTCAATGATGTTATCATTGGCCGCCAGCAGAACGTCGGCTATGGGATGGACATCCAGGACATCCTCCGTGCAGACGTGAGTGCCAACGAGTTAAAGTTAGGATCAGCTTCAGTCAACAGTCTTCCTCGGGTAGACGTACGAGTCCTCACCGACCTCTACGTTGATGGGAACATTACCTTCGTAGGTTCCATCACTGATACGACGGTTAGTGAACTGAACGTAACGGATGCAAATATCCTGTTGCGCACAGGTGCAACCACTGGTGCAGACGCATCGGTACAGGTCGAAAGAGGTTCGAGTGGTGCAGATGCAAACCTGCGATGGGACGAAGGTAATCAACGCTGGATGGCTGGCCTCATTGGTACCGACTACACGATCGCGCTTTTGGAACTCGACGAATTGGTCACTGGAGTTTATGAATTCCAGGGTGGCGCCTCCACTGAACCGAGCTTCTATCTGACCCAGAAGACCGTGGCTCCTAGCACGAACCTTGGCACCGCCTCACAGATCCCGTTCTCGGTTGTCAATGGTCAGTTGGCGACGTACGACAAGACCAATAGCCGTAACAAGTTCCTGTCAGTCTCCCGTCAGTACGTTACCTTCAGCGGCAGGGACAACGACAAGGTCACTAATGAGTACCTGCGCAATGGCTTGTTCACATCTAACGAAGCCAGCACCAAACTCATTCAGGATGCAACCTTGGTGGGCATCGCAGTAAATACAGCGAGTGCTGAAACCTGGAACGTCCGCGTGCGTAGGAACGGCGTAGCAACCAACCTATACAGCAAGTCGCTGACCGGGAGTGCGGGCACTCAGGATGCTACACTGAATACTAACTTCGACGTCGGTGATGTGATTCAGGTATACTGCGACGGGACAGATGTAAACCGTCCTCTGGTTGTGTTAGAGTTTGCTTATCGTTACTAAAGAGCATGAGGTGGTAGGTGGGTCTTTATGTTTCTACAACAGGAACAAACGTAAGTATCCCCGAGTTGGGTTTTACTTTAGTGCACCCATCTACCGATTATGCTTTAAGTGACCAGTTCAGTGTGGAAGACATCCAAGGTGCCCCCACACTCACTACTGTCATACGAGATGGTACGCTCGTATGGAAGAAAACTTCTGGCGGTAGTACCGAAGCCGCAACCGACTACGACCCAGATTACCTCGAGGCCGACACTCTCAATACGGGTGATGGTGCCAAAGGAGACCGGGCCGTAACCTTCAAAGATCTTACAGGCGGAGGATTCGCCCCTCCTAAATGTGGCATTGTCGCAAGCGGCAGTTTTACGGGAACCCCGAGGACTGCTGCAGTAGTTTTTGTCACTTCGTTTACCGATAACAATTATACGGTGGTAATCTCCGGAGCAGACAAGAGAACGTGGTCTTCTGAAAATAAGACCGCGGCAGGATTTACGATTAACTCTAACGCAAGCCAGGCGCTAACAGGAAATGTATACTGGATTGCTGAATATCAATTGAACGATTAGGAGAACGTGATGTCACACTATGTAGACAGCCAGGTCGTCGAGGGTCTGCTGACCAACAAGAGTTGGAACACCAACGTATTGATCACGACAGTAGCCTCAGGAACACTCTCGCTAACAAACGCGTCGGAGACGATGCAGGTGTTCCAGGGGACGACCTCTGGGCAGATCGTAAAGATGCCTGACTGTACCACGTTCGCTCAGATCGGTCAGCGGTATCAGCTGCACAACGACTCCACCCAGAACGTTACCGTGCAGGACAATGCCAGCGGGGCGCTGTTTCTTCTGGAAGCCAATAAGCGCGCGTTTCTGACTTGCGTTTCCGTGGGATCCGCTGCTGGAAGCTGGTCGTATTTCCTGGTCGAAAAGACCATCCACGGAGATCCTCTTCT
>Ga0315284_10006352_pt1 | contig 16817 bp, 19 predicted proteins | sample YL17G09_16_MG_FD_203696 | JGI IMG/M metagenome (GOLD analysis project Ga0315284, IMG submission 203696) | Sediment microbial communities from Yellowstone Lake, YNP, Wyoming, USA - YL17G09_16 | ecosystem: Environmental > Aquatic > Freshwater > Lake > Sediment | place: USA: Wyoming | collected...
AAGCATGGTTCGGAAAACATCTTGGTGGACTACATCAATTATGCTCGGCGAAACGGCAAAGAGGTGTTGGGTCCGGATGTCAACAAGAGCGGTGAAGAGTTCACCATTGATGGCGGCAAGATTCGTTTTTCGTTGGGGCATGTAAAGAATGTGGCATCGGCGGCACCGGCGATAATGTCATTCCAGCCATTTACGAGCATGGAGGATTTCTACAATCGGGTGAAGATGGGGCCGAAAGAAGAACTCGAAGAAAAGAAGGATGTCGAGGCAGAACCCGATTGCATTGACGAGGCTGACGAGGGACAGGCTAGGTCGCCAGAAGAAGTCGAAGAATGGAAGAAGATGGTGCTCGAGGAGGTTGCGAAGGTTGCAAAGAAGAGGTCCGTGGTAAGGAGGCCCAACAAAAAGGTGGTAGAGAGCCTCATAGCGGCTGGAGCTTTTGATTGCTTTGGGTCTAGGAACGATGTCATGAAGGAATATTATCGGCTTCGGAAGAACAAGAAAGAGGTGCCGTCGGAGTATAATGAGGAGCAGGAAGTAGAGAGAGAGAAGGAGATGTTGGGGATATGTCTTTCGAGGCCACCGATACGCAAGAAGCATGAGTTGTTGATTCAGCAAAAAGGATGGGTGAGGATTTCTGATGTGGCGGATCATGCAAGCAAGAAGATTCGGGTGTTCGGAATGGCTGAGAATATTAGGCCGCATACGTCCAAGGCGGGGAATTCGATGTATATCGTTCAATGGACGGACGGAGTTGATACGATGAAGTTTCTTGTGTTTCAAGGCGGGCAGCAGTTGTTCAGGGACAACTTCAAGGTGGGTGTGGTCGGGGCAGTACCGCTGAGCAAGTTTGACGAAGGTGATACGAGGTTCTTCGATGATAATAAGATATGCGAGATGGTGTAGGAGGCAAACAATATGGCAATGATATCTCAGTATCATTTCAGTCGGCTTTTTGGTTGGGCTTTGCCTACGATCAATTCTATTCCGCAGGAGTATTATGGTCCTGAAAAGCACATACTGTTGAGTTTCATAAGGTGTTTTGGATACAAGAGGATTTTAGAGATAGGGGTTTGTCGTGGATTTACGTCCAGGTTCTTGCTAAGTGAGTGTCCGCAAATCGAGAAATATGTCGGGATAGATGTGCCTTTTGGATTCGTCACGGCGTTGCCAATTCAACAGGGGGAAGTTCAACGGATATCGGGAGAATTGGTCCTCAATGATAGTCGGGTAAGGATGTTGATTTTACCCGAGGGGACAAAAGGGATGACTGAAGATATTGTCAAGATGGGAGACAATAGTTTCGACCTGTGTTTTATAGATGCCGATCATAGCTATGAAGGAGTAAAAAGAGATACGATTCTCGCTCGACGGATGGTAAAATCGGGGGGCGTGATTGTGTGGCATGATTACAACAATGTTCCCGGTGTTACTCAATTCATTGATGAAGATAACACAACGGGTGGTGACCACATATTTCTAGTGGGTGCCACTACCGTGTGTTTTTCGTTTGTTGGTAGCAAATAGAATAAACAAGGAGGCAGTATGATACAGAAGGGGACGATACTTAGAGTTCGGACAAGGACGGTAAATGATGTGTTTGGGGAGGTTCTTTACGAGGTTGTGGAGACGGGTCTTCCGGCTCCGGAGAAGGCACGAGCAGGGGAGATGGACGGAGTGAAATGTGTCATGATGGGAGGGTCTGGTCCTGCGGCACGGAAGGGGTATTCCGTCATCGATTCTGATTATGAGATTCAGAAAAACATAGCGTCGGGTATAGCGACGATTGTTCCTCCAGAGAAGCGGGACAAGATTCTTGCCGTGTTTGGAGATAAGGCAAAAGATGGGCAGAGGAGAGGCGGAAGTGGTGCTATTGAGGTAGACCTGTGATTGTTAGCTCTGTAGAGTCGATGAGCCCTATAGCTGAATCTGACTGCGAAAGGGTATTTGACATCGTTGGGTCTCGACTCTACAGGGTTGAAGTCAAAACTCCGAATGGAACGATTCAGGTGTTTGACGGAGTAAGGGCATATACGGAGTCCATTGAGGTTGAAGATTCTGGAAAGATTGCCATTACTATCGGATCAAAGTCAGATACGATATGGCGTGGTAGGATTCCGTATCCGTATCATTATCTCTACAAGGAGAGGGTGCTTTGTGTTTTGAAGATAAACAAGATGCGTATGATGTCTTCCGAGGGATTGAGAACATTCGCCATCAATCATAATCTGCTGTGTCTGCCATGGGAGCTTTGCATTCTTATGAACAAGGACGAGGGAGGGTCCGAGTCCATGTTGATAACGAGCCGTGGAGAATGGGAGCGAGGTGATATCAACACTTACAATCGAGAGATACAGGTGTTTTTGCATGTCAGCGAAGAGCGGTATATGCCAGTTGATTTGGTTCGTAGCATCATGGTGGGTGAAATTGCGACTTGGCTGGACAGGTGCAAATCAGAGATGGTCAGAAAAGGGGTATCAAAGGTATGAAAACGGTAACAATAGTGGTGTGTTACTTGAAGGGGACAGCAAGGATAATGGAGACTTGGCTGTCGAGTGTGGCTAGGCATAGCAAGGACACCGAGTATAAGGTCGTGATTCTGACGAAGAGTGGTCATGCTGAAGAATTGAAAGACTTGGTTTTGTCTTATGATAGCGTTCGGATAGTAGAGGTGGATTTGCCGGATAATCCTCGTGTGTCCAGCCGGATTCATGGAAAGATGATTGATGAGTTCATCCCTCGTAATGTGGATTCGGAATTCGTTATAACGATGGATTCGGATTCCTTCCCGATTGCAGACGGATGGATTAGAGACATGGTGGGTATTCTGGATGGCGGATATCGAGTGACGGGGATTCTACATCCGTGGGCACCGCCGACAGATGACATGGACAAGAAATTATTGGAATGGCGGGTTAGGTCGCAGCATTGCTGGAACAACACGCATGTGGCTTGCCAGATGATTCGGACGGCGGACGTGTGGGAACTGGGGGTAAAATATGGTGAAGGGGATGATACGGGGCTGCTCATCCCGCAGAAGGCGAGAGAGAGAGGATGGGAAATCAAGGGGTTCAAGGTGACACGGTGTCCGAAGCCTCTTGTTGGCGGATTGGACCCTGAGTTCAATCGCTACGTGTGCTTAGTGTTCGGGGACAAGGTGTATCATCACGGCGGGTTTTCAAGGACGAAGGCGGGCGGAGATAAGCAGATGTTTGAGGGAGAGTTTCGTTGGGTCGAGGAGAGGATTCTGAAAGAGAATGGAGCGGAGTTCTTGTTGAATGATGATTTGTCTTACCAGTTCAAATTTGATCGAGAGGAAGAGGTGTCTAAGGAAAAGATGACAAGGCTTTTCGGACTCTCGACAAGGCGATAACGGAGGCAAGGATGATAGAGGTATTGATATCCTATGCAGCAGGGACTCAGGGTATTCTCGAAGTGTGTCTTGCATCTCTGAATCGGCATGATGCGGGGGAGGCGTTCAATATTGTTGTGTTGGCTGGGGACAACGCAGCTTTTGATGAGGCCAAGGATACTGCTGGGGAAGGCGAAGAGATACGGCTGTATGATTCAACAGGGGCACGGACAAGTAGTGGTAGACATTCAAGGATGTTGGATGCGGCGGTTCGGGAATCCAAGTGTGATTACCTGTTGACCTTAGATTCGGATTGCTTTCCGGTAGCCAGTGGATGGATTGCTGAACTCAAAAGGATGGTGGATAAAGGTGCTGGGTCGGCTGGGATTTTGTGGCCGTGGGTGCCTCCGCCGGATACCGTGGGTCAAAGCACGATAGAATGGCGAATACGGAAGAATCACAATTGGCTCAATACGCAGGTTGCCTGTCAACTATTGAGGACAGATTTTGTTCGGGATAACCATTTGCTGTTTGGTGATACGGACTCGGATGATACCAATTTTGGGTTGATGGACAAGTTGCATTCGATGGGAAAGGAAGCATGCGGGTTTATGGTAACAAGATGCGCACTGCCCAATAGTTCGTTGATAAATCCGGAATTCAATCGACATGTGTGTCTGGTATTTGGCGACAAGGTGTATCACCACGGAGGAGCATCTCGTGAGGTGGTGAAAGAGATGTATGTCGATGACGGATTGTATGGGGTGGCAAGAAAGAGAGTCATCGAAGAAAAGGGTGCGGAGTGGATTTTGTTGCCGGAGAACAATCACCTTTACAAGATGGACAACGAGGAGGAGGCGGCTCAGTTTAAGATGTCGATGATGTATCAGGATGCGGCTAGGTTCTTGGAGAAACAGAACAGTTTATTTGGAGGAGGATGGGCATGAAATTGAAAGGTGTAATACTGGCTGGTGGTACTGGAAGTCGTTTGATGCCGATGACGAAATCGGTCAATAAGCATCTTTTGCCTATTGGCGGTAAGCCTATGCTTCAGCATTGTGTAGAGAAGGTTCGGCGCATGGGCATCGAAGAGATAATGGTCGTGACCGGAGGAGAGCATCTGGGAGGCATTGCAGAGTTCCTCGGAGGCGGATACGACTATGGTTGCGAATTCCATTACCGGGTACAGGATAAGCCGGGCGGCATCGCTCAGGCTCTATGGCTGGCAAAGTCGTTTGTGGGGAAGGACCACGTTTTTGTGTTGCTAGGGGATAACATATTCAAGGACGGCACAGAGCACATGGCTGTTCAGTATGTCGAATACGTTCTTCACGAGATGGAAGCGATGATAGTCTTGAAGAAAGTTCATGACCCTCAGCGATATGGCGTGGCAACGATTGACCGGAAGAATGGGTGGAAAGTGAAGGAAATCGTTGAGAAGCCGAAGAGGCCCAAGAGTGATTTCGCCGTGACTGGATTGTATTTCTACGGGCCGGAGGTCTTCAATATCATCAGGACCCTAAAGCCAAGCGGGCGTGGCGAGTTGGAGATAACGGATGTGAACAACGAGTACATCCGGAGGGGTACAATGGGGTGTCACGTAATGAAGGGTTGGTGGACGGATGCCGGGACCCATGAAAGTTACAGGAAAGCGAATGAGTTGGTTCTTGGTGGATAGCGAAGATTGTGGCATGATGTAGGTGATTTGGGTTCCGAAGCAAGGCGTGATGAATTGTGGAGGTGTGGTATGACTGTCGTTTTCCCGTTCGATGATTCGGCGGTAGACAACATGGCTGGCAAGACGATGGTCTTGTCTACCAATCATAGGAATGAGTCCGTTTTCGTTCCGTTTGAGGAGTTGGAAGTTGAGACGGGAGGAGACTGTAAGAATGGATGTAGGTTCGAGGTTCTGGACGGCAAACTAAGGCTGCTTGAAGACAGCATGTTGCAATACATATTTGAGGGAATAGAGGCTCGTGCGGGCGTGCCGTATGTGGTGGGTTGGTCGGTGACAGAAACCAAGAAGGATGGGTATGAGAGAGTCACCCTTCACGAGAAGAAAACCATTTCAGCTTCGGAGTGTGGGGTGTGCGTGTCGAGTCATTTGGAATATGAGGATAAGACGATAGAGCCACTCCTGAAGTCACTCAAGAAGACTGGTTTTGAGATGTCGAAGGTGTTGGTTGTCGTAGGTGGTGATGCGAGAGGGGATGGTGAAACCAAACGAGATGATGGCGTTCGGATTATTCGGAATGGAAGCAAGATGTCGGGTTTTGTAGGTTTGTCCGAGGCCATGAAGACGGATGGGTTTGAGTATTGGTTGTTGGTCCACGACACTTGTGACTTCGAGAAAGAGTTTGTAAGTAAACTGTCGACGATAGACGTAGGGTTGCGTCCTGACGTGATTTTGCTTCGTCCTGTAGAAGACCATAGTGAGATGGGATTTTACTCATCGGCGTTTCTTAAGAGGTCGGGCAAGGTGTTGACAGAATGGAGCACGCATACTTTGTTGACCGCAATTATGGCGGCGACTTCTATCATGACGGTTGCCAAGGGCAAGATTTCGGAAGACGGTGACAGGGATGTCTATGGCACGGGTGTTAAGAGGCGGGTGTTGACCATTTCATCCGTAGGGATTCGCAAGTTCGAGGGAAGGATACGGCGTGGAGGACGGCCATAAGGGGATGAGGTGGCTCGAGAAACGACAAAGGCTTTTGAACGCAGGAAGAATGACCCTTTTTGGAATGAGGTATTTGTCGGTGATGGAATCGACATAGGGTCAGGAGATGACCCGTTTTGCAAGGAGTGGTTCCCTTCTATTCGTTCTGTCCGGCTCTTCGACATGTCGGACGGTGATGCGCAGTATATTGCCCGCTACGTTCGTGGCGGGAGCCTCGATTTCGTTCATAGCTCCAATTGCCTAGAACACATGGGGAGTCCGATAGGAGCTTTGGCGGGATGGTTTTACCTACTGAAACCGGGCGGTCATTTGGCCTTTACTGTTCCGGATGAGGACCTCTATGAGCAAGGTGTTTTCCCGTCGAAGTGGAACGGAGGGCACAGGTGGTCATTTTCGTTGTGCAAGAAGAAGTCGTGGAGCATTCACTCTCTGAATATTGCTGATATACTATCCCGACTGCCTAATGCTCAAATCCGGCGTATTCATTTGGCGGATACGAAGTACGACTATTCGAAGCATGGCGTAGACCAAACTTGGGAGGGCGAGGGTGTTGAGGCGTTTTGGGAAGTGGTAATTCGGAAGATGCCAATGGTTCCGAGTAGGTCTACATTTCTGCATGGAGGTGCTCGAGGAGATTTGATGTATGGTCTCGCTACCGTCAAGGCACTCGGTGGAGGCACGCTGTATATTGATCAGAAGAGTCCCATTTTTGAGATGAAACTACCTGATGACGAGGTATCTGGGATAAGAGAACTTCTGTTGACGCAGGACTACATAGATGAGGTAAGGGTGTGGAACGGAGAGGAGATAGGGTGCAATATCAATTCGTTCCGAGATGCGTGCGGGTATTTCAATCTATTGTCGGAGTCGCATGTCATGATGATGGGCATAAACTGCGACTTGAGTTTGCCTTGGATAGACGGTTCCAAGATACAGCCTCGGAGGGTGGCCGATGTGGTGGTCAATCGGTCTCATAAGTATCACGCCTATTTCGACTGGAATGAGTTAGATGGTTGGGATTGCGCTTTCGTGGGAACACCTTCGGAGCATGAAAGTTTTGAGAATACGACAGGCATTCGTATTCCGTACTGTCCAACAAAGTCGTGGATGGATCTGGCGCAGGTAATACTGGGAAGCAAGTTGTTTGTGGGAAATCAGTCGTTTGTCTATTCTTTGGCGGAGGCAATGAAGCATCCTCGTGTTTTGGAGGTGTGCGATGTGTGTCCTAATAGTGACCCACAAAGTGATAACGGACATGTTCGGCTGAGTCAGGATATAATTGGGAAGTATGTGTTGGGAAAGGAGTATCAGGACATTCGTCGGGAGTCCAGAAGTCCAAATTTCCAAATGAATTTCAGGATAGTCGAGAGGAAGTTGAAGTTGCCTGTCACATGTATTGTCATCAACGACGATGGTTCATCTGAGGTAAACCAGATGGTGACGAGTGCGAAGAGGAATAAGTATGTGGTGGTTGTTTCGACGGAGCCGGGTTCCTTCGAAGAACAGGCTAATCGGGAGGCAAAACGGGCGACCGGTCAGGTCATTTGTATCGTGGATGCGGCTACGTGTAGGGATTTTAGGGTAGTTGAAAGCGTGGTGTCTCAGGTTACGGGCGGAAGGACTGGAATGGTTGGGACATGCGTGTCCATGGGTTTTCGGCCTCATGTGTCGGGTCCATGTTTTGCGGTGCTGAAAAGGTATTACGACAAGGTGGGTTTGTTCAGCACGAAGATGTTGCCGGGTGAGTTGTGTATGTTGGAGATGAACCTGCGGTATGCCAAGGCGAAGTGTGGATGCAAGAGTGTCGGATTGCCGGAATGGAAATGCAGAAAATCTTTGCCGGAGTGGGATGAGAGAAACAAGGGATATGTCGAACGAGTTTACGGAGTGACTTTGTGATTTTTCGGTTAGATAGCGGGGTGAGCGAGATACTGGCGTTGACACCGGTATTGCGGGAATGGAAGGTGAGGGAAGGTGGCAAGGTATTTGTCGAGACCGTTTTCCCAGAGGTGTTGAGGGGTAACCCGAATGTGGACAAGGCGTGCGTGTCGATTACCCAATCTGATAACTTTTTTGATCTGAATTTGCTGCCGTGGTTTGACCTTATCAGGCCGCTATCGGAAACTTTTGCCGAAAAGATTCTAGGAGATGTGTGCCTGCAAGGTTGGCGGCAGGAGATGTTTCATACAGACGATGAGGCGAAGAAGGCAGAGGAGATGATGCCCGTCAAGGGAGGGGTGTTGGTGTGCGCTGAGGGTTTTGACGAGGAGGCGATGAATATCATCCGGTCCATTCCGTATGGTGATGGCAGGGTGGTTATGGAGACGACTAAGGAGCGTTTTGGTTCGTGGGGTGTGTTGCATGCCATGGCTGAGCGGGCTGGTATGTATATCGGTATGGACGGGGACAACTCTTGTGTGGCGTTGACGACGGACGTTCCGGCTGTGGTGTGTTACACGTCTCGTGACCCGTCTTATTTCTGGCCGTTTCGTGGTGCTGTTCCATTTGAGGTTGTGGCCCCATCGGAAAATGTTTGTGGAACGGCGAAAATATGCTTGGCAAAGAATACGCTTCGAGAGTTTGGTAAGATGTATCGACATGTGTGTTCGGAGAAGGAACAGTATAGGTGCAGAAGCGTATTACACTCGGATGAAATCGCCAAGGCAGTGAAGAGAATTTTAGATTCGGCATAAGAAAGAGTATCTGGGCGGGTATAATGGAGGAGCCAATGAAGACGGTAATGATAGAAGTCACGGACGAGCAAATAGCGGGAGAGTCGAGACCGTGGACTAATCCTTTTGTGGTGCATTTGCCCAAGTTGTCTTTTTTGAGTGCGGGCAGAATGCAGGAGATTCGTACCGGACTGAGAATTCGTTTGGAGGGATGGTCGAGTATTAGCGTGGAGCCGGATGCTCAGTCGGCGGCGAAGGGATTGTATGTTTTAGCGTGGCGGACAACGCCGGAATTGTATATAGCTGTGATGAGTACTCGGGATTTGACTCTTGTTCCGGATGCGTTTGGAAAAGACGATGGTCCGTTGTCGCTTCTTGTGACGGTTGTTGAAAAGCCGGTTGTGCCGGTTAGGTTCATGGAATATGGGATGAAGCATGGGAACGGAATAAGAGTGATCGTGGGTGATGCCAAGGAAGTTGTGAAGGAGGGGCATGCCTAATCTGCCTGTGGTTTGTGTATTCGGGGTAAAGGAAATATCGTTGAAGTCACCAGATGCTCCGGACTTCGAGACGAGGGACTTGGACTGTCGGTGTTATCCAACAGATAGTGGTATTTTTGAGGTGTTGTCGCATGATAGGCCGTCAGCGGTTATTTCGATAGGTCCTATTCAGACGTTTCAAAATCTGTCTCGAATGCCATTCATGATTCGAAAGATGTGGGTTCATTTTGAAAATGCGGATGACATCAATGCAGTGGGACATAAGGCGTTTTACTGCTTCTTGAACAATGCTATATCGGACAGGAATGGTCCTCCTTTGGTGTCGGTGTTCACTCCCGCTTTTAGGTCTGGAAACAAGATAGAGAGACCATGGCGCTCGTTGTTGGGGCAGTCGTGGTTGGATTGGGAATGGGTCATCGTAGATGACAGTGACGATGACGGAGAAACTTTCAGGATGTTGTCGGAAATGGCAAAGAAGGATTTCCGAATCAAGGTGTTTAAGGAGAGTCGGCCTTCTGGGAATATCGGGTATGTGAAGCGGACGGCGTGCGGAATGGCTCGAGGAAAGTATCTGGTCGAGTTGGACCACGACGATGAGATGACCCGAGATGCTCTGGCTTTGGTGGTGGAGGCTTTCGAGGCACATCCTGAGGCCGGGTTCGTATATACGGATGGTGCAGAGTGTGCCGAAGATGGTGCGCCGGTTACGTATGGTCCGGGATGGGGAATGGGATATGGAAAGTATAAGGATGATGTGATAGGGGGAATTAAGTATCAGTCCATTATCTCGCCCAATATCAATCCAAAGACGATACGACATATCGTGGCAGCACCTAATCATATCCGGGCGTGGAGGAAGTCGTTCTATGACGACATTGGTGGGCACCGGGATTTGCTACATGTGGCGGATGATTACGAATTGATGGTGAGGACATTCCTGCGTACTCGGATGGTCAGGATAAACAAGACGTGTTACATTCAGTATCGAAATTCAGACGGCAATACGAGTCTGGGGGTAAGGAACAGGGACATACAGAGGTTGGTTCGTTACATTGAGATGTCAAACGACGAGGCGATTCATAAGAGGTTTTTGGAATTGGGCGTAGACGATTTTGTATGGAAGGAAGGAGAGACGACGTTCTTCAGATTGCAGAACATTCCCAATCCAGAAGTGGAGCCGCATTGCACGATTACTCACGAGCCGAAGTGAGTTGTCGTATCGTTGCTAATGGCGTTTATCATTGACTGGAGGCTGTTATTCTTGCTAATGGTATTTACCGTGAGCAAGGAAACAATTCGGAAGGTGGCACGCTCGGGAAGCATGGTGTGTCCCATTTGCAATCTCAAGCGTGCATTGGTCGAGCATCACATTCATGGAAGGGGCATTCCGAATTCTGAGGCTTCGTGGAACAAGGCGTGGATTTGTGCGGCATGCCATGACGATGTCCATAGTGGGCGTTTGGAAATAGAAGGCTGGGTGATGACCACGGAAGGCAAGGTTTTGGTGTCAAGAAAGGCCGGGGCGTTGCAGGAGGTAATGGAGGCAGCCAAGCCAAGGCTGTACTCGGACAACGGCGCTGTCGCCGGACTGGGGGCATCCTCGTGCAATACAGAGGGCATAAAATGTCCTTACTGTGGTGCTAAAGCGAAGAGGGTCAATCGGTCGTTTGTGAATGGCGACATGATGGATACAGAGAGCGTTTTTGTTTGTGAGCATTATCCTTCCTGTGATGCTTATGTTGGGTGTTATCCCGGCACGGATAAGCCGCTTGGAACTTTGGCGGATGGTGAATTGCGGTCGTGGAGGATGCGGGCTCATGGTTCGTTAGACTGGACATGGCAGCATGGCGGTATGACTCGGAATGAGGCGTATGTCATATTGAGGGACGAAATGGGTCTGTCCGAGGACGAGGCTCATATCGGCAAGATGGATATTGATGGGTGCAAGCGGGTGGTGGACATATTCAATGCCTTGCGTCCGTGGAAGGTTCCGAAGCGTTCCTGAGGCTCCATTCTGGGGTCATTTCGCTCGTTTTCCTTGGCATTTCGGGGTGTCTCCGGATTGTGTCGAATTCTCCGGATTTGATGGGAGGATTCGCAATACAGTATCGGAGGGCAACATGAACGAGAAGAATGTGAAGGGTGGCAGCGGTTACGAGGCAGCTCCGGCTACAAGAATGCTGGCTTCAAATTGCGTGTGCTGCGGTCGTGCCCTTGTGGATGCGACCAGTGTGCAGCTTGGGTGGGGACCGGAATGTCGACAGGGTTTTGATGGTGGCATCGATGATGGCGTTCGGAAGGAAGCGAACGAGCTGGTTTACCGTGCGGCGATTGCGGCTCAACAGGGCGAGATTTCAGGGGTGCTGGAGTATGCGAACAAGATTCGGGCGCTCGGGCTGGACGTGCTGGCGGACAAGGTTGCCCGTCGGTTCCGCAACGCAGAGCGATATACCGAAATCGTCATTACTGTGGATGGTGGTGACTACCGGGTTGAGACTCCGTTCCGGCGTGGCAAGAAGGACGAGTTCATCGCAGCGTGGCGGTCGATTCCGGGTCGCCGGTATCGTGACGAGGCCAATTACATTCCGATAGCGCAGGGCAAGGCGCTGTATGAGGTTCTCAAGCAGTTCTTCGGCGGCAAGGTGGCGAAGGGACCCAAGGGCATTTTCAAGATTCCGGAGCCTGCTCCGGTTCCGAAGCAGGACGAGCTGAATCTGACGGCTTAGGTTGGGAGTCAAAGGAAGGGAAATGAAAAAGGAAGACTTTGATAAGGCGTGTTGGGAAGTGCCTCTTTACATGGCAAGGTTTCGCATCACCAGCGTTCCTCCGTGGATGGCAAGCACGGGCGTGGTCAAGGGCGATATGTATCTGTATCATCATAACGGCGTAATGATTCCGGAGAAGAGGCCGGGGGACAACGTGCATCCGTACCCGTCGCACTTTGAGTTCGTGGGATACGTGCGGGTGAAGGAGACAGGGTTCAAGTGCGAGTACGAGATTATTGAGGAGAAGGCGGGATGAAATTTCTGGTTCAAATTCTCGGCAAGGAACCGGTGGCCATGAGGAAGAAGTGGCGCAAGGTTGAAGCCGGGAGTTTCGGGGATGCCATTTGGAAGGTGCTCAGAAAGAAGTCCAAGGCGGTGCCCAGAATGAAGCGCATGTGTGGCGGCAACCTGTATGTGGTGGTCGCTTCGGTGACGATTGATGGCGAGAAAAATGTTCGGGATAACGGAATGCCTGTGGTCGTTCATGGGTATAATGTAGAGTTGAAGAACACGGCAGCGTGAGACTATGAATATTGCTTTGTGGAGCAAGGAACGTAAGGAATACTACATTGCCTCGGTCAAGGAGCATTCCAATGCGCCGGGCCGGTTTGTAGCGAGTGGCAAGAGGATATCTGAAGACGGGCATATGATTGAGCATGGCATGTCCTTCGATTTTGATTCAGAACAGAATGCTAGGGTTCGATGTCGGGGACTGGCGAAGATGAAGAGGCGGAAGAAGGGGATGGTCGAGGTGCCTCTGGATAAGTTGACGACGGCTGTTCAGGCTCATTTGGCGGTACCGTCCGACATGCAGGTATCTCCTCAGGAGATGGTGTTGATAATACTGAATGCCAAGTCTGAGCGATACGTGACGCTCAAGAGCGTGTCGGGCATCGAGGAGCAGTTCGATACCAACATCGAGTATTTGGGGTTCGATGTGGATGAGGAGAACGATGTCGTGAAGGTTTACGACCGGTTCGGCGTGTTGCGGGAAGTGTTCCGTGATCGTGTCGCAACTATCAAACCGACCGAGAGGGCGTTGGAGGTTACGAAATGAAATACGCAGTAGCCTACAGGATAAAGGAATGGAAGAACGAGAAGGTGGACGGACAGTGGGAGCGGAGGGAAGTCGACACCGACAAATGGATTTTTCTGAAGTTCGTGCCGTCGGATCAGTACCCGCTTGGTTTGTTCGGGTGTGGCATGAAGCGGTTTGATGACTTCCAATCGGCAGATGGGGTGAGGATTGCCATCGTTGTCCGAAAGCATTCAAACTTGGGTGAGGCAGGGTGGCCGTTTAATCCGGATGCGGAGATGGAACCGTGGGCGGCATCGATCAAGGTAGTGACAATCCCAGACGAGGCAATAGCCAAGTTTGATGCAGCTCGGGTGTTGCTGAATGAGTTTGATGCCCACGACCGAGAGCATGGACTGAGAGGAAACGACGGACTACTGTTCAAGCGGGGGCGTGAGGTGGGAGAGTTGGGGCGAGAGGCGGAGAAGATTTTGCTCAGCCATTTGCAGGCAGCGTAGGAAACGGGTATGTCTTGGTTTACGTTGAAAGACCAGCCGGTTCGTAAGAAGCGTAAGGGCATTTGGATTCGCTACGGGTCCAATCCGGACGTGTTGAAGGTCATCAAGAAGACGGGATTGATGCGCTCGACGGACACCATCGAGTGGGTGTCGATTCACGAGTTGAGGCCGGACAACAAGGTGATGTTGGAGGTGTGGTGTATTTCGCTGGTGGACTGCATTCGGCAGAAGCATCGGCATAACGTGTTCCATGTCATCGTGGACGAGAACCCGGAATGGGTTTGCGAGGGAGACCTCGGGAGGGGACTAAAATGAGCAGGACGGTATCGAATGTAATCACGTTGGACGAGTTTAAGGCGCTCATCGCCTATCAGTGGTCAAAGCACGAGGACTTCTGGAACGACGTAGGAGACTGGTCCGACGAGAAACCAGTCAAGGGCATGAAGCCGATGAGTTTTCTGAAGACGAGTGGATTCTGTGGCGGAAGGGACCTAACGCCGGAAGTGAAGAAGGACTTGGACAAGGTCCAGTTCGACATGGAGAATCGTGAGTGGGAGGGCGGTGAGGATAACTCCTACGACGGCTTCGAGAAAATCACAGGATTCCATACGCTGCCCAACGGCATGCCGTATCTCGGTTGCTGTGCGGGTGGCGATTGGGAGAGTCCTTTGTTCTACCTAATCTACTTTGATGGTAAGAAGCTCCGGGGATACATTCCGACGGACGGCAATACGTGGAACACCGACACCAAGACGGCCTACGGTAGTGAGCAAGACGTGACGGATACCGAGGATGCCGGTGAGAAGGCGTATACCGCCAACCTCAAGAAACGATTCGGGGTGGATGACAAGAACTCGGCAGAGCCGGACGACAAGGCTATTATCAAGGACATCGAGAGTAGAATCACCATCGTCAAGGGGTATTCGCCGAAGCCCAAGGGCATGGAAGACATCGATTGGGTTGAAATTGAGAAGGCTGTGGGGAAGGCGGAGGTTGAAGAGAAGGAGTTCGAGAAGAACCAAGATGATCGCAAGGGGGCATGTCACGATTCGAAGTGTTCGTGTCATACGGCGGGTGCTGCTCAGGCTCCTGCGGTGTCTCAACCGATTCCGATGGACCCTGATGATATATTGGAGGAGTTGGACAGGGTGGTGGTAAGCGGCGGTGATTTCCTGAGTGCTGTTCACGAGCTGCGGGGGATATTGGAGGGCGGGACTATTCCGGTGGATAAGGTGAAGATTGCGAGGGACGTGAAGCTCAGGGATGTGGTGGCGAGGTTTGTGAAGGTATCGATGGCCATTGAAAACATGAAGTGAGAAGACCGAAAGAAAAAGCATAGTGGTCACAAGAAAGGGCCTCCGGATGGGTATAATGTATCTGGAGGCTCTATTGTATGATAAAGAGAATTGAACTGAAGGATTTTGAGTCGCACGAGCATACCGTCATTGAGGACCTGTCCGAAGGACTCAATCTGGTATGCGGCGACTCAAATGCGGGCAAGTGCTTGACGGGAGATGTCGTCATTCTGGACAGGGATGGATCAATGAGAACCATTCTGGATATGTTCAGGCAGGGAGAATGGCATGTTCCATCGATAAGGAATGGAAAGTTTACGTTCGAGAATGCCTCGTGCGTGGCTGCGAATGGGGATAAGAATGTATTCCTTCTTGAAACGAGGAAGGGTCGCAGGATCAAGGCTACTGACAATCACAAGTTCTTTACTCCGTATGGATGGAAGGAGCTAAAGGACTTAAAGGCGGGGGACTGGGTGGCCATAGCAAGGCGGATTCCAGTGTTCGGAGTAGAAAGACTTCCGGAAGGTCACGCCCGACTCATAGGATATTTACTCGGGGACGGAGGCGTGATAAATTCTCTGTCGTTTACCAATGAAGAACAGGATGTCATCGACGACTTCAAAAAGCTCGTTATTGGACTGGGCGACCATCATTTCATAGAAAGACCTGCGGGCAAGGCAAGGATGATATTACCATCAAAGCCTCTGTCGTGCGTTCATAGGAATATTGGGGCATCAGGGTTAAGGACTTTCTGTAAAGACTACGAGCTACTCGGGAGTAAACACAATACCAAGAAGATTCCAAATATTGTGTTTACATGTTGCGAGAATGATATCAAAGAGATAATTCTCGGGTTGATGATAACGGATGGGTGGGTGTCCAAGAGGAAGGGGGTTGAAAGCTTTGAGGTTGGTTTTTGTACGACCTCGGAGATATTATCAAGGCAGGTGTCACATCTTTTGACCCGGTTTGGGATTGTGTCGGTTGTGAGGCGAAAGAAAACGTCATGGAAGTATCTCGGTAAGAAAAAGATAGGATGGGCTTATTCGGTTGATGTTCATGGCCGCAGATCGGTTTGCAAGTTTGGGGAAGTGTTTGGATATGATTTTGTGGGTAAGAAATCGGAATTGTTACGTCAGGCGGTTGAGGCGCACGATATGGATAGGACCATCTGTCGGTATGATGGCGTTCCTCGAACGAAGGAAATGATTGATATGGTGAGAAGGGCCGTAAGGAGTTCCGGAAAGAATCTGGCCCAATTACGAAAAGAGATGGGATTGGGTGAAAGGACACCACTCGAGGGTTCGTGCCAAAATCAGACTTTTGGAATGACATTCTTGGAGAAGTTGGCTCGTGCGACAAAAAGCAGAGAACTCCGAGGCGTCGTGGAGTCTGATTTGTTTTGGGATAGGGTCAAGAGCGTAGAGGATGCGGGAGTTGAGCCGACTTTTGACATTGAAGTTCCCAAGACTCATACGTTCATCGCAAACGACATTTATACTCATAATACTTCGATAGTCCGTGCGCTCAAACTTGTAGCCTATAACCAGTTTGACCCCCGGTCTGTCAGGGTGGGGGCGACCAAGTGCGAGGTCACCGTCGAGACTGAGCGTGGCAAGGTCAAGGTCACCCGTGGTTCCAAATATAACCTGTGGGAAATCACTCCGGTAGGAAAGCAGACGCAGTATTACGACAAGGTAGGCAAGGATGTGGTGCCCGAAGCATCGAAGATAATGGGCCTCAATGTCGTGACGCTGGGCGATATTCAGGTGCCTGTCAACATCATGGACCAGCTTGAATCCCATTTCATGCTGTCGGGTATCGGTGGCAAGGATGCCAGTGGTTCTGTAAGGGCTCAAATCGTGGACGAGATTTCCGGTCTCAGCGGCATCGAGGGACTTATCAAATCGGTCAGCTTGGATAACCATCGGTTCGGCAGGGAGGTCAAGGAGACTGAGGATAAGATGGTGGAAACACGGAGTCAGATTCACGATGAGAACCTGTTGGTTCAGGAAGAGGA
>Ga0315284_10006353_pt1 | contig 16815 bp, 25 predicted proteins | sample YL17G09_16_MG_FD_203696 | JGI IMG/M metagenome (GOLD analysis project Ga0315284, IMG submission 203696) | Sediment microbial communities from Yellowstone Lake, YNP, Wyoming, USA - YL17G09_16 | ecosystem: Environmental > Aquatic > Freshwater > Lake > Sediment | place: USA: Wyoming | collected...
TAGGGCTAAAAGTTGCACGCCTTCCGTGTTCTGCGGAATGGTATCGTCGTATGGAATTACGGGATTCGTCGCGGTTTGTAAGGCGCCCGTTTCATAGTAGACCATTTGGGCAAGAGAGCCGCTTGCCGGATTATGAGTGTGTAGGATGGTGGGACCACCGAGAACCAATTCCCGGTGGGCCACTTTTTCAATTTGTGCAGACATAAAAAATCCTACTCGATAGCAACGTCATCATAGCTGACATCGATTTTGCCGTCGGCTCCACGTTTAACCGCGATCACGGGGAACTCTCCTACCGCGGGTGAGGTCTTAATATATCCCCTGGCGGTGTCTTCCATTGCGTCGAGATTTGTTTTGGCAACACCAGCCGCTACTTTGGCGCTGGTTACTTCTCCAGCCTCGATTGGCCTAGCCGATGCCGTGACTGATCCGGCACGGGAAATATTATCTTCCGCATCGTTAATCATGCCAACAATCGCATCTCCTGTGAGTGCTACAGCATCGGGATCAATAGCAATTATTTGAATAGCCATTTTTTACCTCCTTTCTATGGTAGATCATCGTCGTATTCAACGATTAATTTTCCATTATTTACGTAAATATTCTTAACTCTATGAGATCCTATGGGGGGATTGCTTAATACTAAGGACGCTATATCTTCCGGTGTTGCTATGTCCCCCTTATCGCCTTTTAATCCCCGAGGTCCGCTGTGTACTTCAACAATCGAAATGGCAGACTTTTGACCACTAGGTAATACCGGGGGATCATTAAGAATACGTCTGGGCATGATCTCCTATTTTTTGTACTTATGAACCGGCCCGGCTACAGAGTGACCTCCCTTGGGACCAGCTTTTTTCACAAGAGCAACGTGCATATATCCTTTTCCACCAGGGAGAACAATGGTTCTATGTCCCTTAATCCCTCTCCGTTTCTCTTCTGCGGCAGGAATGGCACACCTCCTTAAAAAGGTATTTTCGTTGCGGCCTTAACTTTAGACTGCTTCAACCGATCGATCTCGGCGTGGGCAAATGTGGGATCGATGGCCGCGAGAAATTCAAGCGAGAACATCGTAGCGCCCTGCAGACGGATCAGCGGGTTTCCATCCATCCGCGGGAAGTGGAGGCCGGCGTCAAGATGATACGCCTGAAGCTCTTGCCGGATTGCCTCGAATTCAGGATTACCCTGGAGGTTCAAGACAGCTTCGAAAAAGCGCTTTCCGGGTTTAAAATTCATGGTCTATGCTCTCCGTAAGGCTTCGATAAACTTCTTGACCTTCTTCGGGTCTCTTAAAAATTTTGGTTTTTCTTCCTGGCGATAAAAAGCCGGACAGGTTTCTTTATGAGAATATGCCGAACAGATCTGATTACAACCACCTCGGTTCCCAACCGAACACATATCTTTCATGTTTATATCTTTATCCCTGATTGAAGGATCTAGTGTCCTGCCCCACAACCGGATTGCCCGCCTGATCCAACGTTGCCGGTCCTGGCTGGGACGGAATGGGTTGCCCCATTCCCGGCGGGCCCTGGGTGTTCTGTTGCTCGGGAACGATGCGGTTCTCGTCCAACTCAAGGGACCGCGCCGTGGTCTTCAGGAGATACCGGCGGCCATCCGGTCCCATGATCCCAACGTCAGTCGGATTGTTCGTCATCTGCAGAAACTCAATCCGGCGCTGTGCCTGCTGCTCTTTGGCCAGCAGAGAGATGGCGCCCTGGGCCACGATCTTGTGATCCGGGATCAAGCCATAATTCCTGAAATCCTGGATAACTTTGTAATAGGCGTTCTTGACACACGGAACGACGATACGGCTGTCGATGGCCTTGATTACGCCCTTGATGCCCCTGGCTGCCTGTGTGATCAACATGGAGAGTCCCGAGGCGGTATTTCCACCTCCGCCAACCTGGGGGTCTCCGTGAGCGTAGGCGGGTATCCCGCAATGTTCGTCGGCCAGGTTGCTGAAAAATTTAAAACATGTGATAAGGCGCTCGACCACGATCGGGGGGGCATAAAAATTTATCGCCTTTGAACTCTCCATCTGGTCATTAGTTGTCAGAAATACTCGGTATGGCCAAATCTTTGTGGATTCCCCGGGGGCCAATCTGTCTTTGTTGACTTCCACCATCGGTCCACTCGCCACCGCCAAATTGTGCATGATCGCCCGGGCTGAAGCGTTGCACGCCCGTTGATCATCGACGATCAACTGCGGGAGCCCCTTACCCCAGAAGTTGTCTTGAATCTCTTCGTAGCATACCCGGTAATAGGGTTTCTGTTTCATCGGGTCGTAATTCAGCATGGCCTTGATTACGCGAGTCCCAATCAGCCAGGCGCAGATCGGATATTCTTTCATCGGGTCGGAAATGTCTTTTTCTTCCATTCCCCAATCTAAAAGCAACTGGCCCTGTACTTCACCCCAGAACTCCAGGCAATCGATATTCTCCCCGATGTATAGATCCATCGTGGTTTTCTTCTCAATCATCTGTTTCGGTGCGTCGAAAAGAGTCCACTCCCTAAGACCACCATTGCGATATTGTTCAAGAACTTCGTCTATTTCGTCTGCCTTATATCCGGGAAGTGATTTCAATGCTTCGAGTTCTTTTTTCTTTACCCGAATCATATCAATCAAATAACCGTCTTGCGGGCCTGTCGAATTCGGCTGAGGGAAAATATGGAATGGAGATCTGCGCTCGTATTTCCATACAAGCTCATCTTTTACTTTGATTTCGTGTTTCCCATCTTGACCGGCGGTAATCTCTATTGTCGGCTCCATGCGCATCACGGGGCCCTTGATGATCCCGGCCGGCAGGCTCACCAGGTCTTTGACAAAATTCTCAATGGCCTCATACCAAGCGCCCTCGGTGAGATGATCGTCAACTTCGATCTTAATTTTCTCCGTCCGGTCTTTGGCCTCCTGGATAAGCACTTCCTTCATCATCTCTTCGAATTTTGGGACCATCATCCTGATCATCTTCAGGATTTCCATGGGGTCGATCTTGCCTTGTTGCTGGATGATCGCATCGACGATGACGGCGAACATCTTTTGGACGAATTGTTCTTGAATAGATCGGAGAATTTCGGGGGGCAGGTCGGGGTCGGGGGTAGGCTCGATGTCCCAAGGTTTGTAAGAGGGCTGGCACAACACGTCTTTGATCCACGCTTCTGCAGCCCGGATTTTAGTGTCTGTCAACATCATGAAGTAATTTGGGACATCGGCCTCCATGATTGCGGTCAACATATCGGGCTCGTACTGCCCGTCGATTTGCCGCAGATTTTTCAACATCACCTCTTCGATGATGAACTTTGACCGCTTGGCTTCCTGCCACCGCTTACGGATGTATCCCGCAAGGTTATTCTCGAACTGGTCTTCACCCTCGGTCTTCGCAAGCGCATCCGTACCGGCCCGGGCCTGGTCACGGAGCGCCCTCTGCGCGGTGACTTCCTGGGGAGTTGAGATTGGAACCAGACCTTTTGATTCAGCCATTATATTTCCTATTCAGGAAAAAGAGTTATTTTAGGAAAATGCCGACATTCTGGGCTGGGGGGTCGGCTGCACAGTTCCATGAAACTGACTTTCTCGCGCCGGGGTGATTCCCCGTTCGATTGTCATGCAAGCATACTGAAGGGCATCATGGGGGTGGCTGACCGAGTTCTTCTCGGGTTGGTCAGCGTAAATATCTGCACCGGCAATGTTCATCCGCCGGCGCTTGTACTCCCCGTTGAACCCTTTACGGAGAAGTTTGCAGGATGGGTCAAGTTGAAATGCCGGTTTCCCCTCGACGAGCTTGGTTAAAAAATTATCAACCGAAGTAAAGCGCGGCTCCAGAGCGTTCGAGTAAGCCAGCTTCACCGGGAACCCACATTGCTTCAATTCCAGGTAGCAGGACCGGGTTTCGTCTACTTCTGACCGGCGGGCCCCGGAGGGGTCACAACCGGAGATGTAGGAAAAACCGTTGAAGTTAGCAATAAGATACGGACGCACGGCGTCCCGGGCAAAACGAAGCAGCCCCATTTCCGTAGCGCACAATTCGCGCAATATGCGGAGTCGTCCTGTAGGATGATATTGGGTAAGGACGCAGGCCGGTGTAAGTCCGAAATCCCATCCAAGGGTGAGGTGAATACCACCACGCCACGGCTCCAATTTCTCCAGAGCGCAATGCTCTGAGTCCAAGTAATTCGTGTAGATGATCTTACCTTCCCGAACATACCCATACTGGCCGTGGATATAAACCCTGATATAATCAGCGTCTTTTCCTACTGCCAGATCTCGATAATAATTCGCGGGAAGGTGAGTAAGATTTTCAGCTTTATCTGACAGACCGGACGGTTGATGAAAATAATCGTATTTCTCTTGAAGTTCGGGTTCGACCGGAAGTTTTTCTACGAACAGCCTATAAAGCCAGTGATCCGTATCGCAGGGGTTGGTATCCATGATGATACCGCCCCAGGTTGCCCCGCCGTCTCTCTTCGGTGGATATTGGTTTACACGACCGTCGAGACCATCAAAGATGATCTTGGGAATTTCTCGGGCTTCGTTGATCCAGGCTCCGGTGACTTCGAGAGAGAGTAAGTTTTTGACATGTTCGGGTCGATCCAGGGCCCGGAAAAGAATCTCCGCCTCAACGGTCGTTCCGTCCGAAAGCCGAAGGAACATGTTGTAGTCGGGCGTAGGATTGCTGCGATAGTCACCAAAATACTCCGGAGGAAACCAATCGTTAAACGTCTTGATCGTCGTGTCACGAAGCTCGGGATAAGTATTTCTAACAACAATCCAGCGAGTACGCCGGCGCCCGTGGGCATTCGGTTTCTGCTCGCAAGCCTTCTGGTAAATCTCCATCGTGCAGGCAGATGACTTACCGGAACGGAATGCCCCAACGATTAATCTCACCCGCTTCCGGCTTTCGGAAAAGCGTTTTAGGGTCGGCGCATCGTTGTAACTGAAAAATAGGTCATAGACCTGCCTGGGCTGTTCTTCCTGCATTTAGTAGCAGACCGTGTAAGAAGGCGGCCTCGATGGATTAGGGTCTGCCGTCGATGGATTAGAATCAGGACAAGGAATCTTCCGCAACGGATAAGTCGTTACGTTCCCATCTAAAGGCAAGGGAGAAGAACATTTGCACGACGCTACCCACGGCGCCCAGCACTTCCCACATCTCGGACAAATCCAGCCAGTTTGCATTTTGCTTCCCTCCTTACCTTTTTTCAAAGGCTATATCGCATTCGGACCCGTCTGCAAAAGTTCCCCCGGCCCACACATGGAAACCCAATTTTTTCAATGCCGTTTCGATCTTGTGTCTATCTGCCGGACATATCGCTGGCCGAACTGTCAATTTAAATTTTTTAGTTTCTTTGCTTTTTGGTGACACATTTCCCTCCTGATTTTTATTTCTGAATCACCACGTTGACCATGACGCCGCCACGATTCCGGCCACCCATCCCGGGGCCCCCGGGACCATGCGCCATCTCTTTTTGGTGCGCCTCTTCTTCCCTTGAATTCTTGCGAAGCATCACATATTCCGCCGTTGCATCCTTGACTGCACTTTCGCTAATTTTAGGATTGGCAATAGTTTTTCCAGGATGATCTTCGTCGGCAATGACCATCTGCCCGGTAGTCTTCACTAGGCGCTTGACAAGATTGGATTCGATGATGTCAAGATCCGGCCTGTTCGCAAGAGCCCTTACTTTTCTACCCCAACCAAACTTCCGTCCCCACTGGTAAACCGTCTCCTTCTTGATCGCGAAATACTCGGCAACCTTGGGAATCGTCCGCTTGTCTCCCATTGCCAAATAATGCTCAAACACCCGCTTCTGATCTTCATTCTCAACCGGACCAGCCGCAACCGCTCCAACCGAAGCAGTAACCACTGGCCTTATACGGGGACGGCCACGGTTCCCTCTAATCGGCCGGTCAGAAGTGGGCATAAGTACGACCGTCCCCTTTGGTTGGTGTTCTATCTGAGAAGGCAGCAATTCTACCGCCTTCACCAATGCATTCTCGGGAAACATTATAGGAGGGACCCCGCGGACTCTTGGGCATCATCCTCGGTGTTCTGATATTCAAATTGAAAAGCCCAATACGGAAGAAGATTAACCGGAATACTCATCCTAAGCTCACCACGGAAATGATCACCAAAATACCCAATCTCACTATCGGTGCTCCTCGGCATTCCGTTACATAACGAACACGTCCCTTCGACCATCAAATGCTTGCATCTCTTTTCTTTCATGTTCATAAACCATACCGTATCATACATCAACCATGTAACTATGTCAATGGTTTTTTAAACTAAAGGTTTCATAGAAAAGAAAAAATTAAAAATCTTAAGTGAAACGCCATTATGCGACTCATTCTTGTGTCTTCAGAGGCGCGCGTGTAAGGGGGAGCAAATATGGACGCGGTGTGGCTTTATTGTAACACCCCCTTGACGACTCATCCCCCTGGCCTGTCATGGGTGGGCATGGGTATATACTTTAAGCTGCGATCATTGGATGGAGTCAAAGTAAAACAAAAACAAATCAAAGCATATCTGTAAATAGAAACGAACCTAAAAATGGTTAGTTGCCACAGAGGCAGGGCTCCAGGTCGGGTAGTTACTTGACATGATTCTGGATTGTGAATCCGGTCTCTTCTTGGTGGCGGATTTAGTGGCGGTCTACCTGCGGGGAAGCTCACGGGGGTCCGGGCTGAGACCAATCAAGGAAAGTGCGGGGAAGCCAGCTGGAGCCCGAGCGCTGAGACCAATCAAAGAAAGAAAGAAGCAAAGAAAGAAAAGAACAATATACTATAAACAGATACAGATACAGAGAGGTATCCCCTACCGTTATCCCAACGGTATCCCATACGGTATCCCATATGGTAAGGGATACGGTACCCCTTAGAGTATGTCAAATATGAAACTGCGATATTTTTCGATGTTTTTAAAGATGAATTCTTTTTATAGCTCGGGCTCTTATTTAATCTCTTTCATCCTCTAAACCAATCTCAACTCGGTGAATTTATTTCATTCCAATTTTACGATTAGCACACCAAAACATTCTACCATTCATCTCATATGTGGAGAAAACGACACGTTTTCATTTTTGGTGTGTCTTTTTTACAATGGTATAAGTTATTGATATATTTCAGTTTACCTAAAACACGTAAATATATTGTATTAAAAAGTCTACATACCGTATAGATCCTGTATCTATTTGATCTACCATTGGTTACAATACTATGAAATTATTGGTTAAAATAATTGTAACAATTTGTGTAATTTGGCACCTGGATTGCTTAATAAGTGGTGTATTTTGTTAAACCGAAAGGCAGGAAACGGGATGGATAAATTCAAAGTCAAAATGGTTTTTATGAAAGTCAAAATGGTTTTCATGTTTGGTCCGGCTGAGAAAATAGGAAAACCGCTTGGTATGATAAATCATCATACCAAAAACCAGTTTTTGGAAGTTAAAAGACACTTTTTAAATGGAGGTTATCAACACCCATGATCGAACCAAAGGTCGTCGGCAAGCTGACTACCGGGCAAGGGGTTTATTGGTGCCGCAAGCTCCAAAGGCAAATGATTGACCATGTATGCCAGAGGAAATACTTTAGACGATCCTCCCGGGATTGCCGCGCTTGCTTGGGGGTTGGCAAGGGGGAGCGCTGGCCGGAGCCGTGGGCCAGCATCGGGAAAGAAGATGAGCAGATCAATACCGTGGTGGTGGGGTAAGTTCATGAGCGGATTCATCACAAGGCGACATTTTTTCTTGATCGTGAAAGTGTTTGGGGTGCGCAAGGCATTCAGGCTACTTTTGAGCCGGGACGCCGTAGCTCTAAATATTCTATGGAGAGAAAAAGCAAAATGATCAGGAAATTTGGTATCTACCCTCAACAAGATTTTAGGTTATTAACCATTCACGGTCTGACCTACCGGACAAATACGGGGGGAAAGGAACTGGCGAAGGAAAATGAAATACGCGATTGAAACTTACAAATGCAGGTTGGAAATATCGGAGGAATTGGTAACTATCCTCAACACTCCAGAAGCCGCCGCCCGCATCGCCCGTGAGATATTCAATGACCTGGATCAAGATCAGGAACATCTGGTAATTATCGCCATGAACGGAAAACATCACATCATCGGATTTAAAAATCTGTTTACGGGGACGGTTGACCGATCGGAAGTAGGCCCGCGCGAAGTCTTCCGCGCTTCCCTTGTCCTTGGTGCGTCGTTCATTATCTGGGTTCACAATCATCCAAGTGGGGAAACCCGGCCGTCGCCAGACGATCAAGTAACCCATAAATTACTCCAACGCCTTGGCGAAGAATTAAACATCAGGGTGTTAGATGGCATCATCTTGGGCCATGGAAAATATTGGTCAATCACCCATAATTTTGAAGTCAAAGGGGTTTAACTCTTTCCCCTGCTAGGCAGGGCAAAAGGGAGAAATGGAAATGAAAAATTTATCGGATGATGAGTACGACGAAAAAGGAAGATTAATCAATGGGTATGACTACGATAAACAGACATGGGTAAGGGAAGGAAAATATATCCGCTGTGGGCATCCAGAGGATATGGACTGCAAATGCTATGGAAAAATACACGCTGGGGAAGGTCCAGAATGGAGAAAGACAAGAACCCGCAGAGAAGAAGAGGTGGTGAAATGATCCGAAAATGCTGTCAGTGCGGAGAAGTCATGGGCACCAAGCCTCCATATTGGGATATGTCCATCACCGGGGGATTCTGCGATCCTTGCTTCAAAATAGAGATGGAGAAAATTGAGAAACATTACATAGGTCGTTTATATTCCTTGGGAAAAGAACAGAAGGGTGGTGAAAAACGATCATGATCAGTTTAAGTACCGCAAAGGCATTTATGATGGGTTTCTTTGTAGCGTTTGGTTGGACCCTGGGGAGCTGGATGACAAAAACCGCTATTTCTTATTGGATTGAACTTCTTAAACCATTAACCATAGTCAAAGGAATCCAATTTTGAAAAAAGCCGCGATTCTAATCACCGCTATTCTGGTCCTGTGCCTGTGCTCGTCATTCTGGATAGATTACATGCAGAACGTAAAGCTCAAAAACACGATTCTCAAACAGACCATAGATGACCAGAACAATGAGATGTATAAGCTCCGCCAGGAATGCAACCGATTAAGCAAAGAGCGCCAAGCCTGGATTATGGAAGCAAATAGACTAAAGAGGAGGACTTGTGAGTAATTTTTTAGATCATATCAAGGCCGGTTTTCCTGCCCTGTGGTTACAGACGCAGGAACCAAACCGGGCCATGGCAGAATATAGCGCCGAGGCCAAAAAGATCGGGTTCAGGTGCTATTCCTGGGACTGCCAAGCGGGTATCAAGGAGACTGGCAACGGGTTTGCCAAGCCCGAGCAAGACCCTGTGTCCGCCCTGGGATTTTTGAAATCGCAACCCACTAAGTCAATCCTATTTCTCTTGAACTTTCACCGCTTTATCAAAGCCACAGAGATCATTCAAGAAATAAGCAATTTAATAGAACCATATAAGGCAAGCGGTAAGTGTCTTGTTGTTGTATCTCCCCTATCCGAAATACCCACAGAACTCGAAAAGCTCTTTTCCCTTCTAAGATTTGAACTGCCAGACCGGGAAACACTTTTAACTGTTCTCAGATATATGTCCGAGTCAAGCGGGAAGCCCATGCCGAACGATGCTGGTGTAGAGCGGATCATTGAGAGCGGGAAGGGTTTAACCTCCTGGGAATTCGAGAACGCCCTTGCACTCTCGATAATTGTCAAGAAGGGATTCGACTACGAGATTATCTTAGAGCAAAAAAAGCAACTGGTCAAAAAGAACTCATCCCTTGTTCTGGAAGACTCAGACGAGACCTTAGAAAACCTGGGAGGTATGGAAACTCTCAAAGCATTTTGCCTTAAGGTTGCAAATTCTCCCTTATCAAAGGGCGTGCTCCTGTTGGGTGTTCCCGGGACTGGCAAGAGTCATTTTAGCAAAGGACTCGGGAAGACCTTGGGCATCCCCACCGCCGCAATGGACTTTGGCAGGATGTTTGGAAGCTTGGTGGGTGAGAGTGAAGAGCGCATCCGTGGCGCCCTTGCCGTGGTTGACAGCTTTTCGCCTTGCGTGCTCAGGATTGATGAGATTGAGAAGGGTTTAAGCGGTATCCAATCAAGCGGGCAGACTGACGGGGGGACCGGAAGTCGGGTATTTAGCACTTTCCTGAACTGGCTCAATGACCATAGGTCAAGGGTTTTCGTCGTGGCAACCTGTAACGACATTCAGAAAATGCCTCCAGAATTTTTGAGAGCAGAGAGGTGGGATGCCATATTTTTTGTGGACTTGCCCACCGAGAAAGAACGCGATACAATTTTTAATCTGTATCGCAAAGCATACGAAGTCAAGGGGACCACGCCCGACATGGCCGGTTGGAGTGGGGCGGAAATCAAAAGTCTATGCCGTATCGCCGCCATGATGGGCACCAAAATTGAAGATGCCCGTCAATATATCATGCCCCTGAGTCAGAGCATGGCCGAAAAGATTGAAGAGTTAAGGGACTGGGCCAGGACTAGGACAATACCAGCAAGCACTCCAGAGGCCGCCGAGAAACAAACCAAAAGGAGGTTAAACGAATGAACAATAAATTCAATCCGGGAATATGCTCAGCATGTGAAAAAAATGTTGCAAGGGGAATTTTGAAACCATGCGACACGCATAAAATCAAAAAGACAAAAAAAGCAATCTGTCCAATTTGCGGAAAAGAAATCGATGCCCTAATGAAAGACGTACAAGCTGAGGAACACTTTAGGGTATGGATAGATGTAGATGGAAGCTATCAAGAAAAGAGCGTTTTCTATGATATCTATGAGTCGTTCTTTTCCTGTGCTAAATGCCTCCAAAGAATTGACGGAATCAATCATTCGGAAGACGCCACCAAATTCTTGAAAGGAGAAAAATTCTAATGTCCCACGTCAGCACAATCGACCTGGAAATTAAAGACTTAGGCGCACTCAAGGCCGCATGCGGGCGCCTTGGGTATCAATGGAAAGAAGGCCAGAAAACCTATCGATGGTATGGCCGCTGGATTGGAGATTACCCTATGCCACAAGGGTTCAAAATGGAAGACCTGGGACATTGTGAGCACGCCATAAGCGTTCCGGGTGCCTCATATGAAATTGGAGTAGTGACCAAAAACGGCAAGACTACCCTTCTTTGGGATTTTTTCTCATCGGGAGGCCTGCAAGGAGTAATCGGTGAGAACGGGGGAAAGCTTAAACAGGCTTACGCCACCGAGGCCACCAGGAGAGCAGCACGCCGGGCAGGATACCAAGTCACGGAAAAGCGCACCTTATTGGATCGCCTGCGGGGAACATTCGGAATGCAGCAAGTAGACGGCATTCGTCTCACGCTTCGAAGAGGAGTCTAAAATTATGGAAGAGATCATTGTTGAGATCGACGACGAAGGGGCGGTCGAAGTAAAGACCAAGGGATTTAAAGGCAAGGGATGTCTGACCGCAAGCAAGTGGTTGGAAGAGCAGCTTGGGGCATCGTTAGAAGTCAAAAAGACTTCCGAATATTTCGCCGAGGAAGTGGGCGAGAAAGTGAGGTTACATCGTGGAGCAGGTAACGGCGAAGAGTAAAGGCAAGCCCATCGTTCTCACCATCCATCCATTTACGGGCCACATCATTTCTGATTGGTGGGATGAGGAAACCGGGGATTTACTCTGCAAGCTTTGTGCTGATTGCCCCGGCTGGAGATCGGGAAAGAAACCCTTAGATTGCCATACGGGAAATAAATGGTGCGGATAATGCCGAAACGATGTACGGTGATATGGAACGCTACTTTGGAAATGGATTCTTCAAAATCATTTTCCCGAAGGATTCAGAACTCTTTGTAAACAATGCAATTTGAAAGATGGACAGCAAAGAAAAAAAGAAAGAGAGGAAAAAAATGAAGCAGCTATTTAAAGATGGAATTCTCGTGGCTTTAAACATCGGAAAGTGGAGCGCCGCCAAGAAGCTCAACCCGGATGATCTTGGATTATCCAACGAGCAAGTACCGGAGTTTGTACGATTGGGGCGAAAGCTCCTTATACCAGAAGAAGAACGAAACAAATTTACCCAGATCGAAAACAACGCCCGGAATGCGCTTGAACGGAATAGTTTTGCTTTCCCCGTGGGTAATGCCCGATTCGTCCCGCGTCAAAAAATCCTTGAAGTTGATGCCAAACTCAGGGAATATCAGACCTCCTATCTTGGCGCAATGGAATCCTTCCTTGATCGGTATCATCTCATCCGGGATGAAATGCTACAAAAATATTCTGAATATCGAGATCGACTAGAACCTTTTTATCCGGCTGCGCATCAGATCCGTCGCCTATTTTCATTTTCTTGGAACGCTTTTGAGATCGGAGAAAGCGGACTTCGAGAAGGAGAAACGGTTGAGGCATATGAACGATTCAAGGAAAACCTGAAATCCCAATTCGATCAGTTTTTAAACGAGGTGGTCATTGATTTGAGATTCCAGGTACAGGAATGTTGCCTACGAGTCGCCGAGCGTGTAGCCAGGGGTGAAATCGTCAACGGGAATTCGATAAAATCGTTAAATATGATAATCGACAAATTCATGACCCTGAATTTTGTGGGGGATAACAAGACCGAAGGCCAGTTGAAGAGCCTGCGGGCAACCCTTCAGACAACCGACGTTGACGCCCTAAAAGAAAGCGAAGAACTCAGGAAGCAGCTTGGAGCCATGGCCGCGGGGATAGCCAAAGAGGCCGCAGAAATCAGCGATGTGAGCGTCGTGACCGGAAATTACAAACGTCGCCTGGAAATGGATTGAGGTGGAACCATGCCGATCATAGTAGAAAAAGAACACTGGGAAGAATGGTTAAGAGATCCGGAAGAGCAAGACAGGAAATGGACGTATTACCAATGTCCTTGTGGGCATGAAGTTATGAGCGATATTTCTTTCCCTCACCTAAACTGTCTAAAATGCAATTCGAGGATGAAAAAAATAGAATGTGGCTAAAAAAGGCAGCGGAAACCCTTTCAAGAATAAAGGAGGTGAAACCGTGAGCATCATGAGCGAGATGGAAGGAAAGTGCATGGATTTTTTCGGAGAGGATGCCGAGGTGTTAAGCACTTACACCCGAGCGCAGGCTATCGAAGATGGGGCATTGATCGATGTGAGCCAGTTGGCCAAGGAAGCCGGGTTCAAATACCCCGTGGCCGTTACAGGCCGGGTATTTCAGGAAGTCATTGTTCCGCCGGATGAGGTGAGAACGACGCAGGACGATATTGGGCGCCTGTGGGACATCCTAAACGTGCTCAGGATGGAGATCAAGAGAGCAGCACCAGGACAGAGCCGAATTGACTTTTATATTCTGGTACAGAACAAGCCGGGGAAGATCCAGAAACAGCCACTATATTCTATCTGCGGACCTGGGGACGACTTTGAGCCGGTCTTGACTGTTTGCATGCCCGACGAGGATTGAATCTATGAGGCCAGTGGTCTTGATCGAAGGAAAGAAAGCCGAGCACAACCCCGACAAGAATCGCCTGACATTGAGAATCCTCTTCCCGAAAACGAGTGGGGAAAAGGCGACACCAGGAAAGATCATCTTGATCAACAATGATATTCCCCAAGTTCTGGTTAGGATGCCAGCTCCCATCAAGGTCATAATCGATGACCAGAAAGGAGACGATGCTGAGTGGAGTAAATATTTAAACCAATGGTTTAAAAAATAACGGGGCAGTCTCGGGCCAAAATTTGGCACGCGGTTTGCAGGTAAATTCATTGTCAAATTATCAAGGGGCTGCCCCGGCCTCCCGCCAATTATAGGCGAGAAAGGGGGTTTTTAATTTGTGGGCCATTTGCCCTCAGAGTCCTTCGGTGGCGACGCCGGGGGGCGGTCTCCTTGATACCGTTGACAACTCTGAGGGCAATTCTTTTGCCCAAAGTCAAAATATCAAGGAGGTAACACCATGATAGGCGAAGCAACGAATATGAAGGATCACTTGAAGGAACTGGAGAGGATAGCAAAAGATTTTGACCCCACCGGCAAGGAAACGAATGGATTTTTTAGGACCGGTACTATCCTCTTCGCCCATGTTCTAACCGGAGTGGTTCGGGAATGGCTGGAGAAAGCCGAGGAGTTGATGAAGAATAACAGGATCAATGGAGAGGGATTGGATTGGGCAGAGGTAAGGGCGATCCGGCAAGCGTACCAAAATGGACATGGCGAGCAGCACGATCAACGCCAAGAGAATTTTAATCGTAAATTTGGCCTCCGATTTAATCGTAAATTTGGCCTTCAGGTATCATATTATTTTTCCTCTGATATTTTATCGTCATCCCGGGTGACAAACTTAAATGGTCGGGGTGGCAGGATTCGAACCTGCGCCCTTCCGGTCCCAGGCCGGAAGCTCTACCAGGCTGAGCTACACCCCGAACCTTAAATGCACAAACGGGGCGTTCAAAACCTTAAGCTTCAATCGCAATATATTCTCCCGCATCTACTATGTCGGTAATTTCCATTCCATTACATCCTTGATCATAAGTCGTATCGACTCTAATCGGGAAATCTGATCCATGTTTTTTTATGAAAAAATCGATAATTTTTTTCACTTGTCCCAACGTCACAGTCTCTCTTTCCATGTTTGACCCTCCAATATCCGCCACCGATGCCCGCCACCACAACTTTGTATCGGTTTGCGGCTTTCTTTAAGTTACTGATTTTATTGGTCGGGGCGAGAGGATTTGAACCTCCGACCCCCTGCGCCCAAGGCAGGTTATGTAGTAAGATAAACTACGAATGTTGTTGAATTTACTACAATTCAATTTACGCTGAACATGGCCGGGTTAGGCTTAAAAACCTTGTATCCGCCACCACTACCCACCGCTGGCTTTTCTTTGTTATCCAGAAGAGATCCCAATTTCTCGACCGGGCCACGAAGGTTGTCGTCCAGTCCATTGATGTAAATGTCGGTCGTGGTGGGCGTCTGGTGCCCGAGCAACCTCTGTAGGTCGGTCTTCCCCACGTCTTTTTTATCGTACAGATAGGAAGTGATAAAGTGCCGGATGGCATGAAATCCATGGTGGGTGATCCCGGCCCGCCTACATATCGCCCGCATCATTTTGGGACGGCGAGAGTATCGAGTGCCCGTTTTGTGGTTGACGAAAACGAATTCATCTGGTGTCCGGCCACTACATAACGGAGTCATAATATCCTTCATTTGTTGGCCTATTGGGATATTACGCCCCCGGTAAGATCCATCCCGGTTCTTTCTGGTATAGAGCGTAAGAAAGTTTTCCGTCAGGTTAATATCCGTAATCGTCAGACGGAGCACTTCGTCGATTCTGGCCATGGTGTAGGCCAACGTAAGGATGAGAGGCTTTTCGTCGATTGTGAGCGATTCTAAGAGCTTGTGGAATTCTTCTGTTGTCCAGGTCTTCTTATGGCGCGGTCCTTGAGGTAGTTTCTCGATAACCTGGCAAGGATTTTTGGTCAGCGGGACCTCCAGCACCCTCATGGCATAGGAGAACAGGGCCCCGAGATCCTTCCGATGTGCGTTGTATACAGGACTTGTTGGCAAAGTCGATAAATATTCGACTATCATAGCTGAATTTATCAATTCAAGGGAAATATCTGCCTTCAATCGGTCCAGGTGGTCGCCAAAGAGCCTATAAACGCGCTGCTTGTATTTAAATGTCTCGGTGGCATGGCGGCGCTCACTAAACGCGAGATAGGAGCTTACAGTTTCTAAATAGGTCATAGGACCGGAGGGATTGGATGAGCCTTTTGCGATCTCTTGTTTGACCCGGACCCGCCTTTCCTCCCTGGCCCTTCTGGCCTCTGCCTTGGTTTTGAGTCCACCGCCTCCGTATGTCTTGTTCTGGTACTCGAATTTGTACTTCCATAGCTTGGTATCCTTGTCCCTCCAGAATCCCATCGATGTCCTCCTTCCGGAATCGCAGCACGCGGATTCCGGCCGGGCAGAATCCCCCTAATCGCGCTCGGTTATCATAAACAGTTTGGAGACTAATTTGTAAGAGTCTTGCCACATCCACCGGCGTCAAAAGCTGCTCCATGGATTACCCCCACCGTTTTAATAGACAGGGATAATGTAATACACATTTGATTAAAAGTCAACTATTTATTAAAAATATAAACCGTGAGTGTCAAGGTATTTTTGCCGGATGATGAACGAGGTGATATTCGGGAGTCCGGCTATGATCAGTTCTGGCATGGCCTCATTGGTTATTTCCGATCTGGTGATGGCGTCTACCATCTTGCGCAACTTTAAATACTTTCTTCTTTCCACCTTGTCAGGATCAGAGACCAAGCCCGACAATTCTGTGGACGGATCAAATGAATGATCCATGCTGTCTGCCACGCGGTATTTATCGGGCCCGGCCTCCAGTTTGACTTCTTTGATTTTAAGAAAATCTTCTACTGGCACACCCTTCTTCAGCGCAAAATTAACCACCATACCAATCGGAATATGTCCGCGCTTGCTGAAATTGCTCAACGACTGTGGACTTACCCCAAGGTATTCGGCAAGCTCCGTATGAGTCTTGGCACCCAACGTCTTCATCATTTTGGGCACAATGTCATCGAATTTAAGCCTGATGTTTGGTTTTGGTGTAGCCATTTTATCCCCTCCTTTCAAACGGTTACAATATTTTAAACCAATTATTTAAAAAACCATTGACAATTCATTCTGCGTGTATTATATTTATGCACGTTATTGATTCTCAATTATGGCTTTAAAGTAATTAATCTTAACAAGTAACAAGATAATACACCAACGAGGAAAAAGCAAGGAAAAAATGATGAATGCA
>Ga0315284_10006357_pt1 | contig 16814 bp, 12 predicted proteins | sample YL17G09_16_MG_FD_203696 | JGI IMG/M metagenome (GOLD analysis project Ga0315284, IMG submission 203696) | Sediment microbial communities from Yellowstone Lake, YNP, Wyoming, USA - YL17G09_16 | ecosystem: Environmental > Aquatic > Freshwater > Lake > Sediment | place: USA: Wyoming | collected...
GGCCGAGCAGCTCAAGCGCGATCCCGACAAGGTCGTGCACGAACTGGATCGGCGCCTGCGCACCGACCTGCGCCTGACAGGAGACTTCTGCCGCGTCCACCCTATGCCGCATTCAGGGCAGGATGTGCCGGACGACCTCGATTGCCGGCTCGTGGTGCTTGATATTGATCACCCCTATGGCAAGGATCCTGGGTGTCCGGCGGAATTGGCCGCCAAAGCGATTCTCGACTCCCGCGGCACATCGCCCAGGCTGTTTCGCAATGCGCTCGCCTTCCTGGCCGCAGATAAGACCCGGCTGCAGGACCTAGACGAGGCTACTCGGCGGTTTATTGCGTGGGAATCGATCATCGCCGAAAAGGACACGCTGAATCTCGATCCCCAGCAGGTAAAGCAAGCTGAAACACAAAAGACTGCCGCTGATAGTGCTGTGACGGCACGGATTCCGGAGACGTACCAGTGGCTTCTCGTGCCTATCCAGTCTAAGCCTCAGGCGGCGATGGAATGGCAAGCAATCCGGCTCTCAGGGCAGGATGCCCTGGCGGTGCGCGCGAGCAAGAAACTACGTCAGGACGAACTGTTAATCACCGGCTTTGCTCCCACACGCCTTCGGATGGAATTAGACGGGATACCGCTCTGGCGCGGCAACCACGTCGCGCTCAAACAGCTTGTCGAGGATTTCGCCAGGTACACCTACCTCCCACGTTTGAAAAATCCCGCGGTTCTCCTGGCCTCGATCCAAGACGGCCTCGGGCTGCTCCTATGGCACCAGGAATCATTCGCCTACGCTGACAGCTACGACGAGGCATCCGAACGATATCGCGGCCTGCGTTGCGGCCGTCTTGCCAACATTTCTGAGGCAAACCTCTCCGGCTTGCTTGTACGGCCGGACATAGCCTACAAGCAGTATGAGGCCGATACCGCCACCGCCCAGGCCGCCGCTGTTGGGGCGACCGGCGGAACCGCTGGAACCTCGACTGGCGCTGGACCGGTTCCAGTTGCCCCGAAAGAAGAAAAAGTGGCTCCGGCGGAACCTGCCAAGCTAAAGCGGTTCCATGGCAGCGTAACCCTGGATCCGACGCGCGTCGGCCGCGATGCAGGCAGAATCGCTGATGAGGTGATTGCTCACCTTGCTGGCCTTGTGGGATCTGAAGTCACCGTGACGCTCGAAATCGCGGCGGAGATTCCAAGTGGCGCCCCGGAAAACGTAGTACGTACCGTAACCGAGAATGCGCGAACGCTGAAATTTGCAGATCAGGGATTCGAATCAGACTAGCATTCAGGAGATATCAATGAGGCATTGGCTGTTGCCAACTTCGCGCAGTGACCCGGTGGCGCATCATTTTCAGAGGTGATGGTCAGAGTATTGGCGTAAGAGTAAGTCAATAGTAGAAACACATGACGAACCGGGAGGCTTGCTTTACCAGGCACAGAGTGGTGACCCTGTGGAAAGGTAACATGGGTGACCATATCAACAGGCATCCTCAGCGGGAGGGTTACGAAATGCCAAATGAAGGGCCTAAACTCTCATCAGCAGAAATCACGCAATTATATGGAGCGTTGCGCTCAGAGCTGTACAATTTGCCAGTCCAAGAAATTCGCAATACCGCCGCCGCCGCTGGCCCCTGTGATATTGAAACAAGGAGAGATCTGCTATTATGCGTTCCCGGATCCGTAGGGTTCCGAAGCCGTACCGGGTTTTTGCGGATCACGGGTCAGCCGAGAATCCTTACCATACGCGAGATTGATGTATTATTGATGGCGATTATTTGACATTGTCCAATGTATACCATACAATATCTGCGTTATTCCAATGAATATGGCAGACATAGGACCGTATCCAATTAATGCCGGACGAAGACAAAAGAGGTCGGACCTTGGGGTCGAACTCGTCCGGGTGCTATCCTCCGAGGGCCTCCGCATATTCTCGACGGAACAGGCGCGTGAATTTAGTTCGCGCGTGGGCTTAAAGGACTCCTACCTGATCGAAGCCCTGTATCATCTCCGCCGAAATCGGTGGATTGTCTCTTTACGTCGTGGGCTTTATGCCATCTCTCCATCGATCCCAGGCTTTGCTCCCACCCACGAGTTCGAAATTGCCATGGCACTGGTCGATCCCGCTGCCATCAGCCATTGGTCGGCGTTGCACCACCATGGTCTCACCGAGCAAGTACCGCGGAAGGTCTTTGTTTTGACAACTGCCGCGGTCTCCATTCCCCGGCGGAGGGGCGACAAGGCAGCGAACCCCAACGAAGGCTATCGAGTCGGTGAGATGATCTATCGGTTTATCCAAGTCAGGCCGGAGCGTTTTTTCGGTACCGAGAGGGTGTGGATTGGAGATGCCCGGGTAACAATTACCGATGCAGAGCGAACGCTGCTCGACGGTTTGTCCATGCCCCAATATTGCGGCGACTTCGCCGAAGTCCTCCACGCCTTTGATGCACGAGGCCGCGATCTGGATGCCGAACGAATCATCAACTATGCACTTCGGCTGGGCGATGCCACGGCCAAGCGTCTTGGATGGGTTCTCGAAAAACAAGGGGCGGATCCGGGACGGCTCAAGCGTCTGGCCCAGGTTCCAATTAAGGGTTATCGAAAGCTCGATCCGACTGGCCCCCTCAAGGGGCGTGTAAATCGCGACTGGATGATCCGGGAAAACCTACCCGGAAAGGTCGTCACATGAGACCTCTGCGCACACGTTTGGAAGAGGCTCGCAAGCTACACGGAACCCCCTGGGAGGTGCTCGAACGAGATTATATCCTCTCCTGGATGCTTGCCGGTATTTACCATGGGCCGCCCCTCCGCGACACGCTCGTATTCAAGGGCGGCACGGCGCTCAAGAAGTGCTACTTCGGTGATTATCGCTTTTCCGAAGATCTGGATTTCACAGGTCTGCCTGGTGTGCCGACCGGCAGGGCTATGGAAGAGGCGATCTTTCGAGCCTGCGATGCCGCGGCTAAAATTCTCGATGAATATGCGCCCGTAGAGATCGTGGGTGAACGCTACACCGAAAAGGAGCCGCACCCCGGAAATCAGGAAGCGTTCATAATCCGAGCTCGCTTTCCATGGCAGAAGCAGCCGCACACGCGCCTAATGATTGAAACAACAGTGGACGAGAGTTTACTGAAACCTCCTGAATATAGGAAAGTGATTCATGAATACGGCGAGCCGCTCGATGCCGTTGTTCGAGTGTACGCCCTCGAGGAGATCGTCGCAGAAAAATTACGTGCCATTCTCCAACACTTCGAGAGGTTTGAAATACGTGGTTGGAGTCGTTCGAGTGCTGCGACCGCGTCAACCCACACGTCCATGATGTGCCGGCTGCGGTCCCCGGCAGAAGCAAGCTCGAGGAGAAAATCAAGTGCTTCGTCGCACCGGCCATAGCCCAAAGCGGTTACCACGTCCCGCAACTCGTAAGGAATGGATTTCAGTGCCGAGACCTCCTCGCGCCCGAGCCTCGCGGCCTCTTTTGACCCTTTCGATATCTGCCCGAATCAGATCCCGCAGATCCGCCATGTCTTCGGGTTCTCCGACGAGTGCCTTTAAAAACCGAATGGCATCGTCCTCTGCACCGATCCAGGCAAGTCCTTTGATCGCCGCTTCCTTCACCTTTAAGCTGGGATCAGCGAGCGCGAATGACACGACCTCCGAAACATTGCGGTTATGCAGAATCTCGGAGACGAACCCTACTCGGGCTTCGTCCTTCCAGTACCTCACAGCATCAGTCCAATTCGGACCCAGGCTCGACAGGTGGAACTCGCTCCACGCACGATACGCGCCGAGTCGGTCCTGCTGGCTCTCGCCGGAAAGGATCGGCACGATAATGTCCCGGAACTCGTCCGAACCGCTCGCCAGCATTGCCGCAAGCGCCAGCTGCCGATAGTGTTCCTCCGGAACTGAGTACAGCGCGCGCAACCTCCCGACAACCGCCGGGCGTACCTCCTGCCAGACCGATGCTCCGCAGAGTTGCGACAGCTCCGCTGAAAACACGGGATCTATTTGCAGCGCCATCTCCACGAGGATTCTGCCCGCTTGAACCGCATCCGCCGACCGCGACGCCTCGGCGGTTAGGCCGGATATGTCGTCTGCAATCATCCGGAGGACTTCTGTCCAGGACGGTTCGTTCACGTAGTTCTTTGCAAACACGCGTGTTTCTCTTTCATCTTTTTTTGCGACTATATCCAGAAGCTGGCGCCGTATTTCAAGGGCGGCGTAGAACTCTTGAAACTGCTGATGTTCAAAGCGGAAGGCGATTGATGGATAGTCGAGTCGTTCCAAGACATGGTGCGCACAAAGGGTATTCAAAACCGCTGCGGGCTCGGGCAGGGTGGCAAGTTGCCCGGCTTCCCGCAACCTTGCCGCGACGAAATTGGCGGTGGAGCGGGCATCCTCGTCCGAAATGGTTGCGCCTCCACGTGCGGTAACACGCAAGGCGATTTCCTGCATATAATTGCGTGCTCTGCCGACGAGCGGCTCCTGCTGCAGATGATTTCGATGCTCGTGCGACTGCTCGAGCAAACGCGTGACGGCATTGAGAACACCTATTTTGGTCGTGGGGATCGGTTCGCCTGCCTCAAAAATCGAGGTTATCTCAGAGAGAATGAAGGGCGTGCGGGTCAACCCATCGAGGACGCGGTCGCTGAGGAGCTTTTGGTGAAATTCATCCGCCCGGCTTCCAAGCCGCGCCCGCAGGTATGCCGCGCCCTTATGTCGCGAAATGGTGAGGAGTCTCAGCCGAATGGCTCCTGGCAGTGGTGGAACAATGTGGTGGGTGCGGGTCGCGACGATGATACCGGCACTCGGGAAAAGCCGCTCCAGCTCCCGCAAGGCGTGTTCAGCCTCGGACGATTCGGATTCCCCGATTTCGTTCCAGCCGTTCAGAAGGAATGAGAAGCGCTCGACCTTCTGGGCCCGGGCAAGCGCGGTGGGGTCGATCGAACGGGCCTGGAATGGCGGCATGCCGGCAATAAACCGCAGGATTTCCATCCCCGACCTCGTCCAGGCCGGCAAGTCAATCAGGAACGCTATCCCTTGCTGAGCATAGTGCCGTATCGCAAGCTGCACGAGCGTAGTAGTCTTTCCGCGGCCGGCGGGACCTTCAAGCACAATTCGACGGCTTTGCGTCAGGGCGGAGTGAATATCAGTTAAGAGGAAAACCGCCGCCTCCGAGCCGTCGCGACCGAGTTGGATTTGATTCAACTGGATTGCATCGGCGGATCTCAGGTTATAATCGGGTCTCTATAGCGCATAGTCATCAGCGAGAGGAGGCATTCTTGGCTGCCCGGACCGGAGACCGGTTTCTCCCCGAAGGTCCGCCGGAAATTGGCGAGCACAACACGCCGAGCCCAAGCCGCCGCGGGGCTGCTGGTCGTGGGATTGCAACAACGCCTTCTCTCATCCATTGAGGCCTTCGCCCGTAGCTTGAAGGTCAACCGGGCCACCGTCGAACGGCAATGGGATACGGCGGGTGCTCTCCAGACTGATGTGACAAACAAGATCAATCAGCCGGCCTTCAACCTTTCCATCAGCCGATCCCTAAACTTTCAAACAGCCGACCATCAAACTTCCAATTAGCCGATCATAAAGGTTTCAATTAGCCGGCCATAAAACTTTCAATCAGCCGGGCATTAAACTTGCAATCAGCCGACCATAATGTGGACATCCAATTGGAGTGCCGCGCTACGAACTCGCCGGCGTCCAAATCAAAATCTGCTAGCACATCGTCATAATCCGCCGTAAAATGACGGCATGGTTACCAAGAGCATCGAACCGCCGATTTATCCACGCATCTACAAACCGCCCGGCCGGAGCTTCTTCCTCTTCGGTCCCAGAGGAGTCGGTAAGAGCACCTGGGCGAGGCAGACGTTTCCCGAAGCTAGCCGGATCGACCTGTTGGATGAGAGTCTCTATCAATCCTACCTGGTCGATCCGGAGGTATTCGCGGCCGAATTGCGCACGCTCTCTCCCGGTGTCTGGGTGGTGGTAGACGAGATTCAGCGCATTCCCGGGCTCCTGAACCAGGTGCATCGATTCATCGAGGAGAAGCGCCTGCGCTTCGTCATGTTAGGATCGAGCGCCCGCAGGCTGAAAACGGCGGGAACCAACCTGCTCGCCGGCCGCGCTTTGAAGCACACGATGTTTCCCTTATTGCCGGAGGAGTTGGGTTCGGATTTCAATCTGGAACGGATTCTGACCTTCGGCAGCCTGCCGGTGATCGTGCAGGCTGAATCAAAAGAGCAGACGCTGCGCGCCTATGTGGAGCTTTACCTGAAAGAAGAGATCAGAGCCGAGGCGCTCGTCCGCAACCTGGGAGGGTTTTCGAGGTTTCTCCCCATCGCGGCCTTGTTCCACGCACAGGTGATCAACACCGCCGCCCTGGCACGAGACGCGGGAGTCGCCCGTACAACAGTGAACGGGTACCTCGATATCCTCGAAGATACGCTCCTGGCATTTCGAGTGCCGGCATTTGAGGCGCGCCTGCGCGTCAGGGAGAGAAGGCATCCGAAGCTTTACTGGATCGATCCCGGCCTGGTCAGGGCCGTAAAGAAACAAACGGGCCGGCCTGGTATCGAGGAAAAAGGGCCCTTGCTCGAGGGATGGGTGGCGACCTTGCTTCGCGCTTATGGGGAAATACGAGGCATTCTGGATGAGATGTATTATTGGGCGCCGGCGGAGGCGCGCCACACCGAGGTCGACTTCGTGCTGAAGCGTGGCAGGGAATATGTGGCCATCGAGGTCAAATCAGGCGCCCGCGTTTCCAGCCGGGACCTCTCCGGGCTGAGTGCTATCAAGGACCTTGCCGGATTGGTGCGCAGAATCCTGATTTATTACGGCCCCCGTGAGATGAAGACCGAGGACGGCATCGAGATTTTGCCGGTCGGTTTTTTTGCTCAAATGTTGGCTGCCGACAGGCTCTGGCCCTAGAATCGGCTTGGACACCCGCTTCAGAGCATTATGAACGGTAAGTCGGCGCGAGCCCTGGGAGACGACATGATTCCGAAGGAGATGAATGACATGCCTGCCCCCACCTCATGCGAGGTGCGCGCGAAGCTGGTCGACGCGCTCAGGCTCGACCTGGTCGGCCCGTGGGCTGGTCACGGCCTCGCCGAAGAAAAGCTGCCGGGCTGGGTGCGGCCGTCGACCTGGTATCTGACGGGATTTCTGATCCCATCCGGGACGCCTCCCGAGAAGAGCGGTGATGCCGATGAGAACGATGACATGGGAGAAATTCCCGAGTCTGCCGGCCTGGCTGAGGAATCGAGCGAGGAACGTAAAGCAGCCAAGAAAGGCTTTTTCCCTTCTTCCATGGGACTGAGCTTCCTGATGGCAGGCGAGTGTCGCAAGCTGGCGGTCCTGGTGCGCTGGGGTGATTATGAGCCGACCGATATCACGGGCGAGGACGGCAAGGCGCTGCCCATCTGGCAGCGCAAAGCGCGTGAGGAGGCGGTCGATTTTGCGATTACCGGTGAGGACCGCGACCCCATAGTCCGCGATGTCCCGCATTCGGGCGGACTCCAGCTCTATGTCCTGGAGAGAAAGATCGCCGCCGATGACATTAAAGAGCAGATCCCATCCGGCACCCGCTCGGTATCGGTGTTCCTGGTGAATCGCCGCGCGCCCCTGACGGAACAGCCGGACGTGGCATTTGCCTTTCAGGCCGAGATCGAAGTGAGGTGCGACTGCACATTTGTTGCGCGGCCGGATCTGCGCGGCGCGCAGGCCGAAGACTGGGACGAACGTGTCGCAGACCTGCACTATGCCGATACGCCGGAGTACGCTACGGGCCATGGGATATCTGCCCAATGGCAGATGATTGATGGCGCCTGCAATCTTTTGAGAACCTGCTGGATTCCGCGCGCTGAGGTTGAAAAGACCGTCACAGCGGAAATCAGTGGCGTCGAGCTTTCAATGGAAGCCCTCGGAGCCCTTGCCGACGGCGCTGCTGCCGAGTTGGCGCTGCGGCCGCTTGTGGCCCACTATCGCGAGTGGATCGAAGCACGGAAGTCAGGGCTCGGGTCGCCTTCAGGCACACGGCGGGAGACGGCAGGGGAGTTACTCCGTCTGGCGGGAATTGCCTCTGATCGTATCGAGCGCGGCATTGGGGTCCTGGCAACGGATGGGGACGCGCTTGACGCCTTCCGTGTGGCGAACCGGGCCGTGGCGCGAGCCCTGCGCCAACGCCTCAAAATAGACACACCGCAGTGGCGCGCGTTTCAGCTTGCGTTCGTGCTGCTCAATCTGCCGGGAATGACCGATGCTCACGATCCTCACCGCGAGACCGTGGACCTGCTCTTTTTCCCGACCGGCGGCGGCAAGACCGAAGCCTACCTTGGGCTCGCTGCCTTCGCCATGGTGCTGCGGCGGCTTCGTCATCCGGGAGAAAAGGGACTTGCGGGCGCCGGAGTGAGCGTAATCATGCGCTACACACTGCGGCTTTTGACGCTGGACCAGCTCGCGCGTGCGTCCGGGCTTGTGTGTGCACTCGAGCTGGAGCGTGAAAAGGACACGGCGCGTTACGGAGAATGGCCGTTCGAGATCGGGCTGTGGGTCGGCAAGGCGGCCACACCCAATATTCTCGGGCACAAAGGCGACGGCCGCTCGGATTCGGCGCGGGCCAAGGCGGCCGCGTTCAAACGCGACCCGCGCGGCAATCCTTCACCGATTCCGCTCGAAAATTGCCCGTGGTGTGGAGTGCGCTTTGCGCCGGAGTCCTTCACGCTGTTGCCCGACAGCGATCATCCGCGCGAACTGCGTGTCGTTTGCTCGAATTTCGAGTGTGATTTCACCCGGGACCGGGCGCTTCCGATCGTGGCCGTCGATGAGATGATCTATCGAAGGCTGCCGGCATTTTTGATAGCGACTGTGGATAAATTCGCCGGGCTGCCGTGGGTTGGCCAATCGGGGATGCTGCTCGGTGCCGCGGACCGGCACGACAAGACGGGTTTCTATGGAGGCGCAGAGCCTGGTAGAGGCGCCCGGCTCGAAACGGCGTTGCCGCCGCCCGACCTGGTGATCCAGGACGAGTTACATCTCATTTCCGGTCCGCTTGGGACCATGGCCGGACTCTATGAGACAGCGATTGAAGCATTGTGCATGCGGGAGCTTGGTGATCACGCAGCGCGACCGAAGATTGTCGCATCAACTGCCACCGTGCGCCAGGCTCAGGACCAGATCCAAGCGCTCTTCGCGAGGCCGTTGACACAGGTCTTTCCGCCTCAGGGTCCTGACCGGCGTGACTCTTTCTTCGCCAGGTCTGTTCCATCATCGGAAGTGCCGGCACGCCTCTACCTGGGAATCGCTTCGCAGGGCCGAAATCCGAAGGAGTTGATGCGGAGAGCATGGCTCGGTCTCATGGGTGCCGCCGAACGGGCTTATCGCGAGGCTGGGGGGCATCAGAACAAACAAAATCCTGCCGATCCCTATATGACGGTGGTGGGCTACTTCAACAGCCTGCGCGAACTCGGGGCGCCCGCCGGATCCTCGAAGAGCAGGTCCAAAACACGATTAAAGGCTACGGGGCGCGCAAACGAATCGGAGAGGAGCTGGGACTTTTCCGCGACCGCAAGACGTTCTCCGAGGTGGTCGAACTAACCTCGCGCGTGACCACAGACAAGGTGGCTGAGGCGCGACGCCGGCTCGACTGCGCCTTCCATGAGAAGCAACGGGTGGACTGCGCCATCGCGACCAACATGATCTCGGTCGGTCTGGATGTGCCGCGGCTTGGGTTGATGGTGGTGTTCGGCCAGCCCAAGACCCATTCGGAATACATTCAAGCGACGAGCCGTGTCGGCCGTGTCGATCGATGGCCCGGGCTCGTGGTGACGCTTCTCAACATCCATAAGCCGAGAGACCGTTCCCACTATGAGCGGTTCCGGCACTATCACGAGACCTTTTACCGCTCCGTGGAGGTCGGAAGCGTCACTCCATTCTCCGCCCGCGCGCTCGACAGGGGATTTGCCGGGGCGCTTGTGGGACTCGCGCGTCATTTGCGGCCAGAGCTGACACCATCGAAGGGAGTCCAGAAGATCGCGGATCTCCGGGCCGAACTTGAACGCCGGCTGCTCGCTATATTTATTGCCAGGATTGAACAGCAACCGATCGAAGATGCTGAGGAGCGCGCGGAGCGTCTGCGCAGCATCCAGAATCGGGTCGTGGACCTGCTTGATTCCTGGCGCAAGATCTATGAGGACTATCTTTCCGCCGGTGTTGAGCTGCAATACCAGAAGTATGAGTTGCCTCAATCAAGGCCGCTCCTGCGGGAGATGCTGGATAAGAACTTTGAATCCGAGCACCATCGCAAGTTCCGCGCCAACCGGTCCTTGCGTGACGTGGAGCCCGAGGTGAATCTCATTCTGAAGGATTTGAGCGGCCTGCAGGTGGAGGATTAATCATGACCAGGAAAGCACATGGGCAAATCCGCCGCAGCCAGGTCATCACCACGTATGGGCCCGGGGCGCTGATCGATCTGCCCAGGCATTCCGCGATCGTCGGTGGGTTGGAGACATGGCCAAAAACCAGCGACCTCGAGGAAATTGTCGAGCTGCGGCTCACGCGAAAGCTTCAAATGATGACGAGTGTGGTCTCCCCGAGGCTGTATGCACCCCCGCCGGATGTTGACGACCCACGTGAGCCCGCGAAAGGGATCACTGTCTGGCGCTTTCCGGAATGGTTCGTCGTACAGGAGGAAGAGGGCACGGAGGAACGGGAGCGCTCTCGTCGCCTGGTCCACCGGAAGGGGCTGGATGATAAAGGGAGGTTCGAGGGCCGGCAGGTAGTAGCCACGCGCTTTGTGCGGGCCTGCCCGAAGGGGCATGTTGATGACCTGGATTGGCGTCGCTTTGTACATGGTTCCGTAAACAACTGCAATCGGCAGTTATGGCTCGACGAGCGGGGAACGAGCGGCGACTTAGGAGACCTTTCTGTCCGTTGCGAATGTAAGAAATCGCGAAGTTTGTATGAGGCTACCGTCCTTGAATTAAATCCGCTCGGCACCTGCCACGGCGCCCGGCCATGGCTTGGCCGGAACGCGAATGAGGATTGCAAGCTGCCCAGCCGGCTGCTCATCCGCACGGCTACGAATGCATACTTTCCCCAGGTAATGAGCGTACTATCCCTCCCGGAGCGAGGGACAGCGGTGGAGGCGGTGGTGGCCGAACTCTGGGACGATCTGCAGATCGTCGAAGGTGCCGCGGATCTTGCATTTCTTAAGAGAAAACCCAGGATTGCAGAGAAGCTCGGTCCCTTTGGGGATGATGAAGTTCTTGTTGCGATCCGCGATAAAAAGAGCGGCAGTACCAGCGAGCGGCCCGTCAAAGAGGTCGAACTGGAAGCGATTCTTGCCGTGCCCGAAGGGTACGGCGAAGATGTGCCGGTCGACCCCAATTTTCACGCCCGTAGACTGCCGGATCGCGCCTGGCGGCGATTGGCGCGCTGCGATGGAATCCAGGCCGTTATCCAGGTTCACCGACTTCGAGAAGTCCTCGCCCTCGTCGGCTTTACACGGCTGGAAGCGGTGATGCCGGACATTAACGGTGAGTACGAGTCTGATGTGGAGCGCGCGCAGATTGCGCTGGAACCCAAATGGTTTCCCGCGGTTGAAAACCGGGGCGAAGGGCTCTTCATCCAGCTTCGCACGGACGCTATAAAGAAGTGGCTTGGGAGGCCGGCCGTCGTCAAGCGGCTTGATGACCTTGCGGCTGGACACAAAGTCTGGATGAAAGATCGAAAAACGCAGCTTCCATTTCCAGGCGGCCCATACGTGCTGCTGCACACGCTCTCTCACTTGCTGATCCAATCGCTTTCTATGCGCTGCGGCTATCCGGCCAGTTCCATCCGCGAAAGGATTTACTCGGACGCAGCAGGGGAACGCTTCGGCATCCTGCTGTACACAGCGAGCCCGGATGCGGAGGGAACGCTTGGGGGATTGGTGCAGGAGGCGCGCCACATCGAGGATCATCTCACGCATGCGCTGCGGATGAGTGCGTTGTGCTCCAACGACCCCATATGCGCTCAGCACACTCCCGGCAGCACCATGGAAGGGCGCTGGCTCCACGGCGCCGCTTGCCACGGTTGTGCGCTTGTCGCAGAGACGTCGTGCGAGATGCGCAATGACTATCTCGACCGCGCCCTGGTTGTGCCGGTGCTCGGCGATACCGGGTGTGCCTTCTTCGAGGCAATCTCATGACGGACACGCTGCTCGACCTCCCGGATCATGTTCGCAAGCGGCTTGCCGGCGCGCTCGAATCAGGACTTCTCTCTCCGCCATATTCCGTCACCTCGATCCGGTCGGTCCTTGGAATACGCGACGGTGAGGATATCCTCCAGGGATTGCTGGAGCTGGCGCAGCTTGGAATCTCCGGACCTGCTGCGGCAGCGTGGATCCGAACAGTCGACAAGGCCACTTCGCGAATGCCACGCCCGGATTTTGTTTGGTCGGGCCCTGAAGTCCCCGGTCTCCACGCCCGCGATACCCGGCGAGTTTATGAAGAGCTGCTCGGGTCAGCGGAGCGCTCGATCTGGGCATGCAGCTTCGCCTATTTTGATGGGCCGCGCGCTTTTGAAGTGCTGGCGCGCAGAATGGACGCAAGACCCGATCTGCGGGTGACGCTGCTTCTTAACATACAACGGAAACCCGGCGACACGACTGCACCTGAACAACTCGTGCGCAGGTTCGCCGATCGCTTTTGGGGAACGGATTGGCCGGGCACCTCCCGGCCGAGGGTCTATTATGATCCCAGGTCCGTCGAACAGGATGTCCCTGCGGGCGTACTCCATGCCAAGGCTGTCGTGGCTGATGACGAGGCGGTCTTCATAACCTCAGCAAACCTGACCGAGGCAGCCCTAGACCGGAACATCGAGATGGGCCTCCTCGTCCGCGATCGCGCGCTCGCCGCGAGTGTCGTGACTCACTTCCGCGGCCTGATCGATCGCGGTTTATTGCTCCCATTGCCTGCATCATAGGTCTACGTTACTGCAAATCTCATCGGTCATTAGGCCCGACGAAACTGCGGTTTGAAATCCAGGATCTTCCGAAATGATTTTAGTAGCATGAGTGCTCGGTCAAAATTGATGTATTTCAGCTCGCCAATCAGGCGCAATGGTCCGTCAGGATCGATTTCGGGTGTCAGGACAGAAATGATCGTCTATTCGATTTGTTCGGGATCAGCGCTGAATTGGCGCAGCAAGATTCGGGCGTCGCTGCCGGCCAACCAGGCACCTGCACTTTCATAGTCAAACTTCCCGGCCGATGAAAGTTGCTCTGCCTCGCTATACAGCCGTTCCGCATGGCCGGCATCCAGATAGGTTTTGAGGATTACCATCAGGTCTGGGGCATCTCTGCCGCGCTCTCTCGTTCTTCTATCAGCCCAGGCTAGCGCCTTGAGGACCAGCAACATGGGCAAGGAAACCACGTCGATTTTCTGCCCGAGAGGGAGGAGCACACTGATTGACGAAGCCAAGGCCTCGCGTAATCCCAAAGCGCTCATCACCCAATCGCCATCCGGCGGCCATGCAATTGTTCTATCCGGCAGTTCAACTCCACCAAAAGGCACGAGGTCCACTTCCATTCGCCGTCGATGCAAAACCTTATGAGCTACCTGCGGGTCGAGCTCGAAATGACCGGTGGCCACCAGCAAATCGCGCAGTTCTTGGTACTCGTTCCAGTCGGCAACGGCCAGCGCTAGATCGACATCCTCGGTTGCGCGGCCGGTTTTTGTCCCATGGGCATAAAAAAGCAGCAGGTCGCGTGCCGCTGCTCCGACCAGGAGAAATTGCAGTTGCGGAGCCGCCAAACGGATATCCGCCACCAGCTCCGCCAGGTGAATCAGAATGGGGTCCTGGCTATTTGCCAGGTTGAGTGAGGACGTCGTCATAGATTCGTTTTGCAGTCTCAAGGCAGCGTGCGTCTCCTGTGGCAAGCAGATCCGCATACACAAGAAGAGTCGGCACTAATGCGGGTGCCCCCTGGTTTTCAAAATTCCAGAATCGGCGCAGCACTTCTACTTCTCCGCGCGGATCGGTTCGCAGCTGATAATCCAATAGAAAGTGCGGATCAACCTGTTCGCCGAAAAAGATCAGGGTTCCGGGACGGAGGTGGTGCGTCAGGCGGGCAGCAGCTCCTTCGCCACCCATCGCCAGCCCATATTTAAGCGGATCTACCGTGTTCCACCATTCCAATTTTTCCGCCCTGAAGCGGCCTAGGAGAAGCTTGGGCCGCAACGTCCGGATGTATGCTTCGACCCATCGGTCCAGCAATTGTTGAGCTTGAAGCAGGCGACGTTTTCCAGCCAATTCTGCGACAAAGCCCAATTCGACCAACTCAGCCATCACCAGGGCGACCGTGCCAAGAGCGACCCCGGCGATTTTTGCAATTTCTCGATACTGAAAATCAGCTTGCTCTTTATGACAGAGCAAAGCAAACGTCACCTGTAAACCCCTTGCGGTAAAGGCGCGGCCGTGGTGCGGGGCTACGCCTACGTATCTGCGCTGCTGACCTTTTATCCATACCAACAGAGGGGGACGTTCAAGATAAGCGTTTCCGGCGGTATCTATAAACGCCAGATGGTGCTGACGCAATGCGTCGGCCAGGGGCGGGGTCACGTAATCCGCGACGATTAGTGCTTGTTGACCGAGTGTTTCCAACTGATGGAGCACGGCTCCCAGAAGTGCCGGACGCAGACCGCGCTTAACAACCGCTACGTAGAGGATCTCCTGGCCTCCGTGATTCACTCGAATCATGGCATCCGCCTGGTTACGCCCGATAATCGGCTGTTCCCGTTCAACCTCGGCCTGGATTCCATTCTGCCGAAGGGCGGCCAGTGCCTCGTCAAGTATGGCTCTCATGGTCCTCAACTTTTGCCCGTTCATAAATCCATATTGTTCACATCTCATGAACCAATGTCAATAATGAACAACAATTGGAATTCAAATTCTGGCCTTAGGAATCTCCAGGATCATTGCTCTGTTCACTTTGCGTCAATGTTCACCAAACATGAACAGACGTGAAATGTGTACTACCGATAACCAGTTCGACGGCTCGGATCAGGTCAGTGCCCGCTTGACATGTTTCCCAACCCCGCGGAGCCGATGAACCGGCTCATTGGCAAATACAAAGCGCACATATTTCCCGCTCTGCGCGCTCCCCCAAGGGAGCATCGGTGTCGCAGCGATCTTACTGGATTCGAACAGATGTTTTGGAGCTTTCAGCTATCCACGGCGGCATCAGCCCATTATAATGACAGCACCGTCAAAGCTTAAGATTGCAGTGCGTGAATTGCCAGTGAAGGGATTCTCTGGATCGGCAAGAGCGTCTCGCATTGCCGGATCATTCAAGTCGCAACAACTCACGATTGTGACACTGACACAATGACCCCAGTGAGGAGCATCTTATGATCCACACCGCTATTCCAGCAACTTGGTCCGACACCGCCCCCCACAAGAGCGGCTTCATGACCGCCAACGGCATCCGGCTCCACTACCTCGACTGGGGTGGCACGGGTCCGGCGCTAATCCTGATCCACGGCTTTTACGATAACCCACACAAGTACGACGATCTTGCTTCAGCCTTCACCGACCGCTTCCGGGTCGTCGCCTACGCTCGGCGGGGGCACGGCCAGTCCGACGCGAATGGGCCGTACGACACCGCAACACTGACTGAAGACCTCCGCGGCTTGATGGATGGTCTTGGCATTGCCAAGGCTCATCTTGCCGGGTGGTCCATGGGTGGAAACGAGATCACCGCAATGGCGGGCACCCATCCGGAGCGAGTCGACCGGATCGTGTACCTTGAAGGGGCCTATGATTGGTCTGACCCCGCCTCGGTGGCCGGGTTTAATGCGCTCCCCTTAGACAAGACCCTTCCAGCCAGCGCCACGACGTCGCTGGATACGTTCCGGGCGTATCTATGGACCGTGTTGTTTCCCGGGGTGAACGACGCGAGCAGATTCGAAGCCTACATTCGCGACTTGGTGGTCATCCAACCCGACGGGACCGTGCAGCAGCGGATGAGCGACAGCCTTGCGCAGGCGATGTTCGCCACCTTAGTGACCGACCGGCGGGAATATACCAAGGTCCGCTCGCCGGCCCTCGCGATCTATGCGGAGACATACTTCGATGTACGCAACGGGGACTCGGCCCAGATTGCGAAGATCCTCGCCTGGGAGCAGAAACATATGGCCCCATTCCGAGCGGCATCGATCGAGCGAGTCCGACGGGAACTGCCCAACGTCGAGATCGTGAACATCCCGGGCACCCATAATGACTTCGTCTTCACGTCCCGGGAGCAGGTCGTGGCCGCCATGCGACGGTTCCTCAGCGGGTCGGCACCTGAAAGATGATTCGGGTCCTCGCCGCTGGCGCGCGATCCGCAGAGAGGACCGCAGAGATGTCGTTCGAGGAGTTGGTTCAGCAACGGTTCCGGGCCCGAAGTCGCCATCTGGGACACAATCCCGCCGACGGCAGGCGACCTCTGGCCTCGGCGCAGTCATTTCCCAGAACGCCGTTTATGAACAACGAAAAGCGTTCCCGATTCCTTTATGCTGGGATTTCGGGAGATAGCAATTGTAATGCTGTAGAGCGATGCGAAAAATCCGCTTAAAATGCTAACGCACAGGGATCACGGGATTTACGGGCCTCAATCGCCGGTTGCCCCGGCATTATCTTCTTCGTCGAAAATATATAGCTCGTCGAGCGACGATTTCAGAGCCACTGCGATCCGATGCGCTAGTAGGCCGTCCTGAAAGTTGAGAGCTTTGTATTGGCATTTCATCATACCCCAGCTATTTGACGCAACAGGATTGTCCTTGGGCCTTTGCTGAAAT
>Ga0315284_10006359_pt1 | contig 16813 bp, 11 predicted proteins | sample YL17G09_16_MG_FD_203696 | JGI IMG/M metagenome (GOLD analysis project Ga0315284, IMG submission 203696) | Sediment microbial communities from Yellowstone Lake, YNP, Wyoming, USA - YL17G09_16 | ecosystem: Environmental > Aquatic > Freshwater > Lake > Sediment | place: USA: Wyoming | collected...
TACCCTGGGAGAACCTTCCGGCTCAGCACCCCTGTTTTCCCGGTGCCCGTCTGTCATTTACATTTGCGTAGGTCATTATATTTTGGTGACGCTTAGGCGTCCGCGAAAATCGGTGTTAATACATATTGGACCGACAATTACTGGCGGGCGTGGCGAAGCGGTCACCCGGGTCATGATCTGCTAATGTATTAAAGTTGCTCCGTCCCTGCCCGGGGGCATGGGAGTAGGTTGACAAAGAGCTGTTGAGGTGCTGTGCAGACGGTCTCCTTCTGAAGGCAATCCATGAAGCAACCAAGTCCAGTGCATGTGAAGATCGAGTCAAAGCTCCCCAAGGCGCATTTCCTCCTTTTTCAAGGCACATGGCGAGAGAAGACAACACGATGGATCCTTGCGTGCGCTTTTCTCCTGGTTCCCGGAGCGATTCTGGCACAGGAAATTCTCCGGTTCTACGACACCGCAGTCCGCTGCGACTATCTGGTCATTGCACCGGCCGTATTCAAGCAGGGAGCATATCGGCTGGTGGAGTATCGAAACGGCATGGGACGAGACGATGTCCGAAACGGCCGGTTGGCGACCGTGGAAAACATGCTTGCCGAATACCCCAGTCCCAATGTACATCCCGACACAGCTCTGCGCACCATGCTTGCCTGGGCCGCAGCTCATTGGGCGGAGCCGCCGCGATACGTGGTTCTGCTCGGTAGCGACTCAGCGCAAACACCCGACCCCGATACAATCAGAACCAACAGCGGGCCGATGCCGACACACATCAGTGAATTCGACCCCTACATTGGTCATCTCAACTATGGGGATGACTGGTACGCTATCGACACGATTCCGGTGTCAGATTCCATGCGTGTGGCTGTAGGGAGAATTCCCTGCGAGACGCCTGGTGAGTTGGATGCATACCTGGATAAGCTCGTTGCATACGAGGCGACCCCGAACGGGCTGTGGCGCAACAAGGTTCTTGTCATGGCCGACGACGACTCAATCCGCCCGTTTCTCGATCAGATCGATCATCAGTCAAACGCCTGCAATGTAGCAGCCCTGCTTTCCGGCCGCGAGGTCAGCAACCTTTACCTGAGCACGTATCAGGTCGACGAGAACGGTGAGCACGCCGCAGGAAGGACCGCCTTCTTCGACTATGTAAACGGTGACATCGCCTGGACCATTTTCTTCGGACACGGGCATCCGGCCAAACTCACCGACGAATCGGTTCTGCGTGCGGCCGACTGGACACGATTCAGTCCCAATGCAAAGCCCACAATCTTCTTCTCGTTCTCATGCTCCAATGGCGCCTTCTATCGCCATTCGGATAGTTCCATGGTGAAGAAGTTTCTCTTCGCACAGGGAGGTCCCGCCGCCTATGTGGCGTGTCCCAACACAAGCTATGCCAGCACCGGCGAAGGGATAATGAGACGAGTGATAGCCTGCCGTGATTCCTACCCGCAGTTGAGCCTGGGTCACCTTCTGGCACGGGCAAAGAGGTACACTGCAGGCGCGTGGAATCCCTACGAGGCATACCAGGTATTCGGGGATCCTGCCCTCATGGCTGGGCCGAGGGTTGCATCTATGAACGGCCATCTTCCGGGAGATGGCACCATTGCCTTTGAAGCCGGCACGTCGCTGTCGGGCTCCTGCGCGTGGTCAATTGTCCAGTCTAGTACAACCTTGATCGGCAGAAGAAATATCACTGTCGATTCCATCCTTGCATCGGGACAGGGGCGTTTTGATCGCGCCATCGCAATTCCCTTGCCGCTGCAAGCTTCCACCGATCTGGTGCGTGTCAAGCTGTACGCATGGAACGACTCGACCGAGGCGCGGCACGTCATGGAACTCGGCGCATCTCCAACACATAGCTTCCCCAACGCAGTCCTGAGCTCGTTCTCGCCCATTGCCTTGCCCGAGGAGTCATCGGCTACTGCGGCGCTATCCGCCGATTCGGTTCTCGTCACGTTGAGCCGCGAAAGGGACGAAGTCAGGTCGTGGGTACTGGGGGAAGGTGGTGTTACCCGAAGTCATGTTCTTGCCAGGCGAGACGCTGATTCATACTTCCGCAGTGTGTATTCGTCTCCCGGCAGTTGGGTCTACGCTACCTCAGCACGGAGGTCGGAGAATGGTGAAGGCTGGCAGCCCGGCTTCGCGGTTCACAAGCTGAGCTTGCGCGGCAGCCGACATTGGACTCTCAGTCAACCAGATTCCTTCTACCTCGCAGACTTGTGCGCCCTGAGGGAAGGCGGATGCGCTATCTGGTGCATTCCAAGCGGGGGGGCGGGGGAAGCGAGAGTTGTTCGCATCGATTCTCTCGGCGCAGTAGCATGGGACGTCAGGATACCTTACCATGGTTACGGCGGGCAGCTCATTCAGACCAATGACGGCGGGATCGTGCTGTGCGGTTCGAACCCCGATACAAGCCTTGTCCCCTACCGGTTCGATCTATTTCTTGTCAGGCTGACTCTCGGCGGCACGATCGTGTGGCAAAAGACTGTGGCCACGCCGGGCGCATCGGTTTCTGTCAACGCAGTCTGCGCAGCCGGTGACGGCACCTGGATAGTCGCCGGAACCCGGAGCGTTTCCACGGGGAATAGCGATCGGATTTTCCTTGCGCGCATCGACGCATCTGGAGACACGCTTTGGACCCGCGCCTTCGGCGGTGCATCGGGAGATGGGGCTTACTCAATCGATCCATTGGGAAGTGGCCTGTTCGCTATCGGTTGCCGAAATGCCTGGGAGCGTAGCCTCCTGATGATTGTCGATCTTGACGGGGTGGTGCAGCGATCGGTTGCGCAGCCATTCGGGGGCTGGTTCAGAGTTGTCAAACAACTCGACCAGGGCAGGCAACTGCTTATGGCTCTCTGCCGGACCTATGAAGGGGGAGAGTACGGTGAGTCGTATGGGGTGCTGACCCTAGCCGATCGAGTCGCTCTCAGAGATCTTCCACGGGTTGTTGCAGCAAAACCGCGCGCAGCGGTATACGTTTGCGCCCGAGGGGGCGGGACGATGGCGTTCCGAGTTGCGCGGCGGGCCAATCTGCCCGCACGCGTCGAGGTGTACTCGGTCAACGGCCGACTGCTGTGCTCGCTGGACCTTGGACCGGGGCAGGAAACCGTGACGTGGATACCAGCCGGACTTGCTCAGGGTATCTATGTTGCCCGGGCAATGGTGAATGGCTACAAGATGCGATCGGTCGCGTTCAGTTTTCGGAGATAGGTTGTCCAAGCCCTGCGGGTTGGGTAGTCGGCTCTGCCGCGCCGAGTGCTGCGCGCCGCGGGGACGGAGCTTCATTAATACATATTGGACCGACGATTACTGGCGGGCGTGGCGAAGCGGTCACCCGGGTCATGATCTGCTAATGTATTAAAGTTGCTCCGTCCCTGCCCGGGGCACGGATTCATCCGAGTGCTCGTGGGTGGCGCCTTCTCCCGCTTGCCCTGGGTGATGTATCTTTGAGCCGAACATCCGATTCGCGGACCCGACCGACGCCAACAAGGCCGATGCCCCATGCCAAAGACAACGAAAGCACGCCCAACTCGCGGTATGAACTACACCGACGCGGAGCTGGTGCGCCTGCTCGGCGAAATCGAGTCTGACCTTGCCGAACGCAAGGAGTCGTGGCACGGTGATGCTCCCGACAAGGGCAGACAGGCTGTCTGCGCATTTGCCAACGATCTCCCCGACCACCGCAGACCCGGCGTTCTCTTCATCGGGGTGAACAACGACGGGAGACCGACGGGTCTTGCCATTACCGATGAACTGCTGCAGACGCTTTCCGACCTCAAGACCGACGGAAACATTCTTCCGCCTCCGACACTTCTCGTCCAGAAGAGACGCCTCAAGGGGAAGGATGTCGCGGTAGTCATCGTGCAGCCTGCCGATGCTCCGCCCGTCAGATACAGAGGACGAATCTGGATTCGCATCGGGCCGCGCAGAGGAATTGCCACCATCCAGGATGAGCGCATTCTCAACGAGAAGCGCCGGTACCAGGACACCGCATTCGAGATGCACCCGGTTGCGTCTGCCGGTATCCTGGAGCTCAACAAAGTGCTATTCCTTGAGCGATATCTACCGGCTGCATTTTCTGAGGAAGCAATCGCGGAAGACAAGCGCACCTATGCGCAGCAACTCGCCGCCTGCGGGATGATCGAGGCCGCAGACAGCCCCATCCCGACGGTTCTGGGGCTCATTGCCATAGGTAAACGGCCGCGGTTCTTTGTCGGCGGCGCGTACGTCCAGTTCTTGCGCCTCAAGGGGACTTCCTTGTCGGACCCTATCATTGATGAAGCGCTCATCGAAGGGGACCTCGAACATGTGGTTCGAAGAATCGATGAAAAACTCGATTCGCACAACCGCGTCAGCATCGACATCGTGTCCAAGCCCGTTGAGCAGCGCCGATATCTCTATCCCATGGCTGCCCTGCAGCAGCTCGTGCGCAACGCACTCATGCATCGGACATACGAGAACACGAACGCCCCCGTGCATGTATACTGGTACGACGACCGCATCGAGATCCGAAGCCCCGGCGGCCCATTCGGCGCAGTGAATCCGCAGAACTTCGGCCAACCCGGCGTTGTCGACTACCGAAATCCGCGCATCGCCGACGCCATGAAAGTCCTCGGACTCGTTCAACGTTTCGGCGTCGGCATCCAGACCGCGCAAACCGAGATGAAACGCAACGGCAGTCCGGCTATCGAGTTTCGGACGGACCAGTCGGCGGTGGTCTGTGTTGTGCACCCGGTGGATGAGCCTGCAAGTGCGCCCGATGAACCTGTAAATGAACCTGATGCACCTGCAAATGCACCTGCAAATGCACCTGTAAATGCACCTGCAAAACTGAGTCTCACAGACCTGCAGCTAGTATTGCTGAAGGAAATAGTACGCGATCAAGCGGTATCCTACGATGAGCTGGCTGCGATTACCAAGCGTAATAGAACAACCGTGATGAGGAACATCAAGAAGATGAAGGATGCAGGCATCCTCAAACGTGTCGGATCGGACAAGACCGGCAGGTGGGTGATCGTTGACAAACAGCATCCAGGGGCCGACCAGTCCGCCAAACGCGGCTGAATCCCGACTCCTCTTGCGCACCAGGGAAGGGTCTCCCGGCGCCCTTTTTCCATGGAGACCGCATGATCCTCTTTGAGAACAAACCCGACAGCGTTTGCGAGAAATTCCTCAGTGGGACTCTGGAGACCGTTCTCGATGACTGCAGGGTCGCGGTCCAGGAAGGAAATGAAGATGTTCCCTACCTGTCCGACGACTGCATACGAATGTTCGGCGGCCCACGCACCCTTCTTGCCATCCTCACAAAGGTCAAGGCGATATACGACGCGCCGGAAATGTTCGAGGTTTCCGACTACTACAACTTTCTCCTTGACGAGATTGTTCGGACGTCGGTGGAGCTCTACAATGACGGCTACAGCCTTCTCCCGCAAACCCCACTGGTTCATCCCTCGGGCAGGGTCATTGAGAAAATCGATCCCGACATGCTGATATGTTTTCTCTTCTCCGATCAAGACTTCAATCTCGATCCAGCGATGGCGCTGGGCCTGAGGGATAACCCCGAGGCCGCCGAACAGATGGGATTCACCCCCGAGGCGATCGGCGCCACGCTGAGACGGCCCCCTGATTCCCCGGATCTGTGGATTCGCCGGTGTGAGAGAGTTTCCGAGACCTACGCCCTGGAAGAGCCCGATTGGTTTGACGAAGTGGCAGTTCAGGAGGAACCGGAGGTGGAGCAGGACGGCGCGCCTGGGGAAGAACTGCCCTTCTGACCGAGACCGCATCTCTTGCGCAGGTTCTGAGAGACGTCCACAAAATGGCGGTCGTCCCGTCAACGACGAGACGACCGCCGATCCCGCCACGCGGAATGGAACGCCGCCCCAACCCCCACCTACCTCATCAAAGTCTGCTTGGAGATATGGAAGACGCCCTTTGTCTCCACCGGGATCTCGAAGGTAACACTCGATCCACTCTCCGCACCGTGAGCGATGATCTTGTAGCGGCCAGGCTTCGGGCAGATGATCTGGAAGCCGCCAACCCGGTTGGTGAATGTGTTCATGGGCAGCGAATCGAGGTCGTCGAGCGACACAATGGTAATTGAGGTGAAGGCCAGGACCTCTCCGGTGCGCGTGATGAGTGAACCCAACACATAGATCCTCTTTCCGTCAAGAGCCGGCCCGATTGCGTTCATGCTCTCCTCGAGTGCGGGCACGTCAGCAGAGTCGGCCGTGGCGTTGAGATTCGGGCCCTTCTGCTGCTTGGACGGAAGCACCAGCGTGCCAACGTGAATGAAGCCCTCTTTGTCCTTGAGAATCTCAAAGCGGGTCGTGCCGAACTTCGTCGAGTCTGCGGCGGCCACCTTGTAAACGCCGGGTCTCTTCGCCACACACTGGAACTCACCTCGTTTGTTCGTGAATGCACCGATTGGAAGCTCGTTGGGGTCATCCAGAAGCGAGATCACCAACGCCTGATAGCCCACGGGCGCATTGCTCTGATCGACAAGATCACCCACAACGTAGAAACCCTTGGGAAGGGCGCCGGCGGGCTCCGGCTGAGCCGGCTGAGCCGGCTGGGTCGGCTGGGTCGACGGATTCGCTGGCGCCGCAGCCGCCGTCTTGGACGTGAAGACCAACTCTCCAGCCTTGAAGAATCCCTTGTTGTCGGTGGGGACCTTGAACAGGATCGGCTCACGATCCATTGATTTTGGAGGGGCAATCTCGTAGGTTCCCGTGCCAATCCCAAGGAATTGGAATCGTCCAACCGCATTAGTAAACGTCTTGATCGGCTCAGCGTCCTTGCGATCCTTAAGGGTGATGGTGATATTCTGGTGCGCAAAGGGAGTTCGGTCGACATCCAGCAGTGTTCCCTGAACCAGCACGGTCTGCTCGGCGCCGATGGTGAGGGAGAAGCCGCTCTTGTATTGCGGGAAAAGCGTGAAGTTCGTCTTCTCGTCAACCGATCCCACCGACGAATTCACCGGCTCGAGTTTGACCCTCTTCAACTGGTACTGGGTGTTGATCGGCAGTACCGCAGGTCCGAAGATGTTGGTGATGGCATCGTAGCCCTGTTCGGTCGGATTTACAACAATCTTGTTGTACTTCAGATTCTTGATTCCCCTCACCAGAAGGAAGCCACCATAGATGGGCCGGGAGAGGCAGACTCTTCTACCCGCATAGACGAGCGCAGTTCTCAGATTCAGACTCGTTTGGTGCTGCAAATACCTGTCACGAAGATACCCGGGCTCGGCGATAACATGCTGCAGTTCGATATTGCCGTGGTTACCGGCAAGGCCAACGTGACCTTCATAGTCGTTGGCCTCCGGCCCCAATCGGGCGGCAACGCCGGCAGTGAAATTCTCAGGACGCGGTTCTGGATTGCTGTACTCCCATTGAATGTTGCTGTAGAGGTCCCATTTCGAAGCAGGTATTTCGGGTCCGGCGATGGATTGCTCCAGGTAGGTTGGCGTGTGCTTCCTGATTCGCTCATTTACCATAAAGCCATTGGGTCCTGCGTGGAAGGACCATTGCACATTGGCAACGATGGATGGGTTTGCCTCCCGACCCTTCGCATCTGTTGAGTATTGGAATGCTGCACTCGTTCTCAGTCGCATCGCCCAGGTCTTCTGGAACCCCAGCGATACCTCGAACAGGTTGGTGGTATCGTCACGAATTTTGTACATGCCGCCAACAGTTACATCAAACTGACCGACCAGAGGCAGGCTTACTGATGACGAAATCCTCAACCGTTCCTGCGAAAAGGAGAGTGTGTCGTCGAATCTCTCCAGAAACTTCCGTCCAAGACACTCAACCCGCGTACTCCAGATGAGAGGAGCGTCTATGCGCAATCCCTGAGCACGGTGTTTCGCCTTGATTCCAGTAGGTATAGTCGCAAGATGCGTGTATGTGTATCCGAGGCGCACGGCCCCGCTCGCGAAGGTGCGCAGAGTCCTCGTGGTATCGTCGTACCCAAGGCGCTCTGCCACGTATCCCCCAATTGTACTTCGAGCACCACCCACAGCCGCCTCCAGCTCAATGGTTCCCAGTGGCATCGCAAAAACTCCGCCCACGCCCAGCAAACCGCGAGTCAGTGCGCCCTGTGCAGACGCCCCGAGCGTGAGCTTGTCGGTAACACCTTGCCGGTAAGCCAACGAAAGAACCGGATGCTTGACATCGTACTTGTACTGTCCCGACTCACTGGAACTGGACACACCCGCATTGAAGGAAAACTGCGATTTCTTCTTTGCGAGCAGGTTTGGCTCATGCACGAATGAAAAGGCCATGGTTTCTTCGCGACCAGAATAGTCTTTGATTATGATCTTGACTGTATTGTTGCCAAGGGCGAAGGGAAACCCGCGCATATCATGAGTTCCCGCCTCAAGGTTCATAGAGCTGACCAGAACACCATTGACCCATACTTCCACCTCTGCGGGCTCTGTCAGATAGAATTCGTGTTGACTTACGGGGTAGGTAAGTGCGCCTGGCTGTAGCGAGTAGTCCTTTGTGATACCAACACCGAGCATCCGCAGGTAGGACTGGTAGCCGACTGTAGCATAGGCGAGATCTCCGGCAGTCATCCTCAGCGCCCTTTTCGGTCGATCGAAGACCAAACGCACATCATTGCGCACAAAGGGCTGCTCATTGCCCGGCTGAATACTGGCCGTCCCTTCCAGTACCACACTCTTCACATTCAGTGCACCATCGAAACTGGCGAAGAATGGCTGCAGGGGCTTCTTGTTTGCTTGTCTCATCCACGCATGGTAAACCCCGCTGTCACCGCTGGTGAGATCCTGGTAGTACTTCAACTGCTGATTCGCATGGACATTCAGGAACGCAGACACCGCGCTTGGCATAGTGGCTTCAACAGCGTAGGGATCTTCGATGGCTCCCGACAGTTCGTGAACTTGTGCACCGCGCAGGACCGGAGGAACGGATATCTCCACTCGGTATTCTTGAGTGTTGAATGTGGTCTTGAGGCCGAATCCATCGAGGAGCGCCTGAGCGATTCTCCCCTCAGAACCAACTCTGTCCTTGATTTTTGCCAGGACCTCCGGATCGAGGATGCCGGTAAGAGCCTTTATGACCGTTGGGGCCGGCATCGTGAAGTCGGTGCGATCCTCAGAGAAGAGGATATCCACCTGGCCCAAAGGCTGATCGTTCACCACAAGCGATGCTTCAGCCTGCTTGGGAAGCTTGGGTGGCGTTGTTTTGAAGATTTCCCGGTAGAGTTGTTCGCGCGATTTGGTGGAAAGCTGCTCTTCGAGGAGACGCTTGCTGGCCTCAATTTGCGCGGAAGGCTTTCCTGCGGCCGAGCTGTCGACCACCGATTTCTGCTGAGGATTTGTTCTGGCGGCTGCAGGTGCTTGCTGAGTCGAAGCTGAAGAGCTGGCTCCGGTGGCAGCCGGAGGGGTGCCGGCGTTAACGTCCTGCGAAAAGGCAGACCCCCAGCCAGAGGCAAGCAGGGCAATGGTCAGGGCAGGACAATACTTCCGTACAATTTTGACAAATAAGAGAGATGATGCCGCCAATATGCTATCCTGGTTCTCCTAGTTGCCGTCGTCAAAAGTGGCGACTGCACGAACTGGCCCAACGGGCACTGCAGATGGCCACGGAATATCAATCGTCCGACTATAGCCGGCGAATATGCTGTGCTTGGTCTGGAGGTTGGTGAGCTCGGGCATGTAGGTTATGCTCTTGGCTGCAGTCATTTGCCCGTTCTTGTTCAGAGGTGACACCTTCAGCTTCATGCCGGCAAGCTTCTGCATGCCGGTACCGGTATTTGCGAGGGTGAGTAGCATGCGCGGACTGCCGGCCGAATCGGTGCTCGATACCGCCGATTTCACAACGATATTTGCCTTGATGCCCGCAGGGCGGACCACGATGATGGCCTCGTACCGCGTGAGTACTGTAACCATTCCCTGAGCTGTTTTTCGCTCTTTGTTCTCATCATCCAGTTTGATGGGCGCTTGCTCGGCGATCAAGCCGTAGGCGCTCTCCGAGCGAGGAATCGCGTCGCCCACCCATTGCACCTGAACGCGCTGAATATCTCCGGGGAATAGAATCACCTGCGATGGGTATACAACAAAATTGTTGGCAGACTTGTCTTCGACGTACTCGACCTTGCCTCTTTCGTCTATCTCCCGCTTCATAATCTTCAGCTCGATTGCCGCAGGAGCCTTCACATCGCCCTCATGCTTGAGGACCACAACTCCGCTGTTCTTGTTGTCGGAAGGCTCGAGTATCGTGATCATGGGGGAGAGCGAGTAGCCGGCATCTATTCTTGCCACAAAGCCCACCAACAAAATGAAAGCGGACAGAACGACAAAATCTGTATTGCAACGAATCATATTCTCCTCAATCCGATTGGTCGAGATGGTTAAGTTCCAATCTGACACTTTACTTCTCAGATGCATCCGCTCATGGTAACAGTGATGATTTCGAAGTAGAAGCCCGCCAGCTTGCCGGCCGGATTGCTCCAGCTTGCCTTCAATTCTACAATGAAGTTCACCGTATTGGTAGTCTGCAGTGCTCCCGGTGTCCAGGTATATTGGTTGCCGGAGAGATTGTGAAGGATGTCCAATGGAGGCACGGGCTCTGTCAGACCAGCCCCGAGTGTTCCACTCACCTTGTGGAGCGACAGGCTGGTCATCGGGATCTCATTCACCCCGCTCTTGAACTTTCCGCCGTTGGTGAATTCGAATGTCACAGTAAATCCGGCTGTCGTGTCGGTGCTGTTGATTATGAAGAGCGCAATCTGAGAGTTATTGCCGGCACTGGCGAAGTTGAGTCCAACAACTCCCTGAGACTGTATGTTGCACATCGCGCTGGAACCCGTGGCGATTGTCAGAAGCAGAAGACAGCAACAACCCTGGAGTCGATGTAACATGCGCAAGTGTTTCCTTTTGCTGCGAGTTTCTTTGGTCATGAACATTCGCCGACCCGCTTGCCTCGATGCAGCGCTCGTCGAGTAGTGCTCCTGCACGTATCGAGACGAGCGTCATTCTGCGAGCGATGGACTTCACGCCATGGCCGGTACCTGTGAACGTCGACCTCTTGTCCACGAGCGGCCGATTCACCCAACTGCCAACAAAATAAGAGCATTGGAGGGGGCCTCACAAGGATGGGGACCACATAAAAAAAGGGAGGGCACTGTCGCCCTCCCCACTTTCGTCGAAACCAGATCCGAATTACATGGTCGCCACGATCGAAGCCGTGATCGACTCTGTGTACAGTCCGGCCAAACCGGTAAAGAGCGCCCAGCTTGCCTTCAGCGAAAGCGAGTAGTTGACCGTTGCGGTCGACTGGTTGGCGGGATTCCACGTATACAAACCACCGACAGCTTGAGCGTCAGCCAGAATGCTGGTACCGGGAAGAGGGAAGACACCCAGAGACACGGGGCCGGTACCTAGTGTTCCAAGTCCTCCACCGCCAAGGGTGAGTGCGCTCATAGCAATCGCTACGCCGGCAGCATTCTTAAAGGAAGCCCGATTCAAGAACGTGAGGTTAAGATCGAATGACGTCGAGTTGTTATTGATAATGAATATTGCAATTTCGCTGAGTGTAGCAGCAGAGCTGAAGTCCAACGTCATAACGCCGATACCCACAACATTATTGATCAAAGGAATCGATCCGCCCGCGAGAACTTCAGCGCTCATCGCCGCACTTGACAACGTCATGACCGCTGCAACTGCCATAAGTAACTTTTTCATCCGAAATCTCCTTGTTAAGTGAAACTATGTTGTGCTCGCCAATTCGCGTTACTCAGTATCCCGTACCTGGTGTCGCTGGATGGAGCTCCCCCTTTCTCTGGTGCATACCCGAGTTTAGGTAAATATGTAGTAGAAGTGATACACTGGCGCTGACGACATCCCTGTCTCATACTGGTTGCTACCGACCCAGAAATCTCGAACCCGCGCTGTCTCTTATTATTGGCAGTTTCCGGCTGAACTTGAGTCCTTTTTTTCTCAGGTGCGAGTAGCTCATCTACACGCTTAACCATTGTACACACATTTTGAATGAATGTCAAGCTATTCGTGTGCCGGACGCTTTTCTTCTTTCGAGCACCGATGCGGAATGCTGCGCCGGGCGGGCGGATCGGGAGGTGTGACGAAGCCGTTGTTGCGAGCCCTCTTATGCGCAAAAGTCAATGCGCTGGTCAGGCACGCACCGATCTGCGACTTCTCCACAATCAATCAGCATGCCCGAACGTAATTTTGCGTAATGTCGGAGTTTCGGAACCAGAGCCCCCGTCACCACGCTCAGCCCAAGGAGCATCCCGCAACTATGTCGATTGTCAAGGCGCGACTCTATGTTCCCCTGCTGTGCTGTGCGTCGGTGGTGGCCGTGCTCTGCACCTGCGGCATATCCGAACCCAGTGGCACCACCGCCCCCCCTGACGGTCGCAGCATTACCGGCACCTGGATCGCCACCGGCGTTGAGGTACGCAGGGGGACCGACCTTGGCGCGACGCTTTCGTTCGTGCAGTTCTCCACGTCAGATGCGCCGGGCGTCCTGGTCATTGGCGGTGGATCGGTTACCACGTATACCAACGAGGACTCCATCACCAACGCGCGCACAGAGGCGTATGAGTATGGCGCAGACTCAACGCTTTCCTATGGTGCCACGTTCGTGAGGGCCTGGAGCGAAGGCGGCCAACTTGTCATGCACGAGGTCGTTTCTACCGACAGCGGAAGCAATGTGATCATCACTCGCTTCTCTGCCTACAGCGGATCGATCCCGCCGTTCACCTGGCCGCGGCTGACCACGCAGCGTGCGGATCAGTACGAGCCGGACAATTCATACCTGGATGCGACCCCGATCACCCCTAACGGCGCGTCGCAGGAGCACTCGTTCTACCCCGTGGGCGACGAAGACTGGTACTCCTTCAACGCGGTAGAAGGGGCAACGTACACGGTCTTCACCAACGCGGGTTTCACGCGCGACGTGCGTCTCTACGAATCCAACGGCTCCCTCTCTGTTGCCAATGTCCGCACTACCGACTCGACTGTCATTTGGAATTGCTCCGCCACCGGCACCTACTACATCTGGGCCACCAAACTCGGTGTTGACACGTTGGTATGGTACAACATCAAGGTCACCGGCGTTGGCATCCCGACGGTGGACCCGGACCCGGCGGAGTACGACGATGCTGCATCCAACGCTCAGTCCATCGCGGTGGACGGCGAGGTCAGTCGCACCGTCTCACCGGTTGGCGATGTTGACTGGCTCACGTTCGAGGCGGAGGCGGGGCTCAGCTACGTGATCGAGACAACCGGGCAGCTTGACACGCGCATTCTCCTGTACTCCGACCGCGGGTACACGTTGGTCGCTCAGGCAGACGTGGGAGGGGCAGGCGGCAACGCACGCGTTGTCTGGCAGTGCACGAGCACACGCGCCTACTACTTCAAGGTCGACGAGAAGAATGCGAATATCACCGGCTCGTACACGGTAGTGCTTGGCTTGATCGGCAGCAGCTCCACCGATGCCTTTGAGGATGACGATGTCCTCGCCTCAGCCCGGCGGATTGTGGTGAATGCGCCGGCGCAGTGCCACCAGACCGATCCCACCGGCGACTACGACTATGTGCGCGTCCCGCTCCATGTCGGTACCACGTACCGGATTCGCACGCACGGCCAGCTTGACACGTACATCTCCCTCATCCGCACCGATGGGACGGAGATTGCCACCGCCGAAGGGGTCAACGCGACCCTCACGTGGACGTGCGACTACAGCGACACCTTCTACGCGCGTGTGAATGAGTTCGGCAACAACGCTACCGGAAGCTACACTGTTGATGTTGTGACGCAGTAGGGTGCAGGCATTGCCCGGCAAGACGCGCCGGACTACACCACCAGAAGCCTGTCCGCGGCGCGACGTTGAGCCGGATGTCGACAGGGACCCTGAAGCCAATGCCTTTCGGAAATTGTTCGTCGGTCGATTGGCGCTGACAGTGTGAACGTCGTAGATCCAGACGAGAATGTCCGCGATTGACCAGAATCGGGTTAAAACCGCGATTCTGGGTGGAATAGGGAATCGCGACATCTCCGGCTGAAGCCGGTAGCCCCCGGGTAGCAGCCCGGCAGGAGGTCCATGGACGGTGTAGATGTATTTTCAGATGCAGAGAAGGGCGGTCGGACAAACGCAGGACACGGGACGATGATGAATGACACACTGATCCGCATCAAGCGTGCGGTGCTGACCGGCAACTACGCGTTCAGCGAGAAGGCCGACGGCGAGATGTACCGCGACGGACTCACTGAGGACGATGTTGTGGAGTCGATTGTGAACGCTGTGGCCGTGTACAAGGTTCTGCGCTCCACCAGTTCCCGGCGGTCCTCACTCCACGAGAATCTCTACGTCATTCAGAGCACGAATCTGGACGGTTTGGTTGTGTATACAAAAGGGAAGCTTGCAAGAGAATTCGGGGTCGATGTCTACTATTTTCTGATCTCCGCCAAGAAGGCTCAATGAGCTGGAGTACCCTATGACCTTCACCCCCAAGACGTGTCCCTCCTGCGGGAGGAAATCGCTTCAGGTTGTCCACAAGTCCTACACTCGAAAGGCGCGAGGGCGCTCCTATGTGGTGCCGGCGCTTGAGTACCTCGAATGCCGTTTGTGCAAGGAAAAGGTCTTCACGCGCGAGGCCATGGCTACTATAGAGCGCCATGCACCGGCTCGCCCCCGCCTCCGCGCTGCGTAGGCCCCGAAGCCCGGCTCGGGCACTGCATTTGGGAAACGGCAACAACCGCGACCTCACAGCACGAGGGTGTGCACCCAGCGAGCACCGGCGCTCGGCGACCGGCTGAGGCGTATCGAGACGAGCTGGTGAAGCAGTCGGTCCACGGGAAGCGAATCTCCGAAAGGCATTGCGTTTAGGGACGGCACCTGCTCTGAGGCGTTGTGTTGGGTGCCGTCCCTACGGGACTCCGGAGCGCATTGCCACCTGCCAATTGCTACAGAGGTGCCGCGCCTACGGCGCTCAAGCCACAAACAGCTCCCGTATTCGCGCTCCAGAGCCGAACGTCACTATCTTGACACGCATGCTCATGGCGGGATCAGCACAGGTCTTCACGAATCATCCAGAGCACAAGGGGGGACCGCTGATTGCCGCAACAATGTCCACAACCGAACTCTCCCTCACCGATCGCCTCCCACTCACCTGCTCGGGTGCGGGCACCTGTTGCCACGGCAAAATGGTCTGGCTCAACCCGTGGGAGCTGGCATGCCTCGCTTCGGCGAAGGAATTGACGCCGCGCGACTTCCGCAATCGGTACTGCGAGTGTGGCGGCATTCGGTTGCGATTCGATGGTCCGCCCGGCTGGAAGGGGCTCGCAGCGTGCAGCCAGTATCTGCCCGGTCGCGGCTGCACTGTGCATGCGGGCCGTCCACTGGTCTGCCGCCTCTACCCTCTCGGACGTCAACTGCAAGGCGCCGACCATCGCTACATGCACCGAGGCAACCGATTCCCTTGTCTGGATGGCTGCCCCGAGGTCTCCGATCTGCCACGCCTCACCGTCGCCGACTACCTTGCAGGCCAGGATGTGACGGCCGGCGAATCTGCGCAGGACGCCTATCTGGAACTGATGCAGAGCCTTGCCGACGGAGCCTTCGCTCTGCTGCTGGAAAGCGGCCTGGCTGCCACTGGCGACCGGCAGACGCTTCGACTCTGGCGTAAACTTGGCAAGTGCGACCCCGCACACCTGTCCGAGCGTCTGGGCTCCGAGTGGATAGACCGACTCCTGCTGCCCGACGTCAACGACTGGCTCGATGATCCCGCCGCCTTTTCCCGCCATCACCACGACCTGCTCCAGGCGCAGGCACAGGCGTCATTCGGCACTCTCGGCGACCTCGCTGAACTCCGCGAGGCATCGGCATTGATGATGGGACTGGCGCTGCATCTGGGCCGCGGGCTGGGAGCGGATCCGGGTGAACTGGTCGCGCACTGGATTGCGGTCGCGAAGAACCATGGGGCGCGGGAGTAGTGTCCCGGAGTCGACGGGAATCCCTTCGCACTGCATGGCTCCGCCGCCGCCCACGCGCTCCGGCAGAAGCGCGGCCCATCGTGGAATTGCCGCGGCAGAAGCACGATCGGCCGTGGAATTGCCGGATGGACTGCGCACTCTCGTGAGTCACATGCCGGCAGACTGGCCGGTCGTCGGAGAGTCACTTTTTGGAAAGGGACGCTGCGGCCTGGCCGGTCGCATGCGCATCGAAGATCCGCGCCGCTTCCCGCAACTCCGCGAGCGAACCCCCAACCGGCAGAAACTCCATGCCCCACGACCCGCAGTAGCCCTCTGCGTGGATGCGTCGGACGATCGACGCATAGTCGATCTCCTGGCCCGCGCCGGGGAAGTCGCGGCGGGGAGCGCCGGCAACGTGGACATGGGCGATGTGCGGGAGATTGGCAACCATATCGGCAATGACGTCCTCGCCCATGCGGTGCATGTGGTAGATGTCGTACACGACTTTCACTGCGGGAGAGGCTACGGCCCTGACCAGATCGAACCCGAACGCGCTGCTGTCGGCCATGTAGTCAACGTGATCGAATGAGTTGAGCATCTCGAAGGCAAGGGTCACGCGATGCTGCCGGGCGTGCGGGACGAGCGTCGAGATCCCCCTGACGCAGTTGTCAAGACCGATGACCCGATCCTGCCCACCCCGGTTGCCGCTGAACACGATGAGCTGACCGATGCCGTTGCGTCCGGCCTCCTTGATGGCGGCGATCAACGCAGGGAGGAGCGTCGGGTGGTTCTCCACGCGGTTGAGCCCCTCGGTCATGCCGGGGCCGCTCATGTTGAGGATGGAGAGCCCCGCATCCCGCG
>Ga0315284_10006360_pt1 | contig 16807 bp, 16 predicted proteins | sample YL17G09_16_MG_FD_203696 | JGI IMG/M metagenome (GOLD analysis project Ga0315284, IMG submission 203696) | Sediment microbial communities from Yellowstone Lake, YNP, Wyoming, USA - YL17G09_16 | ecosystem: Environmental > Aquatic > Freshwater > Lake > Sediment | place: USA: Wyoming | collected...
CTTCTGGATGAAATTAGAAATCAGGGATACTGGCTTTCTGATAAAGTGGTTGATGCAGCCCGGCAGCTTGCTGGCGAAAAGTAGAGAAACGACACTTGAGTCCTAACCAGATCAACGAGATCAACCAAACAGACCAGACTTGATCAGACCTTCATTGGGGGTGAAGAGAGATGCTTACACATCAAGGATTTAGGGGAATAATTAATTCTCTCGAAAAGGCAGCTTTCTCAATTCCTGATCCTCTTAGACGTGTTCTCTTCAGAAATGGGCTTATATGGCGCCTGCGAAATGCATTGACACGGACAGCCATTGCAGAGATGGCTTCTCCTATTAAGGGCTGCCGCATGCGTCTGCCACAATTTTATCTTCGGTCCTATGGAGTTACACCGGTTGAACCAAATGTGGTTGTTTTTGCCCAGCAAACGGTCAGGCCAGGTTGGATTGTGGCTGACATTGGAGCCTTCGCTGGATACTATACGCTCCTCTTAGCGAGGCTCATTGGGTCACAGGGCATGGTGCATTCGTTCGAGCCTGTGCCCGAGAACTTCGAATTGTTGAAGTTCAATGTTCAACTGAATGTCTGTAAAAATGTGCAAATAAATCCGTTGGCCATTGGCCCAACAGACAGCGAAATGGTATTTCGGCGGTTGAAAGCCAGATATATGCCATTTGGAAGCCTTATTCCCAAGCAGGATCTAAGTCGATATTCTGGGATGAAGATAGAGGTTCGATCGCTCGATAGTTACCTATCGGAGCGAGGTTGGCCACATATTTCCTTTGCCAAGATTGATGTCGAGGCAGCAGAGGCGCAAGTGGTACAAGGCATGCAAGAAACCATTCAGCGATTTTCTCCCATACTGGTGATTGAGCTGCATGATGGACCGCCGCACGATCGAGATCAAGCCCGAAGAGTCTTGCCCCTTTTATTCAAATCAGGGTATCAAATCTTTTCCCTGGAAGACGACCCTGCCCTCCAGCATCCTCTCCCTAAGCCTGAAGACTGGACTGGTCATAAGCATTGTGTTGCAGTCCCTAGATCACGGAGATAAGCATAACCAAGAGAAGTTTCAGGCATGACTTTGCTTGGACTCTGGCAACTAATATTGCCACTGGTCTGTTGGGTATAGTCACTGGAAGTCTGATTGCGAGGCTCTTAGGCCCTGAAGGACGCGGTGTTCTGGCGGCGATACAAAACTGGCCGACACTGGTCGTGGGGTTTGGTACCCTTGGCATACCAACAGCAGCCGCCTATTTCTCTGGGAGAGATCCCACCGTCGCCGGTCGTCTACTGACGACTTGTTTGATCGCTTTATTTCTCTGGTCAATTCCCCTGATCACGGTAACCTATGTGTTAATGCCATTGTTGCTCAATGCTCAGTCGGCCAGTGTCATATACCAAGCACGCGTGTACCTGTTGATCATTCCAATTCAGTTTGCAATTGGGGTTCCGTTTTGGGTGCTGCAAGGCCTCAGGGAATTCAGGCTTTGGAATTTTTTGCGTCTCCAGGGACCGCTGGCATGGCTGACGGTTATTGTGCTTGCGTGGACATTGCATGCATCTACAGGCGAGGCTGTCTCGTTTATATATTTAATCATCATGGCCTGGGTTGCTTCTATATTCATGGTTGTAGCGTTATGGCGAGTACCCTCTCCCCACCAACTGAGCTTCAGTCGTTTGCCGGCGCTGCTTCAGTATGGCTTACCTTCCATTCTTGCTAATTTGCCACAGTTATTGAACCTCCGACTTGACCAACTGTTGATAGCTGCGGTTCTGCCGGCACACACTCTGGGCGTTTATGTAGTTGCAGTGGCTTGGAGTGGCATATCTTCTCCTCTACTGACTTCGGTGTCACAGGTTATTTTCCCCCACTTGGCCGCCACCCACGATCGCCAAACACAGGCAGAAACTTTGCAACGTACGTTGCGCTTAAGTGTGCTAAGTGTGACTGTGCTAACAGGGTTGTTGTTGGCTGTGACACCGATATTTTTACCACTACTTTTCGGTAAGGCTTTTGTGGCAGCTGTCCCACCAGCGTTCGTGTTGATCGTTGCAGCCGGTGCTGCAGGCATTAACCAAGTTGCCAGTGAGGGCCTGCGGGGGCTGGGGGTACCTAAATGGCCGATGGTAGCGGAGTTTGTTGGATTGAGCATTACGATCATATTGTTGGTGTTGCTGCTGCGCCGATACCAATTGATGGGGGCAGCAATTGCCTCGCTATTCAGCTACCTCGGAACACTCGTCACTTTGGTCTCGTTGATCGGACATCAGACCCAGACAAGCCCCTGGAAGATAGTAATTCCTCGCCGACAGGATTTATCTTTCCTGTGGTACCAGGTTTATAGTTTCTGGCCCAGATTAGTAAGCCTGTTATATTACAATCGGAAATAAATATGTATCTTAAGGATACAATCATTACTTCGAGCACCGTGAAAGAGAAGAGCTATCGTGACTGGGTTCGAGCTGTGCGAACAGAATGTCCACCTTCGAACAAGGACGAATACTTACATAGGCTGGAGCTCTTCTTTGACTACTACGCTACTCAAGTAGATCGTTGGCATTCCCGCAATGCAGGTTATCACAGGACCATTGCCTCCCTGGCCCGCTTCTACGTACCTTCGGGTGCTAAGGTGCTTGAGATCGGCAGTGGTAATGGTGACTTGCTAGCATCCCTCAATCCCTCGTATGGTCTTGGCATTGACATCTCTGGCGAGATGGTCCGCCATGCGGCTGTGAAATATCCTCATCTCGAATTTCGCCAAATGTCTGCTGAATACCTGGAATTGCCCAATAAACAATTCGACTATATAGTTCTTTCAGACCTGGTGGGCTATTTATATGACATTCGTTTGGTATTTGAGCGCCTCCGCTCAGTATGCCACTCCCGTACGCGAATCATTCTGCACTGGTATAGTCGGCTTTGGCAACCTATTCTGTCGTTGGCTGAGAAGCTTGGACTCAAATACCCTCAACCTTTGCTCAACTGGACAACAGTTGAAGACATTTCCAATCTCCTTTACCTTGTCGGCTTCGAAGTGGTCCAGAACCGCCAACATATTTTGTTACCCAAGCAAGTGCCATTTCTGAGCAGATTTGCTAATCGCTTTTTGGCCCATTTGCCAGGTTTCCGCTCGTTGTGCCTTACTAACTGGATCGTTGCCAGACCACTTGGTCTTAAATTCCTTGATTCCGCGCCACGAGTGTCGGTGATCTGCCCCTGTCGCAATGAGTCAGGCAACATCGAACATATCGTTCGACAACTGCCGTCGATGGGTGCAAGCACGGAACTAATTTTCGTTGAGGGCCATTCAAAAGATGATACATTAGAGCAATGTCGCCGCATTGCCTCAAAGATGACAGAAAAAGATATTAAAGTTTTCGTCCAAGAAGGCAAAGGTAAGGCCGATGCCGTCCGGTTAGGATTTTCAAAGGCTACCGGAGACATTCTAATGATCTTGGATGCCGATCTAAGCGTGGCTCCAGAAGATCTGCTCTCGTTCTACAATGCGCTCGTGAGTAATAAAGGTGAATTCATTAATGGTTCGAGGCTGGTCTATACGATGGATCCACGAGCAATGCGTTTCTTCAACATTTTGGGCAACAAGTTTTTTGTGGTGCTGTTAAGTAGCCTCTTAGGTCAAACAATCAAAGACACTCTCTGCGGCACGAAAGTTTTATGGCGAACCGACTACAAGCGGCTTGCTGCAGGCCGTGAATATTTCGGAGATTTTGATCCTTTTGGAGATTTCGACCTGCTTTTCGGCGCAGCCAAGCTTAATCTCAAGATTGTTGAGGTTCCCATCCGTTACCGGGAAAGAATATACGGCGAGACCAATATCAGTAGATTCACCCATGGTTGGCTGCTGCTATGGATGTGCCTCTATGCCACCAGAAAGATGATGTTCATTTGATCGAGAATATGAACCGCGTGAGGTCTATGACTGCGTCTGCAGGAGAACGTGCGGCCCGTGAAATTGAACACGGAAGGCGAATTTGCAAATCTGCAGAGAAGTATTGGGGCTGGGCATCACCCGCAGGTCAACTCAGGGCTGACCGGCGTGCTCAGCTCCTTACCAAATATGGAGAGATCACTAAGGAGACTTACTGCTTGGAGGTCGGTTGTGGCACAGGGCTTTTCACTTCTAAGATTGCACGGACGGGCGCTCATATCGACGCCATCGACATTTCTCCTGATCTTTTGGCTGAAGCCCGGGGACGCCCAGGCTTAGAAAATGTCTCTTTTATTCAGGAGGATATTGAAAGGGCGCAAAACCTCCTTGGCCCATATGATGCAGTCATAGGAGTTAGTGTCCTTCATCATCTTGACCTTTCACTTGCCGTTCCAAATTTATTCAGAGTTTTAAAGCCAGACGGCCGATTCGTTTTCACAGAACCAAACCTTCGAAACCCCCAGGTCTGGCTCCAGAAGAATGTTGTGTGGATCAAAAAGTTACTCGGCGATTCCCCAAACGAGACTGCTTTTGTTCGGGAGCAGGTGGTTTCTATCCTACAGGACCATGGCTTCGCATGGGTGTCGGTCACTCCATTCGATTGGTTGCACCCATGGACACCAAGGCCGATGATCCCACTGGTGGTCGTCCTGGGCTCTGTCTTGGAGGGAACTCCTGTTATCCGAGAGATGAGCGGGAGTCTTTTGGTCGTAGCTAGAAAACCGTAAAGATACTGCTGAGACTAATGCCAAGGCTACTCAACCGATCAAAATACCCCAGGTGCGATTCCAGTGAGGATCCGCTTCCTCTCTACTTTTGGCCGATCATCGGGCGATTTTACCATCATCGCGTCGATCGTGCGCTGAATTTGCTATTAGGCGCTGAAAAGCACGAAGGGCCTTCGCGAGTACTTGAGGTGGGATACGGCTGCGGCACCAGTTTTCTGGGGCTGATCGATCACTTTGACGAGATCCATGGATTGGACACTCACGATTATGGTTCAGCCATTAAGTACACATTCGCCCGAGAGGGCATCAAGGCGCACCTGACACAGGGTACCATCCTGGATCCGCCATATGCCCCTGGTTATTTTGACGCCATTCTCGCGATCAGCATTCTTGAACACCTTGGGCCGAGTGATCAGGCTCGCGTCATGTTCCAAGTAAACCGTCTGCTCCGCCCCGGGGGCATCTTTGTGGTTGGGACGCCAGGAGTCAATAGACTGATGAGTGTCGGATTTTGGATGCTTGGATATGACATTAGCAAGCACCACCTTTCGCGTCCGAGTCAGGTGCGGGAGGCCGCCGCAAACGTCTTTACCATTGAACGGATAATGAGGCTGCCCGCATTTGGCCCTGATTTTTTTTTACTCTATGAGTGGTTCAAAGCTCGGAAGATTACCGTTGCGAACGCTGGTATTGGTGAGACGAATGCAGCGAGAAACCCCTAATATTTCTAAACCTCATGGAAATTGGTTTATCCCTTTGCCCAAGAAATTGTGGATGCCTATTTTTGTCCCTGTAATCATTACAGTTGCTTGCCTTATCGCCCGTTGGATCCTTGTTGTTGGTTATGGAGATTTTGGGACAGACTATGACCTGGTTTCTCGCTTATTGGCAGGCCAGTGGCAGGGGCGAGACTTCTTCGCTGTTTTTCCACCACTTTCTGGCTATTCGCTTCTTCTCTATTTCAAGATACTTGGACCGCACTATATTGTCGTCAATATTCATCTATGGTTTTGGTGGCTGGTAAACGCTATCGTCGCCGGGGGTGTTATGATTGCCTATGGCGGTTCGGTGGATAAGGTTGCGCTTGTAGCGGTGGCCGTAGCCTTAATAACAGTCCCTCCCAACATGCACATGGTTTCTTTTGCATATATGGCTTCAGCCCTATCGGGGCTTGCCGTTATATGCATGTTGCAGTATTCCAAAACAAAAAAAAGTATTTTTGCCATTCTGGCAGGTGGAGTTGGCGGAGTGGCTATCTTGGCTAAACCGAATGTCGGTATGGCTATTGTAATATCTTTAGTTATGGTGTGCGGTGCTATTGCCCTTGTTCAGCATAAGACACGCCAGAGAGACCTCATGGGCGGACTTTTCGTTCTGATTGGAGCAGTGGGGGGATTACTGGTGACTGTAGCGATACCGGGATGGTATGGCGGTTATAGCGAACTTGCAAACGAAGTCCTTGTTGGTGGAAGTCAGATTAAGGGAGGGTTTTTATCGCTAATTTTAAGAGCATTCCCGCGCATCGCCACAACTTACGACCCGCCTTTTCGGTATATTGTCGAGTTGGGCGTGACCTTGCCACTGTTTGTTGCGCTCGTGATCTTTTTTGGGCGCATTCTTCGCGATAGAAATAAAGATCAGGCATATACGAATATGCCGATCCTGCAGTTCGCAGAAAAACTGCTTTGGTTGCTGTGCGGCATTATTGTTGCGCTAAGTGTTTGGTCTTTATGGCCTCAGGAGTTCCCTCACAGGCTCGTATCGCTTTTTTACGACTTACACCTTGTTAGCTTGCCATTTTTCCTGTGGCAACTGCTTTATCTCATGATTGTGATTGCTTTGGTGGTGTCTCTTGCCGCCGGGATAATTCGGAAAGAATATTCAGGCGACATCACGCAGCCTTTCTGGGCTTCATTTATATGCCTAATATGGACTTTGGGCATTGTCGCATCTGGGCGTCACAATAGCGTCTTTGCCGCGACGCTATTTATGCCGATCCTGGTGTTGCAGTATGGCCATGGCCGGGAACGTTCATTTTACAACATGGCGATAGCCTTCCTGGTCCTGTGGACAGTCGCTTGGCATCTTGCTCCGAACTGGAAGAGCACATTTTCTCAGTTAACGCGGTTGCCGGCGAACAGCAGATTCTCCGGCCTCTATTGGCCGGAAGGCGGTGCAAGCGTTCCGGGATCGTACCCTGTATGGAACTCAAGCAAGACGATAGGGGAGCTGTCGAGAAATGTGTCTCCACGTCTTGAGGGGAAAAATACTTTATGGCTGGTGCCCGGTCCCGGTGCAGCTTTTGGTGGAAAGGTCTACAGTTACGGTATCCATGGTTTGTCGGCAAACAGCGTTCCTCCATGGGCAGAGAAGAAGTTTGGGGGCGAAGTTCGGGCGAATCCTCCCGAATACGTCGTCAGTTCCAGTTTTGATGAATGGGATGATCGTAAATGGAGCTTCATGCGTCCAGGGGTGGTTGTGCCCTGGTTGCATGAGAATTACCGCCTGGTTTGGGAATTAAAAGACAATCCAGCGCCTTTGCTCCTGTGGAGAAGGAAGTAACCGTACGATGATCAATATCCTGGTTTCACTGATTTCGTTCCTTCTTGGCCTGATTCCACTTTGGCAGATGTTTATATGGGAGCGGTCTGAGGGCACGCCATTGACCAGGTTTACCTTCGTATATTTTTTAATTCAGCACATCGCTTTTGGTTTTGGTGGTTTCCTTATAGCCATCTTTGATCAGGATAGCTCCTATTTGAGCCTCCATGGATATTTCCCTTATGCTGATGGATTAGCCCGCTTGCAGCTCATCAACCTCATCTCGTTGTATGCCGCTCTTGCGGGCATGTGGGCCATAATCGCCGGCCGCCGATTTATTGGCGCGTCGTTGCATGGATGTCCATCTATTCTTCGACGCGATCACCATGGCGCCATGGTGGAAAATCATGAGCAATTGCTTCGCAGGATTTGTTATGTATCACTCGTATTCCATGCAATTATTGTCAGTTTGCAATGGTATGCCACGTACACCGGAATATCCGATACCGGTATTTCACGGTATCTGATTCAGATAGGAGCCAAGGTTGCTCCCGCGACGTTCTTCTTCTTGGGCATCTGGTGGCCACATGGTCGCCGTGGACGGTGGATATTTGCAACGTATATCTTGGTATATGGACTTATGCAACTGGCAAGCGGAGGGAGGGCTCCAATTCTTTACGGCGTGTTCATGTTCTTTGCGGGGTTACTGATAGTATCGCCGAGGTGGTTCATGCATCCTCGCCGACTTGTGGTTGTGGCGATTGCTGCGGTGCTAATTCCTTGGCTGGCTGTGCAAAGCGAGGATATACGGTTGTTGTATCACAGCCGGGTGCCACAAGATTTAGGGGATTGGGCACGGAATATGACCACGCTTGTTGGACCAAAGCAGATCGGCGTAGAAGGTACTGGAAATATTTCGCCTGGTCCTGAAACATTAGACCGTACCCTATTTCGATTTGGCGCCCGCATCACCGAGCTGGCGGCTCTGGATATCGTGGCCAGGACACCTGAGGAATTTCCCTACTGGGGCTGGAGCGAGACAGACTGGCTTATGTTAGGTACAGGTTGGTTGCCAGCATTCTTGTTTCCAGATCTTCCTAAAGATGAGGATTCTGGTGTCCTTTTCTTGCGCCACTATGGGTGGGCGGTGGACCCAGAGCATGGACATGCTATGCCTGTGACTTTGCTCGCGGATTCATGGCGTCGGTTTGGCTGGCCTGGCGTCATCACGGTTCATTTCTTCTGGGCGGCGTTTTTAACCACCATCTCAATGCTTATGGGACGACGCCTCAGTATGCAAGTGATTGTCTTGAGTGGGGCCCTCTTATACATTTTCACGTTCTCATATACCGACGACATTTTTATATTGGCTACATCCATGCCTCGCAAGGTTGTGGTGGCGCTAGCCTATGCTACTCTCATATCTGCGATTTGCTTGCTGATGAGTACTCGATGGGCCAGAGTGAGGGCAGATTCTTTTTAGCGGTAGCTTAGTTAAGCTGGTAACGTTGAGAGTCACAGCATAATAACTGATGGCGGGGAAGGTTGTGGAATGAAAGTGTTGATGAATATGTGGCCATACTTTTTATTGAGCCACGTGGGAGATTACTACGCCAACACGGAAGTATCCGCAATGGAGAAACAGTTTCCTGACATGGAGTTTGTGCAGGTACGGTCTCGCGCAGCGATAGTAGCTGCCAATATGCGGGCCTTGGTTTTGCATGCCGCTCACAAACTTCGATTGCTGAATAGGAATTTGAGAATACTTCAACCTTTATTTAATTTGCAGTGCGTATCATATCTACCAGGCAGCTACTTGCGTGATACCCGCCCGGACGTGATTTTCGCCCATAGTCATATTCCTCGGCTCGGGCACAGATGCTCTACGCCGCTTGTGGCGGTAGAGTACTTTGCCTCGGAACGGTACATGAGAATGGTGGGTGTTCTCCACTGTCTTCCGCGTGAGATTCACGCCAAGCAACAGGCTACAGAGCATGCCCAGGTGATATTGACCACTACCCCCACATCAAAGGCCCGATTTGATCAATATGTGCCAGAGGTAAAAGGCCGCGTTTTGCAGGCACCCATCTACATGCCCTACCTCGAGCCGGTCACGGATGATTACACCATACAAAAGGCTCAAGAAGATGAAGAACTCCAGGTTCTATTCGTGGGCGGGGCAGCTCGTCGCAAGGGGTTGCCACAGGTCCTTGAAGCATTCCGCATGATAGAGAAGCCAGTGCGGGATAGACTCAAATTAAAGGTTGTCTCCAATTTTCAAGATGGGCTGGTGCCGGGAATAGAGAGAGTGGCTGAAGTCTTATCCAACGTTGGAGCAACATATATGGCTGAACTTATGCGGAAAGCACATATCTTCGTATTTCCTACGCAGTTCGACACTTACGGTCGGGTGATTGTGGAGGCCATGGCCGGTGGTTGTGCGATAATCTCTAGCAACACCGACCCCCAGGATTGGATACTGGACTATGGCAAGGCCGGGATAGAGGTTGACCCCACATCGCCGGAGGAAATCGCCGAAGGGCTGACGCTGTTGGCTGAAGACAGGAACATTCGAATGAACTATGCGCTCTCTGCAATCAGGCGGTTTCGTGAGGTGTTCTATCATCGTGTGGTTGGCATGCAGTATCGGAATGCATTTGAAACAGCCATTAAGACCGGGGCTGCGCGCTGAAGTGCCTAGTTTGGTGCCTAATAGGAGATCGATTACCTTGCAAGAGAACACACCTTCCTCAATTTCACGCCCTGTCTATCCATTGCCCCCTCTTGTATCACGACCGTTAATGCGTCTGGTGCAGGAAATATCATGCTACGCTGTTCCACGCGGGCTCCCGCGCATGGTCTGGATTCTCCGTCGCTTGGTTGTCGGAGGCGGCGGCATAAGAACGGTGTCATATCAGGAGCGCTTTAGAATGTATTGTGATAGCGATTCTTATCCATCCGTGATGGCAGCGTGTGGGTTTGTCTATCGGCACATGGATCGGGTATTGAGCATGGTTCTACAGCCGACAGTGACATTCCTCGATGTGGGCGCGAACGTTGGTTTTGTCACATTACTGGCCTGCAGCAAGGTCCGTTCAAAAAGAGGTAGAATTGTTGCACACTGCTTTGAACCCGATCCGGGTGTGTTTACATGGCTGTCGAGGAACCAAAGTCTGAATAGCAATTTGTTCGAAATTGTAGCCAATCCATGGGCTGTAGGGGCGATAGAAGGTGAAGGGGAGCTGACAATTAGCGCCAGACCCGGATGGTCTACTTTGCTCGGGGAGCCGGTTGGGGGATTCTCGTTCTTGCCCAAGGCAGGAAAGAAGATTGTACAAATAACAACACTCGACGCGTATTGCCAGCAGCATCAGCTGCGGCCAACTGTTATCAAAGTTGATGTCGAGGGCTTCGAATGTCGGGTGTTGGATGGCGCCTTGAAAACCTTGGAGGATGCGCGGCCTTATCTTATCATCGAGATTAATCCGCTGCGGCTGGCTGCCGCTGGGACTACGGGCGAAGAGTTAATTCGACGCATTGTTGGCTTGCGTTACCGACTATTCCACGTTGACCCTCGGTCTGCGCGAAGGGCATATAAACGCGAAAGATGGCATGGTTTGCCTGAAGTGAGAGTCGAGGACGTCCGAATGGGGCGAGATTTCGACGCCGTTGCTGTGCCAATTCAGTTGTAGAGCTTCGGGGTTTTCTAAAATGGATAGTCCATTTCATTTAGGCGTTCTTAACTCTCATCAAGTTCAGTATTTTGCTCTGCTCTACCAGCATCTGGCGCGCCGGCCTGATAGGATCTCACGGTATATTACTGCGGTCGTCAAGGGCTAGATCCAATGTTCGATCCTGGTTTCGGGCGAAAGGTGTAGTTGGACGTTCCGCTACTGGATGGTTATTGTTCAATCTTTCTGCCAAATTATAGCCCCCGGCCAGGTCTTGGTGATTTCTTTGGGTTGCTAAACCTCACCCTAATCAGTGAACTTCACAGAAAGACATATGATGCAATTCTTGTCCATGGGTATACTTATGCAACTCATTGGCTCGCGTTCCTTGCGTCGTGGGCGACGCGAACTGCTCTTTTTCTCCGTGGCGAATCTACACTTTCGGATCCCAGACCATGGAAGGTGAAAATCCTTTAACAAGCGCTGAAAGATTTCCATTCGCATAAATGGATGTACGACGCCGAGTCACTAATCGCATACTTCAACTGGGCGGGTTTTGTGGATGCTAAAGAAAAGAACTTCCACGATAGCCAAATTGAAGGCATGGAAAAGATAGAAGCGCGGCGCGTTCTAAAGGGGGCAGGGATTTCTGTTGAGGGTGTCGAGCCAGACGAGGCGTACAGTAATCCCAACAGTGAGGCGGAAAAGTGACAGAATTTCGGCGAAGAGTCTATGAGGCTTATCGTACGACTACGAGCGCCAACTGTTACGGGCAAACATCTAATATGCTCATTTCGTCGCAGTTACGGCAATCGAAACAGCGGTGGGGGCGATTCCTCCCGAATGATTTGAAAGCTCACTTTCTTGATATCGGCTGCGGCAGTGGAGAATTCCTGCTTCTCCTCCAAGAATCCGGCTATGATAGAATTGAAGGGATTGATATTAGTCCTGAGCAAGTCGAGGCGGCACGTCGACTTGGGCTCGGTCAGGTCGTGCCAGGTGATGCAAGATCCTATCTAATGACTCGACATGCTGTGTATGATGTTATCAGCGCCCAGAATATTCTTGAGCATATGGACCGGGACAAGCTTTTTGATTTGATAGACGCCATCGTTGCCGCACTCAAACCTGGAGGCTGTCTATTCGCGATGGTGCCTAATGCAAAATCACCTTTTGGAGCGCGTGTGCGTTATGCCGACATTACACATGAATTGAGCTTTACGCCGGAAAGTATCCTACAGATATGTACCGTTGTTGGTCTGGAGCCTGTTTACATAGGCGAATGTGGTCCAGTTGTGCATGGCATTATCAGCTTCTTCCGGTGGTGTATCTGGCAGATGATCCGGCTTGTGTTTCTGATTGTGCTGATAGCACAAGGAAATGATTATCATTTCCGGGTCTACACTCAAGATATGTTGGTGGTACTTCGAAAAAAGAAATAGAATTTTTCTGCAGAGCAAATGGGCTATGTTTGGAGAAGAACATGAAATATCTTTTTACGGGATGGCTCCCGGAGTATGGAACCTGTGAGGCCCGTCGTCGTGGTTTGGTAGAAATGGGTAGAGATGTCGTCACCTTGAGTTTTGCTCGATTTTTCGAACCTCCTCTTTACTTTGGGTCTCTCGGTGAGAAATTCAATTCTTTGCAAACGCTTTTGGGATTCGGCCCTGGAATCTGGGCATATAATCGGAATTTGTTGGCTACTGCGCGTAAGCATCGCCCAGACGTGGTATGGATCGATAAAGGGAATTATGTATCGCGGTATATTCTACAAGCTATCAAGCAAGAAACAGGGGCGTTTCTCGTTTGCTACAACACGGATGACATATATTACAAGCGACACGGTTGGCGTCTTCATTTGCCAAGTATCCCGGAGTATGACGTTTACTTTACCACAAACTCGTTCAATTTTGAAGAGCTAAAGACTCTTGGAGCCCGGAAAGTCATTCTCACCCAACTTGGTTACAACCGGGATTTATTCAAAGCCTATCCCATCACAACGGAGGAGGGTCAACGGCTGGGTTCATCTGTGGGGTTTATAGGGCACTGGGAACCAGCCACGGAGCAACTTATAGCGCAGCTTGTTGACCTAGGTCTGTCTCTTCGGGTTCGAGGTCACGCTTGGAATAAGGCGAAGAATAGAAGGCACCTCAAGGGCACAATAGAGCCTGGATTTGTTCCACTTGCCGATTATTCCAAGGCGTTTATCGCATCGAAAATCAACCTCGGGATTAATTCTGCAGTAAACCGGAATCTGTCTTCCGGTCGCACGTTTGAAATTCCTGCGACTGGAAGCTTTCTACTAGCGCAACGAACAAGCGAACATAAGGCGTTCTACGAGGAAGGTAAGGAAGCTGAGTTCTTTGACTCGGCGTTTGAACTCGTGGACAAGGCGCGTTACTATCTGGCCCATGACAAAGAACGGATACAAATTGCTCAGGCGGGGCACGAACGATGTATACAGAGCGGCTACTCGTGGCAAGAGCAAATGCATGAATTAGTTCGTATTGTAGAGAGTTCATAGGGTAGGCGAATGTTGATTCCATCCAAGCGTCCGCGGATCGCATTGATTACGCACAATCTCTCCGAAGGGGGCGGCACTGCAACATTGGTGACGTTTCTTTATCGTGTTCTCACGGAATCTGGCCGTTATAGCCCAGAGATAATCTCTTTAGCCACATCAGCTTCAGACTCAGCGAGTGTGCGTCTTCTTGCGCCAGACTCATGGTTCCATGGTCCATTGGCACAATCACGTAAGTGGAGCGGATTGCCTTTTCGTCACGTTGGAAGCTATCTCGCAGAGTTTGAGTTCCAGCGCTACCAGCCCCGGGCAGTGCTCGAACGAATACTCGAAAAATATGATCTTTTGCAGTTTGCTGTCGGTGTGCCGCCTTGGGTGTGTGTAGCCGGTGGATTAAAAAAGCCGGTCCTGCTCTGGACTGCGACGACCGTTTGGGCGGATCGAGCGGCTAGGGTTCGCCATGCAACCTTACCGCGACGTCAGTGGATGCAATTCATGGCGACAATTGCTCAAATTTACGAGAGACGAGCTCTTCAGCGGGCCGATTTTGTTTTTGCCCTTAGTGAATACACATTCGATAAAATCAAGCGATTTGTGGCATCGGAACGTGTTGGCTTGGCCTTTTGTGGAGTTGATACCGAACGATTCTCGCCTAGCAAACATCCAGAGGGAGAATACATTCTTTGTGTTTCCCGCTTGGCAGATGCGCGGAAAAATGTGAGTTTGCTGTTACAAGCATATGCCGATCTGGCCGGTCGTTCGGTTTCTCTACCGTATCTCTATATAGTGGGTGGGCAACCTCCGAATTCAATCCTGCAATGGGTCAGCGAACTTGGAATCGCAGATCGAGTTCGTATTCTAGGGACCCAGGATGAACGAGAGCTAGCCGACCTCTACCGCAACGCTCAGTTCTTTGTTCTGCCATCAGATGAAGAAGGGCTAGGGATTGTAATCCTCGAGGCCATGGCAAGTGGCCTGCCTGTGGTGAGCACTCGTTGCGGAGGACCAGAGACAATAGTTCTAGATGGCGAGACTGGGTTACTCACACCGGTTGGTGATGCTCAGGCTCTGGCTGACGCAATGACCCAATTGATTGAAGATCCGGGGCTTAGGCAGCGGATGGGTGAAGCTGGGCGACAACACGCCGTGGAGCGTTTTTCTCTTGGTGTTACAGGTAAGGTATTCCTTGATAGGTACGAAGATCTACTTGGTGAATGACTATTCTCGCGTTGGACGAAACAAAGAGGAGCACAAGATTCCTGCTTGCACTGCCGCACCAGGAACTTTTACGCAGTCTCTCCGTTCGTGCAGGCTATGCAATGGGTAAGAAGATAGCCATTGTTCAATCTAGCTACATCCCTTGGAATCAGTGACCCTTATTGGAGTCAGAAGCACTGGAAGAATATCGTTCAAAGCTATTCCAAAGCGAAATGCTTTCGTGATTATAAAGATCTATTCAAGGAATTATATTTTGGCTCTAATGAGAAGTTTCTGAATCAAATTAATTACTGATTCATTACTGCAATTTGCGAAATGTTGGGTATAAAAACAAAGATATCTTGGTCAATGGATTATAAACTTATGGAGGGAAAAACAGAGAGGCTGATTGATTTATGCAAGCAGGCCGGGGCCACAGAGTATATTTCCGGTCCATCAGCCAAAGGTTACATTGACGAGGAATTATTTAAGGCGGAGGGTATCAAATTGCAGTATATGGACTACTCTGGTTACCCAGAATACGAGCAACTCTTCCCACCCTTTGAGCATAGAGTAAGTGTGATCGATCTGATCCTAAATGTGGGGCAAGAGGCTCCCCGATACATGAAGAGCTTTTGAGATGGATCTTTCAATTGTCACTACGATATACTGCTCAGCTTCATACCTTGAGGAGTTTTACACACGAGCAAGTGGGGCAGCAAGGAGAATTTTTGACATTTCTGAACAGATGATTGCTAAAGCCAAGGAACTCCATGAAAGGATCGATTATTGTGAGTTCTTTACTGATGAGTCTCGTCTGAGTAAGGAGGACTATACAATCGCCAGCGGTATATTTAACGTTAAACCAAATGCCAGCGATGAAGAATGGAAGACCTACATGATTCATACTTTGGGCAAGATGGCCGAATTAAGCGCTAAAGGTTTTGCCTTCAACGTGCTGACCAAGTATTCAGACCGCGAACTTATGCGGTCTGACCTCTATTACGCGGACCCTTGCAATTTGTTCAAAATTGTAGCCAATCCATGGGCCGTAGGGGCGACAGAAGGTAAAGGGGAGTTAACAATTAGCGCCAGATCCGGATGGTCGACAATGGCCCATGAACCACCGGGTGGCTTTTCTTTCTTGCCGAAGGCGGGGAAACCGATGGTTAGGGTGGCAACACTTGATACATACTGTCGCGAACAGGGACTATCTCCGACAGTCATTAAGATCGATGTGGAAGGGCTGGAGACGGAGGTCTTGGCAGGGGCTCGAACCATCCTGGAACAGTCGCGCCCTTGCCTTCTCATTGAGATAAATCCTCTTAGGTTGGCTGCGGCTGGAACATCCGGGGAAGATTTGATCCTGCAGCTTTCCCGTTTGCGATACCGTTTATTTCACATCGATCCTCGATGCGCCAAATCTATTCTTCATGCTAAGCGTGACGAGTGGCGCGGGTTTCCAGAGGTGAAGCAAAACGATATAGTGATGGGACAAGATTTTGATGCGATTGCCTTACCCGGGGAATTGGTGGCCGGGTCATTATAATCAATTGATCATTCTCTCTTTTTGCGCAATAAAGTGAAATACCTTTATACTGGATCGCTGGTCGATTCCGGCACTTGTGAAGCTCGTCGTTGCGGGCTTATAGAAATGGGCAGAGATGTAGTTGCCCTGAGTTTTGAGCCGTTTTTCAGGTATCCCGCGTTTCTCGGACATCTTGGGCAAAAGTTCAATTCGTTACAGACTCTATCTGGAATCGGTCCAGGGATCTGGGAGTACAACCGGTGCTTATTGGCCACAGCACGTCAGCACCGTCCTGACGTGCTGTGGATTGATAAGGGTCATTATGTATCTCGGGCTACACTCCAAACTATCAGAAGGGAAACAGGGGCGTTTCTTGTTTGCTACAATACGGACGATATTTCTTACTATCGAAACGGTTGGCGACTTCATTTACCAAGCATTTACGTATGCCCTTTCCGCAGAGATAGTTCGTCTATGCCGATTGCCCGTGGCACTGCCACAGGATTGCGCCGAAGCTGCTCCTCCATATACTCTTTCTCCAATGTTTTCACTGCATGCCAATCCAGTTTCAGTTCCTTTGCCACATCCGTGACGGTCATGGCTCGACACTTCCTCCCCACGTAGTAGGAAAACCGCTTTGTGTAAAAGGGGTTGTTTGCCAGCCAGGAGAGCT
>Ga0315284_10006361_pt1 | contig 16807 bp, 13 predicted proteins | sample YL17G09_16_MG_FD_203696 | JGI IMG/M metagenome (GOLD analysis project Ga0315284, IMG submission 203696) | Sediment microbial communities from Yellowstone Lake, YNP, Wyoming, USA - YL17G09_16 | ecosystem: Environmental > Aquatic > Freshwater > Lake > Sediment | place: USA: Wyoming | collected...
CGACGGTAAATGCGCCGACCTTTGCGGGCCAGAGCATATAGGAGTCACTTGCTGTCTTGGAGCCGCGCTCGACGATACCCTGATGAGCAGGTCCGAGTTTGTACATATGATTGCTCTGGTTGGTGCCTGAGCCGGCGTTGAGAAAGCTGAACAGGCCCGCGATGAGGAGGGTGGATTTATGGTGAGTGACGGTGTAGGGGCCTGCGAAGATGGAGCAGGCCTCGCCGTGGAACCCGCCGCAGTTGGCAAAGAAGACGGAGTTTTCTGCTGAGTACTGCTTGGCAAGTTCGGTGCCCTGGCCGACGAAGCAGTTGGAGAGTATTGCGCCGTCGGTGATTTTGGAGCCAGAGCAGGCGATGAAGTTATGGGCAAAGACGCCCGGTCCGATATAGACTGGGTCCTGAGGGCAACTGTTGACGGAGCCATTTTCGAGGCGGCTGGCGGCCTCAATGGTCGCGGCGGGGCCTATTTTGACGTTCTTGATGGTTCGGCAGTTGATAATTTTCGCCCCCACCCCCACAAGCCCCATAGAGGATGCCACGGAAGCGGCATACTGGCTAATCATTTCCCGCAACTTCTCGATGACCTTTGGTCGGTGCCGATAAAGTGCGATTACATAAGCCAACTGGGCTGATAACTGGTCGTAGATGGGTATTTCCCTGCCGCCTGCCTCGTTGATGACGACGACGTCGGTGCCGTTGCCGAAGCTGGTTTGGCCATCTATGGTCATCAGGTCGATATTTTCAATGACGACGTCGTCCTCGATTACGTAATTGGCGATGTAGCTTTTGACTTGGTTGATATAGACGTTGTTGCCAATGTAGCAGTTGTGAATGGTTGCGTTGGAGATGCCCGCGGGTCTTGTCAGCCCGCCGCAGAAGCGGACGTCTTTTTGGAACAGCCCCAGGCGGACATCGCCTGAAAAGTGGGTTATTCTTACCCGTTCAGGATTGAAGCCATCGGCCACCTGCACCTTTGACCAGTCGCAGCTTGTGCAGCCCTGATTGGTCAGACGGGCGATTTCAGCGGAGGTTAAAACGCGCCATTTGGATGCCATTTTCGGCTCTCCAGTTTTATTGGACTTTTTTGTGACGGTATCTGCGTCAGTAATGAGCGATTACCGGGCCATTAACTGCGCAGCACGGCCCGAGCCGTGCTGATTGTTTAACAGCCGGCGGAGGCCAAGTCAAGAAATTTCCGGCGGCGTTAAGGATGGAAGTTTGCATGGGGGGTTGCAGTTACAATAATTTAATAAATTTGCGCATAAAATTTATAGTGATGGGTTGGGAGGTGCCGATGAATCTTTATGTAACCGACAGTACCTTCACTGGTCGGGTAATCTTAAGTTTTTTTAACAGGCAAAGAGACATGTCAAATCAGCCACTTCGACACTTCGACAAAGCTCAGTGCAGGCAAGCTCAGGGCAGGCCGCGGGTGGCGAGGGTATTGGTGGTCCTGCTGGTTTCGATGACGACGGGTGCGGTTGTTTTGATGGCATTGGGGAATCATCCGCCGTCAGCGGGGCCGTTCTGCCTTTCGACATATTATCGGCTTGACCCCGTTCAGCAGGCGGTTTACTCCCGCGTTACGCAGGCGCCCGGCCGATGGGAGAGCGTCGAGGTTTACTACAGCGGCACAAAGGCAGGCAATATCGACCAGCTCGCGTCGCTGTCCGGCTTAGCCGGCTCCGACGACATCAACTGCCACTTCGTTGTCTGCAACGGCTTAGGCGGCGGCGACGGGCAAATCCAGACCACCGAAAAATGGCAAAAGCAATGGTCGGTCATCCCCGACCATACCTGGTACGGCTCAAGCAGGACGATTCGAGTTTGCCTTGTGGCCGACGGCAGAAATGTTCGTCCCACCGATTCGCAGATAAAAAGGGCCGAGGCGCTCGTCGAGGCCCTGTCGGGAAAGTTCAGCGTCCCACCCGCCAAAATCTTCTACCCCTCCAACTGGCGGTGAGCTTGTCGAATCCGCTGGCGGCAGTAGTTACATTTCTGATTTATGATTTCTGATTTTCGATTTTATTGTGTGTGCAGCCAGTGTTCAACAAAGACGGCCAGGTCATCCAAATCAACCCATTTGTCACCGGTGAGGTCCGAGCCGCCGCAGTAAAGATTAGAGTCGGCCTGCATCCATTTGTTGCCCATAAGGGCAAAATCGACGAAATCAACGTCTTTGTCATTATCAGAATCGCCGGCTATGAACTGCCAGGAAAGTTTCGGGTAACTTACGCCTTCGCAGATTGCCCAAATATCATTTGGCCCGTTGACCGTCTCCCATACAAAATCCCAGCCGACGAAACTCGCCTGCTGCTTCATCTGCGTATCCGTAAGCGGTGTTCCTATATGATTGTTTGGCCCGCTGCTCGTAAGAAAATAACATGAAGTAACACCGAAAGGATTACCGCCTCCCACAAATCCGCCCAGACCGCTTGCGCCGCTGCCTCCGCTGACGGTTCCGGTTGAATAACAATTGATAACATACCGAGAATTCCCGGCAAATCCTCCGATACCGCTTGCACTATTTCCGCCTGTTACATCCCCCATAGAGTAACAATTGATAATAATGCTCCAGAAGCTGCTGTCTGTCCCAACGAATCCTCCGATATATTGTGAATAATTTCCGCATGCAACATTACCTGTAGAATAACAACCGCTGATCTCACCGCCGCTGACATACCACTCTCCAATCAATCCTCCAATTGACGCTGAAAAATCTCCACCTGCTACATTGCCTTCTGCGAAACAATTTGCAGCCAGAGAACCTTTGTTGATTCCGAGGAGTCCTCCTATCCGACTTGAGCTAGTTCCGCAAGTGATTGCGGCCGTTGAAAATGAACCGCTGATATTACCGTTGTTCCATCCTATAAGTCCTCCGATATAACGGGAATTACTGCCGCAAACTATGATGCCTCTTGAGAAACAATCGCGGACAGTATTGATAGTGCTGAAATGGTCGTTGGAACCTGCAAGACACCCCACGTATGTTGAATTTGACTCACTGTTGATAAATACATTTTCAAGGCCGAGGTTTTTTATCTCACATTGACACACGTCCCCAAACAGCCCCAGATAACCTTTTTTATTACCGACCGAGTTAATAGTCAGATTTATAATCCTGTGGCCGTTTCCATCGAAAACCCCGGTAAAGCTCCTACCGTCGAAAACATAATTTGCGTTGTTAATATCGCGCGCAATAACGGCTGTGGCGAAGACCTGGTTGCCGGGGAGATTGGGGTCGAGGTTGACGTCGGCGGTCATTATGAAACATTTGTTGTAGTCATTAGTATCATTTGCCAAGGTAAGTAAATCGGCTGCATTTGCGATTTGATATGGCGTGTTCGGGTCGCCTGTGCCGCCGGAGTATTTAGCGATACAGGGAGAGGCCGCCGCAAGGATTAGAAGCGATAAAACAGCCCTTTTCATACAAAAACCCTTTATCCCCCAGCCATAATTCAGGGGACATTATATCGAATGATGCACCGAATAGCAATGGAAAAATATTGCCGTTTGAGGAACCACGAAGATGGACCGGCGGGGTAAAAACCTCGACTTTTTGGTCGGGGCTGGGTCTCGACATCGGGTATCAAGCCGCTAAGGCAGCTTGCACTTAAAGTCTGGGTTGGGCACGGGGTCATTGCCGTATTGTTCGAGCATTTTCGGCTGGCAGATTGGCTGGGTTTTGATGATATAGGAATCAACTTCGAGTCGACCGCCTGTTTGAAGAATCGCCTTGTCCGCGCGTTTGAAGGAACTATTGATAAGGTCGGTGTATGTGTAATCTGTATGGCTGTATTTGTTGCTCGGATATTTTTCGATACTGTCTTTCCACGCTTTAGGGAGTTTTTCGTAGCCGAGCATTGTCCCTATAATTGCGCCGGCATTGGCCGGGTTGCAGTCGGAATCCTGGCCGCAGCGGGCGGTATGTTCGATTGTCTTTAAGATGTCCCCGTCGCCGTAAAGAAGCCCTATTGCGATAAATGCGCCGTTGAGCGACGCGGCTATATTGAAATCATCATGCAGCATATTGCAATCAATGGCGGTTTTAAGATATTTGTCATTGATGAATTTCCAGCAGGCCTTGAAGTCATCGGGATTTTTATCGTGGAAGTCAATAACGTCTTTGATTATCTGGTAGTACTGCGATTTTCGCGGCATTGTTTCGATTGCCTGTTTGACTATTTTTTCAACGTCGTTGCACTCAAAGGCGAGGGCAATCATAACCGAGACGAAGTGCCCGCCATATACTCCGTCGCCGTAGTTCATCACGTGGCCGACGCGGTCGCTAATCTGAACCGCCGTCATCGGCATCGCCGGGCACATTAGCCCGACCCAGTCGCATTCGATTTGCCAGTCGATGTCGTTTGCGCATTTATTGAAGCGCTTGCCATCGTCCGCCCACATACCCGACTGTGGCGGTTTAATACCCTTTCGAAGATTGTCCCTGCCGGCTTTATTTGCGTGCCAAAGTTCGTAGCCGCTTTTTTTGAACGCCTCGCCATAATCATCCATAGTCGCCGCGAAGATTCCATCGGGGTCGGCAAGTTTCGCGTCCATCGCAGTAATGAAGGTTATCTGCACGTAGATATCGTCCTGCCCGAAGCCGCCGTCCATTCTGGGATATAAGTTGAGCGAGCCGGTGAACATCCTGCCTTTGGCCTGGAACTCCGTCGGCCCCCCGATGCAGACGCCGGCGGTCTTGCCCAGCCAGCCGCCTTTGATTTTGTCCTGCAGGGCTGTCTTGCTTATCTTCACCTCACCTGTGCTGCACATCTTCTTTCCACATACGCCTGTCTGCCGGCAACCGGTCGGGGCGCATACGACCGCCGCAACCATCAAACCGGTAATCACCCTGTGTGTGACTTTTGCCCACATTTCACAATCTCCTATCAGCAAATCCACTTACCGTCTTTTTGAGCCACGAATCCAGTCCGACAATATCATAATCTGCTTTGTTCCACAAGGAATCACAGAGTCGCCGGCGAGTTGTCGGTGGCCGCGAAAAAAATCGGCGGTGTATCCACCGGGGATACACCGCCTTAAAACTGTTTTGGTGAGTAGGTTAGGAGGAATCGTATTATATTTTACCAGTCCGGCTCTGGCGACGGGTCGTCCATTGGTGTCTTATTGCCTTTCGGCATATCGCACGCCGGTCCAGACTCTTGTCCGTAACCTTGTGGAGGGCCGTATCCCCGACCGCGCATCGGCATACGTTCGCCGGACGGCGGCCCCCAGGCGCCCATACCGCCGCCACAACAGCCCCGGCGCGCCGGGGTTTGGCAGGGTGGGCTGCCGCAGGGCATTTGCCAGCCGGGACCAGCGGGACGGGCTCCGCCCATTGCCCAACCCTGGCGCCAGCCGCAACCCTCTGAATCCATACGGCGGTGCGCCTGCTGATGCCACCTGTTAAATTCGGCGAACTCACGCATTTTTTCCCTGCGTTGCTCCATCTTTTTGATAATCTCGCCCATCTTCTCCCTGTCGTTGGCCTTGTAGGCCGAAATCAACTGGTCGAGCAGGTTTTCGCGATGTTTCGGCGGCTCGACTGCCTGGCTCCGGCCCGATACTTCGCCGGGACAAGAGTTTGCCGAAGTCTGCTCAACGGCCTTTGCCTCCTGCTTCGGTTTTTCGGCGGATTCTTTCTTTTGTGCCTTTTCGGCGGCAAACAGCGCTATTGCCCCCACCAGAACCGCTGCGATAAGGCCCGTAATAACTTTTCTTGCCATTTTATGCTCCTTTCAAATTGGCATACTAATCACAAGCAGAGACGTTAGCAGATTCGATTTTATTGCAACAATGGCTTGACGGCTACACAGTGACTGAAGAGCAGGGTTTGCGGCAATGTACTGAAGTGGCTAAAAATCACTTGAAACCGGCACGTTTTTCGGATAAACAAACCTCTTTGAGCCACGAAAGGACTGGAATATGGCCGAAGAATCGAAAAACAGAAATGATTCGACAAGCTCACCGTCCCGAGCGAAGTCGAGATATAGAACCCTTCGCAGCAGGGCTTCGATGGCGACAAGGGCGATTCACGCCGGCGAACCGAGGCAAAAATACGCCGATTCCCTGATGACCCCTATTGTCCAGACATCGACATTCACCTTCAAAAATAGCAAGGCCATCGAGGACTACACCAAGAAAGGCAAAGAGCATTATGAATATGGGCGATACGGCAACCCAACCGCCAAAATCGCCGAACAGCGACTGGCCGACCTCGAAGGGGCCGAGGGCTGTGTCGTTTTCTCCTCCGGAATGAGCGCAATAACCACCACCATTTTGTCTCTTGTCCAGTCCGGCGACCACATCGTTGTTACCGACGACAGCTACAAAAAGACGCTGGAGTTCTGCCGGTCATATCTCAAGCAGTTCGCCATCGACTGCACCATTGTGCCATTCGGCGACTATGGCATTATCGAAAGAGCCATCAGAAAGAACACCAGATTCATCTTCTCCGAATCCCCCACCAATCCCTATCTGAACATCTTCGACCTCGTTAAAATCAAAAAGATAGCCGACAAGCACAAAATACTCACGCTCATCGACTCTACCTTTGCGACGCCCTACAACCAGAGGCCCATCGAGTTCGGTATGGATTTAGTCCTGCAAAGCTGCACCAAGTACCTGGCGGGCCACAATGACATCTTGGCCGGGGCAGTTTTAGGCAGAGAAGAGCTTGTAGAGAAGATTCGCGACCTGCACAAATCAATGGGCGGCACCATCGACCCGCACTGCTGCTATATGCTTTTGCGGGGGCTGAAGACTTTCCCTCTCCGCGTCCGCCAGCAAAACGAATCGGCGCTGCGAGTCGCCGAATGGCTTGAGGCGCATCCGGCGATAAGGCGGGTGTATTATCCCTTCCTGCCCAGTCATCGACATTACGAGGTCGCCATCCAGCAGATGGAAGGCGGAGGCGGCGTGGTGTCATTCGATATTAAAGGCAACCTGGCGACATCCAAACGACTTTTGGACCGGCTGCGCCTGATTTACATAGGGCCTTCGTTAGGCGGCGTTGAATCTCTCATTACCCACCCGGCGCTTGTCAGCTATTACGACTACAGCCGAAAAGACCGCTACAAATTGGGCATTACCGACACGCTGTTCCGCTTAGCAGTCGGCATCGAAGACACCGAAGACATCATTGCTGACCTCGACCGGGCGCTGAAAGCATAACCATCGGCAAGGCAATAGTCCTTAAAAACCCCCGTTTTCTAACGGATAATCAATATCGCCCATTTTTGTCTTGGCAACCTAATGTCTAAAACAGATGTTTCAAACAAACGTTTCAAACAAATGTTTTATACTATTGTATGAAACAAGCGTTTCATACAAGCGTATGAAACAAGCGTATGAAACAAGTGTATGAAACAAGCGTTTAAGGAGATGATTATGGCTGGTTCATATACCCAGGATGTGCCCAATTTAACGAAAGAGGCCGCGGAGTCCCAGAAACGGCTGCTGGATGCCGCGGAAGAGTTGTTCGCCCAAAAAGGGCTCGATGGAACATCCATCCGAGACCTCACTACAAAGGCAAACTGCAATCTGGCCTCCATTAACTACCACTTCGGCAACAAGCAGGAGCTTTACGAGGAGCTTTTCCGCCAGCGGTTACGCGAGATGCGCGACAGCCGGCTTAAAGCCATCAAGGCCGTTATGGCAGGCAAGGCCAGGCCGACGCTGGAAAAATTGCTTCACGCTTACTCCGTGGATTTTCTCAAGCCGTTTTCAGACCCGCAGCGCAGCCAGCGATTTATGCAGCTTTTCTTCCGAGAGCTGGCGGAGCAACGGCTGCCTAAAAATATGTTCCTCGAGGAAATGGCTGCCCCGGTAATGGGCGCAATGGAAGACGCCCTTGCGGTTCTTTGTCCGAACCTCAACAAACACGATGTGCAAATGAGCGTTCTTTCAATAACCGGTCAACTGGTTCATATTATGCAGGTCAGAGTGTTATTCGAAGGAGCACAAGGTCATTCAATCACCTCCATCGATATTGACGAGGCCATAGACCATATAGTGAAATTCTCGGCAGGGGGTATCAGGGCCTGCGAAAAAGGACATCAGAGATGAAACGATTAGTTGGTTATTTTGAAATTATTTTTCTTCTGCCGGTGTTATTCCTGCCGGGCTGCGTCAGCAAAGAGGAGTTTTACAACGAGGCCGGCTTGTCGCGGGAATCCGCGTATAAGCAGTGGGAGGGCCGGAAGACCGCCGAGAAACAGACCCGGCCGGTCATCGCGGGGAAACTGTCCCTCGAAGACTGTCTCAAACTTACGCTGACAAATAACAAATCGCTTTTGAAAACGCTGGAAGAAAGAGAGGCGGCACGCGGCGGCGAGCTTGGCTCGTATTCGGCAATACTGCCCACAGTAGCTATTTCGGGCGGTTATGAGCGTATTGACGAGAAATCATATTTCACCTTCAGCGGCACAGATATCACAATGGGTTCGCTGGATAATTACTCGCTGGCGCTTACGGTAACTCAGCCGATATTCGCGGGGGGAGCGATTCCCGCCAGAATCAACGCGGGCCGGCTCGGCGCGCTTATGGCAGACCAGACCGTTCGCGGCGCCATCCAGGAGACCGTTTACGCCGCGCAGCTCGGTTATTACAGCGTTCTTTTAGACCAGCATCTCTACACCATAAGCAACGACGCCGTGAAATCGGCGCAGGCCCATCTCGACGATGTAAAACAGAAACGGACGGCCGGCGTCGCCTCCGATTATGACGTGCTTCGCGCAGAAGTGGAGCTGTCAAACTTCACCGCTCAGCTTATTCGCAGCCGAAACGCAATCAACGTCGCCAAGGCCAATTTAGTCAAAATAATGGGTGTCTCTCAGGACAGTTCCTTTACGCTCTGCGATGAGCTTATATATTCCGCTTTCAATATCACGATGCAGAAGGCCGTTGCCGCCGCTTACAAAAATCGGCCTGACCTGTTTGGCAGAGAGCTTGGCATAAGGCAGCAAAAGGAGTTGCTTGCAATCGCACAAAGCTCTTATTACCCGGCGGTAAACGCTTATTACAAGGATTACTGGACAAATCCGAATTCTCATAACCCGATGCGAGTCGAATGGGACAACGGCTGGAACTACGGGCTTATGGCTTCTTTGCCGCTTTTTGACGGTTTCGCGAGAGAAGGAAGCGTTATTTCACAAAAAGCCCGTCTCAAACAATCACAGATTGACCTCGTTGATAGTGAAGAGACGGCGTTGTTTGAACTGACAAAATCCATATTGAGCATCGAGGACGCTGCCGAATTCGTTGACTCCCAGAAACTCAACCTGTCGCGTGCCGAAGAGGGTCTGCGATTAGTCGAGGTGGGTTACAGGGAAGGCGTAAATAACCAGGTTGAAGTGGTTGACGCGCAGTCGGCGCTTACAACGGCAAAGGCCAACTACTACCAGGCAATCTATTCTCATCTTGTCGCCAAACTCGACCTGCAAAAGGCAATGGGAACGCTTACAAGTTTTGAACCCTTAAAGACGTCGCAATCCGCACCTGACTCGAATAACAAACAGATGGAGCAGACAAAGAAATGAGCATTACCGGAAAAATAAAGAGCAGCGGCCGGCAGAGAGTAACCGTCGCCGCAGTAATAGCAACCATAGTGGTGCTAATCTGGGGTAGTGTTTACCTGGTTCGTGCTATGTCGCGTGAATCCACCGATGACGCTTTTATACAGGGACACATTGTTTCGGTAAGCGCAAAGGTAGATGGTCATATTGCCAGGGTATATGTGAATGATAATCAATGGTTGGAAAAGGGCGATTTACTGGCCGAGCTTGACCCGCGGGATTTTCAGGTGAGCGTGGATCTGGCTGGTGCCGCGTTATCCGCGGCGCAGGCAATTGCGGAGCAGGCTCGGGCACAGGTTGGCATAGCATCGGTGGAGGCAAAGCGGGCAGAGAAGGATTACAACAGATACCGGCAGCTATTTGACGCCAACGGCGGAGTTACGCAGCAGCAGGTGGATAACGCGGCAGCGGCGGCACAGTCGGCGGCGGCCCAGCTTGAAGCGGCGGATAAGCAGGTTGCCGCCGCGCAGGCAAAGGCGTCTCAGGCCAAAGCTGCGTTTGACCAGGCCCAGTTGAATCTTTCATACACGAAGATATACGCGCCGCAGTCGGGCCGAATCGCCAACAAGGCCCTCGAGGAAGGCGAATATATAAGAGTTGGTCAGCCGCTGATGACGATTGTCCCGCGGGAGGTTTGGGTGATTGCCAATTTCAAAGAGACGCAGCTCAAGTATATGAAGCCGGGCCAGCCGGTCAGGGTTAAGGTTGACGCGTATCCGCAAAAGATTTTCAAAGGTCACATTGACAGTATCCAGGCCGGCACAGGCGCCATTTTCAGTTTGCTGCCGCCCGAAAATGCAACCGGCAATTATATCAAGGTCGTCCAGCGTGTGCCCGTTAAAATCGTTTTGGACGAAGACGCCAACGATATAAACATGCTCTCGCCGGGAATGTCGGTTATGCCCGTGGTGAAGATAAAATGAGCGGTGGGGGGGAAAGAATACCGCATCCGCACGAGGACTGGCTGCCGCATAATCCCTGGGTGCTGGCAGGCGTTGTGATGCTGGCGCCGTTTATGGAGGTTCTCGACACCACTATCACTAATGTGGCGCTGCCTCACATTGCGGGCAATCTTTCCGCGTCGATTGACGAAAGCACCTGGGTCCTGACCTCATACCTCGTCTCCAACGCCATTTTTCTTCCGCTGTCCGGCTGGTTCTCATCCCTGTTCGGAAGAAAAAACTTTTATCTCGCATGCGTGGTGCTTTTCACCATCAGTTCATTTTTGTGCGGACTGGCCCCGAATATCCAATCGCTTGTTTTCTTCAGAATCCTTCAGGGTGCGGGAGGCGGCGCCCTTCAGCCGATTGCTCAATCCATATTGATAGAAAGCTTCCCGAAAGAAAAACGCGGAATGGCAATGGCGATGTTCGGAATGTGCGTCGTTGTGGCCCCTATAATCGGCCCGACCTTAGGGGGATGGATTACGGACAGCTACAGTTGGCGCTGGGTGTTCTTTATCAACATTCCCGTTGGAATACTCGCTGTATTTCTCGCGATGCTCCTCATCAAAGATCCACCTTATTTCATTCGAAAGAAAATCGGCGAAGGTTTCCGAATCGACTACATCGGCCTTGGCCTTATAGCCGTCGGGCTTGGCGCCCTCCAGATTGTCCTCGATAAAGGAGAACGCGAGGCCTGGTTCGATTCCCATTTTATTATCACGTTTGCCGTAATTTGTGTGGTTTGCCTTGTCTCGGCCGTTTTCTGGGAATTGCGACAGAAAGACCCGGTCATTAAACTGCATCTGTTAAAGGACCGCAATTTCGCCCTCGGTGTCTTTATGATGTATGCCCTCGGTTTCGTGGTCTATGGCAGCACGGTTGTGCTTCCCATATTTCTCCAGACGCTGATGGGTTACAACGCCCTTACAAGCGGGCTGGCGCTTTCGCCCGGCGCCGTCATTACAATGCTCTCGATGCCATTAGTCGGATTCCTTATGACTCGCGTCCAGGCACGCTGGCTTATTATCGGAGGGCTTGTGGTCGGAGCCGTCGGTCTTTTCAGAATGGCCAATTTCAATCTTCAAATCAGTTTTTCAGATGCCGTCTGGGCCAGAAACATCATGTCAGCGGGCCTCGGCTTTTTGTTTGTCCCCATCAACACCGTTGCCTATTACTACATCAAAAAAACTGAGACCGATTACGCCTCAGGCCTCATTAACCTCGCAAGAAACCTCGGCGGTTCCGCCGGCATCTCCTTTGTCACAACAATGCTCGCCCGCCGCGCACAGTTCCATCAGAATGTCCTCGTCAGCCACGTTACCGAAACCAACCCCATCTACCAGCAGTACTTCGAGCAGGCAAAAGCGATGCTCATTCAACAGGGCGTTAACGCGGCTGAAGCGGCTACCAAGGCCAAAGCCCTTATTTACGGTTTTGTTCAGCAGCAGGCCACAATGCTCGCCTATATCGATAGTTTCTGGCTGTTCGGCATCGTTTTCCTGCTGATGATTCCGCTGGTGTTTTTGATGAAGAAGACAGTCCCCCACAAAGGGTCCGTGGCCGTGCATTAGCGATTAGGCAAAATAAATCCTGGTGAACTTTCCACACTTAAAACCTTATCCTTAAAGGTGTTATAAAAAGCAGGGAATTCAGCACAAATTACCCGGCCAAGAGGTATAATATATAGTTCGTTGACGTTATAGGCCAAATTAACAAAAGGATTCTCAACAGTGTCGCGTGTTAAAAATCACAAGCCGAATCTGGAAGTTCTCGCCGACGCGGACGCGGTTGCCCGCCGATGCCTCGAAGTGTTTGTCGCCGTCGTCGAACGCGTTTTGAAAACCGCCAAGGTTTTTAACCTGGCAATATCGGGCGGCCATACGCCCGAAAGATTTTTCAAATTGTTAGGCAGCAACCCTGATGTAAAGACATTGCCCTGGAACAAGATACATCTGTTCTGGGTCGATGAAAGATACGTCCCCCATGACTCGCCTCTCAGCAACTATAAGCTCGCCGCCGATACTTTTCTGACGAAAATCCCCATCCCAAAGGAAAACGTTCATCCGATTTTGACCGACGAGGAAGATTTCAATGCGGCTGCCCGACAATATGAAAAGACCATCCGCTCTGTCTTCCGCATAAAATCCGGCCAAGTTCCCGTCTTCGACCTCATCATTCTCGGTATGGGCGCCGATGGCCACACGGGGTCGCTTTTCCCAAACTCCTACGCCTCCTTCGACACCAAAGACCTCGCCTGTGTCGTTTACCTGCTCGACCAGAAGATGCCCGACCAGACCGTTACCAGAATCACGCTCACTCACCCCGTCCTCTGCGCTGCCTCACAGATTATCGTCCTTGCCAGTGGCGCTGAAAAAGCCAAAATCCTGAAGGAAGTCCTCATCTCTGAGCCGGACGAAGTCCGCTATCCGATTCACGCCCTCTGGCCCGCACTCAACAAAATCTCCTGGCTGGTCGATTCCCCCGCTGCAAAACTGCTCTAATCCCATCGGAAGGTTTACGTCCGTAGTCTGATATCAGAAGTAGTATCTGCCCAAGCAGCCGATGATGACCTTTTTAACTTCGATAGGTTCTATGGGGCCGGAATGGCGATAAATGATTTCACCGCCGGGCTTAATGATGACCGTGTAAGGGATGCCGCCCGCCCAATCCTTGTCAACGGCCTCAACGAGTTCGGGCTTGTCTTCGGAGTTGAACAGATAATTGGCGCAGGAGACCTGTTTATTCTTTAGAAAGGCGAGCACGTTGTCTTTTTTTCCCGGCACGTCACCGCTGATAGTAACCATCTCGAACGCCCTGTTGCGATACATCCGGTTTATACTGACAAGCTCGGGCATCTCAATTATGCAGGGGCCGCACCACGTTGCCCAGACATTCACTAAGCGGAGTTTCCCGGAATTGTTTTTCATAAGCTCGCGGACGCCGTTGGCGTCTGTGAGATTAACGTCAACCGGCTCTTTTGCCCATTCCTGGAAACCCTTTTCGACCAATTTGCGTTTGTCGGCCCATTTGATGGAGCAGCCGAAAGTTTTCACTTTTTTTACGGCCATTTCCCGGCCTTCGAGCAACGCGTCGAGGGCGTCCCGCACACAGTTTTTCTTAATCTTGTTGGGGTCTTCGTTGTTGTCGATTGCGCCTGCGTATTGCAATTTGCGCTGTTTATCGAAAATGAATACATGCGGCGTGCTCATCGGCCCGTAGGCGACAGATACGCTTTGCGTCTTGCCGTCGTAAAGGTACGGGAAATTGAATTTCCGCTCGGTCGCGCGAATCTTCATTTCCTCGAAACTGTCGCCCAGGTCGCTGTATCCCAGCTCATCGAGCCGGACCGCTAAGGGGTCGTTGGGCGAGATTGCGACGACTGCAACGCCCTTATTCTTATAATCGGTTACAAGCTGTATAATCCGGCCCTCGTACGCCTGGGCGGTTGGGCAGTGATTGGCGGTGAAAACGACGACAAGGATGTTCGCCTCGGCAAAATCGGCCAGCCGATAATTTCGACCATCGACGCCGGGCAGGTTGAAATCCGGTGCACTTGCCCCAATATCCAGCGTTACTATCTGATTCGACTCTGCCATAGCCGGTCCTGCAATCAATATCACCAGTGAAACCGCCGACCAGAATAATCTGTTCTGCCCGTTCATGCCAGACACACCTCCAGATAAAAATTTTCACACAAATGGGTAAGTGTATGAATGATACGCTATCCGCAACAGACAATCAACCCGGCGAACCCCCAGCACTTCGGCTCACTGTTTCGTCGGATTCGACAAGCTCACCGCAGGCGGGATGACTGCTTCAATCAGCGGCTTGCGCCAGGATTTGGTGTCCCGGTCATAAAGGCCGAATTCAGCGCAGAATTCCCAGTAGTGGAAGCTCATACCCCTTTCGACGGCCGTATCGGTGATGAATTTCGTCCATCGGACGCGGGAATCCATATCCGCCTTTTTGTATGAACCGAATTCGCCAAGGTTAATCGGCCGATTGTGCTCTTTTCCCCATGCGGCGCCGAAGTCAAAAATATCGGTCATCGCTTTTTTCTCTTCAGGCGTGCCGGTCCACTTCGTGCCCGGCCATTTATTGTAATCGCTGTTGCCGTCCGAAACAGGATTCTGATTAACAACTTTCATATCTTCAATTGCCTGGGCAACTTTTGCCGGCGTTATCCAGTCCGCTCCCTGATGGGTAAATGCGTGCGGGAAATAGTGATGAACGGTGACAATGATGTTGCGGTCATCCTCAGGCAATTCAAGGAGCTTTAGATAAGTAATCCAGCTATCGTTGGCTGAGCCGATGACGATGGTTCTTTTCGGATTTGACTGTCTGATAACGGCAAGGGCGTCTTTGAGCCATTCATTCCACATTTGGGGCGTTAACGCGTCGTCCGGCTCGTTAAGAATTTCAAGAAGCAGCATATCGGGATAATCTTTATAATGTTCGGCTATCTGCTTCCACATCGCAAGGAATCTTTCCTTATGGAAGCTGTTAGGGTCGGTATAAAGCTGGCGGTAGTGGTGCATATTCACAATAATAGGCATCTTCCTCGATATAGAACAATTTACGGCCCAGTCAATCCTGTTGAAGAAATTGGGGTCGATTGTAAATGGTTTTTCAAAAGATGCATGTGCTCCCCAGCAAACTGGCAGTCGAATCGAGCTGAAGCCGGCCTGCTTGATAAGGTCAAAATACTCTTCTCTCAGGACGACGCCCCATTCGCCTTCTTTGGGGGCCTCAAGTGTGTTGCCGAAGTTCACGCCTCTGCCTAACATTTGATTCATTTTGAACGGGTCGGGCTTGGCATTCGGTTCGGCAGCCACGGCACAGGCAAATCCGACCATAACTACCACTGCCAACGCAACGAACATTGATGTGTTTGCCGGTTTCCACATAATCTTTTTCTCCAAAAAGGCAGACGATAATAAAAAGTCAAATTTATGCCTACTGTTTTGGCGGGGCAACGGCGCCCAAAAGCTCCTTGCGGAAGGACTTTGTCTGCTGGTCATACAGGCCGAATTCGGAGGCGCAGAATTCCCAATAGTCGAAGCTCATTCCACGCTGGACGGCGGTGTCGGCGAGGAACTTTGTCCAGCGGACGCGGGATTCCATATCCGCCTTTTTGTATGAGCCGAACTCGCCGAGGTTCATCGGGCGATTATTTTCTTTTCCCCATGCCGCGGCGATATCAAACTGGTCTGTAACCGCCTTCTTTTCCGCGTCGGTGCCGGTCCATTTTGTGCCCATCCAGGTATTGGGGTCTCCTTTGGTAATCCAGTCGGCGCCCTGATGTGTGAATTCCAATGGGAAGTAGTAATGGACGGTAACAATGATATTGCGGTCGTCTTTGGGGATATCGAGGAACTTCAGGTATGGGATTATATTGTCATGAGAGGGGCCGACGACAATGGTCCTGTTCGGATTTGACTGGCGAACCAGGGCAAGCGACTCTTTCATATAAGTGTTCCAGACAAACTCGTCAAGTTTGTTCCTCGGCTCATTCATAAGCTCGAACAGCAGGATATCGGGACAGCCCTTGAAGTGTTCTGCAATCTGTTTCCACAGGGCGAGGTATCTTTCCTTGTGGCCATTGGGGTCGATGTAAGTCTCATTGTAATGGTGGATATTGAGTATTATGGGCAGCTTGCGCGACAGAGCACAATTAACGGCCCAGTCAACCCTGCTCATAAAGTTGGGGTCAATTGTGTAAGGTTTTTCTGTCATCGCGTGGGTTGACCAGCGGACGGGCAGGCGCACGGAGTTGAAGCCGGCCTGCTTTATGATGTCGAAGTATTCCTCTTTAAGCGTAACGCCCCATTCACCTTCGCTCGGAGCATCGAGGGCGTTGCCGAGGTTGACGCCTCTGCCCAAGAGGTTGTTCATTTGAACGGCCTGGCTCTCGCCTTTGGCATCCGCCGCCAGTGTACAAGAGGTGAGTTCAAGCGTGACCAGTGCCACTAACGCCAACATAACAAACCTGGATGGTTTTGCTGCCTTCGACATAATCTTTCACTCCAAATAAAGGTAAACGAAAGTACAAGGTCAAGGCGGTATTATAGCAGGTTGGCCCAAAACGGCAAGGTAATGCGGGAGTTAATATGCCTGCGCAATCTGCGGGTTGAAAGTGTATTTTTGGCGAGCGTTACTTTACCTCGACGACCGAATTGTAGCCGCCGAAGGGATTAAGCTCAGTTGTCTCGTTATATGGGTCTTGCTGCCATTGCCCATCGACGACTAATCGATAGCGGTATTTGCCCTGCGGCAGCTTGAC
>Ga0315284_10006362_pt1 | contig 16806 bp, 13 predicted proteins | sample YL17G09_16_MG_FD_203696 | JGI IMG/M metagenome (GOLD analysis project Ga0315284, IMG submission 203696) | Sediment microbial communities from Yellowstone Lake, YNP, Wyoming, USA - YL17G09_16 | ecosystem: Environmental > Aquatic > Freshwater > Lake > Sediment | place: USA: Wyoming | collected...
GGAAGAAAGGACAAGAGCGGCAAGAGAACAGAACTCACTATCGGACTTTATCAGTGCTGTGGAAAATCATTCAGGTCTGTCCTAAGCAAAAGAAAAATCTAAACCAACAAAAACACTAACCACCTTTTTTCTATTTCCCAAGCTACAAACATTCGATTTCATAAAACAGAAAGAAGAAAAAGAAGCAAGGCGGCTGATGCACGTAATGTGCAAGCACTTCTTAGTCAGAATTCAAGTTCTATTGACCCAACTGACCCAAAAATCATCGACCTAAAACTTAATAATTCTGCCTCTGTTAGTCAAAAGGAAGTGGGCCGGTCGTCTAGCTTGGTTAGGACATTGGCTTTACGAGCCAAAGGTCGCCGGTTCAAGTCCGGCTCGGCCCACCAAGATGATTTATTGCAAGATGATTCACAGTTGTCCACTTGATTGACGCTCGAACAGCAGTTTAACAAGTGTTTTAAGTGATTCTCGAACGTCTTACTCAAATTGAAGCCAAGATTACGCGTCTTTTCAACTAAATCATTGTCAAGATACAATACAACATTACGTTTGTTTGACATCTGCGCTTGCACCCGAGCGTATGCGATGGGAAGTTCAATGTTATAAGTTTGGTGGCATTAGCATTTGCTCTGTTCATCTGCATCACAAGTAGCCAACAAGAGAGTCTTTCCCTGCATGTGTCACAGAGATTATATTATTCTTCTGAACTTCAGGTAGTAGACATAAGCTACTATTATTTCATTGACAATCTTTTCGAGTTCACTGAAGAATATGGGTGTCGTGGGATCGCAAACATGAACTGAGTAGTTCCTAATAACCAAGAGAAGAAGAATAGCTCGACCGGGTCTCTTTACATTGTTAAGAGCATCTTGCACGAGGACGTCGAAATCACTTGGGGTTTGGGGTCCTTTGTTTTTGTCTATGACATCTGGCTTCAGCCAAACTTGCCCTTTAAAGATATGATCCGTCAATAGTGGACCAAGAGTAGTTTTGGGAGGAATGGCCTTCTCATAGTATCTCATCCTAAGTTCAACGAATCGACAAAGACTGGCGATTCCATCGAACAGTCTGAGTCTCGTATAGATATTATTCTCGTCCTTATAGATGCCTCGAGCATTTTCTTCTCTCAGAAGAACGAGATTTCTATGGATAACCCAGAGAGAGCCCTCGAGCAAAGAGCGATGTTCTGGAGAAACTTCGAGCTCTTTAAAAATAGAATCCAGCTTTACTCCATCTCCAAAAGTCGTGTTGTAATCATTGATAGCATTTTCCAGCATAACCCATGTTGTTGGGGCACCAAATTGGCTCATACCCCCGCGTTTTTGTGCTCTTGAAAACTGAACATAAAGTTCATTTGAGAAGATGTTCTTTGTAGGATCTCCTGAAAATGCCCTATCTTCTTTGCATGCCCATAAGAGATAAGCAATTCCTCCATCAAAATCACCTTCTGCTAATGCAGAAACCCCCAAATTGCCACAAGCCATTCCCTTGTTAAGAGGTTTATTCTTCTCATACTCTTTGATAGAGTTCAGCATATGCCAAAAATACATCTTGGACAATCCTGTAAGATTCGTTTGCAGGAAGGGCATACCAATATTATTGGCCCTGTTGAAATATTCGTTCTTTTTGCCATATTCTATGTTTGGCTTATCATGGTCATATTTATCGGCCGTTTGCACATCCTGCTGAAGAGCAGTCAGTCCTATTTTTAGAGCCTCTTGAAATGCACGATTGCAATGGGTGGCTAGCATTATTCCACACTTGTAGCATTCTTCCGGTGAATCTGACAAGTTTCTTCACGACCTTTCGCATTGACAATTGACTAGTCTGCTTGATCTACTTTTCACTTTTGTGGCTCTCGCGCATTCCTTCTTTTCGTTAGTGCCAAACCCGATAGTGTGCTCTAATGATATTTGCGATCTGTTTGCCAATGACTAACATCAAACAACGGAATCTTTGGAGTCACGATTTGATTTAGTTCGTCAATAAGGTATATGCCTATGTGAAATGTCAGGAGAACCCTTGTTCTCAAAAGCGGATCTGTCATGTTCTTCTTAGTCGGAAAGTCGCCATGTGAAGCAAGATTAGCGATTGACGTGAAAGCAGTAAACCAAGATCGTAACCGACCATCAATATATTTATGTTCTATCAACAGAGACGCAAGTTTATTGACATCTGGATCAGAAATATGAGAGGCATCAAGACTCACAGATCTAACTACGTTCTCTTGAGCTTGCTGAACAAGGGCTCGCAAATCCCTTAAAGCCTGAGAGTACTGTTTCTTCTCAAGTCTTTGCATGAATCCTTCAAACTCTTTTTGTGAGCCATCAAGGACTTTTAACCGATTAGAATGATGTGTTAACATGTCTAGATCGTGATTTCCAATAGCTGAAGAAAAACCCGCGGACTTTTTGAGAAGGAATGCTTCGAATTCGTCATAAAGGGCATCATATTTTTTCACTTCAACTTCATATCTTTGTTTCACTTTCTCTATGAGCTTTTCAAAATGATTGTATGCACTGTATCCTCCACCGCTGTCCAATCCGCAATTATCTGGAAAGACTGCCCAAAAGCTAGAGAACCCCTTTGGAGAAACATACACCGCATAACTCAAAGAACGGCACAGATAGCTTTCAGGATCCATATGCCTAAATCTGTAAACAATCACTTTGCCTTCTTGTGTGGCCAGAATACCATTAAAGAGCGTTTCTGCTTCGCTCTCAGCTGGCTCGCAATAGCCAGGAATGCCATAGATCCTGATATCCATTTCGTGAAAAAGCGATTCCAAATTGATTTTCTCGTGAGCTTGTCTAAAATTGAAAATCGCCCAAGAAGCCCATCTGCCCAAGAAATCGGGGTGACCGACAATGTAGTCAATGCTCTCATGAAAGAAATATGGCGCCACACCTTCTTGAAAATGAATTGCCAGAGACGCCTCCATCTTCTCGATCGTTTTCTGTCTTGTCTTTTCTATTTTCTTTCTTAGATGAAAATCAAATCCTCTTGTGTTGTTGAATAATCCAGCGGTATAATCAAAACCTAGGTGACTTTCTCCATGACCGATCTTTATCTTTCCCTCCTCCATTTCAAGATCTTCAGCAATCTCTTCAGCAACTCTTCGAAAATCGTCGAGAAACATCTCTGCCATGTTTTCTTATGAAGTGGCTGCATCTTAATAGGTTTATTATATTGATGTGAGCACGAGATGACGACAAGCCGGCTTCTTACTGATCTCTTCGCTCTTCTGAATCCCTCCATTAGCGGATTGCCACTTGAACTCTTTTAGCAGTTTAGCCTTTGTGCACACTGTCTATCTCCGCAAGTCCTCTTAGTTCACTCGAGTCTCTTTGCTAAGCAATACAGCAGAGAATTGTATTTCTTAGCAACTAATACTATTTTCTGGGAAAAATTGACAATCTCCATCCGTAACACAGAATTTTGATGTCCGATAAATCCTTGAATCTCTCAGCAAATGCCGGCATAATGTCTTTGCAGATGAGGGCTCCTTCAACTTTCTTTTTTGTGCTGATCTTGAAATAGTGCATATAGCCTCTCAATTGATTCAAAGCTTTTGTTCCAATTTCGTTGAGCTTCAGCTCAACAACTATTAAAGTGTCGTTCTTGTCTTCAAACAGCAAGTCTATCCTACCAACGCCTGGAATATCCATTTGTCTTCCAACCAAAGTCAAATTATGTTCGATCAAATTCGAGTTTCTCACTATGAAATTTTCAAGGTCGGCTTCTAGGATTTCCATAACCTCATCACTCGAGAGTATTGCATCCGGGTCATATCCTGCCTTTTCGTTTTCTTCGATTTCTGACAACATAATTTGTACATCATTAGCTGTCAATTCTCGCCACGCACGTGTGGCTGACCCGATACATTGATTTTCGGTAAAACCATTCTTGAACGGAATATTGAGCGAAAGTTTATTCGCAAGATTCTTGTCAAAAAGCAGAGGACGTTTAAGCTTATGTGAAAGTACAGTGTCGCCAAATATGATAACATCATCTTTGTTAGTTCGTTCACCAGAGATTTGCTTTCTAATATGAGGGTTTCGATACTTGATAATGATGGCTCTATTTTCCGTCGCCTTAACAGTGTCCAATACTTTATCAATAACATAATAGGCAGTAATGTATCTGCCATCTTGAAGTGTAGTATGAAAAAAGACGTAATCTCCTTGTCGAAGATCCTTTTTAAGTTTCTTCGCTCGTGCCCCAAGATCTCCATACGTAAACTCATCCAAAACTGGATCTGCAGGTATTTCTTGAATATATGAAATTAGCAGATGAACCAATGGTTCTCACCTTTGTGTCTCGAGGATGTATCTTTCTCTTCATTTGAAGTTTTCTATAATATTATGGCACAGATTATCAGTTTCAGGTTTCATATTTAAGGTAACGATTAGTTTTCTAATTTCTAAATTCTAAACGAGAAGAAAAAATAGAAATTCTAAAATTTATTCTATTTTAGAATTAGAAATTAGAATTATCCAATTCTCTTATCCACCAAGAGAATCAAAAACAAATAACTCTCGTGCGAAGCGTCTCTCTGAAGCCTCCCTGTAAGCTTCGCGGCGATACTGAATAACAAGCACAAACTTGCAGCCAGCAGAACTACAACGTAAGACTTCGACTAAAACATTCTAAAGGGTTCATGGAAAGTGATGGAGTTTCTTGGGTTCGGTTCTGTTCGAGTTTAACCCGTGCAAGCATATGTTGCTATTTATGGAGGCCATATTCGCTCAGTATAGTCTGTTTTGCCTTTTATTTCGATAAATTTAGAGGATGCTTGGGTAATTCTGTCTGGATGGCTTGTCAAGAACAACAGAAAATCTTTTGCCTCCTGAAGCTCATTACGTATGTCAACATTCTTGAGAATTTCAGGAACCCGTGATTCAAAACCTAGTTCTATCAGCCACAGCCTCAGATTTCTTTCGATTTCCTCTAGGGCTAGTTTGATAGCATCTTCTAGTTTCTGAGCGGACAATCGAGTCTTTGTTTTTCTTCCATTTTGGCGCATTAAGTCTCTGTGAATGAAGCCATGTGCGCAGTCGTATCTCACTATTGGAACCCAAGAGGCTTCTTCTGCTGCTTTTCTCAGCTCTGCTTGGATGACGAAGCTTTGGACTGCTTTGCTCTTAAGCCTGAAGATATTCCGAAGCCTGATATCTTCGAGTTTGCCAAGGGTTAATTCCATTAAGAACTGCCTCTCGCCTTTGTCCTTTTCGCTGGGGGCGGTATACTCAACTCTAAGTTCTGCTGCTCGTCTGTCTTTGCTTTTTTTCCTCTTAGGCAGAATCTGGTATTCATCCTGCGGTAGCCACTTTATCTCTTCAGGTTTAATTCTCTTGTTTCTGTCTTCTGCAAGTGCATATCCCACCCTTAATATTCTGCCAGAACTGTCATAGTCGTAGACAAAAACCGTATACTTGCGTGCTCTAACTCCTTCTTGTACAGCGCGAATTATTCCTGGTCCGGAGACATCGTAGCCACTATTTTGCATCTGAAGATGAACTCCTATTTTCCTCTGTAAGAACAAAGGCATTTAAAGCTTGACCTGTGATAGCGCGCCATAAATCAGATAGGTTCACTCTCGAGAACGCGTGAAAATCCGCACCTATCTTGACAGTATTAACTCAAAACCTTGAGGCTTGCTTTTTCATATGTCTCTTTCAACTTATCTGACGAGAAATCAGTGTAATGTCTCGCCAATACAGATTTTGGCATTCTCCCGCAGAAAGCATCCTCCGATTTTCAAATGTTCTTAGTCTGAGAAGCTTCTCGAGATGCTCAAACTTTGTATCACACTTGAACATTGATTGCTGTTCATGGTCTTGAATTTGCGCGAGTATAGAAAAACGACAAAATTGAAATGTGCAGGCTGTCACCATTATTTGGTGAGTGCAACGCTTGAAAACGAAGATGATCTTTTCTGGTTTTGGTTTGATGAAGAAATAGAGGATGATGAGGATGAAGAAGACTGTTAGCACTGATTTTGTGATTGATGATTTGAAGGCTGTGAAGATTGCTGGAAGATTGTTTGATCAGTTCTACAATCGAAAAGGCATATTTGAAAGCTATTCGATGCCAGAGTACATTCTGCCCAGAAACTTGAAGGAAGGAACAAAGGAGCATGCTCTCTTCTTCACCTATGTAATTTCTATCGATTACATGACTGACGCAGTGAAGCTGTGGAAAAGATCCAGAGGAGCTTATGAGCTGTATCCTGAAAGGTTCACTCCGCAAGAAATCTTGAAAGTCAGTCAGAGAAGCGTCGAAAACTTCGTTAAGAAGTTGGGGGCAAGATACTATTCCAACGCTGCCAAAACATGGATCAAGATATCTAGATTGCTTCTTGACAAATACAGCGGAGACCCAAGAAACATCACTAACGAACCTCTCAATGTTGCAGACTTGAAGAAGCATCTGAAGGACTTCCCCTATCTTAGAGGCAACAAGCTCTCGAACTTATACATCAGAGCGATGGGCGAGAAAGGCCTCTTCAAAGTCAAAAACATCAATGAACTGGACGTTCCAGTTGACAAGCAAGTTGCCAGATTCACAATCTACACTGGAGTGTTGAAACTTTCGAGCGAACAGTTCATAGGATGTCCTCAAGAGAGTCCTTTGAGAGATTTGATTGAGGAAGCTTGGAGAAATGCCGCAAAGACTTTAGGCACTGCTCCTTGGAAGCTGGATGAGCCTATATGGACAGTTGGTTCCAAGCTGTGTAGTGAAAGAAAATGCGGACCTTGCCCAGTTCAAAATTTGTGTGATAAGACCAAAGGAATAACCTTCAAAGAGAACACTATAATTTGGAGACGTGCCTAGTTGAAAACTCTAGGTTTGGTTTCTTGCACAAAGAGGAAACAGAATTATCGTTGCCAAGCTTCTGAAATGTATTCAGCTTCGGATTTGTTCAGAAAAGCATACGCCTACTGTCAGAAGAGGTATGACAAAGTAGCTATTCTAAGCGCGAAGTATGGTTTGTTGTTCCATAATGATGAAATAGAACCTTATGATTTGGCGTTAAAGAGAATGAGAGTTAGACAAAGAAGGGAATGGGCTGAGAGCGTATTTACGCAGATGAACAATCGTTTCGACTTACGTGATTTTCAGCAGATTTTCTTTCATGTGGGGCAAGAATATAGGCAATATCTGATTCCAAAGTTGGAAGCTTCAGGTATTCAATGCCAAGCTCCATTAGAACATATTCGCTTTGGAGACCAGAAAGCTTGGTATAGAGAGCATGATTGCTGAGCGCGCACACTCCATTCAGCTCATGTTTCTCAGTGACTTCTTTGCTTGAACAAGTAGTTTTTGAATTGAATGATACTGGTCGAGACAACTCCTGGCATATTAGAGCTTTATTGAGAAATGTGTATTCACCAGATTATTGGGAATATGTTGCATTTGATACTTGGATGTTTCTGACAGATTTTCTTCAATGCATAGAACGCATTTTCATAAGCGATTTATAGTAGTTGCTTCGACTGTTCAAGTACCAAAAATGGAGAAAGGAAAAATGAAGAAAATAGAAACGATTGCAATAATAGGCATTCTGTGTTTGTCAATGCTGCCAATACTTAAACCTGCAGCAAAGGCAGAGCCGTCAGAGGCATATCTTACCAACTTTCTGCAACTCACCACTAATTCGATGCGGGATCGGTCGCCTATCTGTTCCCCGGATGGATCGAGGATTGCGTATTTCGCCTTCGACAGCAGCAACTGGTACAGACACATCTGGACAATGAATCCAGATGGAAGTGGAAAAACGCAAATAACGTTCGGCGGAGTGATTGACGAAACAGGCGACTACTCGCCTGACGGCACCAAGATAGTTTTCATGAGATATCGCGGAAGTGGGATTTTCGATATATGGGTTATGGACTCTGATGGCACCGATGCACACGCGCTTACTTCAACTGGTCTCTATCATGGTTCACCTAGGTGGTCTCATGGCGGCCAAAGGTTGGCTTTCTACTATGGAAGTGCTGGGACAAACGTGTGCGAGATTCACATAATGAATGCAGACGGAACAAACGAATTGACCGTGGTTTCAAGCTCCTATAACCATATGAATGTCTTCTGGTCGTCTGACGACACAAAACTCTTCTACACTATGGATGATGGAATATGGTTCGTGAATACTTCTCCACCTTACACGACAACTCGCCTCTATCAAACGAGCTTGCCTACAATGCATGTTACGTGCAGCCCAGATGGAGAGTACATCCTGTACGCCTCAGGAGTGTGGGGACAATATCAAAACCTCTACTTGATAGATGCGAACGGCAATTTCATTGCGCAACTAACAGAGGACACCAGCATTGAATATGCTTTCGATTGGTCATCAGACGGGCAAAATATCTTTTTCAGTTCAATCAGATCTGGAAACACTGACATCTGGAGTGCAAAGATAGTAATAGGCGGAGGCGGACCTGTTGGTTATTGGAAGTTTGACGAGGGCTCTGGAAACATTGCTTACGATTCTTCTGGAAACGGAAATGACGGGACTCTAATCAATAATCCCCAATGGATTGATGGCATAGATGGCAATGCATTGCTTCTAGATGGTACGGCTAGTTTCGTAGATGTTCCCAGCTCTGCAAGCCTCGTCATCCATGGAGATCAGATTGCAGTCGAAATGTGGATGAAGCCATCGATCAATCTTGATAGCAGCACACCGACGATGGACTTAATGCTCAAAGGAAATGAATATGGATTTATGATAAACCACGACGTCAGCGATGGCAAGATAGTTTTCGTAGTCGGCATAGTAATTCCTGGCTATTTCCAAGGTGAAGGAATAAGCACGACTACTGACCATTGGACGGCGAATACTTGGTACCACCTGGTGGGAACTTATGACGGGAATTCCATCAAGATCTACGTAAACGGAGTGCTAGAAAACAGCCGAGCAGTGTCAGGAGATCTATGGACTCAAGAACCCAGTTACGTGGAATATCCTCTTTCAATCGGCGCATACACATGGATGGATGCAAGTCCACCATATGGCACAATCTATGGGCGCTTGTTCTTTTTCAACGGAGCAATTGACGAAGTGAAGATCTACAGCTGTGCGAGAACAGCAGAAGAAATATTGAATGACTACAACTCCCTCAAAGTCGCCATTCCCTGGAGAGATGATTTCAACTACAATTCCAAAAACGAGATGAAGACTGCAGGCTGGAGCCTTGAACATGAAGAGCTGATCAACGTCGGGGGCGGCGTGCTGACTCTTGACGATGATGGAAGCGCAATGGCAAGATCCTTCTTCAGAAATTTCGCTTCTGGTATATACGACTTCAAGGTTGAAACCAAAGCAAAATGGACAGGGCGGACATATGGGTCACTTCTGCTGTTCGTGGAAACAAAGAGACATAAGTACAGCTTGCATCTGGATGGTTACTATCCGAACTACGCTTTTGTAAGAGACAGGGCTCAGGACGAAATACGCTTTGGCGGCTATGTTCCACAGTTTGACACCTGGCTGACGATGGGCTTTGAGAAACGAGGAAACACTATAATCCTCAGCCAAAATGACAATATAATATACACTTGTGTCGATCCTGACACTGAACCAGACGCGCTCACAGGAGTAGGAATTGCTCCAGGATGGATAAGCACAAACAAATACGATTACATATCTGTTTCAACGCCTTCACAACCTGACTTTGACATTTCAACACCTGAATCGCAGATTACTCAACCCGATTCATCTGTATCCTGCCAAATTGCGATAACCTCAAAGAATGGTTTCAGTTCAAGTGTCACTCTTGCCGCATCATCTTCACCCTATTATGAATGCTATCTCCTTCCTGCAATAGTGACGCCAACACCAAACGGACAAGTTACCGCAACATTGGAATTTGACACCTATACGGATACACCTCTCAGGACATATACAATAACAATCACTGCGACAGGCGGAGGAATTAGCAAGAGCAATAGCATTAGACTGAATGTTGAACGAAGTCTGGAAGTCCCATATCAGAACCAAGGATACGCACAGTGGTGTTCTCCGACTTCTATGGCAATGGTGTTGCGTTACTATGGTTATGCGTTTCATGGTTGGGACTACGCCAAGGCAAAGCATCTGTCAACAGACCAAGGAGTTAGGATAGAAGAGATGAAACCATACATTGATGACAATTACAAGAATCTGACTGCAAAAGTCGGTTACTATGGTCTCCCAACTCTCCCAACGAAAAGCGTTGTTCTTGATGACATAAGATCAAACTTGACATCTGGGTTCCCTGTAATAATACAGCTAGGTAAGCTAGTTTGGGGTTTTCCCAGCATCGAAGGTCATGCTGTTGTGGCAACGGGATTCAACGAAACAGGGCTCTTCATAAACGATCCAAGCGGCGCGCTTTTCACAGAAGAGGGATTCCTGCACTTAACATCAACCGATCCGAAGTATCCGAAAAGCTGGATTCACGCATACGTCGAATGGTCCGATATTTACCAGTTCATAAGGACAGCACCATTTGCTTCAATAATGGCTATTCAAGGAATCCCAAGACCAGCTGACAATCTAGGATCGATTTATGTCACGAGCAGAATCGGAGTAATTTTCTACCACCCAGGTGACGGTCAAGGTGGTGTGCTTACACAAGACTACTACAGCCTTTACCTCAATAAGGGACTTGTCTGGATGAAGAACTATTCCAAGCAGCAGAAATGGGAAATCAAAGAGGATAATGTCATAGCCTCCGACTGCAATGCTCTATTTGTTTCTCTCGGAGTGGCAAATAGTGGCTCAATGACCCAATCTTTCAAGTTCTACCTCGACATATTAGATTCCAAAGGCGTGGTTCAACCGCTCACGCCGCGTCCAATCAACAATCTTGCTGGGTTCAAAGAAGACAAAGAGAGCGCAAGTGGCGGTTTCATTGATGTCAGCCAGTTCCTAACGAAAGGCGTACAATATCGGCTCGATTTACATCTTCGAGACTCTTCTGAAAAGGTAGTTGATCATTTTCAGAGCGAACCATTTTACTGGGTTGAAGCTACCAAGGCCAAACTCACGGAGGACAAAAAGCATCTGTACCTTCATGCTTACGATAAACAAGGGAACCATATCGGACTCGACTATACTAGTGGTCAAATAGAGCTTGGAATTCCTGAATCATACTATTATGATGACGGTAGCGGTACGATAACTCTTGTTGTTCCACAAATAATCGATCTTCAACTGCTTGTTGACGCAGAGTATGCTGAAGAGCCAATTGAATCCTACAACCTTACAGTAACCACAAACTCAGACGCTGGATCTTATTTGCAGACTTATTCTGGAAACATCGCTGTAGGAGATAAACACACTTTCACAACAGAAGCTTCGGAAACAAGTTTGACCCTGTACCTGGATGCAGAAGTAGACTTAAACCCAGATGCATTGAACTTGGTGAGCAAGGGCGAATCTATTACGGTTTACATTGCGCTTCCAAGGGGCATTGACCTAAGCAACATAGATGTCTCTTCAATCCTGCTGAACAAAACTATTCCAGTAAAGCCATCCGCTCCGGTAACCATTGGCGACTACAACAATGACGGAGTCCCAGATTTGATGGTCAAGTTTGATAGAAGCCAAGTAATCAATTATGTCTTAGCGCATGTGCCCAATTCAGCAAGATTCATGGCCGTTACATTGACTGTTACAGGTTATCTCAATGATGGCACAGCTTTCAGAGGAAGCGACACAATAAGAATCATCTTCTCGAAACCCATAGCGAAGTAAAAGTCTTTCTTAGAACATCTCCCTCTTTTTTTCTTGGCTACAGATAGAAGCCAAGACTATATGCATTAGTCCAGAACTCTGAGTTCTGTTTTCCTGTAAATCTCTTTCAGTTTCTCTGGTGAGAAGCCAGTGTAATGTCTTGCAAGAACAGGGTTTGGCACTCTTTGAATCTAAAAAATACTGATTCAGGGAATTCTAGCATGCGAGAACCAGCTTGCCAAACTGTGGATTCATCAGGTCACTGAAAATGTGTTGTATTTGATACTTTGCTGTTTCTGACAGATTTTTTTCAATGCATAGAACGCACTTTCACAAGCGATTTATAGCAGCTGTTTCGATATTCAAGAATAAGAATGGAGAAAGGAAAAATGAAGAGAATAGTAACGATTGCGGCAATAGGCTTGTTGCTTGGCATTCTGTATCCAGCGCTAAACACTGTGAATGTTGGAGCAAATCCGCACGACCCAATAACAATCCTTTCTAATAGTGATTTCACGTCTGCAAACGGTGTAGTCTCGGGGACTGGAACCAGTTGGGATCCATACGTGATTTCAGGATGGGAGATTTTTGGAGGCGATTTCGGTGTTAAAGTGGCTAACACAGATAGATTTTTCATAATCACAGACAACAGCATTCTAAACAGCACATACTTCGGAATATCAGTCAACTCAGCTGCTAACAACACATGTGAAATCAGAAACAATGTTATCAGATATGCCCAAGTAGATGGCATACTTATCGAACAGACTAACCAATCAAAAATCCAAGCGAACGATGTACAATTCTGTGTGTCTTCGGGCATAGTCATACGCAGATCCCACAACTGCCAGATAGAAGGAAATCTTGCTAATTCCAACAGCCAGAAGACTGGTGGAGGAGCCGCAGGAATATACATTGATGAATCAACGTTGAATGCGGTAGTAGGCAACATCGCCAACAGCAACTCGCCGCTTTTTGCTCCAGGTCTATGGCTTATCCACAACTCCAGTTTCAACACAATGTACTTCAACGAGTTCTCTCTAAACTGTCATGGAATTCTTATTGACGGAGAAAGCAAAGGCAGCTTTCTGCACGCTAACAGCATGCTTTTCAATACTCTGAGCGGCATAGTTTTAGCAGCGTCTTCCGGAGAGGGCATGTTCTTTAACAACACGATCGCTGGCAACAGTAGAGGAGTTGAAATCATAAATTCTTCGAGCAATAGATTCTGGGTAAACAACTTTGTCTATAACACTCGGCAAGTAGTCACGGACTCCTCCATTAATCTATGGGATAATAGCTACCCTTGTGGTGGCAACCATTGGAGCGACTACACAGGAACCGACACGAAAAGTGGGCCAAGTCAAAACGAACCATGCAAAGATGGAATTGGAGACAATCACAATGTGATCAACTTGAACAACGTAGATTACTATCCGCTTATGAATCCTTGGCCACAAGATCTTCTCGTTGTTTCTTCGACACCTACATCTCCAGCACCATTCGTGCCCTTGGACCCAGATCAAATGGTCAGAGAGACAGAGCCTATCAATGTCAAAATCATTATCAAATGGAATCCGACAGACGTGCAGAAAGTCCTGTTATTCTACAGAGTCAATGGTGAACCTTGGTGCAATACGACAACTATCTACAGTCCCACAAGCCGCATTTGGACTAGAAACATACCTGGCCAACCTGGTGAAAGCGTAGTAGAGTTCTACGCAGAAATATACATAGGAGCAGACGAAAGCCCAACCTGCGTAAGTGACATAATGACTAGAAATGTGAAGAGCCTTATTGATGGCGACATAAACGGCGATGACATAGTAGACATATTCGACATAGTGATCGTAGCCATCCACTTTGGCGAAACAGGTTAAACTCCACTTTCTCTTTCCTTTTTTATGTCGCAGAAGTCGAAGCATACGCGGTTAGTAATCTGAGATCTGTTCTTTCGTAGGCTGTTTTGAGCTTCTCAGAAGAGAAGTCAGTGTAATGTCTTGCTAGTACTGATTTCGGTGCTCTTCCGCAGAACGCATCAATATGTGTTTCAGACACTCCTAGTCTCATCATTTCTGAACAAAACCACCGTCTAAGCTTCTGCGGAGTAATGTGCATTTCAGTCTTGTCTTTTGCTGTTTTCCAGAGCTCAACCACTTCTTGTCTCTGCATCGGAAACAGTCTCTCACTTCTTGAGTGCTTCTTTGAATCAAGATATTCTTTCAATGCTTTCTCTGCTTCTTTATTGTAGAAGCTCACCCACGACTTCTTTGTCTCACCATGATGATTGCTTGGTGTGATCATTCTTCTCTCAAAATCAATGTCTTCAAGTTTCAGTGAGAGAATCTCGTCTCTTCTCAGTCCTGTTGTGGCATAGAGCATGAAGAGCGCTTTCTCTTTCTTTGTCTCAAGACACTCATAGAACTGTTTCAGCTGTTCTTTGCTCACTATCTGTTTTGGCTTGAATATTTGATGTGGAAACTTGAAACTGGAGACAGCTTCAGGCAGCTCCAAGAAGTCTCTGAAGAAAACTTTCAGAGCCATCAACGCATTCTTGTAATAAGACGCACTGTAACTCTCAAGACTCTTCAAATAACTTCTCAGATCTTCTCTAGAGATTTCAGTAGGCCTCTTCTTCACAATCTGCAAAAGCTTCTTGATGAACCACACTTTCTCATAAGCTGTCCTCTTGCTTCTTCTCAGATCGACAATCTGAAAATCATGGAATCTCTCGAGAAGCTGATCACAGTCTTCATTGTCTGTTACAGGGGCTTTACGAGCCAAAGGTCGCCGGTTCAAGTCCGGCTCGGCCCACCAAGACTGTTTATTGCATGATGACTCACAGTTGTTCAGTGTAGAGACTTGTGAGAATTGTGTGATTAGCTGCTTTAAGTGGTTTTCGAACGTCTTACTCAAATTGAAGCCAAGATTACGCGTCTTTTCAACTAGATCTCTATCCAAATACAATACAACATTTCTCTTGCTTGACATTTGCATTCGCACCCGAGGCCATGCGAAGGGAGGTTCAATGTTATAAGTTTGATCATTTTGTATGTCGGAACTTTCTCTAATTGGGTTCGAGAAAGAGCAAACTTCACTATTCTTGGGAATTTACGAGTGCGTCGAATGCAAAGTTTTATTTTTAGGCATTTGGCTCTTAGAGTTTCAGTGAGTGAAGAGTGAGATACCTTAGTAAATCTGTTTGCATGAAGATTCTCGCTTTGCTCTGTATAGACTCGATTTTGGGTGGAATCATCTCTTTAGTGGACTCTATTTTGATATTTGTTTATCTTACTTACAAAATAGACTTTCTGACTGCGACTGCCATAGGCGTTCCTTTGGTTTTTATATCGATGGGGATAATCAGTCTGCTTCCACTTGCGGAATACGTCTACATAAGGCAGGGTTACATAAATCCAGCAATTGCTCGAGACAGCCAACGGGCATATGCGGAATGGAGAAATGAGAAGAGACAAACGGGATTGCTGATCTTGTTCAGTGCATTGTTCATTGTTCTCCTCAATCCGTATGGCATCCTCGTGGGCCGACTCTTGCCTCCTAGCCTGAATAGCACACTAGTACCTGCTGTTGTTCATGCGTTTCTGGCTATTCTAATTGCTGCTGTCTACAAGAAATGGTTGCAGAAACACTTTGATCTAACTGGCATGCTGAAACGGTTACGTGCTGCACTTTGAGAAAACGTTCGGGACACGCCACAATTTCTTATTATGGATTATACATATAAGAAAAAATCAAAAGAAAATTTGGGTGATGCTGCAATGATCGCTAAGCAAAAGCTGGTTGAAATAACAGAGTCTTCAATTATCAACTTGGTAGAGACTTTCAAGACACTACCTTACTTCTTCTACACCGAGAATGACTTACACACTCACCTACATCATGAGATCTACAGCAGACTGCTTCCTCAAGATTGGATATGCGTAACTCAAGACAAGAAATCAAGCATTTTACTTCACAAGGAATATCCAACGAAACTCAGGTACAACGCTAAAGCCTTGGAGGAAGTCCCTTCAGGAGGTGCTCGTGGGCATTTCGATTTGTGTATTTGGAACCCTGAAAAGACAGAAGAGCGAGACTTTCGAGCTCAACGAACCAATTTCAAGGAAGAATAGCAGACTTTCATTGCAATAGAGTTTGACTTGATTGAAAGAAACGATAGCTACAATTCAGCTCTGCATCACTTCAAATGGGATCAATTGAAGCTTGGAAGCCCAGAAAATGAGGTTGAATATGGCTATCAACTTGTGTTTGCGAGAGACTGGGAGAACAAGAATGATTTTGTCGAAAAAGCAAGAAAACAATTAGAAAGAGCTGCAAACACTACAGTTCTCTATATAGAGAGAAACAATCAAAGCCAAATAGTTGAAACTCTTCACCGAAGACATTCTTGAATTATAAGCTAATATTGAAATAACGTGCACTTCGTGCACTCTGTCTCTCTGAAGCCTCTTAGTTCTGTTCGACCTCAAAATAGCGATGTCTTTAAGAGTAGATTGAAGTCTAATACTTTGCAGGGTTAAGAAATGCCCAAAGGCAAGAAAGAGAAAGCTCTGGATCATAAACAACACATGAAATCGCAGAGAGACAAGGAACTGAAAAGGAAAGAGAAACGGAACGTCGAACTCCCTGAAAAATATGATAAAGGTAAGAAATAGCGCGCGAGAATAGCGCAATAGTCTATATCTCTCTTCAGTCTCCTAGTCCTCTCAAGCCTCTCTGTTATCGAATCACTACACGACAACATCATTAGTCATTGTTCATGCTATCAATTATCAAGGTAACGATTCAATTTCTAGTTTTCCGCATGCTAGACAGAGAGGAAAGTGTAATTTTGAATTCTTTCTTGTTTGGAAGGTGAACTGAATAAATCTGGATTTGTAGCGCGTTTAGTCGATGCTTGCGGAATTAGATACTGCACGCGCGCTGCGTGGACATTTTTGACATAGTCATTGTCGCAGCACAATTTGGCAGGCCTCCACCACCAATAGAAGACCTTCGAGCTGATCTCGACATTAATGGCATGGTTGACATCTTTGACATCGTAGTAGTTGCTT